>Ga0335085_10000222_pt1 | contig 177685 bp, 153 predicted proteins | sample Lox_Sample_45_FD_206712 | JGI IMG/M metagenome (GOLD analysis project Ga0335085, IMG submission 206712) | Soil microbial communities from Loxahatchee National Wildlife Refuge, Florida, United States - Lox_Sample_4.5 | ecosystem: Environmental > Terrestrial > Soil > Wetlands | place: USA... | reverse complement strand
TCGAGTTCAGGTTGTCGATCAGGGCCTGATCGGGAGTCGCTTCCACCAGTCCCAGACCAAATATCGGTGTTGGAATGCGGAAGATCACGTTGTTTTGCGACTGCGCACCCGCAAAGTCTGGCTGCGAAAGATTGCAGCCCGGCGCATCCGAACGTCCTCGGATCGTGTAGAGATCGTGGACACCGCCATCGGGTGTGCCGTTTGCGTTTCTTACGAACCGTGCTTCGAGCATGGGCCCGTTCGCAGTAACGAACGAGGGAACCGTATTCGTCGCCCCGTCCAAAGTCGCCAGCGCAATCTGCGGATTTTGGATCGAGTTCTGTGGACTGTTGAGTCCGGGACTGCTACCGCCCGGAGCTGGTTGGGCGTGGCACTGCGTGCAACTATTGCCGTTGAACGTGGGTCCAAGACCCGAACCGGGCTCGCCGGCGATCGCGCCAGAGACGGAATCAATTTCCTGTAGCACCTGCAATGCTTGGTTGAACAGCGCCTGCTCATCGCCGTTCAAGGTTGGGAACGAACTGCCTGCGGCTGCAGGGCCGGTGCGTGGTCCTGGATCATTTTGCGCGGAGAGATCCAAACTCGCAAGGAGAACTGCAGCAAGGCAGAAAGCAATAGGGGAGAGCTTTCGATACTTCATGGACAACCTCCAGGGGATGGACACACTTGTGCCTGTGAGCGTGCGGCACGGTTACGGAGTGGCGCGGGGTCTATCCACTGTTCGAATCAAGCTGCGAGCCGGCCACAACGAAACCGGTCCCGTGCCCCACCGCGAAGGGAACAGCGCTATGGGAGTGATGGGAGCCCCAGGTGAATTTCTATCCTCGGATGAGGAAAGAATGGGACAACATTGCGCGGAAATTTAGACCTTGCAAAAAAGCCGGTCAAGTGCTCGGAAGTTCATCGGGCGGTAGAAGTTACGTAGGATACCGAACAGAAAAGTTGCCGAGCCTCACCCCTGCATGGGCAACCCGTGTGGCGAGCGGTGCCCAAATCAGCAACGGCGCAGCCCTAATCTTTAGAATTCGGTGCTGCCGGAGAACTGCTTGCGCAGTTCGCGCCGGAGAATCTTGCCCGATGGAGTCTTGGGGATGCTGGCAACAAAGTGAACCTCGCGTGGCTGTTTGTAATGTGTGAGACGATCTGCCACAAAGGAGCATAATTCCTGCTGCAGTTTGCCGCTTTCTATGAATCCGTTTCGCAAAGCGACGAATGCCACGGGGATTTCACCTGCCTCATCGCAGGCGCGCCCCACCACTCCGCACTCTTTCACTGCTGGATGCTCGAGCAGAACAGATTCGACCTCTGCTGGTGCTACGGCGAAGCCCTTGAACTTGATCATCTCCTTCCGACGGTCCACGACGCGATAAAAGCCTTCGCGGTCGCGGGTGACGATATCACCCGACCAATACCAGCCGTCACGCAAGACAGCGGCTGTTGCTCCGGGTTCTTTCCAGTATCCCAACATGAACTGAGGGCCACGCATAACAAGCTCTCCGGGCTTGCCCGATGGTGCTTCCGTAAGCTGATCGGGAGTTTCGGAGGAATCAATCTCCGATTGCAGCAGCACACGACAGTCGGTTTGGGCGAGAGGGTGGCCAATCGAGTCCGGTCGGTAAAGATCGGGGTCGAGAAAACCCACATGTGTAACCGGAGAGGCCTCGGTCATCCCATATCCCTGGCACACAAGAATATTTGTAAGTGCGGTGAAGCGGCGGGGAAGATCCGGCGCGAGTGGTGCCGCTCCGGACTTCACCCAGCGCACCCGATGATCGCGCGGAAACTGGCCGGCCTCCGCTGCCTGGCAGAGAGCATTGATGGCTGGAGGAACCAGAGGCATCATGGTGATCTCTTCCTCGATCATGAGTTGCGTGAGTTGTTGGACGTGGAAGCGCGGTACCAGCACCAGCTTTGCGCCGAGCAGGAGCGCGGGATTCAGTATCACATTCAAGCCGTAGATGTGATACAGCGGCAGGCAGCAGAGAATATTGTCACCCGAGTTCAACTCGGTCGCATCCGGCCCCAGCAATTGGTAGATATTGGCGACCAGGTTGTAGTGCGAGAGCATGACGCCCTTGGGAAGACCGGTTGTTCCGCTCGAGTAGGGCAGCGCTGCCAGAGTCTGCTCAGAAGATGCTGGAAGTACTGGCGTCCCCACCGAGACGGGCCGCAGCAAGTTCTGGAAGGCTTCTGCGCCCGAAGCCACAGTTCGGGTCGTGTAGATTCGCCGCAGGTTTTGCAATCCAGCGAGATTCATCCCTGCGATATTCGGAGCATCGGTGATCAGCACGACTGCGCCGGAGTTCTCCAGCTGGTACCGTACTTCCCGCTCGCGGTATGTCGGATTCAGCAGGGTCGGGATGGCCCCCGCAAGTTGGGTGGCGTGAAACGCCACACAGAATTCCCAGGAGTTGAAGAGGAAGATAGCTACTACGTCGCCCGTTTGCACTCCGGCAGCGCCCAAGCCGCGCGCCAGAGTCTCAACGGTGTCTCCGTACTCTGCGTAAGTAATCCGTCGCCCGCAGGAGCAATCCACGATTGCTGGTTTGGACCCATGCCGGAGGCAGGAATCGATTACGAGTTGGTGAAGAAACCGGTTGTGCGGATCGGCGTAGAGTCGCGAGCGCAACATGCCGGGAAGGATTGTAGCGGAAAAGCAGCGCGAAGTAAGGAGAAAAGCACGCACGAGAAGAGTTAATGTTGAAATTTACAACCACAAAGGACAGGAAGGTGCACGGAGAAGATTGCGCGGAGATGGAAGATTCTCTGTGCACCTCATGAGGGTTGATAATTACATGCTGTTCGCCAATGGTTTGTGGGACCGCGCCGCAAACCGCTCAGACCAGCGAATGCGCCCGGTGGCCTGCATCACCACAAACAGCGTGATGACTGCGATGATTGTGATCGAAAGCCCTGTGAACCCTCGCCAGAAGAACGCGTAGGAAAACAGCACAAGATAAATTAGTTGTGCGGTCCCGGCCTCCAGCGCAGCGAAGCGCAATCCCACAACCAGTCTCAAGTAGCTAACGACCAGCAGAACAGATGCGACAGACGAAATCACCATGGCGGCATGTATCGAAATGTGATCCACCAGATAAGCGAGCAACAGGTGAAAGGCGAAGAAGGCCGTCGCCAGGAAAAAGTAATTCATGGGATGGAGATCGATGTCGCGCATGGTCGTGATGATGAACATCAAGAAGAAAAAGAAGAACAACGATACAGGCGCTGCGTAGCTGATCTCTCCAGCCAGCGGTCCCGGTTGCAGTTTCTCGGGCATGGTCATGCCGATCTGGAATCCGGAGACGAGGTTGCTGTATTGCCACGTGAGTTGCCAGCCCCCGTCCGCCAGCAGCTTCGAAGTCGGAGAGAGCGTGTCATCTGCAAAGTCGATATCTTTGAAGTTGGTTTGCATAACCAGCTGAAAATCGTGCGCCTGTGCAATGCCCTCGGCTAGCTTATAGCGCCAGGAATCGAGACCCTGGGAACGGTACGCCACCTGGAGTTTGGCCATCGACTGGGGAGGTACTAGAGCCTGGCCGACGGTGCCTTGATCATCCGTTGCTAGCGGCACAGCTTGACCGTCGATTTTCATTTGCAGTCCATCGTAGATCGCCTTCTGCGCAGGGAAGTTCAAGCGGAACGACACATTTTGCGGCTCTGCGGTGGTGTTGCGGAATGCATACTCTCCCCCAAAATCCAGGGTATAAGTGCTGTACCAAAGCAGTCCTTTCTGCCTTGGATCCAGATGGATATTTACGCGAATGCGTGTGGATTCGAGCGGGAGCGGAATATGGTGTTCGATCTTCTCATTGTGTACGACTAACTTTCCGTTCTCGACCGTGGTCGAATTGGTTTGTTCGGTGATTGCGTAGTGTGCTGTTGGTGGAGATTGTTCTTGCGCTGTACCCCAGGTTGAAGCTACACGGCCTTGCAGTTGCTGATTGGCGCCATATGTGCGCGAAAAAATCGTTGACCCGAGAATCATCCAGGCAATCGTGGTGCAGACGAAAATGAAAACCAGGGCGAGAATTTGGCGGAGCAAGATTCCTCCTTTTGGAAACGGCCGCTCGAGAGCTTGCAGGGAAGACGCCGAAATTCAGTGACTGAATCGACTGGACTTGTCCCTCTGTGTATCCTTCCGGTGTGTCACGCGAAACACGGATGTGTCAGAGGGGAACAGAGAGCAGAGACCTAGCTGGCGAGTTTCCGAAGGAATTCTTGCTCGTTCATGTGATACTTGAAGGCTTTCCGGCCATCGATGAATACCACAGGAACTTCATCGTTGAACTGGCGGCGAAGTTCCAAATTGGCGTCAACATCAATTTCGCTCCAGGTGAACCCTCCGCGGCGGGATAGTTTAGCCAGGCTTTCCTTCACCACTTCGCACAGGTGGCATCCCTTGCGGGAATACACGACGACGCTGCGCAATTCCGACATGGCGCAGGGATTTTAGCGCGTGGCAGGAGAGGTTTCCAGAGGGAAACATGGCCGGAGGCACAATATCGTTATGGCATCCGGCCCGCACCATCATCTCGCCTTCAGAACGAGGCGGTAGAATCCATGCATGCTGGTCCTTAACTCAAAACCTCTCCGCGGCAAGACCGCACTGATTACCGGAGCGGCGCGGCGCCTGGGCCGCGCATCGGCCCTGGCTCTGGCCGAAGCGGGAGCGGACGTCGCCATCACATTCCACAATTCAGCGCGCGAGGCGCGGGAGACGGTGGTCGATCTGTGCGGCCTGGGTGTTCGCGCTTTCGCCTTTCGATGTGACGTCACCGACGAGACCGGTGTGCGCACCATGATGAAAGAAGTTGGCCGGGAACTGGGACGCATCGATATCCTGGTGAACAACGCCGCTAACTATGAGACTGCCGAGTTCGACAAGCTTACGGTTCGGCAATGGGATACGATCTTCGCCTCCAATACACGCGCGCCGTTCCTCGTCTCACGCGAAGCGCTCAAGTGGATGCGCCGGAGCCGGGGCAAGAACGCAGGGAAGCTTGAAGCGAAAATCATACATATGGGATCACTCGGCGGCTTGCGGCCTTGGGCTACGCATGCGCACTATTGCTCATCGAAGGCAGCGCTGCACATGTTGACCAAAGTGATGGCGAAGGCGCTCGCCCCGGACATTGCGGTGAACGCCGTTGCCCCGGGGATGATTGATCTGGGCGAGAAAGCGGCGGCATCGTTCATGCGCCGCATGGCCAGGCAAACGCCGATGCAACGCAATGGACGAGGCGATGAGATCGCCGCCGCCGTCTTATTTTTCGCCGTCGCCCCGCAGTTCATTACTGGGCAAATCCTGGCAGTCGATGGCGGATTAGGCTTGTGAGCTAGCCTTCAGAGGACGTGGGGTCGATTACCAGCTTTACTTGCGAGACCCGATTCGCGGGGAAGCCGCCCTGTTTGGCATGTTCCCGGACTATTTCCTCATTAGGCGCGATGTAAACGCAGTAGATCTTGTCCTGCGTTACGTAGCTGTGCAGCCACTGAATCTTCGGACCCATGCTGCTCAAAACATTGCAGGACTTCTGTGAGATGGCGATGACCTGATCTGGGGTGATACTCCCGATGTTTGGAATGTCACGCTCAATCACGTATTTGGGCATTGTCCCCCTTCGAACTTGAGATCAACTTTTGGAGAGCAAACGCAAGATTGTATGGCAAGGCACGGGAAATAGCCATTGCTTCCGCCGCAAGGTATATTGAGTTCGAAATGAAAAAAGTGAAAGCCAAATCTTCCCGCCTTTCAGCGAATTCATCTTTGAGTTCAAGCGAAAGCCTTACCGCGACTCCCCGGCGCGTAGCTGTGGCCATTATGGCTGCGGGCAAGGGAACCAGGCTGAAATCACGGCTTCCTAAAGTGCTACATGAAGTCGGCGGAAAGCCCCTGCTGGAGCACGTGATTCGCGCGGCAGAGCGCCTCGTCGCTCCCCGCGATATCTACACTATCGTCGGGTACGAAGCGGATCGAGTCCGTACGGCGATGCAGCACACCGGCGTCAACTTTGTACTGCAAGCGGATCAACGCGGGACCGGTCACGCTTTAATGGTCGCTCAGGAGTCCCTTTCCACATACGAGCATGTCATAGTCCTCTCGGGCGATGCCCCGATGATCAGTTCCAAGACGATCTCCAGTTTGCGAGATTTTCACCTTGCCGAGGGCGCCGCCATGACTCTCCTCAGCGCCGAGCTTGAGAATCCGACCGGGTATGGCCGCGTGCTGAGGAAAAGTGCGAAGAGTGCGGATGTGCTGGCCATTGTCGAGGAAAAGTCCACGAGTCCTGCCCAGAAGAAACTTCGCGAGATCAACTCCGGTTTTTACGTTTTCGATGTGATGGAACTCTATACACACATAGGAGAACTCTCCACCGACAACGCGCACCAGGAGTATTACCTGACCGACATGGCCGCTGTTTTGCGCAAAGCAGGCAAGCGGGTGGCCGCGTGGAAGACGGTGACTCCGAACGAAATACTGGGCGGCAACACCCGCGCTGAATTGGCGGACATTGATCAGCAAATGCGGCTGGCAAAGTGCCGAGGGTTGATGGCCGACGGTGTCACAATCTTCTTTCCAGCTACCTGTGTGATCGATGCTGATGTTGAGATCGCGCCCGACACGATCGTCGAACCCTACGTGCAACTGCTAGGGAAGACAGAAATCGGGGTGAACACCCGCATTCGTTCTTACTGCGTGATTCGTGATTCGAAGATCGGAGACGGGGTCACCGTACGGCCGGGGTGCATCATGGAGGACGCGCACATCGCGGCCGGCGCCATCGTTGGGCCCTATTCTCATTTACGCCCTGGAAGTGAGATCGGCGAGGGTGCGCACGTCGGAAATTTCGTCGAAACGAAGAAGATCAAGCTCGGGAAGGGATCGAAGGCCAACCACCTCACATATCTCGGGGATGCTGAGATTGGATCTGGTGTCAACATCGGCGCCGGGACCATCACCTGCAACTATGATGGCGTGCACAAGCACAAGACGATCATTGAGGATGGCGTTTTCGTAGGCAGTGACAGCACGCTTGTGGCTCCGGTATGTCTGGGGAAAGGTGCATACGTTGGGGCGGGTTCGTGCATTACCGATGACGTTCCGGACGATTCTCTAGCCATCGGACGGGGACGGCAGGTGGTGAAGGAAGGCTGGGTGCGGCAAAGGAAAGCTGAGCAGGCGAAGTCCTAGCTCGTCAGCGTACTGCGTTCCTCTGCATTCCCGTGTGCGAACGCAGACCTCTCGAACAGGAAAAGTCACCGTTTCCTCCGATGCCTTTTTCGGTGCCCGTTTTGCGCCCGTTAGTGAGTAACCGCCGCAAACAATTCTGAGTGCATCAGAGACTGGAACTGCTGATCATTGGCCTTGAAGCGAACCTGCACGTTCTGCCCGTCCGAATCGACAGCTGTGTTCTCGACCGCCATCTTCTCCGCTGGAGTGGCACTCATTTTCTTGTAAAGCATATAGCCCTTCAAAAGGGAAGCTACCGTGCCGGCGGTGGTCGAATCAGACGTTACGACTGTCATGTCAAAATTCACACCGCTGTTGAAGCTCATCGAATATCGTGAGCCAAGAAGTCGTTTTTTGATCGTGTCATAGTCCGCTATCTTGGAGGCGTCCCCCATGGCGGAGTGCAGCGCGTTCTGCGTGCCTTGTTGATCGAGGATGCTCCAGACGGCAGCCGAATCCACGCTGGTCATCATGTCAGCCATGTTGCCATTTGTATCGAGCCCAAGAACCTGACCGTCCTTCGTGTCAAGAGCCGTACGGATGGAAGTGGAGTCACCGAACAACAGCGTGCTGTCATCCAGGAAACTCATCACTAAGCCGCCATCCATTGGGTAAATCTGGTTGTTGTTGTACTTCTTCGGAACATACTTCTGCAGCTTCATCTTCTTCAGGACCTCCTTCATGTTGAAGGGGCCGGCAGCGACGCCGATGGTCTTGAGGCCCTGCTTGCCTGAACGGAACGACGCGAAGGTGAGCGAATCGACGTCTTTTTCAGGATCGAGCCCGATGCCCTTCAGCGCTGCTTCAAACTGCTTGATGTTATCGGGCATGAGTTGCTGCTTCAGGGCCATAGCGGTCGGGGAATCTTTCAGCGCGCGGTAGTCGACCGAGATCAGTTGCAACAGGTCCGCTGGAACGCAGGACCGCGCCGAGGTATTCAGCGGCATGGCATAGGCCATGCTGAAAAGGAGCGCAACAGCTAAACAAATCCTCAGAAATCTCATAACGCCTCGAATCAGAAAATGGCCGGGACTGTGCACCTGTACTTAGATGCGTCATCAGAGCCTGTCGTTAGTAGATCGATTCATTCTATTTTACTTGCATTGCGAGCGAAGAAAACAAAAGTACAGTGTCCATTGACTCTTCGAACGCACTTTCGAAGTTCTTGCCATCCGGCTGTCGCTCTTCGCCTGGAGACGCCTCGCACGGCAACTAAGGCCGGATTTTGGCGATTCGTTGACGGACCTGCTCGGCGAACGTCTGATCTTTGATGGAGGCTAGATTGATCTCGACATTCGCCAGAGCGCCCTTGATCGCGGCGGTTGCCAGCGCGGACGCAGTCGTCAGGTCAGACTTCATATTCGGATTCGTGATGGGCTCCAGGGAGCGAGCTATCTGCGCGATTTGATGCGCCTTCTCGGCCACCGTGAGCGGGACATTGGTGGCCCCTGTGAGGGCACTTTCGATCGTGGCCTCCCCGGATTTCTCGTCCGACGTTGTTTTGGCCGCCTTGTAGGCCTTCATGACCGTGTTGTAGGACTCGGCATCGGCATCGATCGAGACCTTCAGTTCCTCTCGCAAGGGAGTCAATTGGGCGATCGCGGCACTCAGCTGCGACTCAAACTGCAGGTAGGCCTTTTTTCCACGCGACATGCATGCGACCATCGTCGCCAGACCCGCCGCCATAGCTCCTGCGGCCGCCGAAGCGCTGCCTCCGCCGGGCGTTGCCGTGGGTGCCGCGAGGTGCTCGACAAATGGCTCGACTCCTGCTCGCAAGCCGCCGACCGCCATTTTCCCGCCCATTACCGCGGCAAGGCGATTTTCGAGAATCAACGACGAGTCGAATTTCTCCACCTGCAGGAACCACTCCGCTGCATCTTCTAGTGCCTTCTTTGGGATCAATCCGACGATCTCGCTGGACACCGCCATGACTCCATATCGGGCTGCCTCGCGCTTCACCAACTCGAACACGCGATGGATGGGCGTCTGTTCAAAGTCGGTCAGGTTCATCGATACCTGGGCTTGGCCGCGCACGAGGAATCCGGCACCTTTGACAAATCGCAGGCCGCCGCTCGAATAGCGCACGGCTTTAGCAATCTTCTTGGCGATATCGACGTCGCTGGTGTTGAGGAATACGTTATACGCGATCAGAAACTTGCGCGCGCCAACGACTGTGGCTCCAGCAGTCGGATGCACCCGCGGCTCGCCGATATCGGGCCGACGTGCAGGGTTCGTCGCGATCTCGGCACGGATGCCCTCAAACTGTCCGCGGCGAATGTTCTCCAATCCCTGGCGTTCCGGGATCCTTGCGGCCGACTCGTAGAGGTATACGGGTATTTGATAACGCTTCCAGATCTCTTCTCCGACGTGGTTGGCAATCGCAACACAATCTTCAACGGTCACCCCCTCGATCGGAATGAAGGGAACGACATCGGCAGCTCCCATGCGCGGATGCGCGCCTGCATGAGCGTTCAAGTCGATTAATTCTGCAGCCTTACCCACCCCGCGAAGGGCAGCTTCCTGGATCGCGTCGCGTTCTCCGACCAACGTGATCACGCAGCGGTTGTGGTCGGCATCCATCTCGCGGTCGAGCAGATAGACACCCGCGATCTTCATAGCGTCGACAATGGCATCAACTTTCGACTTATCGCGGCCTTCCGAGAAGTTTGGGACACATTCGACGAGCGTGGACATAACGGATGAGGATAACGGCGCGAGAACTGTGCACGCAACTGCGGGAGAACCCTTACCACGGAGGACACATATGTGCCCAGGAGTTAGCGTTTGAAAAATCTTCCAATGCCTAGCCGTACCTGTACGGTATTGATACCGGGGTTCGGAGTCGCCAATCCGGCGTTCGAGATATGCAGGTAACGTAATTCGAGATTGACGTTATGCTTCGCGCCCAGAATGTGCATACCCAGCGCAGCCTGATCCATGAAGTTGACGGTGTTGGTTCCCGTCGGAACGTCGTGGTTCGTGAACAGCACGCCCCCTGTGAGTTCGAGATATGGAGAAATCCGTCCGTGATGTTGGAAGTTCCACTTCAACCCGAGTGGATCAAATCCGACGCCGTATGCGGTGTTTGTTGGCTGAAATGCCAGAAACAATGGAACTGCATCGAGGGCGTATTCGAATCGTCCCCGCAGAAAGCTTGGCAGGTGTGCGTCGGTGAGAATCCATCCGTAACGCAGACCGGCGTTAAAGATACCGGTGTCGCCGCGCCCGCCGCTGACGGAATGTCCCCCTCCCGCCCAGATCTGAACCTCATGCCCGCCCTTTTCCGGAGTAGCTTGTGCCGAGAGCAAAGACGAGGCCAGCAGCAGGAAAGCCAGGAATACTCGCGCAGATAGAACTGTTTGAGTCATGAGAAAGAACTTGCTGGAAGCTGGGATATGACCGATCACGATACAGGAATCGCTGCAGCAGCGACAACCGAGATCGTCGATGTTTCACGCCGACCCCCGCGCGGGTCTCGGCGCTCTCTTTGGGAGAGACGACAAACGCAGAGAATACGGTTCAAGCGTGTTTTAGCGAGGCTGGGCGAGGGGAGCACGAGGAGTTTGTGACGCGAGTTCCAGCACATCGTGCGCAGCTCGCGTGAAGTTATGGCGGGCAACGCGAGCTTCTTCGAGATAGTCTCCGAGCACCGGAATCACTCCCATTGCCTCAATGGCTTCCAGATCGTTGACGATCTGGCAAGCGCCTTCAGTCGCGTAGTTTGCCCTCATCTCGTCCGAGGCCGAAGTGCGGTTCAGCAGGGCGTAATCGAAGAGTTGGCCTTGCGCATGGCGATTTAATGCGTCGATGTGATCTGCTGCGCTCAATCCCAAGCTTTCGTTGGCCTGAGTCATCAGATTACAGATGTAGACCTTAGTCGCCTTGGAATCGAGAATCGCGTGCGAGATTCCCTTCACCAAAAGATTTGGGATCAGACTGGTGAAAAGCGATCCTGGACCAATCGTGATCAGGTCGGCGGTGGCGATCGCTTCGAGCGTTTGTGGCATTGGATCGACATCGGCAGGAACAAGAACCACTTCTCGGATGCGACCCTTGCTAGCAGTGATCTTGGTTTCCCCCCGGACGCGCGTGCCGTCCTCCATGAGTGCCTCAAGCTCAATGTTCGAAGTTGTCGCGGGGTAAATGTGCCCCCGGGTGAGCAGAATCTCAGAGGAAAGGCGCACCGCCTCAGAAAAATCAGAGGTCAGAGATGTCAGCGCGGCCAAAAAGAGGTTGCCAAAGCTATGCCCCTCGAGGCCAGATCCTTTGTCGAAGCGATGACGGAAGAGCTTTGAGAGGAGAGCCTCGTCTTCGCTTAGGGCTACGATGCAATTCCGTATGTCCCCAGGCGGAAGCATGTTGAATTCTTTCCGCAACCGTCCACTGGAACCCCCGTCATCGCTGACCGTCACCACTGCCGAGAGATTAGAAATGACAGGACCGGCGGACGACGTCGAGAGGACTTCGGCGGGCGTCAGGACAAACCGCTTTAGCCCCTTGAGCAGCGTGGAAAGCCCGGTGCCGCCGCCGATCGCTACGACACGTAAATCTCCCGCCAAGGTGATCTTCTCCCGCGACGCACACTTGGCGACCTTACTTTCCATCAGGAACTACCTCGCACTCGCGCTAGACTGGCTCTTCTTCGCCAATGGAATCGGTGGATTCCATCTCCGTCCCGGGATCGGGATAGAGAAGTTCCGTAAATCGCGGATCCTCCGCCAGATTCTGGAAGTCTGAATCGTTTCGCGCCTGGAAGCGTAGTTGCGAGTTTAAACGGAGAGCTTCATCGAGGTGGCGGAGTGAATCTTCGACGTGGCCAGTCAAGCACTCGAGCGCCGCCAATCCATAAACTACGAAGTCAGCCTTGGGATTCTGCTTGAGCAGTTTGTCGAGATGTTCGCGAGCGCCGACATAGTCTCCCAGATTCATCAGTGAGACGGCAAAGTCGAAGTGTTCTTCCGCCGTTTTGAACTGACTTGCCGATGGGCGATCGAGATGCTGACTGCAGATGTTGAGATGAACTGTCGCCCGGTCAATCAACTCTTTGCTGGGCCCGGCAAGCACCTTCTGAAAATGCGGCTTGGCTTTATCGAACTTGTGCTCCTGCATGGCGCGCAGGCCGGCTTCGTAACTCTGGAGGGCCTGCACGTAACGCGGATCTTCTGCGACTGTCTTCTTGTTGGGGGCAGCTTTTTGAGCCATGTGTAAGACTCTTCCTGTGCTCTTAGCGATGGCGAACTCCTTAAAGTACGCGTATTACCTGAGCAGTCAAGTATCACTCAAATTGTGGGCAGAGGTCCAGTTGGGTGGAGAGTCGCAACCCCGAGTCCCCTGAGATGGTCCGAGACGCACAACCATGATCTTCCCAGGATTAGTTGATTGAGGCGGCCGATTCCAGATCGATCTGCTTCCAATCGCCCTTGATAACTCCAGCCCGGATCTGTGCGGCGGTCTTGCCCTTCTGGTGCTGTTGGTACGAGTAATAAAGCTCCTTCAAACATGTTGCGCATTGAGCGCCGTGCGTGTTCTCGAAGCAGCTATGCAGGCTATTGTGTCCCATGCGGTCGCAATAGCAATAACAGGGCTGCTGATGGAGCACGGTGGGAATCTTCGCGGCTAGCTCATATGCATGTGTCTGATACGAATACTGCGCGTCGGCGCCCCATAGTTCGGACTTGGCAAGAATAGGCGGCAACTTGTGCCCTTTTGGCGGAGGCGCTGCGTTGTAGGCCGGGACTCCTCCATCTTCCTGCGGCGACATCCATTGCGCGGAGACGCTCATTGTCACAAGAAAAAGGAAAACGACCGTCAGGCTGCGATGAACAGCCTTACTGCGAAGGAAGCCAACCATCATTAGATCTCCCCTTGAGTTTGAAATATTGTAACCCGTAGGCTCACAAAAGAGTTCCAGCCGGAAGTCGGAAGTACCTCAATCAACAGGGTCTCTCTGCGATCTTCTTGAGATCTCGGCATTCGTGACGTGTAACGACCACGGCTGAGCAAGCCGAGAAAGTCGGAGACTGCGCTGAATTTTCACCTCAGCCGACCTAAGCTTCAAGAGAACCACGCCCATCGAACCGGGTTGTGTATACAATAGGGCCAGTATGGTGGGGAAATCGGCAGATCCGGGGTCCGTGGGCGAGATGGGGCTTGCCACACCTCCAACGCAAACGGTTGGCGCGCCCTTAACCAACGTCCCGTCGATTCGAGCTGGGGCTGGGTTCGGCGTCTGGCTCCGCGACCTCATCATCTCGCTGGCCATTTCCGCCTTCATCATCATTTTCCTCTACCAGCCGGTAAAGGTCGAAGGCACCAGCATGATGCCCTCGCTCGTTGATCAGGAGCGCATCTTCGTCAACAAGTTCGTCTACCGCCTTGAGCCCATTGAACGCGGCGATATCGTTGTCTTCCGTTATCCATATGACCCTTCGAAGAGCTACATCAAGCGCGTAATCGGCATGGCTGGCGATCACATCCGCATCGATGCGGGGCAGGTGTTTGTGAACGGCGAGGCTCTCGCCGAAGACTACGTCCCACCCGAGTTCACCGACTCGCGTACGTTCCCAGAAGTTGTTGTCCCGGCGAATTCCTATTACGTCCTCGGTGACCATCGGTCCATGTCCGACGACAGCCGCAACTTTGGCCCTGTGAACCAAAGCTTCATCTATGGCAAGGCCGTGTTCGGCTATTGGCCCATGGATAAGGTCGGGCGCGTTCGCTAGCCTAACAGCTGTGAACTTGTTTCTACGCTGAGCGCCTGAAAGATATGGGTGGCCGCTTGTCGCGGCACTTGCGGGAGGTGTGAGCTCCGACAACGTGAAGTGTGCAGACCTAAATCGGGTGTTCGTTGGGGGGGCGTGGCGCACGACTGAAGGCGTCGATAGTTAGGATCCGGTTTTTCCTCAGATTTTCTCTGCGAAACAGCTATCTCCTCTTTCTCGTCGCGAAAATCCCTGCTAATATTCATAAAATCCACTCCTCGGAGCGAGAATGCAGGCTATCCTTGCGCTGGAAGACGGTAGGGTCTTCCGAGGCAAAGGCTACGGCGCCAAAGGCGAGTGCTACGGCGAAGTCGTTTTTAATACTTCCATTACCGGATACCAGGAAATTTTCACCGACCCTTCCTACTCCGGACAGATCGTCGTTCTGACGAATCCAGAAATCGGAAATTACGGCACCAACCAGGACGATAACGAAGCGACGCGCCCGTGGATCGAGGGCCTGATCGTGCGCGAGTTCTCGCGTGTCAGCTCGAACTGGCGCTCGCAACAGGTAGCCGAAGAATATCTGGAACAATTCAAGGTGCCGGTGTTGTCGGATATCGACACGCGTGCGTTGGTGCGGCATCTGCGGGATCACGGCGTCATGCGCGGAGTGATCTCGACCATCGAGACCGATACCGAGAAACTGGTCGCCAAAGCGAACTCCATTCCGAAGATGGATGGAACGGACTTGGCGAAAGAAGTCAGCACGAAGCGTCCGTATGTCTGGGAAGTCGGCGAGCGCTCGCACGAGCCGGTAGCTGTGGTCGGAGTCAAAGACGAGGCGCCGCGTTTTCATGTAGTCGCCTACGACTTCGGAATCAAGCAAAACATTTTGCGCAAGCTGCGCGGCGAGGGATGCAAGGTGACGGTCGTTCCGGCGCAGACGCCAGCGGAAGATGTGCTTGCGCTAAAGCCCGACGGAGTATTTCTGTCAAACGGGCCGGGAGATCCCGAGCCGTGCACGTACGCGGTGGACTCGATCCGCAGGCTAATGGGGCGGCAGCCGATCTTCGGAATTTGCCTGGGACATCAGCTCACGGGGATCGCCCTGGGCGGCAAGACTTACAAGCTTAAGTTCGGGCACCATGGCGGAAATCATCCGGTGAAGCAGTTGAAGACCGGCAAGATCGAGATCACGGCCCACAACCATAACTTCGCCGTCGATCCGGACTCGCTGGCGCAGAGCGAAGTCGAGTTCACGCATATGAACTTGAACGACGACACGCTTGAAGGCTTGCGACACCGCAATCTTCCGCTCTTCAGCGTGCAGTATCACCCGGAAGCTGCGCCGGGGCCGCATGACTCGCATTATCTGTTCAAAGAGTTCACCAAGATCATGGAGGAGTGGAAGAGGTGAGGTTTTCTCGCCAGCTGTGGTGCAGGGACCCTCCATATGCGAGTTGATCGCTGGGCGATCAGCTGGCTTGATCGCGATGAGAGATTTTGAATATCGACACGCACGGATAAATGCCTAAACGCACCGACATCTCGAAAATCCTTGTACTCGGCTCCGGGCCGATCGTCATCGGGCAGTCGGCCGAGTTCGACTACTCCGGCACGCAGGCCTGCAAGGCCCTCAAGTCTGAGGGCTTCGAGGTGGTGCTGGCGAATTCGAACCCGGCGACCATCATGACCGATCCGGAGTCGGCCGATCGCACTTATATCGAGCCGCTCACTCTGGAATATCTCGAAGAGATCATCCGCCTAGAGCGCGAGATATCTCCCGGAGCAGGCTTCGCTGTGTTGCCCACTGTTGGCGGCCAGACAGCGTTGAACCTCGCCATCGAGCTCTCCGATGGCGGCGTGCTCGAAAAGTACGATGTGCAATTGATTGGCGCCAATGTCGCCGCTATCAAGAAAGCTGAGGACCGCCTCTTCTTCAAAGACGCGATGCAGAAGATCGGCCTCGACGTTCCCAAGTCGGCCCTGGTGAACAACGCGAAAGATGGGATCGAGTTTGCTGGCAAGATTGGCTTCCCGGTCATCGTTCGCCCGTCGTTCACGCTGGGGGGCACCGGCGGGGGAATCGCCTACAACCGCGAAGAACTTGGCGAAGTTCTGGCCCGCGGACTCGATCTCTCTCCCGTGCACGAAGCCCTGATCGAGGAGTCGGTGCTCGGCTGGAAGGAATATGAACTCGAGGTGATGCGCGACACCGCCGACAACGTCATCATCATCTGCTCGATCGAGAACTTTGATCCCATGGGCGTGCACACCGGCGACTCGATCACAGTAGCCCCGGCCCAGACGCTCACCGATCGTGAATATCAGGCCATGCGCGATGCCTCCATTGCCGTGATCCGCGAGATCGGTGTCGACACCGGCGGATCAAATATTCAATTCGGCGTGAATCCCGAAACCGGCCGCATGGTCGTGATCGAGATGAATCCACGCGTTTCGCGCTCTTCAGCCCTCGCGTCAAAGGCAACTGGATTCCCAATCGCGAAGATTGCCGCAAAACTTGCCGTCGGCTATACACTCGACGAAATCCCCAACGACATCACGCGCAAGACTCCGGCGTGTTTTGAGCCGACGCTTGATTACGTAGTCGTAAAGATCCCTAAGTGGCAGTTCGAAAAATTCCCCGGTGCCGACGACACCCTCGGTCCGCAGATGAAGTCTGTCGGCGAAGTGATGGCCATCGGCCGCACCTTCAAGGAAGCTCTGCTGAAGGGCATCCGTTCGCTCGATACCGGCAAGAAGGTCGGCTCCGACAAGATTGAACCCAAGATCCTTACCCAGCGGCTGGTGACCCCTCATCCCGAGCGCCTCGCCTACATCCGCTACGCGCTGCGCCAGGGACACACGGTCAAGCAGGTCGCGAAGATGACCTCGATGGACCCTTGGTTCCTCTACCAGCTTAAGGAAATCAACGACCAGCAACTTGAGTTGGAGAAACACCCCATGGAATCCATTCCGGCGGATGTGCTGCGCGAATCGAAGCGCATGGGGTTCTCCGATGGCCGCTTGGCGCAGGTCTGGCGGCTCGATCGACAAGACAAGGTCCGCCATTTGCGGAAGAAGCATGGGGTCATGCCCGTCTACAAGCGCGTCGACACGTGTGCGGCCGAGTTCGAAAGCTACACGCCCTACCTCTACTCGACCTACGAAGACGAGGACGAAGCGACTCCGACTAACAAGAAGAAAGTCATCATCCTCGGTAGCGGCCCGAACCGTATCGGGCAGGGAATTGAGTTCGATTACTGCTGCTGCCACGCCTCGTTCGCGCTGCGCGACGACGGATACGAGACGATCATGATCAACTGTAATCCCGAGACCGTCTCGACCGACTACGACACCAGCGACCGCCTCTACTTCGAGCCACTGACCTTCGAGGACGTTTGGGCAATCTACCAGCATGAAACTTCGAAGGGCGCGGAAGTAGGAGTGATCGTACAGTTCGGCGGACAGACACCGCTGAACCTCGCCTTGCCATTGAAGGAAGCAGGCGTAAAGATCATCGGGACCTCGCCCGAATCGATCGATCTGGCCGAAGACCGCAAGCAATTCAACAAACTGCTCGAAGAGCTCCAAATTCCGCAGGCACCGGGAGTGATGGCGACTTCCATCGAAGAGGCCGTCGAGGGCGCCAAGCGCATCGGCTTCCCGGTGCTGGTACGTCCCTCGTATGTGCTTGGCGGGCGCGCCATGGTAATCGCCTATGACGACCAGTCGATCGTGCGCTATATGCAGGAAGCCGTCGAATATTCGCACGACCGGCCTGTGCTGATCGATCACTTCCTTGAAGACGCGATCGAAGTCGATGTCGACGCACTTTCCGACGGAGCGGATGTGGTGATCGGCGGAATCATGCAGCACATCGAAGAAGCCGGTATCCACTCCGGAGATTCCTCGTGTGTGCTGCCCGCAGTCGATATCCCGCAGCATCTGCTCGAGCGCATGCGGCAATATACCTTCAAGCTGGCGAAGGCATTGAAGGTTGTCGGGCTGATGAACATCCAGTTCGCAATCCCGCGCGGTAACGGTTACTCCGGCAATGGGTCCGAGGGCGGCAAAGTTTATGTTCTTGAAGTTAACCCACGCGCCTCCCGGACGGTGCCTTACGTCTCGAAGGCCACGGGCATCCCAATGGCGAAGATTGCCGCACGATTAATGACTGGCCGCAAACTGCGCGAATTTCTTCCCGACTTCATCGAGCGCCGGGCCGACCTTGACACGGGGAATTACTACTACGTGAAGTCTCCAGTATTCCCGTGGAGCAAGTTCCCAGGGGTCGATACGGTGCTCGGCCCGGAGATGAAGTCGACGGGTGAGGTCATGGGCGTGGCCGACAACTTTGGTGAGGCCTTCGCCAAGGCCCAGCTCGCCGCTGGACAAAAACTGCCGACGCAGGGAGCTGTCTTCATCAGCGTTACCGATCATGACAAGCGACAGGTCGCCCCCGTCGCCCGCAAATTTGTCGACATGGGATTCAAGCTGGTCGCCACGGCTGGCACTGCGGATGTGATCGAAGCCGCAGGCATGAACGTTGAGCGTGTCTATAAGGTCAAAGAAGGGCGCCCGAACGTCGTTGACTTCATCAAAGGCCAGCGCATCCAGCTCGTGATCAATACTCCAACCGGCCAGGAACCGTGGTTCGACGAGAAGGCGATCCGCCGCGCAGCAGTAGTGGCACGCATCCCCACGATCACAACGCTAGCTGCGGCCCGAGCGGCCGCCGAAGGTATCGCTGCCTTGCAGCGCGGAGAAGTCACCGTCCACGCACTGCAACACTTGCACGCTGAGCGTGCGGTAAATCGATAAGCGACAAGACGCCACCAGGAAGGACGGCAAGGGAAAAGCCTGCGTCGTGCTCTTTGTGGTCTAAGCCTTTCGGATTGAAGTAGACTGATGCCATGCTGCTTCATGGCATTCTTCCACCAATCACCACGCCGTTTTATCCAGACGGCAACGTTTACTTCAAAAAGCTCGAAGCCAACGTCGAGCGATACTCGCGCACTCCGGTCGCGGGTCTCGTCGTTCTGGGGTCGACGGGCGAGGCCCTCATGCTCTCCGACCAGGAGAAGCTGGATGTCTTCAAGGTCGCACGCGAAGCTGCTGCGCCCAACAAAGTCCTGATTGCCGGCGCCGGGATTGAGTCTGCCATTGAGACCCTTCGCTTGACCGAATACGCCGCGAAACTCGGCTATGACGTCGCCATGGTGCGCACACCCCACTACTACAAGAAGCAGATGTTGCCGGCGAATATGCTCGCGTTTTATCGTACCGTCGCCGACCGCTCTCCCATCCCGGTCATCATTTACAACTTCCCGCAGGCTACCGGCTACGACATTCCCGCGGAACTCGTAATCGAACTCGCCGAGCATCCTAACCTGATTGGCATCAAGGAATCGAGTGGCGACGTCGAAAAGATAGGCAAGATGGTGCACGGCACCAGTCACGTGAAGCGTAGTGCGACCGTCACTGAAACATTCGAGGCGGTTACGCCGCGGATGCTCGCCGCCGCTGCTGTGGACACACAGAATGGCGGCGATCTTGTTCCAGTCGGAGCACTCGGGGGAGCAAAGGAATCAAAGCCATCGTCGTCTGCTGTCACGCTCGCCGGCAAGATGAAGACCCGCCAGAAAGAAATCGGATTCCAGGTTCTGGTCGGGGCTGCCCACAAGTTGCATCCTTCGCTCGATGCAGGTGCAGTGGGTGCCATCCTGGCCTTCGCTTGTCCGGCACCGACCGCGTGTTACGAGATCTACGCAGCGTGGAAGGAAGGCGACGCCGAATTGGCCCGCGTCAAGCAGGAGCGGATTGCGAAGTCCGCACAACGCGTTGGCGATCTGGGCGTCCCGGGCTTCAAGTACGGCATGGACCTCAACGGATACTACGGCGGCCCCGCGCGCTTGCCGTTTCTGCCTTTGACCGGAGCACTCAAGCAGGAGATCGAGCAACTACTAACCGACATTCGGAACTAGGAGTCGCGCGTGGAAGTCAAACGACCCGGACGCGAGAAACTGCCCCCGGTATCCGAGCAGATGAAAGCGTGGTCGGCGGCACTCTCAGCTGAACTGCGAGACTGGCCGCAGATCACTCAGAAGGTTTTCTTTGGTTTTACCGCCTTATACCGGGCCAAGACAATGTTCGGTCTGCTCCCGCGGACTCGCAGTATCTTCAAAGGGAATTCTGTCGCATTCCGGTTTGACCACGCCAGCCGAGCGACTCGTTCCCGCATCGAAAAAGATCCTCGCATCGCCGCATTCGACAAGGATCGCACACGCTGGTTTACCTTTGAGCTTTCCGTCGATACTGATCTGCACGATGCACTCGATTACCTGGCGACGGCATTGGAGGCCGTCCGTACCTCGAAGAAAAGCAAATAGTTGACTCCTCCTTGTGATTCAAATCACAGTGACGTATACTGTCTTCGAACGAACGTTCGAATTAATTGGGGAATATGGGAGCTCCTTCTACGGCAAGACGAATCACTTCGCGTCGACGCCACGTTGCGCCGCCAGTTCCTGAGACCCGCTATGAGCGCCGCCTTGCTGAGATTCTCGCGCACGCAACCGAAGTTTTCCGGAAAAAGGGTTATGAGGGCGCCTCCATGCGTGACCTTTCACGGGAAAGCGGCATGTCTCTCGCGGGGCTTTATTACTATTTCGAATCGAAAGAGCGCTTGCTTTACCTGATTCAGAAACACACCTTCGCCACCATCGTGCAGCGCCTTAAGTCGCGCATCGAAGGCTTGTCCGATCCGGAGGATCGCGTCCGGCTGTTCATCCTGAATCATCTTGAGTATTTCCTGGCCAACCAGGCGGCCATGAAGGTTCTCTCACACGAGGACGAGGTTCTGAAAAATGGCTTTGGGGCGGAAGTGGCGGCGATCAAGCGCGAATATTACCGGATCTGTGTGGGATTGCTGGATGAGCTGAAACGCGAACAGGGCCTGCAGTTCACGTCTCGACTCGCCGTGCTCAGCCTTTTTGGCATGATGAATTGGATTTACACCTGGCACAATCCGCGAGTGGATGCGGACGCAACCTCTATCGCAAGAGAGATGGGGGATATTTTTCTTCGCGGGGTGATGGCTGCCGGAGTGCGCAAGGAGGAGTGAACTTGAGAGTTGAATTGGGACTGGCTGGGTTGGGAAGGGCACGGCTTTTAGCCGTGTTGTAAGGCGCAGATAATATTCGCGGCTATAGCCGCCGAGGGATTTGAACATAAGGAGTGCTTTCCATGGCGACGACAGTGCAATCGGCAACCGGCGAAACCACGAAGCAGCTTGTGAACTATCGCACCGACGGCGGAGTCGCCGTGATCGAGATGTGCGAGCCACCTGCCAACACCTACACGTATGAGATGAATCGCCAACTCGATGACGCCATTCTCAAGACGCGAATGGACAATGAGGCCTACGTGATCGTCCTCACCGGCGCTGGCGACAAGTTCTTCTCCGCCGGAGCAAACATCAAGATGCTCTCCAGCGTCGATCCGACCTTCAAGTATTACTTCTGCCTGCACGCAAATGAAACTCTGCTGCGCCTGGAGCACACGCCAAAGCTTGTCATCGCCGCAATCAACGGCCACTGTGTCGGCGGAGGGCTCGAGATCGCGATGGCTGCTGACATCCGCATCGCCCGCAAAGATGCGGGCAAGATCGGACTGCCCGAAGTAAACCTTGGAGTCTTGCCTGGAACCGGTGGCACACAAAGGCTCTCTCGGCTTGTAGGCAAGAGCAAGGCGATCGAGTTGATGGTTACCGGCAACACGTTCTCGTTCGAAGAGGCCCTCGAACTCGGCATTATCAACGACATCTACGAACGCGATGGCTTTATGGAAAACATCATGGAGTATGCCCGCCAGTTCTGCCCGCCGAACAAGGCGGCGAAGGCCGTGGGGCGCATCAAGCGTGCGGTGCAGACCGGTTGGGAGATTCCGATGGAGTCCGCCCTGGCAGTGGAACGCGAGAATCAGCAACTGCTCTTCCAGAGCGAGGATGCAAAGGAAGGCTTGGCTGCGTATGTAGAAAAGCGACCGGCAACGTTCAAAGCAAAATAGCTCGTGCAGGGACGGGCGCCTCGCCCGTCCCGCCGGCAAAGCCGGCGTGAGGAGCCTTGGAGATGCTTGCAGCGACGAAGGTGAACATCAAGCCCGGCCGCTTGTTGATCGATGGCCAATGGGTCGACGGTGCAAAGAAGTTCGGCACCATCAATCCCGCGACAGAAGAGGTGTTGACGCAAGCAGTCGAGGCGTCACCTTCTGACGTCGATCGCGCTGTAGAGGCTGCGCGCCGAGCCTTCGAAGACCGCAACGGTCCCTGGCGCAAGATGTCGGCTGGCGAGCGCGGACGCCTGCTCTGGAAACTCGCCGACATGGTCGAGACGAACATCGATGAACTCGCCGAACTTGAGACTCTCGATAACGGGAAGCCGATCTTTGAATCTCGCTACGTCGATATGCCCATGGTTATCGATGTCCTGCGTTATTACGCGGGACTGGCGACCAAGATCCACGGGGAAACGGTCAATACGTTTGAGACCGCGTTCACCTACACACTGCGTGAGCCCGTCGGAGTCGTTGGCCTGATTGTTCCCTGGAATTTTCCTCTGCTGTTGGCATCCTGGAAGTTGGGGCCAGCGCTGGCGTGCGGGAACACGGTGGTACTGAAGCCCGCGGAACAGACTCCGCTCACAGCACTGAAGCTGGGCGAACTATCACTGGAGGCAGGATTCCCCGCCGGAGTGATCAACATTCTGACCGGCGGACCGGAGACCGGAAAAGCCATCGTCGCGCATCCCGGAATTGACAAAATCGCGTTCACCGGCTCGACTGCCGTGGGCAAGGAAATCATGCGCGGCGCAGCCGATACGCTCAAGCGCGTCACGCTCGAACTCGGCGGCAAATCACCCAACATTGTTTTCTCTGACGCGGATGTCGAGGGCGCCGTTAAGGGTGCGATCAACGGCATCTTCTACGGCAAAGGCGAAGTCTGTAATGCGGGTTCGCGCCTCTTTCTTGAGAGCAAGTTAAAGGACGAATTCACCGAGAAACTCGTCGCACGTGCGTCAAAGATGCGTCCTGCAGACCCACTCGATCCGAAAACACGTCTCGGCGCAATCGTCAGCCAGGAACAAATGAAAACCGTCCTCGGTTACATCGAGGCAGGGAAAAACGAGGGCGCGACATTGGTCGCGGGCGGCAATCGTGCGTCTGTCAATGGCGGTAAGGGCTTCTTTCTGGAGCCCACGATTTTCGGCGATGTGAAGAACGAGATGAAGATCGCCCGGGAAGAAATCTTCGGGCCTGTCCTTTCACTGCTGACGTTCGACGATATCGACGAAGTGATTGAGCGGGCCAACAACAACCCCTACGGCCTTGCGGCCGCCGTCTGGACGAAAGACGTGAAGAAAGCTCACACGGTCTCTCGGCGCCTGAAAGCTGGCACCATCTGGATCAATACGTACGGCTTGATGGACGCAGCCCTGCCGTTTGGCGGGTACAAGAGCTCCGGCTTTGGCCGCGAGCTCGGAGCGCATGCAATTGAACACTACACGGAATTAAAAACCGTGTGGTTGAACATGGGATGACAATGATCACGACAGAGGTCACAGAGGCATACAGAGCTTTCTCCAGTGCCATCGGTGCCCTCTGCGGTGAGAGAGGTTGATATGCCCGGCAAAGTAGCAAAAATCGGAACATTCAGTGACTGGATCGGCCTGTTTAATGACTGGCGCAGAGAGATCGGGGTAAACACTGACGACATCGAAGCCTTCAAATTCGACACGCTATACGGGTCGATAGATACCGAAGACATTGAGTTCGGGCACTACAAAGGCCGCCGCAAGTGGGAAAATCTCCGCCAGATTCCAACGCAACAGATGCGCGATGCGTTGATGAACATGATCGTCTATCAGGGCGACACCGAGTTCGCCAGCGTCGAGCAGCAGCGCAACCTGCTCGAAAATGCACCCACGGACTGGGACCGCCGCGCCATTACCCGCGTGATGATCGAAGAGATGCGTCATGGCTGGCAGATGTGCGCCTTGCTGATTGATCACTTTGGTTATTCGGGGAAGGTTGAAGCGCAGAAAATGCTCGAGCGCCGGGCCTTCGAGAATAGGCGCCTGCTCGGTGCCTTCAATGTCGACGTCGACAACTGGATGGACTTCTTTACCTATACGGATTTCGTCGACCGCGACGGTAAATTTCAATTGCAGATGCTGAAGTACTCGGCCTTCGCTCCTCTGGGCCGCTCCATGTCGTACATGCTGCGCGAGGAGGCCTTCCACATGGGCACGGGCAACGACGGATTGCGCCGCATCGTGGAAGCGGGCGTAATCCCCGGCTGGTTGATTCAGAAGTATCTCAACAAGTGGATCTCGAGTTCCTACGATCTGTTCGGCACCGATCACTCCTCGTCGGCCCACTGGGCATACGTATGGGGCATTAAAGGCCGGTACGACGAGCCGAAGAACGACAAAGCCGCTGATCTTGATGATCTCAACGACTACAATCGCCATCTTTATCGCGAGGAAGTCGCCGGGCTGATCGAGCGCTTCAACGGTTCCCTGAAGCCGGGAGAGCCGAAATTGTACGCACCCGACATCAAATTCAACCGCTTCATCGGACGCTGGGCCAACCAGAGGTTCCACGCGCAGACCGGCGAACCGCTCGATGATCAGGCATACGAAGAGCATCTCAGGGAATACATGCCAACTTTCGGCGACAAGAAGTTGCTGCTCGACATTATCGAGACCGAGAAGAAGTGGATTGCCGAGAAAGCCGGCGCGCGCGATCCACTGGCTACGATCGGAGAAGTGAGAAAATCCGCGATCAACATTTAACGCATGACCGTCACTTCTGCAGACTCAAAACTGGCGCGTGTCTCGCTCGAAATCGAAGACGCGATTGCGCGCATTATTCTGCGGAATCCTCCGTTAAACATCATCGATATCCCCATGATGGAGGAGCTCGCCCGGGTCTTGGAGCGAATCGATTCAGAGCCTCACGTGACGGCTCTCGTCCTAAGTGGCGAAGGCAAGGCATTTTCGGCGGGCGTCGACATCGCCGTGCATACTCCCGACCGGGTTCAAGAAATGCTGGACAAATTTCACGGCGTCGTACGGACGTTGCTCGCCGTCAAGAAGGTCACCATTACCGCGGCTCACGGACTTTGTCTAGGTGGCGGAGCAGAATTGGCTATGGTTTGCGACCTTGTCTATACCAGCGACGATGCCGAGTGGGGTTTCCCGGAAATCAAGCTCGGCTGCTTTCCGCCGATTGCATGCACGGCGCTCTCTGCGCTGGTGGGGCAAAAGAAAGCCGCTGAGTTGATCCTAACCGGTCGTTCTGTGACAGGAAGGGAAGCAGCCGAACTAGGTTTGGTGACTCGTTCGGTACCCGGTGGCCAGCTCGATTCAGCCCTGCAAACGTGCGTCGGGCAATTGCAGCGTCTCAGTCCGGCCGCACTGTCAGTCGCGAAGAAAGCGTCCTACGCATGGGACTCCATGCACTTTGACAAGGGTATGGCACGTGCGGAAAAGATCTACTTCGAGGACCTGATGAGGACTGAAGACGCACAGGAAGGCATCCGGGCCTTTCTGGAAAAGCGACCGCCAAGGTGGACCGGACGATAGGCGAGACATGGAATACGAGATCACCGCAGAAGAAGTCAAAGCTAAGATCGAGGCAGGAGGGGCATTCACGCTACTCGATGTGCGCGAGCCTTGGGAATTTGAAACCGCAAAGATCTCCGGGGCCAAACTCATGCCGATGGGAGAAGTTCCATCACGTGCCCATCAGGAACTCGATCCCGAGGACCACATCGTGGTCGTATGTCACCACGGTGTCCGCTCGATGAATGTGACGGTGTGGCTGCGGCAACAGGGATTCGAGAAAGCGCAATCGATGCGCGGCGGCATCGACGCTTGGTCGCGGCGCGTCGATCAAAGAGTGCCGATGTACTGAAGGAGTTTCTAGCTGCAGGGACGGCGCTTGACCAGGTCTTGGCGGAAACTGCCAGCGATCTTGCCTCTGCGCTGGGCCGCCAGGTAGGTCAGCACTCAGGTGATTGCCAAAGGAGCGACTCGAATGTCCATTTATCACCTCGCCCAGGTCAATATCGGCCGCGTGAGAGCTCCCATCGACGATCCCCTAATGTCCGGCTTTGTCTCGCGACTCGATGAAATTAACGCACTTGCCGACCACAGTCCCGGATTCGTCTGGCGGCTGCAAGCGCCGGTCGGAAATGCGACCTATTTTCGACCGTACCCCGAGGATGATCGCATTCTGATCAACATGTCCGTGTGGGAATCGATCGCTTCGCTTCGCCACTATGTCTACAAGACAGCGCACGCGCAACTCCTCCGCCAAAGGGAGGAGTGGTTCGAACGATTCTCAGGCGTGTACATGGGTCTCTGGTGGGTTCCTGCGGGACATCGTCCCGGACTCGACGAAGCGACAAAGCGCCTGGCGCACCTCGAAAAGCAAGGCCCCACGCAGTTTGCCTTCACTTTCAAGACGATCTTTGAGCCGGACGAAAACTTCCAAAAGGCGATCGATTGGTCCTCATTCGTACCTTGCCCGGCGGCCGGCTGATAGAATGCGCGCTGAATCGAGAGCCGTTGCTAGATGATCACCGACTGCCACATCCATATCCAGCCAATCGAGATGTTTAAGCCCCACGCGCTGGAACTGATGAAACACAAGCGCCCCAACTTTGATCAGATTGTCGAGTTTTGCCGCTCGCCCAAAGCTTTCCTTAAATTCATGGATACCAGCGGTATCGACCGCGCCATGCTGATCAACTATGTTGCACCGGAGGTGATTGGGTTTACCAGCGGTGTGAATCAGTTCGTTGCCGAGTATGTGAAGGAAGATCCCAGGCGCCTGCTTTCGTGCGGCAGTTTGCATCCGCGCCACACCACAAACGTTCTGGCCGACGTCGAGCAGATCCTCCGCTTGGGCCTGCAGATGATCAAGATCCACCCGCCACACCAACTGCTCTTTCCGAATGATTACCTGAGCGGCGCCAAGGAACTGGAAATCATCTATCGCGCAGCCGAAGCCAATGGTGTTCCCGTGATGTTTCACACGGGCACTTCAATCTTCCCCGGTGCTCGCAACAAATACGGCGATCCGATCTACGTCGATGACGTTGCCGTCGATTTCCCCAAGCTGAAGATACTGCTGGCGCATGGCGGCCGCCCCTTATGGATGCAGACCGCATTCTTCCTCGTCCGCCGGCATCCTAATGTCTATCTCGATATCAGCGGCATTCCGCCAAAGACTCTTCTGAAATATTTTCCGCGCCTCGAAGAAATCGCCCACAAAACGCTGTTCGGCACAGACTGGCCAGGCCCGGGTGTACCGGATATTAGGAAGAACCTCAACGAATTCCGAGCCTTGCCACTCGGCACGTCCGCGCAGAAACAGATTCTCAGTAAAACTGCACTGACCATCTGGCCGGCCTAAGGGCGTGTCATCTTCTCTGGCTTAACCAATTGATCGAACTCTTCACCCGAGAGGTGCCCCAGTTTGACCGCCGCTTCGCGAAGGCTCGAGTGCTCCACGTGAGCCGTATGCGCGATCTGCGCGGCCTTGTCATAGCCGACTTTAGGTGCCAAGGCCGTTACCAGCATCAGTGAATTCTTGACATACGAGTCTACCTTGTCGCGATCAACCTCGATTCCTTTGATCATGTACTCGACATATCCGTGGCAGGCATCGGTGATCAGCGTGACCGAGTGCAGGAAGTTGTAAATGATCACCGGCTTGAAGACGTTCAGTTCGAAGTTGCCCTGTGACCCCCCGAAGCCGACTGCGGCAGTTGCGCCATGCACCTGCACACACACCATGGTCATGGCCTCGCACTGCGTGGGATTCACCTTGCCGGGCATGATCGACGAGCCCGGCTCGTTTTCCGGAATCGACAGTTCGCCCAACCCGCATCTTGGCCCCGAGGCCAACCAGCGAATGTCGTTGGAAATCTTCATGAAAGAGGCGGCAAGCGTTTCCAACGCCCCCTGCGCGAAGACAATCTCATCATGAGCGGAGAGCGCGGCAAACTTGTTCGGATGCGAGCGAAATGGAAGTCCGGTGAGTTCAGCGATCTTCCTCGCAGCTCGCTCGGCGAATTCGGGATGCGTGTTCAGACCGGTACCGACCGCCGTTCCGCCAATGGCCAGATCGTAGAGTCCGTCCAGCACCTGCTCCAGCCTTTTGATATCCCGCTCAAGCAAGCTGGCCCAGCCTCCGAATTCCTGACCAATCGTAAGAGGCACGGCATCCTGCAAGTGCGTCCGGCCGATCTTCACCACATCATTGAATTCCTTCCCTTTCGCCGCAATGGCATCGCGAACAGACTTGACCGCTGGAACCAGCGCATTCTTCACGCGCTCAGCCGCGGCAATGTGCATCGCGGCTGGGAAAGTATCGTTCGACGATTGCGACATGTTGACATGATCGTTCGGGTGAATCGGTTTCTTCGACCCCATCTCGCCGCCGGCGATCTCAATTGCACGGTTCGAGATCACCTCGTTCACATTCATATTGGTTTGCGTTCCGCTGCCCGTCTGCCAGATGCGAAGAGGGAATTGATCGTTCAGCTTACCGGCGATCACCTCGTCTGCGGCGTGCACGATCAGCTTCGCCTTATCGGCCGGCAATTTCCCCAGGTCCTGATTCACTAGTGCGCAAGCTTTTTTCAAAATGCCAAAAGCCCGAATCAACTCCGGGGGCATGGTGTCGCGTCCAATGTTGAAGTGCAGTAACGACCGCTGGGTCTGCGCTCCCCAATAGACGTTCGCAGGGACTTCGATCTTTCCCATGCTGTCGGATTCAACGCGAGTTTTGGTGACAGGTTCAATGATCGTCGACATGAGGGCTCCTGCAGCAAGTGGCGAGATAAGAGGAACCGAAAATTATAGCGCGGCACGACCATCGCACCTCGCATGAGCCGGGTCCGGAAGATGCTCCCGAGGCGCGCATGCTAGAATCAACAGTTTCTGAACTGTGCTCGAATCTGCAACAACCTGAGCACGGCCCACTCCATGCCTCAATTCCTCGCCGGTGAAGAAATCGATACCCTTGCCAAGGCAAGGGTCAAGCCGCGCCCGGATTTGCGGGCCGACGTCCTGGTAATAGGAGCGGGACCCACGGGTCTGGCCTGTGCCATCGAAGCGCAGAAGCTCGGTCTGAAGGTCATCATCCTCGACAAAGGTTGCTTGGTGAATTCACTGTTTCACTATCCGGCCAACATGGTGTTCTTCACCACGCCTGAATTGCTCGAAATCGGCGAGATTCCTTTTACCACTGCTCAACAGAAGCCAACCCGCGAAGAGGCTCTCGAATACTATCGCAAGGTTGCCGAGCACTACGCTCTTGATGTCCGCCAGTATGAGTGGGTCAAAACAGTCATGGGCGAAGACGGCAACTTCAGCATCACAGCCACCGACCGCGCTGGCCGGCCGCACGATTACGTCGCCAAGAAGGTCATTGTCTCGACGGGATACTATGATCTCGCCAATCAACTGAATATCCCGGGGGAAGATCTACCGAAGGTGTCGCACTACTATGGCGAACCGCACCCCTACAACAACACGGATGTTGTAGTCATTGGCGGCAAGAACTCGGCGGCCATCGCGGCGTTGGATTTGTGGCGTCACGGAGCGCGCGTGACCCTGGTACACCGCGAGGCACAGCTTCACCACCACGTAAAGTATTGGATCAAGCCGGACCTGGAAAACCGTATTAAGGCAGGGGAGATTGAAGCTTTTCTTAATAGCTACGTGCAAGAGATCGGGGTCGATCATGTTGTCGTGGTAACACCCAGCGGACCGCTGCGACTGAAGAACGACTTTGTGCTGGCGATGATTGGCTATCACCCCGACTATGACTTTCTGCGCAGCATGGGAATCGAATTGTCAGAGCAACAGTGCCGCCCGGTGTGCGATCCCGTGTCCTTGGAAAGCAACGTACGCGGAATTTATGTTGCCGGCGTGATCGTCGCCGGCTCGCGCACGAACGAGATCTTTATTGAGAACGGTCGCTTCCACGGTAAGCAGATTGCTGCCGACCTAAAAATGAAGCTGCGGCTATAACATTCGCCTTCCTGCTTCGGCGGGATGTCCTTCATAAGTCGCAGAGCCGCAGAAGTAATATCATAGTCGTCCACCTTGGCAACAGCCATGCCCTTCATGCTCTCCCGGCAGCCAGCACGCAGGCGCACCATTCATTCCTACCGCCGCTTTGCAAGAATCAGCGGTGCCCGATTACCCTAACGACTCTGATGGAACCAGAACCAGAACACGGCGGATCATCCATTTCCCTCCGTTCGTATGCGCGACTGGTCCGTACGAACCGAAACTTTCGTCGCCTCTGGCTCGCGCAGATTGTGAGCGAGATCGGCGACTGGTTCTATACACTCTCGATCTATACCCTCTTGCTGCAACTGACCGGGCAGGCAGCCTGTGTGGCGCTCGCGCTCGTCTTGCAGGTAATTCCCCAGACCCTGGTCGGCCCAACGGCGGGAGTGGTGAACGATCGCGTGAAGCGGAAGCACGTCATGATTGCGGCCGACATTGTCCGGTTCATGATTGTTCTCGCGATGCTTCTGGTGCGCTCCCGGTCGCTGGTCTGGCTCGTTTATCCCCTATTACTCGCTGAGACCACTATGGCAGCATTCTTCGAACCGGCCCGCAGTGCCGTGATTCCAAACATCGCCCAAGAGGGACAGGTTCTGGTCGCTAACACGCTGTCGTCTGCGACATGGTCGGTAAATCTGCTCATTGGAGCCTCCGTCGGAGGAGTTGTCGCCGCATATCTTGGACGCGATGCTGCCTTCGTTTTGAACGCCCTTTCGTTTCTGGCGTCGGCGTTTCTGATCAGGGGAATGCAGTTCAGCGAGCCCCATGCGGAGGCAGCGGCGCCACTCCGCGCACGCAATCTCGTCGATTTCTCGCCGGTGATGGAGGGTATTCGATACATCCGCAGCCATCCCGCACTCGTGCCCGCAGTCTTCGCTAAGGCTGGGGAATTAATGGTGGGTCCGAGTTGGGTGATCTTTACCGTCATGGGTCGCGGCGAGTTTGCCGTGCACGGAAAGGGCATCAACCCGGCAGGCGGGGCCATGCTCGGGATGAGTATTCTGCTGGGCGGACGGGGGGCAGGAGCTCTGGTGGGTCCGTTGGTCTCCGCTCGCTGGGCCGGACAAAACGATCATAGGTTGCGGCTTGGAATCCTATTCGGATATCTCACCATTGCGTTGGGATATGGGCTAATTGGAGTCAGCCACAGCGTCTGGATTGCGGCCGCGTGCGCAATGCTGGCACACGCAGGAGGCTCTACAGTCTGGGTTTTCTCGACCACCCTACTGCAACTGAGAACAGAGGATCGTTTCCGCGGGAGGGTTTTCGCTGCTGATCTGGGGTTAGCAAGTTTTACGTTTGCTACCACAGCCTATTTATGCGGACATTTCCTCGACTCGGGCATTCCGGCGCGAACCATGGCCGTCGGCACTGGTTTCTTCATGCTTATTCCGGCCGGGCTGCTGGCGTGGGTGTTGCGCGCCAACCGCTTCCAGCAGTCGACATCGCCGACGTAATCTAGACTCCGCTCAGCCGGTCGATCTTAGCGGCCATGATGAAGTCGCTCTCAGTCAGCCCATTGATCTTATGCGTCCACAGAGTGACTTCGGCTTTGCCCCACGACAGAAGGATATCGGGATGATGTCCTTCGCTTTCTGCAAGTTCGCCCACGCGATTCACGAACTCTAGTGCCTGTTTGAAATCAGGAAAGCGGAACTCGCGATGGATATGGTGCTCGTCGCTGACCGTCCACTTGGCAACGCTCTTGTGAATCTCTTCAAGTTCCGTTCCGTGAAGGGGTGGCGTGCCGCCACGGCAGGGCACACACTTTTTGTCGGCTAATGATTCGGTCATAAGCTCCCCAGGGAACCAAAGAATAGACGCGGCTTGCTGAATATTAGCAGCTGACGCCATCCGGGGATCATGCGTTTCTGAGACTGAGCCTCTGTGTACAATGAGGTCTCCGTTGGTCAGCGTCACATCTTGAAGGGGAAAATACAGTGATCGTTCTAGTCATAGGCGGTGCTGGATACATCGGAAGTCATACGGCTCGGGCGCTAAAACGCGCAGGTCATGAGGTAATTGTTTTTGACAACCTCAGCACCGGGTACGAGTTCCTGGCAACGGGCTTCCGGCTGGTGAAGGGAGATGTCCTCGACGGAGCGGGTCTGAAGGACACCCTGTCCGGAGTGGACGCTCTGATGCACTTTGCTGCCAGTGCGTACGTCGGGGAATCGGTAGTGAATCCGCGGAAGTACTTTCACAATAACGTCGAGGGAGGTCTCTCGCTGCTGAACTCCGCGCTCGAAGCCGGAGTGAAGAAGATCATCTTTTCGTCTACCTGCGCGGTATATGGTGAGCCCGCAAAGGTTCCGATTGAGGAGAACATCCCAAGGCAGCCGGTGAATCCCTATGGAGTGTCAAAACTGTTTTTTGAGCAGGCGCTTGAGGCTTACGACCGGGCGTACGGTTTTCGCTATGCCAGCCTGCGCTATTTCAATGCCGCCGGCGCCGACGAAAGCGGCGAGATCGGTGAGTTGCACGATCCTGAGACTCACTTGATTCCTCTGGCGCTGCGAGCTGCGGCGGGCGATGGTCCAGAATTGCACGTATTCGGATCCGATTACCCAACTCCCGATGGCACCTGCATTCGCGACTATATTCATGTGAATGATTTGGCGGATGCGCACGTGAAAGCGCTTGAGCGTCTGGCCGCGGGAAAGCCGAGCTTCGCAGTGAACGTCGGGACGGGGACAGGTGCATCCGTGCGTGAGGTCATTTCGGCGGCGGAAAGGGCTACCGGCCGCAAGGTGCCGCACAAAGCAGTTCCACGACGTCCGGGAGATCCTCCTGCCCTCGTGGCCAATCCAGCCAAAGCGGAGTCTTTGCTGCACTGGAAAGCGTTACGGGGCCTGGACGAAATCGTAAGCACAGCCTGCAATTGGGAACAGTGCCGTCAAAAAATGAACGTTCACTGAGCGGACCCTGAGTCCCCATGTGGTGAACCTCTGCAGCGTGAGGAAAGCAAAACTCTATGGCATCGGATCTGACGGGGAAAAAGGTAGCTTTTCTAGGGGCGGGGAAGATGGGTGGAATTGTTCTGCAGGCCTTGCTGAACAACGGGCTGCTCTCTCCGAAATCGACTCGCGCCACCGTCGCCCACGAGGAACGTGCGCAAGCATTATGCGCCAAATTGAAGCTGAAAGTTGGCACAAACAACGTGGAAGCGGCAAAGGGCGCCGACATCATCGTTATTGGAGTCAAACCGCAGGTGGTCGAAGACGTCATCCAGGAAATCAGCGAGCACATTACGCCCAAACAGATGATCGTGTCGATCGCGGCTTCCGTGCCAACCGCAATGATCGAAAAGAACCTTCCGCCAGAGGTCCCGGTGATCCGGGCTATGCCAAATACGCCGTGTCTCTTGGGTGCTGGCATGACGGCGATTTGTAGAGGCAAGCACGCCAGCGCTGAGCACGTGGCGCTGACCTGTCACATGTTTGAGGTCGTAGGCCGCACTGTGGTGGTCGACGAGAAGCATATGGACGCAGTTACCGCCCTGTCGGCAAGCGGGCCGGCGTACATCTATATCATTCTCGAGTCACTGGCGGAGGCCGGTGTGAAAGTTGGGCTGCCGCGCGACATCGCCACGCTTCTCGCCGCGCAGACCGCCCTCGGGGCAGCGAAGGTTGTACTTGAGACGGGGGATCATCCTGCGCTGCTCAAAGACGCGGTCACAACTCCCGCGGGCTGCACGATTGACGCGATCATGGAGCTGGAGGAAGGCAAGCTGCGCGTTACCCTGATCAAGGCCGTCGTGAAGGCGGCACAGCGCGCCAAGGAACTCGCGTTCGGCTAGTTACAAAGGGTGCTCCGCCGAGATCTGCGATCATATCGATGACGAAAATTCTGATTGTCATCCATCACCGCCTCGATCTATGGAACACTCCGTCTTGGTTTGGCGAGAGGTTAGGTCGCGCGTTTCCGGTAAGAGTCGTTCAGCGCAATACCTATGACGGGATCGAGAGCGAACTCCAGAGTGCCGAGGTGCTCTTTACGCTGTCTCTCCGGCCGCAACAGTTCGAGGCGGCTTCGCAGCTTCGCTGGATTCATGCGCCGACTGCCGCCGTGCACCAGTTCATGTTTCCGCAGCTGATCAACAGCGACGTGGTGCTTACGAATTCCACCGAGGTCCACGGGCCTGTCGTAGCCGAACACACAATCGCCTTAATCTTGGCCTTGGCTAAGAAGATTCCGCAGGCCGTGCTCCTGCAACGGAAAAAGGTGTGGGGCCAGGAGGCCATGTGGAACGACGGATTTCATCTAAGAGAAATCGCGGGCGCCACCCTCGGGCTGATTGGCGTTGGAAGCATAGGACGCCGTGTCGCACCGATGGCGTCAGCTTTGGGCATGAGGGTGATCGCGGTGCGCCAGCATGTGGAGAAGGGACCGCCAGAGGGCGTAGAGACGGTTTTCGCGCCCTCCGAACTTGGTGATTTGCTGGGCAAATCCGATTACGTCGTAATCGCCGCGCCCCTGCTTCCCGCAACCACTCGGCTGATGGATGCGGCAAGGCTGGCGACGATGAAGCCCAGCGCATTTTTGATCAACGTCGGGAGAGGTCCGCTGGTGGATGAGGCAGCACTAGCTAACGCGCTCCGTACTCGTCATATCGCGGGCGCAGCACTCGATGTGTTTGAGCATGAGCCTCTTCCCCCAGATTCGCCACTGTGGGATCTCGACAATCTTCTCATCACCCCCCATACTGCGGGCCTGACCGAGAAGCTTTGGGAGCGCCACTACGAACTGTTCTCGGACAATTTGCGCCGCTACCTCTCCCATCAGGCCCTGCGGTACGTCGTCGACAAGCACCGGGGATATTGACCCGGCGGCGTTCGTGCTACAGTTTTCGAAGAGCCATCGACCTCTATGGAACCGCGCCTTATTCTGATCAATCTGCTGGTCAAACTGGGCGTCGCTGCGGCTGTTTCCAGCAGTCTCGTGCGTTCCAAGGAATTCAAGTCCCTTGTCTTCCGGGAAGAACGCACTGTCCGTCAAAAGTTGTACCTTGTTCTATGGTTCGCGTTGCCCATGATGATCGGCGTGTGGATCCGCATCTCGCAAACCAGTTTCCAGGCGAGCGATCTGACTTTTGAAACGTCGCTGCTTCTGGGCGTGATTGGCGGCAGGCTGGCGGGTTCGCTGGGTGCCGCGCTCATGAGCCTCCCCGCGCTATTGCATGGGGAATGGGCAGCAATGCCGTTCCACGTCCTGTGCGGTTTTCTCGCAGGCCAGTTGCGCGCCATGGCAGTTGATAAGGACGACATCTGGTCGTTTTCGCCCTTTATCGACCAGAGCATGTTCCGCTTGATTCGAAGGAACCTGCCGCGACCCCGCCTTTTCGACTGGCAGGTCATGTTTCTGGCTACGATCGTAGGATTGCGATTCGTCCAAACCGAGTTAGCGCGGTATTTTCCGCGATCGATTTACAGCATCGAAAGTCTCGACAATCTGTGGGTCTGGGCGCTGATCTATGCTGCGACCGTTACGGCCATCGGAATCGAGATCAAGGTCTTTAACAGCGTGCGCATCCAGATCAAGCTGGAGGAGCAGGAACGGCTGCTGTTGCACGCACGCATGGAGTCTCTGCAGAACCAGATCAACCCGCACTTCCTCTTCAATACGCTGAACTCCATCTCATCCCTGGTACGCTTCGATCCCGACACTGCTCGCGACATGATATTCAAGCTTGCGACTATCTTGCGGCGCCTGCTCAACAGTAGCGAAGCGTTCGTCCCGTTGCGGGAGGAATATGAATTCATCGACAACTATCTCGATATCGAAGTTGTGCGCTTCGGCCGGGAGAAGTTGAAGGTGGTGAAGGAACTCGATCCCGCATCGCTCGACGTCGTCGTGCCCAGCATGCTGCTGCAGCCTTTAGTCGAAAACTCCATCAAACATGGCTTGTCGCCTAAGATCGACGGAGGCTGCATCTACCTCCGTAGCCGGGTGTCGAACTCTCGTTTGATCATCGAAGTGGAGGACGATGGCGTTGGCATGGGCAGCGCACAATTGATAGGAAGCAGTACTTGGTCCGGTATGGGGATTGGAATGGCAAATGTCTCGGAGCGCCTGCAAGTCCTCTACGGCGATGCCGCCCGCATGACCATCGACAGCCATGAAGGCAAGGGAACTCTGGTCCGCATCCGCCTGCCCCTGGTCGACGCCGCAAGCTCGGTACCGGAAGGCTTCTACGCCGAGCGCTCCAGCACCCGACGATAGAAGTCTTCATACTGTTTTACGATTGTGGTTGAGGAGAAACGCTCGATTGCAACGGCCCGAGCGCTCTTGCCCATCTCGCGAAGACGTTGTTCATCACTCAAGAGCTCAATGGCGTATCTCGCCATCGTATCCACATCGCCCACATCGGCCAGGTAGCCGCTGATCCCATGATCGATTACTTCCGGTAATCCTCCCGCCCGGGTGGAGATAGGAACTACCTCGCAGGCCATCGCCTCAAGCGCCGCCAGTCCAAATGATTCCAGTTCACTGGGTAGGAGCATGATGTCCGCAATAGAGAGCTTCTCGTAGATCTGATCCTGCTTGCCCAGGAACAGAACGTCGTCGTGAATGCCTTTTTGTACGGTCAGCCATTCCGCCACCGAGCGATCTGGTCCATCCCCGATCAACAATAGTCTGGAAGGTATTTTCTTTCTCACCCGATCGAAGATTTCGATCACGTCTGTTATGCGTTTGACCGGACGAAAGTTCGAAAGATGCACAAGAACTCGCTGACCATCCGGCGCATACTCGCGCTGCAATTCCGCCGCAATCTCAGTATTGCGGTAGTAGACGTCGCAATTCACGGAGTTGTAAATCACTTCGATCTTGTTTTTGACATCAAATACTCGCTGTGTGCGGTCGCGCAGATAATTCGAAATGGCCGTGACTCCATCGCTCTGCTCGATGGAATAACGAGTGATCGGCAGGTATGACCGGTCCAATCCCACAAGCGTGATGTCGGTTCCGTGCAGGGTCGTGACAAAAGGCAATCGCTGTCCCCGCGGCCCTGAAGCCAGCATCTGCCGTGCCAGCATCGCGCTCACCGAGTGAGGAATCGCGTAATGCACGTGCAGCAGGTCCAGATCATAGAGCTGGGCAACTTCGGCCATCCGCGTCGCAAGTGCGAGATCGTAGGGTGGGTAATCGAACAGCGGATAACGTGAGACTTCGACTTCGTGATAGTGAATATTGGGTTCGGCTCCCCGTAGCCGGATCGGCTGCGCGTAAGAGATGAAATGGATCTCGTGGTCGCGTTGTGCCAACTCCAGCCCCAACTCCGTGGCAACTACGCCGCTTCCGCCATAGGTTGGATAGCAAGTGATCCCGATCTTCATGCGCACCCAGTGTTCGAATGCAAGGATTCGGTTGCTCGTTTGGAGATTCGATGGCCCGAATGAGGGGCGGATGCAGATTTTACACGAATACAGGATGCAGAAGCTGTGGACGTGCGAGCGTCATTGCCCGTTCTTGGGGCCCAGCGTGTTGCCGGGATCGAGTTTGTCCAGGTGTGCCTGAAATTTTTTCTTCGATTCTTCCGGCAGTCCAGTGAACTCAATTCCCATACCGACGCCTGGGTCGCGAGTGCGAACGACGGCACTCGGTGTGAGACGTTCTTCTCCCATCCAGAGATCCACGCGCAGTGCTGTCCCGACCGACAGTGGCATCACGGTCTCAACATAACAACCATTGCCGCTGATGTCGGTAGCATTGACGCGAAGAGGAGTATTCACCCGCTCATCACGCAGTTCGAGCGGGAAGGAGATCTTGTGGCGCGCGAATTTTCTGCGGTTGTCCTGCCGGATTGCCGTGCGTTCCTCAACCTTCATTTCCGCCGGCAGCGCTACCGCCCACGGACAGTCCTGATCCGCCACCAGTTGCACGCCGGCTTGTGTTTTCTTCAGCGCGCCGGCGTCGACCACCCAGATCACCTTGCAGCGCGCCTTCTTGCCCTCATACTGCACGCCGATCACATCGCCCACCTTCAGGTCCGGCTCGATGCCGTAGAGGCAGGCACCTGTTGCGCTGATGTTCTGGGCCATCGCGTTTTGGAAAAAGGGCTGGTTGTTCGCGCCCATTCCCCACACTTTGACCTTCAGGTCCAGAGTCGCACGCGGCGCTGACCCTTGGGCTGACATGGGCGCTTAAAGCCTCCAGGCAAACAGAAAAACGCAGAATTCTACCCCATCTTACTACTTGTAGTTAATTGCAGAGGTTACGACAGTACCGAGATTACACTGAGCCCTTCGTGCCAGAACCGCCCAAATCCGGCCAAAACGGATGAGAAACTAGGCAGTCTGCGGCAGATCATGGTACGAGATCAGCTGAATCCCCCTTTGCGCCAGGATTTCGCGGGCCTGCGGCATAGTAAGCAGGCGCAGTTCAAGCTCCCGCGACTCTCGCAGACGTGTCTTTGCCCCCATCAACTCGCCATCGTTATAGCCCGGATGGCACACGAACTCCCACGTGCCCTCCGGAATGTTCTGGGCAATGGCCTGAAACAAGGTTTCATCCAGCGTCCCAGTGACTTCAATGCCAAGACTGCCATCCGGCGTCGCAAAACCTTCTTGTGCCACAGCCCGGCGAAACTGTGCGGCAAACCGGCTCAGGACACGCACCTCAGCGAAGCGGGTCCACAGATTGGGGCGGGCCAGTAGTTCGCTGGAGCGGAGCGGCAGTCGTGGGCCGAACGGATTCCGCACCGCCCGAACCCCACAATCCTTTGCCGCTCGGAGCACGGCGCGAAGAATCCGGGGAAAAATATGCGTGTGCTTGTGCGTATCGACGTGGGAGATAGCGATTCTAGCCGCCTGAATCTTCTGAATTTGCGCCTTCGTCTCGACTTCGAGTTCTCCAGGGTCTAATCGGCCCGTGAAGGCCCGAGCCGCGAACATTTTAAGTCCGTCGCGGAATCGGCCGGAGTCAGTGATCGTCGCAATCTTCGGCGCTTCGAGAACGGGTTCACCGTCGACCAGGACGACATGACAGCCGATACTCAAGTTCGGCAAGCCCTTTGCTATCTGTACGGCCTGGGGGAATGCCCGACCGTTGGCCATTAATGTCGAGGAAGTAACGATTCCTTGGGTGTGTGCTTCGACGATGGCCCGGTTGACTCCCGAGGTGAATCCGAAGTCGTCCGCATTGACGATCAGCCGCCGCAAGCAGTCAGTTTAGCAGGAAGTTTCCGGCCGACCTTCCAGCCAAACATTCACGCCTAATCCGGGGACCAGCTTGGTGGGCTGTTTGAAGTCCAGCAGTGCGGAGATCCCAAGAACTCAGGTGAAGTTTGACCCTTTTTTCTGCTCTCACGTAAACTCGATGAAGCATCCTCCTCGGATGCACCCGTCGAACTTCAGACCCGCGACTGTGGGTCGCGCTGGCAACGGGCGGTTAGCTCAGCTGGTTAGAGCGCCTGCCTTACAAGCAGGAGGTCGCAGGTTCGAGTCCTGCACTGCCCACCATTTCCCGCGTCCTCTTCGTGGGAGACACAATTGACAGGCACTCTTTCTGACTACCATCACTATCATCCGCATCGCGAATTCAAGACACTGCGAAAAAGCAATACGTTTTTAACACCCTTGTAACAAGCGTCTGATAGGGTTGGTCGCGATGGCCAACCCCGCATTCCCACGGCCTGATATGTCTGGTCCGCAACCCGTTGCAGCAGCGAAAGTTACAGCCGACGCGGTGGAAGCCAAGCCGCTGCTCCGTACCTCGGGGGGCGAAACCAGCGATCGCGTCTTTCGCTCGGCGATTACCGTCTGTGGCCTGGCCGTGCTCGGTGTCCTTGGCCTAATCGTCTATGAGCTTGTAGTGCGTTCCGAACTGTCGTGGCACGCATTCGGCTTCAAATTCTTTACCTCCAGCGAGTGGGATCCGGTCAACGAACAGTTCGGGGCGCTGCCTTTTGTCTACGGCACGCTCGTATCGTCGCTGGTCGCTCTTATCATCGCCGTTCCGCTCTCGATCGGTGTCGCAGTCTTCACCACCGAAATGTGCCCGAAGAAACTGCGTGGGCCCCTCTCATTTTTCGTGGAGTTGCTGGCTGCGATTCCCAGCGTCATCTACGGGCTCTGGGCGTTCTTCGTGCTCGTTCCACTGCTCAGTGAGTATGTGGAACCATTTCTTTCAAAGACATTTGGCTGGACCGGATTATTCACCGGACCCATGTACGGCATCGGGATGCTGGCGGCCGGAATCATCCTGGCAATCATGATCATTCCGATCATCTCTTCGATCACGCGCGAAGTCTTGATGGTCGTTCCGCAGAATCAGCGCGAAGCCGCCCTGGCTTTGGGGGCAACTCGTTGGGAGATGATCCGCACCGCCGTGCTGCGTAATGCACGAGCAGGAATTGTTGGTGGAATCATTCTCGGCTTGGGCCGGGCGCTCGGCGAAACGATGGCTGTGACCATGGTGATCGGGAATCGCCCGGAGATTGCCAAATCACTGTTCGCGCCGGGTCACACCATGGCCAGCGTTCTGGCGACCGAATTTAGCGAGGCTACGGGCGACACTTATTTGTCGGCCTTGATTGAAATCGGCCTCGCGCTGTTCATGGTTACGATCATCGTGAACGCATTGGCCCGCTTGCTGGTGTGGACCGTGACCCGCGGCCAGCCTGCGAGGGGACATGTCTGACATGGCCGCTGTTGCAGCGACAACGGTAGTTCCGCCCATCAGCTTGCGTAGACGGGTGACCGATCACGTCATGACCGGTGCCGCAGTGCTGACTGTATTCCTGGTACTCGCGCCGTTAGTTGCCATCTTCGGCTATCTCGTGTATCGCGGTGTCGGATCGATCAGTTGGTCTTTTCTTACGCAGACTCCCAAACCAGTCGGCGAGCCGGGTGGGGGCATGGCCAATGCGATCGTGGGTTCGGTGATGATTTTGGCTATCGCCAGCGTCATTGGAGTTCCTTTCGGGATCGGTGCGGGCATTTATCTGGCGGAGTTTGGCCGTAATCGCCTGGGCAGTGTCATCCGGTTCACCGCGGATGTGTTGAACGGAGTGCCCTCGATCGTAATTGGAATCGTGGGTTATGCCATTGTTGTGCTGGCGCAGCACCACTTCTCCGCGCTCGCTGGGGGCGTGGCGTTGTCGATCATGATGGTGCCCACGATCTGCCGCACCACAGAAGAGATGCTTTTGCTGGTTCCGCAAGCCCTGCGCGAAGCTGCCTATGGTTTAGGTGTTCCACGTTGGCGCACGACACTCTCGATAGTTTTGCGCAGCGCAACCTCGGGCGTTATCACCGGCATCATGCTGTCGTTCGCGCGCATTGCCGGCGAAACCGCTCCGCTTCTGTTCACCACCTTGGGGAATCAGTTCTGGAATTTGCGCTACGATCAGCCAACAGCCGCCCTCCCTCTGCAAATCTACGTCTATGCCAATTCCCCTTATGACGACTGGCATCGTCAGGCGTGGGCGGGCTCATTTGTTCTGATTTTGCTCATCGTGTCATCCGTTGCGGCGGTGCGCTATGTTGTGCGCCGCGGTTCGTTCGGGGGAGCGGCATAAATCATGGGCGTGGGAATTCAGGTCGAGAAACTGAACGCCTGGTATGGTAAAGGCCAGGCGCTTTACGACATCAATATCAATGTGGAGGCGAACCACGCGACGGCGTTGATTGGTCCCTCCGGTTGCGGCAAGTCAACGTTTATTCGCTGCCTCAACCGCATGCACGAGACGATTCCCGAGGCCCGCGTCGACGGGCGCGTGCGCATCGGAGAGATTGACGCCTACAACGGGACGTCTCCTACCCAGCTTCGGCGCCGGGTTGGAATGGTATTTCAGAAGCCGAATCCCTTCCCGACAATGTCGATCTATGACAACGTCGCTTCAGGACTGAAGCTTAACGGATTCCGCGACCGCCACAAGACGGATGAGATTGTGCAGAAATCCCTGGAAGTTTCTGCGCTTTGGGAAGAGGCGAAGGACCATCTGCACAAGAAGTCCGGAGCCAGCCTGTCGGGCGGACAACAGCAACGTTTGTGCATCGCGCGCGCCTTGGCGGTCGAGCCGGAAGTTCTGTTGATGGACGAACCGTGCTCGGCGCTCGACCCGATTTCGACCGGAAAAATTGAGGAGTTGATCTTTCAGCTCAAAGAGCGGTATACCATCGTGATCGTGACTCATAACATGCAGCAGGCTGCCCGCGTCGCCGAATTCACGGGATTCTTCCTGCTCGGCAAGTTGATTGAGTTCGACAAGACGGAAAAGATCTTCACCAAGCCGTCGGACAAGAAGACGGAAGATTATATTACCGGCAGATTCGGATAGGAAGGTACGTATCCATGCGCACGCGTTTTCAACAAGGGCTTGACGATCTTCGGACACGGTTGCTTCGCATGGGAGGGCTGGCGGAGCAGGCCGTGGACCGCGCACGCCAAGCTTACGTCGAGCGCGACCTTACCCGCTGCCAGATGGTGCTTGAGGGCGAGAGCCTGATCAATTCCGCCGAGCGTGAGATCGACGAGATCGCTTTCGACCTGCTCGCCATGCAGGCGCCGATGGCCACCGATCTTCGCTTCATTCTCGCGGTCACCAAAATCAATGCGGATCTGGAGCGTGTGGGCGATCAGGCGGTCAACATCGCCGAGCGCGTCATGGACATGGTCGATCTCCCCCAGGCGGATTTGCCGGTCGACATCGCACGCATGGGCGCCGCGGTCAGCGCGATGGTGCGCCGGGCCCTCGAATCTTTTATCGAAGGTAAAGTCGAACTCGCCCAGGCTGTGCTTGAAATGGATAATGTCATCGATCGTATGCGCGATGACGCTTTCATCCAGCTCGTCAAAACGATGAACGAGCGCCCCGATGTGGTGCGACAAGCCCTCGATGCGTTGCTGGTCGCCCGTAATCTGGAGCGCGTCGCCGACCACGCCACCAACATCGCCGAGGACGTTATCTTCTGGGTTCAGGGCTCCGATGTGCGCCATAACGTGCATTCCGAAGATACGCAGCCGGCCGATTCTACGCAGCCAACCTCCCGCGCTTCGGGTCTCTAACCCGCCGACCTTTCGACCCGCGGCGGTTATGGATAAGTGTGGCTTCAACCCTCCCCAACAGCACAGCTTTTACTTGTTGACCTGCTTTCCTTATCTATCCCCGCACATTTATCCTTAGGCCCGACAGCGGAGGGATTGTGACTTCTTTTTTGTGTCGCTCTCTAGTTGTTTTCTGCCTCATGTGCGCCTGCAGCCCGCAAGAAAAGAACTCCAACAACGAACGGCCCCCTATTCACCTGCCAACGACCAAGATGCTGACAGTTCCGTCGCCCGGCCGCATTGGCAGCACCAACAGCTTCCCCGTCACCATGGTGCTCAGTCCCGACGGAAACTACGCGGCACTCCTGAATGATGGTTATGGCATACAGGAGACTCTCGCGCACCAATCGATCGCGATTCTGAATCTGCAAACTAATCGAATTGCCGACTTTCCCGATGCCCGCCTCGGGGATGAATCCCACCAGAGCTATTTCATCGGCCTGGCATTCAGTTCCGATGGGAAACATCTATATGCCTCGGTCGGCTCGCTCACCGATCCTACCGGCAGCAAAAAGGGGAACCTGGGAAACGGGATCGCAGTCTATAGGTTTGCGGCCGGAAAGGTGGTGCCGGAGAGATTCATCCCGATCCCTCTGCAATCGTTGTCGCCATCGAAGAAACTGGCCGTTGGATTAAAAGCCCCACCGCACATGGCAATCTCATATCCCGCCGGCATGGCAGTGGTTTCTGACAACGGCCAGGAAAAACTGCTCATCGCGAACAATCTCTCAGACAACGTAGTCGTACTTGATCCGGCCGAAGGGAAGGTCCTACAGACCTTTGACCTCAGCACCAACGATCTTGTCCCGGCGGCGTACCCCTACACCGTAGTCGCAAGCCGCGACGGGCACCGCGCCTGGTGCAGCATCTGGAACTCTTCACGAGTCGCGGAACTGGATCTTACCAGCGGCAGGGTGACTCGGTGGATCGAAATCAAGCAACACAAGGATCCGTTGGCGCCGGAGGCCCATGCCACCGCCATGCTCCTGAGCGACGACGAAAAATGGTTGTACGTCGCCCTGTCCAATGCAGATTTGGTAGCAGTCGTCCCGACTGCGGCCGGTTATATTCACTTCTTTACGACCATGCCGTCAAAATTCCCAGGCAGTTCTCCGACTGCGCTCGCGACGGATGGGAAGCTTCTGTTTGTTGCCGATTCGTCTCTGGATGCCGTCGCTGTTTTCGACGTCTCTCGTCTGGAGGCTGACGCTGGTATCGTCAGTACCGACGCTCCTGCCGGTTTTATCCCTACGGACTGGTATCCCTCCGCGCTCGCTGTCGCGGGAGGCGATCTCCTCATCGCCACTGCCAAGGGGGAAGGCACGCGCCCCAACAAAGACATGGGGAAAACGGTTTATGAAACGAAACATAAAGAGCATCCCTATATTCCCACGCTGCTTAAGGGATCAATCGCACGCCTGAGCATCTCCTCTATCCTTGAGAAACTTCCGGAATACAGTGACATGGTGGAGGCCGATAACCTGCTCCGCAGCAATCCGGGCACAATTAAGTTCGCTGGCGGGCAGAATCCCATCAAGCATGTCATTTATGTGCTCAAAGAGAATCGCACTTACGATCAGATCCTCGGCGATCTGAAAGTCGGAGATGGCGATCCGTCGCTCACGATGTATGGCGAAGACATCACGCCGAACGAGCACAAACTGGCCCTGCAGTTCGGCGTGCTCGACAATTTTTACGACAGCGGTGAAGTCTCTGGTGACGGCCATGTTTGGTCGACCGCGGCGATCACCACCGACTACAACGAGAAGACCTGGCAGATCGCTTATCGCGGCAAGGAGCGTACCTACGACTACCAGGGGCAAAACGCCGATGAGTATCCTCTCGATCACAACCTGCCCGATATAGACGATCCCATCACCGGTTTCATTTGGGACAACCTAGCGCGCAATCATCTGAGCTTCCGGATTTATGGCGAATTCGTAAATGCTGAGTGGTGCAATGAAAAGCGAAAAGTCGCCAGCCCGAAGCAGGGAACCCCTTCAGGGCAGGAAGCAAAGTGTCCGCGTACCGCGGTAAATAAGGGAGCTACACTTCCGCCGAATGTGGGAGATCCACACGGCATTGCTAGCCCCTGGCCGTGGCCCGTTCCGCTCTTCAGCGGTGTTAAGCCCACGAAGGCGGTCCTGCGGGACCACTACGATCCGCTTTATCCGGATTTCAACACCGATTACCCCGACCAACTTCGTGCCGACGAATTCCTCAACGAATTCGGCGCGTTTGTTCGCGCCCGGGAGTCGCATGCAGGACCGGATCTGGAGTTGCCCTCGTTCATCCTGCTTTATCTGCCAGACGATCATACCGGCGGCACACGTCCCGATCGCGCGAGCCCCGCCGCGAACGTCGCCGATAACGACCTTGCTTTAGCTCGTGTTGTCGACACTGTCTCACATAGTCCCTATTGGGATGACACCGCCATCTTCGTTCTCGAAGATGATGCGCAGGATGGCGCGGACCACGTCGACGCACATCGCTCCATCGCCTTCGTGATCAGCAAATATTCTCCGGGATCGGCGGCGAAGCCTTACGTCGAGCACCATTTTTACACCACGGTCAACATGATGCACACAATGGAAGTGTTGCTCGGCTTGCCACCAATGAATCACAACGATGCGTACGCGCCGGTGATGAACGGCTTATTTACTGGTTCCGGAACTCAACAGCCCTATCAGGCCAACCATCGCAATCAGAAAAATGGTTTGATCTACGAAACTAACAGGCACGACGCGCCGGGTGCGAAGATGTCCATGCAGATGGACTTCTCGCGACCAGATGCCGCAGGCGCAGCTCGTCTCAATCGCGTGTTGTGGCAGGACCGTAAAGGCTCAACTCCTGTTCCGCCACCAAAGCACGCAGTCATTCCGACGGGCGGTGAGTGATCTCATGAACTCCTTGGAAATCTCCTCGGGCCAGTTTCGCCACCTCGCGGAGCGCATCACTCATTTGGCAGCGGACTATCTCGATCACTTGGACTCCATGCCTGTTGCACCAGCGATCACCGGCGCACAGTCCGCCCTAGTCTTCGAAACGGCCCTGCCGGAACGGGGAATCGGAGAAGTTGCATTCGACGATCTCTCGGAAGTGCTCCGCTCGTCACGCGCTCAAAACGGCCGATTTTTCGGGTATGTGCTGGGATCGGGCGAACCGGTTGCTGCTACAGCCGATCTCCTGGCCAGCATCCTGAATCAGAATGTGACGGCGTGGCGTTCAGGCCCGGGCGCGGTCGTGATCGAGAGGACCGTGGTCAGTTGGTTGTCACAGGCAGTCGGCTGTCCTGAGTTTCGAGGCTATCTGACGGGCGGCGGCTCAGCGGCGAATCTCATGGCGCTGGCGATGGCTCGTGAGGCCAAGGCACCCGCCAACGAATACGGAATCGCACCAACCGCTGTGGTTTACGTCTCTCAGGAAGTCCACATGTCGATTCCGAAGAGCGTGGCCTTGCTGGGCATCGGACGAAACAATCTGCGCCTGATTCCGGTCGATGCGAATCTTCGAATGGATACTGCCGCCCTCGGGCGCCAGATTGCTAAGGACAAATCCGCAGGGAAGATTCCGCTCGCAGTGGTCGCATCGGCAGGAACTGTCAATACGGGAGCGATCGATCCTCTGGATATGATTGCCACCATCGCACATCAGAATGGGCTATGGTTTCACATCGATGGGGCCTACGGAGCGCTTGCCGCCATCGCCGAGCGCGCCAAGTTCAAGGGTATGGAACTTGCCGATTCAATTTCCCTGGACGCCCACAAATGGCTGTATCAGCCGTTGGATTGCGGATGCCTCCTTTACCGCTCATCAGAAGCCGCTCAGACGGCTTTTTCTCATACGGGCGATTACGCTCGCGCCTTGAGCGCCGACCCCATTGAAGGCTTCGCCTTCTTCGAAGAGTCCCTGGAACTCTCCCGCAGATTTCGCGCCTTGAAGATTTGGTTGTCGCTCCGATACCACGGTTTGGCTGCGTTTCGGGAATCGATCAAGAAGGACTTAGTCCAAGCGCAACGCCTCGCCAACGCGATCGAGCGTGAACCTCAACTGGAATTGGTCGGGCACGGGGAACTGAGCGCGGTCTGCTTCCATTATCTCGGCTCAGAAGCGCTGTCCGAGAACCAACGCAATCAGCTTAACGCAGCAATTCTGCAACGGACGCAGAGGCGCGGACGCGTCTATCTTTCAAACGCCACGCTCGCTGGGAAGTTCTGCCTGCGAGCCTGCATCGTGAATCATCGCACCAGGGATTCTGACGTCGATGCCGTCATCCCAGAGGTGTTGTTGGCTGCAAAAGAGGCCGCTTCAGAGACATCTCTGTAGCCGGTTCCCATTGCTTCCGAGTGCTAGTTCAGCGTAACCGTCTGCTTCAACGGCGGGTTCTGCGACGATCCGCCGACCATGAAGCGGTATTCTCCCGGGATCAACTGCCATCCGTTCTGTTCGACATTGAATATCGACAGATACTTCGGATTGATATCGATACTCACCTCTTTGCTCTCGCCGGCCTTCAATTGAACTTTGCTGAAACCCACCAGCCTTTTCGGAGGCTCGGAGGCTGCGGCAGGCAGCGAGACATAAACCTCGGCAACTTCAGCCCCATCGCGCTTGCCAGTATTCTTCACCGTAAATGTCGCTTTGGGACTCTTGCCCGGTATCACTTTCAGATGCGAGTAAGCATACGTCGTGTACGACAGTCCGAATCCGAACGGGAACAGAACCGGCTTCTTCTCGGCGTCGTACCATTTGTAACCAACTTTGACGCCTTCATCGTAGGTCACTTGGAATGGCGCCAGGCCGGCCTCAATCTGTTTGATCACGTCGTTCCTCGCCCAATTCGCCCTCGACTCCGGCGGCGGCTGTACGATCTTCGGATGCGACAGATCGCTCTCACTCAGCGGGAACGTCAGCGGAAGTTTTCCGCTTGGATTCACGTCCCCAAACAGTACGTTCGCCACTGCATCCGAACCGCTGCTGCCCGCAAACCACGCCTCGAGGATCGCGCTGACTTGGCCTGCCCAAGGCATAGTCACTGGGCCACCACTCTCCACCACGACGACCGTACGCGGATTCGCCGCCGCGACTTTCGCGATCAGATCGTCCTGATGCTCGGGAAGCGCAAGGCTCGGCAAGTCCATGTCCTCACTTTCCCATTGATAGGCGAACACAATCGCAACATCCGAGCCCTTTGCAAGCGCAGCCGCCGCGGCTGCGTCGGCGCCCGAGTCAAACTGAACCTTGGCACCCGGCGCTTTCGCCCGAACCGACTTCAGAGGAGAGGTCGGGAACCAAACCGGTTCTAGCCACCTCGTCTGTCCCTTCCCCGGCGGTCTAATTGCATTGCCAACGGGCGGATCGACCTGCGCCGATCCGCCACCCGAGATCATGCCTACATCTGCATGTGATCCGATGACAGCGATACTGCGGATCTTCGCAGCATCCAGCGGAAGCTGCGCCTTCTCATTTTTCAGGAGAACGATCCCTTGTTCCTCCAGCTTCCGTGCGACTTCAAACCCACCTAGCACGTCAACCACACTCTTCTCGGTCGGATGGTCAACCACCCCGGTCGCAAACATTACCCGCAAGATACGCTGAACGTGATCGTCGATCTCACTCTGCGGCACTTTGCCGGATTCGACATCCGTCTTCAATTCATCTCCGAAGAAATGCCAGCCCGGTTCTTCATGATCCATCCCGGCTGCCGAGGCCTTCGCCGCGCTATGTGTCGCAGTCCAGTCACTGACCACGAATCCTTTGAAATTCCAATCCTTCTTGAGAATGTCGGTCAGCAGGGGCTTGTTTTCGCAGGCGTAATCGCCCCAAACGCGGTTGTAGGAGCACATCACCGCGCCAGGATCGCCTTCCTCGAGTCCAACTTCGAAAGCCAGCAGATCACTTTCCCGGGCAGCGCGTTTGTCGATGTTCACATTGACGGCGTTCCGCCCCGCTTCCTGGTCGTTGAGCGCATAGTGCTTGATGTCGCCGATCACGTGCTCGGATTGCGTTCCACGGATCACCGACGCGACCATTGTCCCCGCCAGCACCGGGTCTTCTCCCATGTATTCGAATGTCCGGCCATTTCGAGGTTCGCGCGTCAGGTTAACCCCTCCACCTAGTGACATGTTGTAGCCTTGCGCGCGGAGCTCACGGCCGATCAATGCCCCATATTCGAAGCCACCTTTCGGGTCCCAACTGGCCGCTCCCGCAATGCAGGCCGGTAGCGCGGTGGAGTAGCGCCCGTTCTCACCGCTGGCGCGAACACCGTAAGCCGCATCCGACATCTGGATCGCAGGAATGCTCAAGCGCGGAATTTCCACCACGTATCCCGCGCCTTTATTCGAGCCGACAGCCAGCGGACTCACCGGACCAAGGCCTGGCATGCCGGTCCCATGGAGCATTGAGATCTTTTCGTCCAGTGTCATTTCCTTCAGGACCATCGCTGCCCGCTCATCCGGCGACAGGTTGGGATTCATCCACGGGTGAGACGTGCTGCCCGACTGCGCGGCGGCGGGACCAGTTACGGAACAAAAGATGACAAGACACACCGAAAGAACAAGGCACAACTTCGCCGATGGCCTCTGCTGGGGCATGAATCCCTCCGTAAATAACAAAATCGATATTGTAGCAGCCCGGCCGGATTTTTCCCGTACGCTCACGCACCTCATCGCGAAAGCCGTCTCGCGCACGTGCAACGTCAGGCTTTAAACTGAGATTGTGAAGATTGCCCTCGGCCAGATTAATCCGACGGTTGGTGACTTCTCCGGCAACGCATCGAAGATCATCGATTTCGCGCGGCGCGCGAAATCAGCCGGCGCCGGACTTATCCTCTTTCCCGAATTGTCAGTGTGTGGCTATCCTCCCCGGGACTTGGTAGAGCGTTCCTCCTTTGCTGCGCGCAATCGCAAATCCGCAGCAGAGATCGCCCGCGCCACAGCAGGCATCGCCGTGATCTGCGGCCTGGTTACCCCCGCCGACTCCGACACAGGCAAGTCGGTGATGAACTCGGCTGCTTTTCTCATGGATGGCAAGATTCAATTCATCCAGTCGAAGATGCTCCTCCCTACGTATGACGTCTTCGATGAGGCGAGAAACTTCGCGCCGGCTAAAAGCCAGCAACTGTTCCCATTCTGCAGCAATCGAATGGCGCTCACCATCTGCGAAGACGCCTGGAACGACAAGCAATTCTGGCCCAAGCGCCTCTACACGGTTGATCCCGTTGAAAAGTTGATTCAGGAAGGAGGAAATTTCGTGCTGAACATCTCGGCCTCGCCCTTCTGGATCGGCAAGCGCGAGTTTCGCCGCGATATGCTGGCAAGCATCGCGCGCCAGCACAAAGTGCCGGTTGCTCTGGTCAATCAAGTCGGCGGCAATGACAGTCTGATTTTTGACGGTTCCAGCATCGTCTTGAATCGCGATGGCAAGGTGATCGCGCAGGGCAAGTCCTTCGAAGAAGACCTGATCTACTTCGATTCCGCCGACCTAACCGGCGAGATCCACGAGCAAGTCTCAGGCGACGAAGGCAGCGCGTATGCAGCGTTAGTCCTGGGTACCCGCGACTACATCCGAAAATGCGGCTTCCAGAAAGCAATCGTCGGTCTCAGCGGTGGCATCGATTCTGCCTTGACCGCCGTGATCGCCGCCGATGCTGTTGGTCCTGAGAACGTAATTGGCGTCGGCATGCCTGGTCCTTATTCTTCGCAGGGTTCTATCGACGATGCCCGCGCTCTGGCGCAAAATCTCGGAATCCGTTTCGAACTGCTCTCGATCAATCCCGCCTATGAAGCCTATCGCGAAATCCTGCGGCCGGTATTTGCGGGCCTGAAAGAGGATGTGACCGAAGAGAACATTCAGTCCCGCGCCCGTGGCACCTTGCTGATGTCGCTCTCGAACAAGTTGGGTGCGATCGTGCTCTCCACTGGAAACAAGAGTGAACTCGGCGTCGGCTACTGCACCCTGTACGGCGATATGGTCGGCGGTTTGGCGGTCATCTCGGACGTGCCCAAAACTCTCGTCTACGGTCTTGCCCGATATGTGAATTCGCGGCGCCCAGTCATTCCCCAGGCTTCCCTTGAAAAGCCACCCTCGGCCGAGTTACGCCCGGACCAGAAGGACAGCGACTCGCTGCCGCCCTACGATGTTCTCGACGCCGTGCTTGAAGACTATGTCGAAGACTCGCACGCAGCCGACCAGATCGCCTCAGACCGTGGTATCGATATAGAAACCGTGCGTAAGGTAATGCGCATGGTCGATCGCGCCGAATATAAGCGCCAACAGGCCGCGCCGGGCCTTAAGATCTCTCCCAAGGCTTTTGGCTACGGGCGGCGCTTTCCCATCGCGGCAAAGTCCGAAGTCTGAAAGGCGATTCTGACGTATCCTAATACTTTGCAGTTTTAGCTTTCCGCGAAAATCTCCTCATACGAAAGGAATCCATGCGCGTTTTTGGAAACACGATTTCCGTCGTGGTCCTGCTGATCAGCACTCTCGCCCTCGGTCAAACTGCGCCAAAAGCGAAGCCCGCCGCTAAACCTGACGAGAAACTGGGGACCCATGCCACGGCCGATCTTCCATCGGAGGCAACAGTCGAATCTTTCCTCCACGAGCAATTCGGCTATCAACCTGATATGACCTGGAAGATTGCCAGCATCCGGCCCTCACCCATCGAGGGACTAGCCGAGGTGACCGTCCTGCTTGCTAATCAGCAGGGCCAACAGCTATCACACTTCTACGTCGGTCGTGACGGCGAGCATGCGTTAGTGGGCGACATGATTCCTTTTGGCGCCAAGCCGTTCGATCCCGCCAGGAAGGCTCTGGAGAATGGAATCAACGGCCCATCGCGCGGTCCGAAAGACGCTGCCGTGACCATCGTTGAGTTTGGCGACCTGCAGTGCCCGGCGTGCAAGGCAGCGCAGCCCACCATCGAGGCACTCGTTGCTGCAGAACCACAGGCACGTTTCGTGTTTCAGAACTTCCCGCTCGAAATGCATAACTGGGCAGCCAAGGGCGCTGCCTACGCCGATTGCGTGGGACGCGCCTCCAACGATGCTTTCTGGAAGTTCGTCTCCAAGACCTACGAAACGCAGGCCGATATTACCGCCGAGAATGCCGACGAAAAATTGACGGCCCTGGCCGACGGCGCGGGGGTGAAAGGCTCTGAAATCGCCGCATGCGCTACGCAACCCGAGACCAAGACGCGTATCGACGCATCCACCGCTCTTGGAAAGAAAGTCGAGGTGACGGGAACACCCACGCTCTTCATCAACGGGCGCAAAATAGGCCAATTCGATGCGCGCCTCTCCGATGTGTACAAGAGCCTGGTGGACTTCGCCGCAAAGGAGGCTGGGAGCGAAAATCAGGCTAAGAAGTAATTCTGACAGAAGCGGCTGTCTATCTCTCGCTCAGCCAGATCTCGTTCGTGCTGTGGTCAAAGTTAGAGACCACGTGTGGCGTGATCACGATCATAAGCTCGTCGTGGTCTTCCTGCCACGTGTTGCTCACCATCGCCTTATTGAGCCCGGGAATGAGACCCAGGCCCGGTATTCCGCTCATCGACCGCGCGTCGTTGTTGGAAATCTCCCCGGCCACAAATGCTGGTTCCCCATCTTTGAGATTAATGCTCGCCTTATATTCGCGGTTCGAGATCACGGGGACGCCATTGTCGGCTTGCCCGGTCAGGGAACGCACCTGCAGTTCGAGCTTCAAACTGACGTTGCCATCACCGTGAATGGTCGGCGTCGCTTTCAGATTCAATCCCAGATCCTCATAGCTGACGGACGGGATCGGAGGGATGTAAGTCTGATTCCCCAGAACCTGCGAGATCTGCGGCGAGTTATAGATCGGCGCGTAGCTGGCGTTCAGAATCGGGTATCGTTGTCCCAAGTGGAGGGTTGCGTCTGTGCCTTGGCCAGCCCGCAGCGACACGTCATCAAGAATGCGCACCCACGACTCGTTCAGCGAAAGTTGCGCGGCAAACTGATCAAGGCTCAATCCCATCAGTGTGAGGCCGCCTCCAAACGTCGCTAACGGTTGGCTGAAGATCGAATTCTGCTGGCCCGTCAACTGTGAGAGCAGGCCCGAGAGTGACGAACTTCCTGCCTGGTTGATGCCGCCCGATGCGATCAATTGATTAATCAGATCCTGAATGTTCTGCCCGCCCAGCGCCGCCAGTGCGCCTGCAGGAATGTTGTACAGGTTGAAAGTGTTTGGGATGTGCACACCAATGTTCCGCGTCAACATGTGGCTGATCTGAAACACGCGGACATCGATCATTACCTGCGGCTTGGCATTACTCAGTCGATCCAGCATTTTCGCGCAAGCGTTCACCGCCTGGCGCGGGCCGCGCACCTCCACGGTATTAGACGTTTGCCCTGAACTGACAGACTTCAGGTCAAACATCTGCCGCATCGCATTTACGAGATCCGTGCCCTCCTGCGGAGACGAACGCGGCGGCAAAGTGAATGTCCGCAGCGACATGCGGTCGTATTGCTTATGATTTTCGGCGTTATCCGCGAGAATGAGCATCTGATGTGGTTCCAGGGCGGCCCACATCGCCTTGCTCACCTTGCAGGCCAGGTTCAGCGCGGTGAAGAAGTCCACGTTGTCAACATTGAACCGTACTTGCCGCATCTGCAGCGTGTCATCAAACTGTATGTTGATCTTGTAAGCGGCACCTAGTTGAGTAAACAGCGTCTTCACGTCCCCGCTGAAATGGAACGTGGCCAGATCATTGGTCGGTTCGAGATGGATTTCCTGCGATTCGGCCAACAGAGCCGGCACCGCTTGGGGCAGGGATGGCGAAGGCTGCTGTGTAACTTCCTGCAGACGTTCCTGGGCGAAGTGGTTCTCTGGATCTAGATCCAATGCCGCGCGGAATTCCGCGGCGGCATGTGCCCGTGCATCCTCGGCCAGCAGAGCATTTCCTCGCCGAATATGCTCAAATGCCAAGCTCGATCGGAGCACCTCCCGCGCGGTCAGGTACTCCCTATCTTGTGGAACTAGCCGGGTTGCTTCATCGAACTGCGTCAGCGCTTCCTCAAAACGCTGGTGCTGTTGCAGCTTGATGCCGCGCTTGAAAGCCGCCTGTGCATCCTTGCGATCTTGCTTAGTGGTAATGCAACTGACCCCGCCGGGTACACCGTTTCGACAAACCATGGGAGGCGGTGGTGCACTGTCATCCGCCCGCGCGGCCGACATTCCAACCGCCGCGGCGAGCACAGCAGCCGCCCATATGGATACCTTAGAAGGCATTGCTCCCGATTCTATCGTGCTTCCGGCCCAATCATACGTAACCACTAGGCCCTGGCACTTCCGGTGGTAACCGAAGAACGAGGAACATCCACCATCTTGCGCAACAGGAATTCAGCGTGCCCACTTCTGACTGCATTTGCCAGAAGCAGGGGTTTCATTAAACCAACCTGGAATAAAGAGGGAGCTTTCTCGGAGATCCAGCGAGGAACCATCCCGCAGAACCTATGTCACCATCAATCGTTCAATAGTCCTGGCTTTCCCGGTCGTTTCGTCGCAGTCAATGACGACTGCGCAAAGACGCACATCCCCAGTCGCGGGTTCAAACCGCACGGGCATTCCGTTCAGGAACTTGCCCACAACCAGTTCCTTCTTGACTCCGATCACGCCGTCATACGGCCCGCTCATGCCCACATCGGTGATGTACGCCGTCCCATTCGGCAAAACGCGCTCGTCCGCGGTAGGTACGTGTGTGTGTGTACCAACCACCGCGGTGACTCTGCCATCGAGATACCAGCCCAATGAAATCTTTTCCGACGTGGCCTCCGCGTGCATGTCGACCACAACCACTCTCGCCTGGATCTTTTGCACAAGCTGATCGGCAACGCGGAAGGGATCGTCATTCGAGGCCATGAACACGCGACCCTGCAGATTGATCACGGCATAGGGCACTTTGCCCTTCATGCCTTCGTATACGCCAGACCCCGGCATGTCTGCCGGATAATTCGCAGGACGCAGCACGCGGCGCGCCGGTCCATGCCCGTTGCCTTCGACCATCTGGAAGTAGTCCACAATCTCGCGTTTGTCCCAGATGTGATTCCCGGTCGTAATGACGTCGATGTTAAGTTCGAATAATTCCTCAGCCAAGGCCGGAGTGATTCCGAACCCAGCCGCAGAGTTCTCGCCATTTGCAATGATCAGATCAATAGAGCGGTCGCGGACGATCTCAGGCAGTCGGTCTTTGACAATGGTCCGTCCCGGCCGCCCAAAAATGTCGCCGATAAACAAAATACGCATAGGAGCCCGAATTTCGATGGTAACACGCGAAGAGAGTAAACCCAGACAACTCACGTCGTGACGGCCGCCTCGGCTGTCCGGCGGAGCGGGCGCGGCACTCAGGTCCTGCGGTGAATTTGCGCTCCTCGATCGCCGGCTATGAATACAACGTCATCTGCCAGGGAGTACACCTGGTAAGCAGACGACGGTCCCACCCATCACGTTTCTGTCTGAGATGTCAGCTTGGGACGATGGGACAAGTTCTGCGTTACGCAGAAAGTCGTAATTCCCCGCCGGATTCAGCCGCAGGTTGTGCACGCGTTTCGTGTGAACCAGAACGTTATCGAGATACCACAGGTTGATGTAGGGCAGATCCTGCGCCAGGATAGCCTGCACCTCGGCATACAACGGCTTCCGCACATTTGGATCGGTCTCGCGCCGTGCCCGGTCGATCAGCGCATCTACTTTCGGATTTGAGTAGTAATCGCGATTCGCCCCATTCGGCGGAAACTTCGAAGAGTGGAATGCATATTCGAAGATATCCGGATCTTCATTCCCCCCGATCCACCGCAGCCCGTACATCTGAAAAGCTCCATGCTGCACGTCGGAGAAGAAGGTCGCAAACTCAAAGCTGCGGATGTCGAGTGTGATGCCCACCTCGCGCAGTTGCTGCTGCATCACCGCGACCATGAGCCGCGTGTTTGCATCGGTCGACGTTTTCATCGTGATGTGAAACCGAACGCCGTTGACCGCCGGGTATCCCGCAGCATCGAGTAGCTGCCTTGCCCACTCTGGATTATGTTCATAGTCGGGCACGTCCCCGTTGTACGCCCAACTCTGTGCCGGCAGCACGCTCCGAGCCGGCTGCGCCAGCCCACGCCACAGGTACTCGATCATAGGTCTCCGGTCGAGTGCGTACGCGATCGCCTGCCGCACGCGGACGTCTTTCAGAATTGGATCACGCAGGTTGAACCCGAGGTAAGCGAGCCGCGTTCCGCCGCTATGTTCCACGTGGATGTTTGGGTGTCGTTCCAGCGTAACCACCGTGTCCGGCGTAAGCGAATTGATCGCGATATCGCCGCTGCCCTTGCGCAACTCCAGGGCCTCGGTGGTCTCGTCCGGCACTACGGCAAATCGAACGCGAGCCAGCCTGGGCGGACCTCCCCAGTAGCCGTCATTCCCTTCGAGAATCACCTCACGATCCGTTTCCGCGCTCACGAACTTGAATGGTCCTGACCCGATCGGATGCAACGTCATCTCATCCCCGCTGCCGTACGGCACAATTCCCATCGCCCCGTCCGAAACGTTCCAGAGCAGGGTCGCATCTGGCTCCTTCATGTGAAACGTGACGGTGTTGTCGTCGGGCGCGTCGATGTGATCGACGTATTTGTAAACAGCGGTTTTCGTGCTGCGAATCTTCCCTTGCAGCAATGAGTCAAAGGTCCACTTCACATCGCGAGAGGACAGGTGACGACCGTCATGAAATCGAACGCCAGAATGGAGGTGGAACACATATGTAAGCGGATCAGGAGTCTCCCACCGCTCCGCCAGTCCCGGAGCAACATTGAGATCCTCGCCGCGCGACAACAGATCGTCGAAGATCAAGTTGTCAATCCGCTCCGACTGCGCGTCGATCCCTACCCGCGGGTCCAGATTTGTGGGGCTCGACTCAATCATCATGACCAGCGTGCGTTCATCTCGCCTGCCTGAACAGGACAGAATAGAAAAGAGCAGTGAAAGAGAGAGCGCGATCGCAGAATGCCGACCCCCGACGTCCGCACTATGCATACGAAATCTTCCCCAAAATCGCAGCTCTGTGGGCCCCTGTAGCAGATGGCACATTGGAAGCCCGACGATTCCAGGTCTCGTAGGCCAAGACAGCAAAGGCCACTGCTTCCTTGGCCTCGGACGGCAGACCGTATTCATCGGAGAATCGAACGCCCATTCCGAAAGGCGCGAGTTGCTGGGCCAGCATCCCGACAAGGGTGGCATTCCGCGCCCCGCCTCCAGAAAGAATCATTTCCTTGAAAGTGAAACGGTATTGGGTACCCCACTTCTCGCTTCGTTTGCCAGTAGTGGAGATCTTTGGAATCACAAACCGATTCACGGCATCAGCAATCGACCGCGCAGTCAACGCGGTAGCGGTCGCAACGATATCGTGCTTGCCCGAACCTCTACACTCTCGCAAGAACTCGCGTACGAACTCCCTCCCAAACTCCTCCCGCCCCGCAGTCTTTGGCGGCTTGGTCAGGAAGAACTTTCTTCGCAAAATTCGATCCAAAACAGAATCGTCCACGCGACCAGAAGCCGCGATCCTCCCATCGCGATCGAACGCCTTTCCAAATAACTCCTGCATGACCGCATCAATCACCATATTTCCGGGACCCGTGTCGAAGGCGATAAGACCTTCAGGACGCGAGCCCGCCGGAATCGCAGTAAGATTTGCGATCCCACCAATGTTTTGCACGATCCGCCCCATCCGCGAATCGCGAAACCACAGGTAGTCGAGGCAGGGAACCAAAGGCGCGCCCTTGCCACCCGCCGCCATATCCGCAGGTCGGAAGTCCGAGATGACGGGCACGCCCACGCGCGCCGCGACGATCGCAGCCTCGCCGGACTGCCACGTCGTCGAAATCTTACGTCCGAGAAATTGTGCCGGTTCGCCCTGATGATAAAGAGTCTGCCCGTGACATCCGACAAGTACCGCTTTCACGCGAAACCGCCGCTGCGTCGCTAGGACTGCATCAGCGTAAAGCTCGCCCAGCAGGAAGTTAAGCCGTGCCAGATCAGCAACGCTGGCCGAAGTTGCATTCATGGCCGAGAGCACTGCCCGGCGCACATCCGATGGGAAAGCATAAGCCGCATGGCCCAAGAGTTGGATCGTGTGGCGGAAGACTCGCCCGCGCGACTCGGTTGCGGCGATCTTCACGAGCGCAACATCAATTCCATCCGCAGACGTCCCGCTCATCACTCCGGCGACGACCATTGGCTTGCTCATCCCCGCCGCCGATCCTCCCGCCGGCTCAGTGGCCCGAGCCGTACTTGCTCCCCGAACTCCCACAAGTTCCGTGTCAGCTTCTCAATGAGTGCCGGTGACGGAGGCTTTCCAATTCTCAGACTCTTCCCGCACTTTTTCTTAAATGCCAGCACCTTCCGCGACGATTCCGCTACACGCTTCGCAAGATTTCTCTCACCCTCGGCGCTCTTGACCAACGCATCGTGAACCCCAAGCACGCGATCCTCGCGATGACAAATCAGGCACAAGTCTCCGCCCGCCCGCAGAAACTCCACCCCAGCTTCTCCCACAGACGCAGCCGCTAAAACTCCACCCATCTCCAGATCATCGGACACAGCCAACCCGCGGTATCCGATCTTCTTCTTGAGAATGTCGGTAATCCACACCTTCGAAAGCGAGGCAGGAATTTTCGCCTTCGTCACCTTTGGATACGCCGCGTGCGCAACCATCACAAACGGAAGTTCTCGCCGCAGCGCGCGGTAGGGAAATAGATCCTCCGCCCATGCAGCCTTTAGCGATTTATCGATGACCGGCAACTCGTGATGGCTGTCGAGCTTACCTTCGCCAAGTCCCGGAAAGTGTTTCCCGCATCCCAGCACTCTGGCTCTGCTGAGCCCAGCAAGAAATTTCCTAGCATACGCCACAACCGCCACCGCATCGTACGAAACCGCGCGTGAGCCCATGACCTCACGTGACGGTTCGAAGGCCAGATCAAGTACGGGAGCAAAATCCACGTTAAATCCCAGCGCCCGGCAGTTCTCTCCGATGATTTGCCCATGCTTGAAAAACAGCCTGGGATCATCCACCGCGAAAACATCCGCCGCCGCCGGAGCCGCACCAAGCGCATCGCGAAGCCGGTCGACCGTTCCCCCTTCCAGATCAATACAGGTGAACAAAGGGATCTCCACGCACTTCTGACACTCGCGCAGGAGCCGCCACGTTTGTTCGGGCGTCTGGATATTTCGCGCAAACAAAATGACTCCTGCAGGCCGCACCCGCTTCAGAAGCGAAGCGAGACGCGCCGTCATCTCCGTCCCGGGAAAACCGATGATCAATGTTTGGCCGACTTCGTGCTTCAGAAACCCCCCTGTGAACCTCTGTGTCCTCTGCAGTTAGATTTCGTTCTTCAACTCCGCAAGCAAATTCAAAGCCTCCAAGGGCGTCAAACGATTCAAATCAACCTCCCGCAGCTTCTCTACCACCGGCTGAGACAGCGGCGTAAAGATCGTCAACTGGGCAGCCGGAGGCGTCGCCCCAGGTGACAGATGCGCAGTTGCCTGTTGCTCCGCGAACTCATGCTGGACCAGTACTTCGCGTGCCCGTTCCACAACTTCGTTCGGCAATCCCGCCAGTTTCGCGACTTCAATCCCATAGCTGCGATCCGCTGCCCCGGGCTCGACCTTCCGCAGGAAAACGATCCCGCCACCAGTCTCTTTGACTGAAACGTGATAATTCTTCACTCCCTCAAGCTGGTCGGCCAACTCCGTCAACTCGAAGTAGTGTGTCGCAAAAAGGGTTTTTGCCCTTACTCGAGCATGTAGATACTCTACCGCCGCCCATGCAATCGCCAGCCCGTCATAAGTAGCCGTTCCGCGCCCCACTTCATCCAGCAGGATCAGTGACCGCGATGTGGCGGTATGTAGAATCGCCGCCGTCTCGGTCATCTCGACCATAAACGTCGATCGTCCGCGCGCCAGATTGTCGCTCGCGCCAATGCGCGTGAATACACGATCTACAACGCTCAACTTCGCCGAACGTGCTGGTACAAACGATCCCATCTGCGCCAAGATCACAATCAAGGCTGTCTGACGCAGGTATGTCGACTTGCCGCCCATATTGGGCCCAGTCAGCAACAGAATGTTATGGGTTGCGTCATTCAGATAGAGATCATTCGGGATGAATCTCTCGCTGCCTCCCGCCAGTTCCTGTTGTTCAATGACCGGATGACGTCCGTCGATGATCTCGATCTCCGATGACTCCGCCACAAACTCCGGTCGGCAGTAATTTCGCAGTCCCGCAATGTGAGCCTGTGCGCCAAGCACGTCGACCTCGGCCAAAGCCAATGCCGTTTGCCGGATCCGCTTCGCCTCGGAGGCAATCGCCGTTCGCAATTCAGTAAATAAGCGCCGTTCGATTTCGACAATCTTCTCCTGCGCATCGAGAATCTTCGCCTCGTACTCTTTCAGTTCAGGAGTGGTAAAGCGTTCGGCACCCACGAGCGTCTGCTTTCGGTCATAATCCTGGGGTACCAGGTGCAGATTCGCTTTGGAAATCTCAATGTAGTACCCGAATACCGAATTGAACTTCACCTTCAGCGATGTAATGCCCGTGCGCCCTCGCTCGCGCTGCTCGATCTGCGCCAACTCGGCTTTGCTGTTGCGCGAGAGTTCTCGCAGTTCATCGAGTTCGCGGTCGACGCCAGAGGCGATTACGCCTCCATCGGCAAAACTCAAAGGCGGTTCCGGAACGATCGTCGTCTCGATCCGCCCTCGCAAGTCGCTCAGCTCATCCAGCGTCGCATGCAGCGTTTGCATCCGAGCTACGCTCAGCCGCCCCAGTGCGCCCTTCACAGCCGGAATTTTCCGCAAGGATGCTGCCAATGCCAGCACATCTCGCGGATTCGCCGTCTCGAGCGTGACCCGGCTCAGCAACCGCTCCAGATCGAGCACGCCATCCAGTGCATGCCGCAACTCTTCACGCGCGACAATATCGTTCACGCCAGCCTCAACCGCATCCAGTCGCGCATTGATTTCCGCCAAATCCAGTGATGGCCTCAGCAGCCACGCCCGCAGTAACCGCTTTCCCATCGGTGTCATGGCAGCGTCAACCGACCGGAACAGCGTCGCTCCCGCATCGGTCCCGGCAAATAGCGGCTCGATTAATTCCAGATTGCGCACCGTGACAGCGTCGAGCACGAGACAGTTCTGCCGCTCGTACCATCCAATGCGATCCACATGGTCGAGTGTCCCACGCTGGGTCGACCGTACGTAATAGAGGATCGCTCCCGCCGCGGAAGCTGCAGCAATTCGCCCAGCCAGCCCAAATCCCTCGAGTGACAACACCCCAAAGTGATTCTCAAGCAGAGGCAGAGAATGATCCGGGGCAAATATCCAATCCTCAAGCGGTGTTTCGGTGAAAGGCGAACCATGTAGAGACAGCCGCCTCGGCTGTCCAGCCTGGCCGAAGGCCGGCTGCCTTGCCTCCGTGCTCTCAAACAGCGGTGCCGTCGACCCAAATAGCAACTCCTTGGGTCGCAACTGCTCCAGCTCCTCCTGCACGCGCCGCATTGCATCTTCACCAGAGAACTCCGTCGCACGAAAGTCCCCCGTCGACAAGTCCAGTGCAGCGAACCCAACCGTTGCCCCAACCTGCGCCACCGCAGCCAGGAAGTTATTCTCATCCGATCCAAGCGATGAATCCGCCGCCGTTCCTGGCGTTACCACTCGCGTGACTTCGCGCCTCACGAGCTTCTTTGCGAGTCGTGGGTCTTCCATCTGTTCGCAAATCGCTACTTTAAATCCTCGCCGGATTAGTTTCCCGATGTATCCCTCGGCGGCATGATAGGGCACGCCACACATTGGGATCGCCACTCCTTTTTCCTTGTTGCGCGAGGTCAGCGTGATCTGCAGCTCTTTCGCCGCCACCACGGCGTCATCGAAGAAGAGCTCGTAGAAATCTCCCAGGCGGAAGAATAAAAGCGCGGTGGGATGTTCTTTCTTGACGGCAGCATACTGCCGCATCAGCGGAGTGGACGGCTCGGTCATGAAGCGGGCTTCGGCGGATTATAACAAACGCCCACGACCCGTTCTCCGTACGATCTCGCTATCGGCTTTCTGCAAATTCCGTAAGAACTCGCAGTTGACGTGCCTTCTCTCTCGGTGTTCTCCTTTTGTTGAAGACTGGGCTTATGGAACTACGGAAGGATCCCATCACGCGCTCTTGGGTCATGACCGGGGACGAGTCATCCGAAGCCGCGCCGCGTCCCGACGCGCCCTGCCGCTTCTGCTCCGATCCCAGTCTGCAGGTGATCGCAAAGTCCCCCAACGGGCCGGGACCCGGCTGGTCGGCCCAGTCCGTGGTTCATCCCAAGCCCCTCTTCCACATCGAGGGCGAGCCCGGACGCCGCGGTGACGGCCTCTACGACCGCATGCATTCAGTCGGAGCTCATGAAGTGCTGGTGGAAAATCCGAATCACGAGCGCCACCTCTGGAAGGCGAGCGACGAGGAGATCGCCCACGTCCTGCGTCTCGCCGCCGAGCGCATTCTCGACCTCAAGCGCGACCCGCGCATCAAGTACGTCAGTCTGTTCAAGGATTATGGCAAGAACGCAGGCCAGGAATTTCTCCACCCCACTTCGGAGTTGGTCGCGACCATGTTCGTTCCGCGGCGTGTTCTCTACGAACTGCGGGCAGGCCGCGAATACTTCGTCAGTAAGGAGCGCTGCGTTTTCTGCGACATCATCCAACAGGAAGAGCGTCAGGCACAGCGAGTGATCGAGGTGCGTGGCGACTATCTGGCCTTGGGTCCCTATGCGCCGCGCGTTCCCTACGAAACCTGGATCATGCCCCGCAACCACGATTCCTCGTTCGAGCGCACGGGGCTGAACAAGCCCGGTCTGCGGATGAATCTTGCTGCTCTGCTGCGCCGCACTCTGCAACGAGTCCGCTCGGTGACGGAAGACTTCCACCTGGTCCTTCACACCTCTCCAAGCAGCTTGCATCCGTCAAAGAACCTCGGCTATTGGAAGACCATCGATGACGACTACCACTGGCACATCGAGATTCTTCCGGTAGTCCCATCAAAAGCGAAGTCGTACACCTTTAAAGAGGTCTATTACTCCCCGGTAAGCTCGGAGACGGCGGTTAAGCAACTACGTGAAGCAAAAATAGAAGGCTGAAGCTTCTGGTGTGGGGGCGGGCGCCTCGCCCGCCCGCTGAGCGAGCAAGCGAGCAATCGCGAGTCTGGCCCATTTCCAATATGCGGATGCCCACGGCATTACTGCTTTTCGCGTGTGGCGCTCATCTGATGCGCCCAACTCACCGCTTCGTTATATGCCCGGTTCACAAACGGCAGAGACAAGTTGAGCTTTTTGGCATATCGCGCAACCACGTCCCACTCTCCTGCCTCGCGCGCCACCATGAGTTCGTAGATCGGTGATAACGCGGTCTCTTTGCCCGTCTTCATTCCCAGCAGTTCAGTTCTGGTCTCGGCATCGAACGCCAACCCTTCGATCACGACGCCCATGGGCACTTCCAGGATCGCATCCATTAGCGAGAACATTCCGATGAGAAACAGGTCGCAAGTCCCGTGATTCACCTTGGGTGCGAGCAGCTCGCAGAACCGCGCGCGCACCAGCGACGATAAGACCAGATCGGAACATTTTTCCTGGCCCATGATCAGTGCTGTGGCCATGCGGATCCAGCGGACTAACTCGCGCTCTCCCAGAAGCCTCATCCCATGGCGGACAGATTGCACGGTGGCGGATACGCCTAGCAGCGGCGAATTCAGATACCGCAGCAGCCGATAGCACAGCGACGCATCCAGTTTGATGAGCTCCTCGATCTCATCGAGATTCGGTTCGGGCGCTGAGACCGCTTTCAGCAAACGTAACTGGCTGGCCTGGTTGGCCGGAATATGTCGCGCTCGCATGCGCTCCGGATGGTGGAAGAAATATCCCTGGAACAGCGTGAAGCCATCTTTCAGCGCGGTAATAAACTGCAGCCGGGTTTCGACCTTCTGGGCAACGAGCGTGCATTTCGCGCCATAGTTGGCCACGATCGCCGCGCAGTGTTGTTGCGGGACCCGTCGTATGTCAATCTTTAGGTAGTCCGCGTAAGAAATGAGTTTCTCCCGCGCATCGCCCAGCACGAAGTTATCCAAGGCGATTCGATAGCCTTCTAGTTTGAGCTGCTGGCACGCTGCCATCACGGCTTCGTCAGCCGGAACCGTCTCCTGAATCTCCACCACCGCCTTCTCCGCGGGTAAGAGCAGGAAGAATTCCTTCAAAAGCATGTCATGGGTGCAATTGATGAATGCTCTCCGGCCATCGCAGACCACATCGAGTCCCATGATGTTTAAGGTATCGATGATGCTGCGCGTGCCACCGTCGAAGTCGGATGAGAATCGTTCCTCGTCAGCGTTTTCGCGGAATAACAGCTCGTAGCCTAGCACCCTTTCGTCCTTGTTCAGGATCGGCTGCCGCGCCAGGCAATCCGTTGGTTTGTCCGGGGCTGGTCTCGCTGAGGTATGCATTGGTCTCTCTGAGTTTGATCGGCAACTCTGCGAAAAGGCTTAGTGACTGTTTGACGGGTGCGCAAATTCGGGTTTTCGCCTGCTACAATCGGGTGCTTTCTGGAGAGCCTGCGGCATGAAACCCGTTCTTAGTGTCTTCTTACTTCTATCGGTCGCCATGGGCCAGAACGTCCCGTCAGTCAAGCAGAAGGCCCTCTGGCAAAAACTCGAAGCAAAAATCGAGGAGGTCGACCGGAATCTCGATGGGGTGATGGGTGTAGCCATCGAAGACTTGACGACAGGTGATCACTATTTCCTCCGCGAAGATGAAGTCTTCGCTCAGGCCAGCTCCATCAAGATTACGGTCCTCGCCAATCTGTACCTGCAGGCGCAGCATGGGAAGCTGAAACTCACCGACCTCTACACCGTCCAATCGTCCGATCTTGTACCTGACAGCGACATCATGAACGGCCTGACACCGGAAGTGACGCGCCTCACCCTGCGCGATCTCGCAACCATGATGGTCGCGGTCAGCGACAACGCTGCCACCAACGTGCTGATCGATCGCGTCGGGATGCAGAACGTGAACGCAATGCTCGACTCACTCGGCCTCGCGCACACCCGCCTCCGCCGCAAGATGATGGATCTTGAAGCCGCGAAGCAGGGACGCGAAAACATCTCAACCCCGCGCGAGATGATGACCCTGCTCGATGCGATCTATCAGGGCAAGTTGCTCGATAAGCAATCGACCGACGACTTCTTCAAGGTCCTCAGGACGAATAAAGACTCATGGCTCCCGCGCGATCTTCCTCCAGACCTCAAGATCGCCAACAAGCCTGGCGCGCTGGAAGCAGTGCGCAATGATTCCGGCGTCGTATTCGTCGAAGGACGTCCGTATGTGATCTGCGTGATGACGTCGTTCCTGCGCAACGAACGTGAAGGTGAAGCAGCCATCACGAAAGTATCCTTCGAAACCTGGCGGATGTTCGACCGCCTGAGCCGCGCGACAGAATACGGCCGAGTCGTCTCTCCCGGAAATGGCACTCGCTAGAGCGTGTCATCCTGAGCGCGCGTTTTTTGCGCGCGGAGGACCTGTGAAACTCTTTCGAGCAGGCGCATCGATCCGGCTAACTTGCTCCCGCACTGTTCTTCCTCACCGATGCAATCTGCTGACGCATGAAGATCAGCGCCGCTTTCGGTTCCAGAGGCTGCGAGAAGAAGTATCCCTGTCCGTACTCACACCCTAGCTCAAGCAATCGCTCCAGTTGTCGCACAGTCTCGATGCCTTCGGCAATCACCCTCAGGTTCATCTTGTGCGCCAGGGTGATGATCAGCTCCACGATGTCAGCCGTGCTACGGTCGCTCTGCATCTCGCGGATCAGCGAGCGGTCGATCTTCAGAGCATCGACGGGGAACTGCGTAAGTCCAACCAGCGAAGTTGAGCCCGTGCCGAAGTCGTCGAGCACTGTGCCGATACCGAGATGCTTCAAGTGTGAGAGCACAGTAATCGTGAGCCTCGGGTCAGCCGCGGCGATCTGCTCTGTCATCTCCAGTTGTAGACGGGAGGGATCGATCCCCGTTTGTTGCAACGCATCCTGAATGTCGTTCACCAGTCGGGCATCGGCAAACTGCCGTGCCGAGACGTTCACCATTACATTCATGGGCGAACGGGAGCGGTCGTTGACCTCCCACTCCCGCAGTTGACGGCAAGCTTGGAGCATCAGCCAATGTCCAATAGAAACGAGCATTCCCGTATCTTCGGCGGCTTCGATGAAGCGATAGGGAGAGATCAAGCCTTGTGTGGGATGCTCCCAGCGCAGCAACGCCTCGAAGCTCAGAATGCGCCGCGTGTTGAGTTCGATCAGGGGCTGATAGTGGACGCGAAACTGACGCTCCGCCATGGCCGTACGCAAGTCAGACTCCAGCTTCAGTCGTCCCACAGCGCGCGAGTGCATGGCTTCGTCGAAGACCTCGCAGCGTGAACCACCCAGCGCTTTCGCGCGTCGCAGTGCGACATCGGCATCTTTCAAAATGTCTTCGGGGCGGGTGTGCGCGGCGGTGCTGAGCGCAATGCCCACGCTTACGGCTGCGCGCACTTCGCGCGACTCGAGTGCGAACGGCACGGCGACAGCTCCCTGCAGGCGGCGGGCGATGCGCATCGCATCGCTGGGATCGCCCACGGTTTCGAGCAGGATGGTGAATTCGTCGCCTCCCAGGCGGAACAGCGTCGCATCGGGCGAGGAACTTCCGCGGTCCTTTGCTGAAACGTCATCCTGCCGCAACTCTGCCGAAAGACGTCGGCCAATCTCGGTCAGGATATGATCGCCGGCTTTCGCGCCCATCGATTCGTTGAAGACCTTGAAGTGATCGACATTGGCAAGCAACAGGGCATAGGATCGTCCCGTGTCGCGCCGTACGCGCGCGAACGCACTCTGCAGGCGGTCCATGAACATGCGACGGTTGGGCAATCCCGTAAGCAGGTCGTGGAACAGGTTGTAATCGAGTTGCTGCTCGGCGCGTTTGCGCTCGGTGATGTCGCGATTCACGATAACCAATTTCGAGACTTCGCCGTGGGCATCGCGGATCGTGCTGGCAATGGACTCAAGCACGCGCCAGCTTCCATCCTTATGCTTGATGCGGTATTCGAGGCGTTTGCCGATACCGCTCTCTCGCGCCTCGCGCGCGGCCTCAAGCACCCGCATGCGATCGTCGAGATGAATCTGCTCGAACGATGAGGTCTCGCTCAATTCCGCCGGAGAGTAGCCGAGCACGCGCTTGTACGAGGGACTGTTGTATAAGCGTCGTCCCTTGACATCGACCAGGGCGATCATGTCGGCCGCGTTCTCGGTCACGACTTGGAAGATCTCGTCTTTCTTGCGAAACTCGCGATAAGCTCGGTAGATGCGCACTTCCTCGGCGATCAGGAGAAGCGCGAACACTCCCAGCACGATCCAGACCCAAAGCGGCATCGATAGCACCCCAAAGAAGAGCTATCGGCAAAAAAACAAAGAGGATTGAATTGCTTTCACGAAGGAAGAATGTGGGGATGAGGCATGAGTATGAAGTACTCAATGACTTACCATTGAGGAGCGAAATTCGCTGAAAACTCACGTACAGAAACTTCCCGAAGTGGGACTTAGGGTGACCGAAGCGGGGGTACCCCCTCCCCCCGGTCTATTGGAATCAGCGATATAGCGGAAAATTTCAGAATAATCTATGGGGCTCAATAGCTTAGGGCCAAAATCTTGGTGTCAAAGAACTTAGCGACTGCCCATTGAGAAAGCCAGTTCCAGAATGGGAGTTTGCTACCAAGCCTACTGCGCCCGCCTCCGCGATAATGATGCGAACAGGGCTGTGAACGCAAGGTCAGATGTCACATGGGGCTGTGGAAAATCCTCCTGTGTTCGCACGAACTCCTCAGGTTCGACTCCTTTGAACGCGAGAGGCTGAGCAGGCCGATCACATCCGGCAGGAAGCGCAGAGATGCTCCAGATTCCCGACATGCGGGAAGAACTCAGCTGGGGTGGCCGGACGCGGAACGCGAAGTCGGGTGTATGTTTGACCAATACATGGAGGCTTATGACCACCTATCGTTTGATTGTACTTGTCCTGCTTCTATGCGCGGGAATTGCCTCGGCACAGAACAATCGCAAAACTGGAACTGACGATGTCCCCAAGACACAACTGGTGCCGCTTCGAGAAGACGGAACGATTGAGCTACCTGCGGAGTCGGTTCCGCTTTCGAAATTTCTCAGCCCCGAAGCCAAGGCTTACCTGAACCAGCACCTGCATGACATGCAGGATCCGAAGGTAATTCAACAGGAGAAGGGCATACCTCGGTTTATGGTTCCATACCTCGAGCGCCAGAAGGCGCTGTTCGCCGTCAAACTGGATGACGAGAAAATCTCGGGTGTGCACACCTTCGTATATACGCCAAGCGCAGGAGTTACTTCCGCCAATGCCGATCGCGTGCTGATCAACCTGCATGGTGGCGGTTTCTCGGGATGTTGGCCGGGTTGCGCGGAACTGGAATCGCGACCCATCGCGGCGCTTGGAAGAATCAAAGTCGTGAGCGTGGATTACCGGGAAGGCCCGGACAACAAGTTTCCTGCAGCCAGTGAAGATGTCGCAACGGTCTATGGGGAGTTGCTGAAGACCTACAAGCCGCAAAACATCGGCATCTATGGATGCTCAGCGGGTGGGATGCTCACGGCACAGTCGGTCGCGTGGTTTCAGAAACACGATCTGCCGCGACCGGGAGCGATCGGGATTTTCTGTGCTTCGGCGGGCGATTTTGGAGGCGATGCCGCCTACACGTCTACGCCGCTGGGAGAAGCTCGGCTGATGACGGAAATGCGCGAAGGGGGCATGCGGCGTCTGGGTTATTTCTCTGACACTGATCTCAAAGATCCCCTGGTAGCCCCAATTTATTCCTCGGAGGTATTAGCGAAATTTCCCCCAACGCTCATCATCACCGGCACGCGTGCATTCGAAATGAGCTCCGCCGTCCACACGCATGCGCAGTTGGTGAAACTCGGAGTCGACGCGGATCTGCACGTTTGGGAAGGATTGTTTCACGGATTTTTCTACAACTCCGATGTACCGGAATCCCGCGAAGCTTATGACGTGATCGTGAAGTTCTTCGATAAGCACCTTGGGGCGAAATAAGAGCATCTGCTGATGCAGGCATTAAAAGCCCCACCCCTTGAAGGGATGGGGCTAAATATGGTCCGTTGTCACACGATCTTCATCGCATCCGGATCCCACTTGACGATAGCCCCACGCTCAATACTCAGATTGCTGAGCAAGGCGGCTCCGGCCGCCCGGTAGCCGAACACTCCGTCTTCTACCACCGGCTGCCGCGAACGGACGGCGGCAAAGAAGTTGGTGAAATGGTCGTAGCTGTCGCGATATCCCTCGGGCGCAACAAACTTCTCCACTGCAACGGCGGGCGGGCCGGATGGATGTGAAGCCGGATACTTCTCGTGATGCGCGTCGCGAATCCGTTTCTGCATGGCCTCGGTGTAGGTGCCGATCATCAAGCCGGGGTCTTTCTCCAGCGGCACGCGGCTCACGCTGACGAAATTGTAGCCAATCTCCATGGTGCCTTCCGAGCCGGTGAAGATCAGACCCTCGCTCTCCTCACCTCCGTCGACAAAATTCACACGCAGGGCAAGGTTGAATCCCTCGCGATAATCAAACAGGCCAAGCAGGACGTCATTGGCGTCCCGCCCGTCCTTCCAGAAACGCAGTCCGCCGGTAGCCATCGCGCGAGTGGGGCCGTTACTGCCAGTGATGAAATGTGTCCCGCTGAAGAGGTGAACGAAGAGATCGCCGGCGACTCCTGTGCCATAGGCCTTCCACTTGCGCCACTGAAAGAAATGCTCAGCGTTAAACGGGATTTTCGGCGCGGTGCCCAGAAAACGCTCCCAATCGCAGGTATCCGGCGAGGCATCGAGAGGAACCGTGTAGTTCCACGCGCCCATGGCGGAGTTTCGATCCCAGTGCGCGCTGACCATGTTCAGCTGGCCGATGGCGCCGGATGCAAGAAGTTCCTTCGCCTTGGAATAAATGATTGAGCTCACCCGCTGGCTTCCGATCTGCAGAATGCGATTGTTCGCGCGGGCGGCCTCGATCATCTCCGGGCCTTCGGAGTGCACGTGGACCATCGGCTTCTCGCAGTAAACATCTTTGCCGGACTTCATCGCATCGACGGCGATCTGCTTATGCCAGTGATCGGGGGTACCAATAATCACAGCATCGACATCTTTGCGCGCGAGGATTTCCTTGTAGTCGCGCGTCGTAAATATATCGTTACCCCAGAGTTCTCTGCTGTGCTCCAGTCGTCCGTCGTAGCAATCGGCGACCGCGACGAGCTTGACGCCGGGAACCTGCACGGCGGTGCGGGTATCTCCCTGGCCCTGAATGCCGGCACCGATCAGGGCAAGTTGAATCTGATTATTCGGCGCGTACCTCGGCGCAGGGGATAGTGGGATGACCGGCAAGGCGTGAGTCTTGATTCCAAGTGCGCTGGCGGCCGTGGCCGTTCCGGCGACCTTCAGAAAGGTTCTGCGGTTCAGCATGAGAACGTCTCCCTCAATGAAAGTGAACGTGCGACTGGAAAGCATATGCCTGTTTCACGAATTTGTCTCGGACAACCTGGCCTCAGAAATCATGAGCCAAAAAGTGCGCGAAAGAAGTTTCATATCAGTATTCCTCGTGCGCCTCGGTACTCTCGTGATAATTAGGAATTGCGTGACGACAGGAAAGGCGCCGCCGTTCCATAATGTCGGCATGACGGTTCGGCGGATGAAAACCTACAGCGGCGCTCAGGGCTACGTTTACGAGTATTACTTCGTAGGTAAACGTGCTGCCTTGCCGGACGATCCCGAAGCGCCCGCGACCGAATTCATCTTCGATGTGACTTCCGGCCGGAAGCTGACCTACTCGGTAAGTATCTTCCTGGGAGAGGCCCCCCTGGCCGCATGGAGCAAGGCCCACGGCCGTCGCCTGAATGATGCCGAACAGTACGCCGCCGTCAAGATGCGGCTTTTTCGTGCTTTCGATGAACTGGAAGATGTAAAGGCGAAGGGCCGACGCCTCAGCCTCGATGCTGTATCCCTAGAGGAGGCGCTGGCGACCCTGGGCATCGAATAGCGGTTCTCCTCTTAGTTCAAGCGTAGTTCGTACATCTTGCCGCAGTCCAGTTGTTGAAAGGTCGATTCCTGTTGATCGATGCGCGTCGATGGGAATATAAATGCTCGCGGAGAGCCTTCCTTGAAAACACATATAAAAAGTGCTCGCTGTATTCTTGCCGTCTTCTTGCTGGTCGGTGCCTGCGCTATGGCATCGGCCCAGGTTTCCCGCTGGTCCGAGCAAAAAGCCAACGACTGGTATGCCCAACAGCCATGGCTGGTGGGCAGCAACTACATCCCAAAGTCCGCGATCAACGAACTGGAAATGTGGCAGGCTGACACCTTCGATCCCACCCAGATCGACAAAGAGCTGGGCTGGGCCGAATCGATGGGCATGAACACGATGCGCGTCTTCCTCCACGATCTGCTCTGGCAGCAGGATGCGCCCGGCTTCCAGAAGCGTCTCGACCAATTCTTGACTATCTCCTCAAAACACCATATTCGGCCGCTGCTGGTGCTGTTCGATTCCTGCTGGGACCCGGCGCCTCAACTCGGCAAACAGCACGAGCCCATCCCAGGTGTCCACAACTCCGGATGGGTGCAGAGTCCGGGCGCGAAGGCCCTGGCCGATCCGGCTCAAGTCCCTCGCCTGAAGGCCTACGTGCAGGGCGTGGTTGGAGCATTTGCCAAGGACGAGCGCATCCTCGGCTGGGACGTCTGGAACGAACCCGACAATTCCGGCGGCGGCAACTACGCAAAGACGGAACTGAAACCTTCGGAGAAGGCCGCCCGCGTTGCGGTCCTGCTGCCGCAGGTGTTCGCCTGGGCGCGCGAGGTCAACGTGACGCAGCCCCTGACCAGTGGCTTGTGGGACATCGACATCACGAAGGAGGATTCCGCGCAGCACGAGGTCGACCGCATTCAGATGCGCGAGTCCGATATTATTACCTTTCACAACTACAACTGGCCGGAGTCGTTCAAGGCGGAAGTCGACTGGCTGAAAAGATTCCATCGCCCGATCATTTGCACCGAGTTCATGGCGCGATCGGTGGGCAGCACGTTTGACATGACCCTGCCCATCGCCAAGGAAGAAAAGGTTGGCGCGATCAATTGGGGATTCGTCGCAGGGAAGACCCAGACCTACTTTCCGTGGGAATCCTGGGCGCACCCCTACGTCAAATTCCAGCCTCCGGTCTGGTTCCACGAAGTGCTTCATCCGGACGGAACCCCATACCGGCCGGCGGAAGTGGATTTAATTCGGCGATTAACAGGGAAGCCATAGGCAAAAGTGGCGGGTTGACGGGATTGGTACTTCCGCTACCCACCCTCACATGCGCTACGGTTTACAATTCCGTTTTTATGAAAAACCTCCTCCTGCTCTCAATCGTGGCGGTTTTGTCTCTGGCGGCTTGCAGCAACAAGCAGGAGACAACTTCGACCGCTTCGTCTTCAAGCGCGACTTCCTCTTCCAAGCCGCCCGACGCCGTGCAACTCAAGTTGCAGGAATATGCTGGAAACTCCGCCACGAATTGCGGACGGCTGGATCTGCATGCGCCCGAGGCGCAGTCAAAGAGTGCTGCCGATTGCGCGATGCAAGCCAGCAAAGCCAAGCACGCGTTTTATGTGGCCTACGACATGCCAGGGATGGCGGTGGGCGTCGCCGGCAACGCGGAAGGGAAGCTGTTCACCGCGCGCTCGGAGGGAGGCGCGGTCAGCGCCGGCGATTGTCCCTCAGAACTCCGTTTGGCGGCTAGCGGCCGCATCACCTGCTTCGCCCCCGGCGACATGGGCTCCATGGGTGCAGGACACACGGCGATCCCACCGGGGATGCCGAACCCGCACGCGCTGCCCAAATCAAAGTAGTGGAATGATTGCAAAATCCCGCTCCATGAGCCAGGATCCGAACGGCACCCGAGCCCCGAAACTAGTAGTGTTCAGCGGACTTCCCGGCGTCGGAAAATCGTGCATCGCTCGCGAACTGGCTCGGGAAATCGATGCAGTCTATCTCAGGCTCGACTCCATTGAACAAGCCATGCGCGATTCAGGAGTCCTTAGTGAACCACTCAATGACGCCGGCTATCGGGTGGCGTACGCGGTGGCTGAAGAGAATCTGAGGCTGGGACGAACGGTCGTCGCAGACTGCGTGAATCCGATTGCGATTACACGGGATGCCTGGAGGGAAATCGCTGCTCACGTGGAAATCGGAATCATGGAGATCGAAGTCCGGTGTTCTGACGTGGCAGAACATCGACGCCGCGTTGAATCCAGGACGGCTGATGTCCGCGGACTGGAGGTGCCGACCTGGGAGGAAGTGTTGGCTCGCGAATATCATCCGTGGGATCGGGATCATCTACAAGTCGACAGCGCGATCGGGACACCCGAGCAAATACTGCTATCTATCCGCAAGGTTCTGAACGTCTGAATCGCGGCAGGAGCTCGTTCTCCCAGGTCTGTGATCCTAATCACACGCTTAAGTGATGGTCTTTGTTGGTCTTAGGCTTATCCAGCTGGACAATGGCTACGTAGTACCAGCGAGGTACAGTCCGGTTCGCAAATTGCGGTAAACTCAGACATTCCGGACTGTTACGGGGTTCGCGGTGGGATCGGGTTTCCAACTGAGAACTGGCTGCTGAGAACTGAGAGCTACATGTCACTGCTTTGGCTGCGTTTTGCGCTGGGGTGCTACTTCGTCGGCCTGGTCTACGCGTTCGTTGCGTTGACCCGTACCAGCGAAACGTTTGGCCGCATCGCCCTGCATGCCGCCAGCATGGGCATGGTCTTCCATTTCGTTTCTCTGACTGAAATCTTTCTTTCCGGGCAGATCGTTTGGGCCTCAGTCCATAACAGCGAATCTCTTTTGGCTTTTTTGTCGATGGCGTTCTTTATGGTCATCTACGCCATATACCAGACGACTTCTCCCGGGGTAGTCGTGTTTCCGGTGGTGTTCTTCCTGACCTTTGTAGCCGCGTTTGGCGAGCAGCCTGTATTGCTCACCCAATTCGTGTCGAACAAGGGGTGGCTGATCGCGCACATCATCCTGATCTTTACCGGGTATGCGGCACTGGTGCTCAGTTTTGGCGCGAGCCTCCTGTACCTGATCCAGGAAGGGCGACTGAAGGCGAAGAAACCGACGAGCCTGATCGGATTCCTGCCTGCGCTGGAAGTGATCGACCAGATCGGCTACCGCTCACTGCTGCTGGGCTTTCCGTTCATGACGCTTGGTCTGCTGACCGGTTCGGTCGTGGCGGTCACGACTTACGGGAAAGTGGATTTTCTGGATCCCAAGATATTGCTGTCGGTTCTGATGTGGGTGGTTTACATGGTGATGGTATTCACCCGCTGGAACTCTGGCTGGCGCGGACGCCGCGCCGCGTTTCTGGCAACATTTGCCTTCGCGGCCGCGCTGGCCGCCTGGGCAGCGAACTATTTTTCGGCGATTCACAGGTTCGGGGCATGAGATATCAGCTGATCGGCTTGAATCATAAAAGCGCGCCGCTGGAAGTACGCGAGCGGCTGGCGATCCCCGAATCGCGCCTGCCCGATACTTGCCGCCAGTTGACTGCCTATCCGGGAATTGAAGAGGGAATGGTGATTTCGACGTGCAACCGCGTTGAGATTGTCACCCATACCGTGAACGGGCACGCAGATCTGCGAGGATTCCTGCATGACCACTTTGAGCTGGATGCCAGCACGCTGGATTCCCATCTTTACGAATTCCGGGAGAAAGACGCCGTGCGGCACATCTTCCGTGTGGCGTCCAGTCTCGATTCGATGGTGGTGGGCGAGGCGCAGATCCTGGGTCAGGTAAAGGAAGCCTATGCGACTGCCCGAGCCGTTGGAGCGGTTCGCGGACAGCTCGATCAGCTCTTCAGCCGGGCGTTTGCTGTAGCCAAGCGCGTGCGTAGTGAGACCGCGGTCGGGTCCTCTTCAGTGTCGATCGCTTCGGTGGCTGTCGAACTGGCCAAGAAGATTTTCGGCAACCTGCATGGGAAGAATGTCTTCATCGTTGGCGCCGGGAAGATGAGCGAACTCGCTGCCCGTCACCTGATGGCCCACGGCTGCGGTTCGATTTTTGTCGCCAATCGTACCTACGAACGCGCCATTGGTCTCGCCCAGAAATTCGATGGACAGGCGATCAAGTTCGAAGACCTGTACGCCACGTGCGACCGCGCCGATATCGTGATCACGTCGACCGGCGCACCGCACGCCATCTTCCGCCGCGAGCACGGCGAACAATTCCTCTCCCGCCGCAAGAACCGTCCGATGTTCTTTATCGATATCGCCGTCCCGCGCGATGTTTCACCGGAGATGGCAAAGCTCGATGGCATCTTCGCCTACGACATCGACGACCTGCAGCAGGCCGTAACGAGCCACGTGGCCGACCGGCGCAAAGAGGCCGAGCGCGCCGAAGCGATCATCGCTGGCGAGGTAGAGAAATTCGAAGCTCGCCAGAGCACGCTCGATGTTGTACCCACAATCGTTTCATTGCAGGATCATCTCGAAACCATCCGCCAGGCCGAGATCGATCGAGTCCGCGGCCGCATGGGGCAACTGACCCCAGAGCAGGAAATCGCGGTCGAGGCGCTGACCCGGGGCATCATCAACAAAGTGATGCACACTCCGATTACGACGCTGAAGTCGGCAGCGCGCGAGTCAGAAGCGACGACCGTCGTCGATGTCGTCAAGCGACTGTTTAATCTGCAGGTGAAGCCAAAGGACCTTCCCGCTGAGCCCGACAGTAAGAAGGATGAGGTGGGGACACGGCACTGATGCCTACCCTTCGCATCGGCTCGCGCGGTTCACAGCTCGCCCTCTGGCAGGCGAACCACATCTCCTCGCTGCTTGGGGCGCGTGGACATGAGGTTGAAATCGAGATCATCCATACCACTGGCGACAAGATCACCGACGTAGCTTTGGCCAAAGTCGGCACCAAGGGGATGTTCACCAAGGAGATCGAGGAAGCTCTCGCTGCCGGACGTGTAGATCTCGCGGTGCATTCCTTGAAGGACCTCCCCACCGAACTTCCAAAAGGATTCGAGATCGCCGCGATCACTGAGCGGCAAGACCCACGCGACGCCTTCTGCTCGCGCCATTACTCCAAAATCGAAGACTTGCCCAACAAAGCACGCGTTGGCACGTCCAGTCTGCGGCGCCAGGCTCAACTCAAAGCTATCCGCCCCGATCTAGACATCCATCCCCTGCGCGGCAATGTCGATACACGCCTCCGCAAACTCGAGCAGGGAGACTACGATGCCATCATCCTCGCCTCCGCGGGTCTAAAGCGCCTGGGAAAAACGGAATTAATCAGGCAGATCATACCCGTCGAAACTATGTGCCCCGCCGCCGGACAAGGCGCGCTTGGCATCGAAATCCGCCAAGGTGACGCCAAGACTCACGATTTACTTTCGTTCCTGAACGATCCCAATGCTCACGCCGCAACCACCTGCGAGCGCGCCCTCCTCAACAGCCTCGGTGGTGGCTGTCAGGTTCCGATCGGCGCCTTTGCGGAGGTTCGCGCCGGCAAGCTGCATCTGGAGTCGATCGTCGCGGATCCGGATGGCACAAAGCTTCTGCGGGATTCCCGCGACGGGGATGATCCCGAAAAGCTGGGTAATGAAGCCGGGGCCTCGCTGCTGAAGCGCGGCGGCGACGCGATTCTCGAAGCCGTCTATGGGCGCGGACTCGCCGTTCCCCCCCAACCGTGATGCCTCGGGCCTGATATTCTCGTTACGTGCCCCGCAACGTCCTGCTCAAACTCCTTGGTGGCTACAACAATTCGCGCGCGCTTCGGCGAGCAGTGAATTTCTGGCCGCCGTTCGTCGGTGCCGGCATTCGCGTCAAGCGCATTGCACTCGATCTGAAAGCCATTGACGTCGAGATGAGACTACGCTGGTGGAACGCCAACTACGTCGGCACGCACTTCGGCGGATCGCTCTTTGCCATGGCCGACCCTTTCTATATGCTCATGCTGATGGCAAACCTCGGCCGCGACTACATCGTTTGGGATAAAGCGGCCAGCATCCGGTATCGCAAGCCGGGCAAGGGAACCATGCGCGCGGAGTTTCGCCTTAGCGATGACCAAATCGATGACATCCGTGAGAAGTTGAAGACGCTCCCGAAATGCGAGCCAACCTTCAGAGTCGAGGTGAAAGACAAAGAGGGAACTGTCATTGCCGAGGTTGAAAGGCTGTTGCATGTGCGCAAGAAGGAGGCACCGCAGCCGGAGAAGCTTCCTTTGGAGCCGCTAAGCGGCGAAATAGTACAGCCCACGGCGTAAGCCGTTGGGTAACGGCGAAAGAGTCACAGCCCCGAAGGGGCGTAAGAAACAGCTATGTACATTCCCGAACATTTCCGGAGCGAAGATCGCACGACTGCGCTGGCCTTCATGCGCGCCAACCCGTTTGCCATCATTGTTTCTAATTCCGCCGAATGTCCATTCGCGACCCACGTTCCTGTCGTAATCGAAGAATCGGGTGATCAACTGACCATTCGAGGCCATGTTGCCAAGGCAAATCCACACTGGCGATATCTGCAAAGTGATCCGACGTGCCTAATGATCTTCCACGGCCCGCACGCCTACATCGCGCCGTCGCATTACGACACACCTGAGGCAGTCCCGACCTGGAATTACGGTGCCGTCCATGTTTACGGCACCGCGAAAACATTCGCCGAACCGGTGCACCTGCTCAACATGCTACAAGACCTGATCCCGACATTCGATGCGACCTACGAACAGCAATGGACCAGCCTGAGTGAAACTTACCGACAACGCATGCTGAGTCACATCGTCGGATTCGAGATCCTCGTCACGAAGATCGAAGCCAAGTTCAAGCTGAGCCAGAATCGCACAAGGAAGGAACAGCAACAGGTCATCGATGCGCTGAGCACTGTTTCAGACAGCGCGGTCTCCGGAACGGCCCGGTTGATGTGCGAGCATGGCCTTGGTCGGAAAAAGGAAGAAGGCTAGAGGTCCGACAGGATGAGTGCGAAGCGACGATTTGCGACCGGAAAACCACTGCGCGGAATCCGCGTCCTCGTCGGTCGTGCCCGCCACCAGGCAGGATCGTTGTCGGCAGAACTGCGCCAGTTGGGTGCGGACGTACTGGAAATTCCATTCATCGAGATCCGCAAGCCACGTTCGTTCCGCCCGCTCGATTCTGCGCTGAAGAGACTGGGCTCCTACGATTGGCTTATCCTGACGAGCGTGAATGGCGTGGATGCGATGTGGGCGCGTCTGCAAACGTTGGGGCTGAGTCGTCGTCCAGTGGCTGACGGCGTACTCCGCATCGCCGCGATTGGACCCGCCACGAAGAAAGCGATCGAAAAGCGGGGTCTCACTGTCGACGTGATGCCGAAGGAATACGTGGCAGAATCCGTTGTGCGCAGTCTGAAGAAAAAGGTGAAAGGGAAGCGGGTTCTTTTAGTTCGGGCCAAAGTTGCCCGTGACGTTATCCCCCGCGAACTGCGTAACGCAGGCGCTCACGTCGATGTCGTCGAAGCTTATGAGACCGTGATTCCTGAGAGTTCGCGACGCCGCCTGAAGGCCGTACTCGAGAATCGCGTAAAGCGACCCGACGTCGTGACCTTCACGAGTTCTTCCACGGTAAGAAACTTCGTCGAATTGCTTGGCTCCCATCGCAACGCGAAATCGTTAGATGGAATACGGACGGCATCGATTGGGCCCGTGACATCCGGCACCTTAACTGAGGTTGGCCTTAGGGTGGACATCGCGGCTAGGGAGTTCACCATCCATGGCCTGGTTACCGCGATCGTCGATCTCATCACTTCTGGCCGTCCCACTGACGCCTAAGCATTATTGCACTGACGTCCGTTCCGCCTGCCGTTGTTTCGGAGCAATCTTCTCAGCCTCTTTCAAACGGTCTTTTAAGGTTGGAAGGGTCTTCTGAGCAAAAATCCTTAATAACATAGGCTTTCGTCATTCTCGTCGCGCTCGATCCCAGCTATGTCCCTTGGCACCTCAGGATTTTCGGCGCGCTGCCACAATGGTCAAGACCTTGAGCCTGTCCCGATCCGGCTTGCGACTGAGATAGCCAATGGCTCCCGGAGTGGCCTCGATATACTGAAGGACTTCTGTTTCGGAACTGAATTCTCTCGGCATGGAGCCCTGGCCGGTAAAAACGGCCCGGCGCCAGCGCGTACGGAATTCGTCAGGTGTGTCACCGATGTGACGGTGCAGAAACACTTCGTGGACTGGACCGCCTTTGAGCAATACAGGAACGGCGCGCGTGCCGTTGTCAAATTGCGCTTGCGCCCCGATAAAGATGTCGCGCAGCTGCGTTTCGGTGATCTCAGAAATGGAAAGGCTGCTGTTTACCACGATGGTTACATCCTGCGCGCGCACGAGACTTCCAAAGAAGGTCATTGCCAGGATCAGCGAGGCGCACGGACTTACGGCTTTTCTATTCATCACGTCTCCTAGAAAGTGAAGCCCACGCGCGACGCGAGCATTGCAGTGTTGGGCTTCAACCCATCAGGATTGGTCGTGCTGTAATAGCCAAGACCCGTTCCATGCAGGAAATGCACCTCGAGCTTGGCGTAGAAGTTCACGTTAAGGTTGTAGCGCCCGGAGAGCGCCCAATCTTTCGAGTAATTCTCCGGTTGTGAGCTGTCGCCGGCTTTGTTGATGTAATGGCTGTAATAGGTGCCAACCTGGATTTTCTTGGTCACCTGATAACTGACCATCGGGTACCACGATCGCTGGTCCACCTGGGCCTGCAGCGAGTCCGGCCCGGCCTGCAGGTTGAGCGTGAGGGGCATGCGCCAGTATTCTCCTGCGAAATACCATTTACCCTTGGTCCACTCTGCGTAGTACGCCGCTGTAAACACCGGCGGAACGTGCATGGTGCCTTCAGGTCCACTGCCGTCCAGACTTTGACTCTCTGCGCTTGTGCCCAGAACCAATCCGCGTAAAGGTGTAGCCCAGCGGAGATCGCCCCCAAACGCCTTTCCACTCGGCGGGTCGGGAAAGGTGAATCCGTATTGCGCCAGGTTGCGCATGTATCCGCCATTCGCATCCAGACGGTTTTCCCCTGCATACCCGCGATACAGCAGCCTTCCTCGATTCCCCAAAAGCAGTGATCCGTAGACTTCGCCGCCCAGAATCGCCAGATCGAAATCGCGGTTGTCGTCGGGATAGTTCGACTGCGGCAGCAGGGTCCACAAGAACAGCGCGTCTACGTCTTGCGATTCGTTGAACAATCCCAGCGGCACCTTGATTTTCCCGCCGCGTACTCCGAGATCGTCATTGAACCTGTAGTCGCCCGAGACCCAGTCGACCAGAACGTTGGGGCCGCCGATCTGGCCCATCTGGTACATGTGCAACTGAATACCGACCCGAGTCTTTTCAGAGAGCGTGTCGTTCAGGCTCACCGCACCTTCGGTCCACTGCAAGCTGCCGGAACTGGACTTCATCGTCAGGTAGTTATTCTCGCTGCTGAACAGAAAGCTCTGCGTCACGAAACCATGAATCTGGAGACTGTCCAGGTCCTGACTTTGCAACCCGGCAGAGAAGAAAAATATCAGTACCGCCACGGACAGAATTCGAGGCATGCAATCGGTTTCTCCTGAAGCCCTTTATCGGCAACTCAAGCTTGATCTTGAGATCGCGGCCGAGATCTCAGCGGCAAGTTCTGAATTGGGCGCACCAGTTCAGGAAAGGATTAGCTCGGCTTCAGGAAAGGATTAACTCGGCGAGGCGTGTCTCCATCTTGGAACTCACTTCTTCTTGTGTTGATCGAACCAATCAGAGACGTAAAGAATCTTCGCAATCTGATGGCTCGGTCGCGAACTCATCCCGTGCGGTTCGCCGGGGAAGCGGACTAGCACAGACTCGATTTTGCGCAGCTTGAGAGCTGCATAGTACTGCTCGGCTTCCGAAATCGGAGTGCGATAATCGTCCTCTCCTGTGGCCAGCAGCGTCGGCGTCGTTACCTTGTCGACATAGGAGAGAACAGACCGCTTCACGTACTCGTCCGATTTCTCCCATGGCGGCCCGGAGAACCAATAGAGTGTCCCGAACGATGGCAAGTCCGACGTGAGCGCCCAACTGTACCAGTTGATCACTGGATACAGACTCGCTGCCGCTCGGAAGCGCGTCGTGCGGTCGATCATCCAGCAGGTTAAGACGCCGCCTCCAGAACCGCCGGTCACGAAAAGATTGTCGGCATCGATATACCCCTTAGCGATCACAGCGTCGATGCCCGAGTTCAAATCGTAGAAGTCATCCCCCGGATATGCATGATGAATCAGGTTGGCGAACTCCTCGCCATAACTCGTGCTGCCGCGCGGATTGATGTATACCACCACATATCCTTTGGCGGCCCAGATCTGCTTGATGGTATCGAAGCGGTCTCCGTAGTTGGCGAATGGCCCACCGTGAATCTCGAGGATCAATGGATACTTCTTTGCCGGATCAAAATCCGGGGGCTTAACAATCCAACCCTCGACCTTGCGCTTGTCCACTGATGATTCGAACCAGAATTCCTCCACGGCACCCAGCTTCTTTTGCAGAAATAGCTGCTGGTTCATGGCCGTAAGCAGGCGGGTCTTCGCCTCAGATGCGGACCCCACTGCGATATCGCCCGCATCGGAAGGGGTTCCGTAGGTCACTGCGAACGTGCCATTGCTGGCGACAGTGAATGCGGCTCCGCCCGAGTAGCTCGAGCCGCCGCTGCCCACGTGTGTCGCAAGATCTTTCACCTTTCCGTCGAGAGAATAGAAAGCCAGCTTCGTATCACCCTGATCGTCGTACATGAAGTAGACGCCACTGCCGTCCGGCGCCCAGCGAGGTTCCTCCACATCGCGATCCAGTTGCGGTGTCGCAACGCGGGAATTGCTGCCGTCGCGATTCATCAGGTAGAGATGCGTCGTTTGATGTCCCTGGTAACGGTCATCGAAACCGACATAAGCGATGGTTTTCCCGTCAGGAGATACCTGGGGAGAATTGTCGGGTCCTTTGCGACTGGTTAGAGGTTTGACTTGCCCATCCGACAGGGACAGCTCATAAACCTCGGAGTTGAGGGGATCATATTCATAATCCGGATGCAGATTGGCCGAGAAAATCAGGTACTTGCTGTCCGGAGTCCAGGCCGCGCGGCTGCCGGCAAAAGCTCCCTCGAATCCGCCAAATGGCAGATTTCCGGTGGTCAGTTGACGTGGCGCTCCTCCCTCAGCCGATACGACGAAACGCTGCATGTAGCCAGACTTCAGGTATCCACGGGCATTAAACCGATAGATCAGCCGGTCATAGGCTTTCGGCGGATCCGCCCATTTCGCGCCTTCCGGTGGCTTCGGCAGGTTCGCAATCTTGGGCGGGTCCGACGGAACGAGCATCGAAAACGAAATCAGCTTCCCATCCGGCGACCACACAATGTCCGAGGGAGCACTCTCCAGATTCGTCAACTCAGCCGTCTGCCCATTGTCCATCCAGCGCACGTAGATCTGCGGCTTGCCATCACGATCGGAAATGTACGCGATGCGTGTTCCATCCGGCGACCAGCGTGGCGAGCCATCGCTGTAATTCCCGTTCGTCACTGCTCGATTTTCATTGCCATCGGCATTGATCATCCACAGGTTTGACTGACGTTTGTCGTTCATCACGTCGCTGAATTGGCGGACGTAGACGACGCGTTTACCGTCCGGCGAAATTTGCGGGTCGACGGCGAACTGCAGGTTGAATACGTCCATGGGGGTAAGCCGATCGGATTTCTCCTGCGACTTGTCTTCTTTCTTTTCCTGTGCCGTTGAAGAAAGTACGCACGCAAGCAGAAAGCAGACGGCGAGAGTGGCACGGCGCATGGCGTGGGCTCCTGGATTAAGGTGGAATCGCGGGAAGTGTACCGCAGGAGGCTGTCGGGACCAAACCCGATCCGGACTTGGGCGAGAACGATCCGGCGGCTTTTCGGAACGACACCAAATTCAATACGCCGTCGGGCACAGATGTTTGCTACCTCAGGATGTAGAGACACCATGCGTTCTCTCCTTTTTGCCTAAAAGAAAGGTGCACGATAGGATGTGCGCCGGAGACGGCTATGCCAAGCAAACGCAAATTCATCGTGTAGATCGCGACCAGTGCCGACGGCTTCATTGCCCGAACGGATGGCGCGGTCGACTGGCTCGAGCGCCCGCGCCCCAAGGGGAACTATGGCATGGACGCCTTTTATCGCTCGATTGACACCGCGATCCTTGGGCGCAAAACGTACGACTTCTCGGTCGCTCACGGAATGAACGTCCCTTGCCCGGGTAAAAAGAACTACGTTCTATCACGCACATTGACCAAAGCCGTAAGTCCAGAGGTAATCGTTATCGGCGAGACATAGCCGAGTTCGCCGAACGTCTGCGCGCCGAAAGAGGAAAGAATGTCTGGCTGATGGGCGGTGCCGGGTCGATCGCCTCTTTTCTGGATTCCGCCCAGGTGGATGAGTTCATAATTCATGTGATCCCGAAAATCATCGGCGAGGGCATTCCGCTGGTCGCGCCGCATCGCCGTGATGTGCCTTTGAAACTGCTGGCAAGCAAAAGGTTCCCCGACGGAGTTGTGCGGCTGCACTACACAGTGATTCGACGGTCAAAAGGCACGATGAACTGGTAGCGGAAGCAAGTGGCACGGCAACGCGGGTACACCGAGTCTACCGGCGGGCGGTCCGACAGCTTAGTTATCGTCCCACAACCTGCACATCCGTCGATTCGGCACAAATTTCTGCACACAGGCCGCCTTACAACGGCAGGACTCACGAAACACTCATCAAATGGTTCTGGCCAGGAATCAGAGATATTACCCAATGGACTCTGGTTCCTTACCTGTCAAACATCCCAGTAGTCAAAGTCTTGGTGGCTCGCCTAACTTGATGAACACTTTCACCCGTCGAACGCTGGGAGGGTGCCTCGTGGGCGACATTAGCACCCTCCTTGTTTTCCTGAGCTGATCTGGACTTCCTACTAAGGACGAGTCTGACTCCTGCTAACGGCACATTGGGCGTAGCGGATTGCGCAAGGTAGCAAACTGCCGAATCGCGTGCTTCAAAACGCCGGCTCAAACGAGCTGCAAAACTCCGCGCAGCAACCAATGAGTAATGCCTTTTTGACTGGTCGCCTGCCAACTCATAAGTTGACGCAGGATCCGCACCTGGGATGCACGCAGAGAAGCGTAGAAACCCACGTGCCAACGCGTCAGCCGATTTAAGGCTGCACAATTGGAACTTGCGACGCAAGTTTCAATTCGATCAACATCGCAAGACGCCGGTCGATCTGGAAGAACATAGCTGTCTTCTTCTGGGAAACTACTTTTTGGAATTCAGGAATAAACTTCAGACGCAGTTGTGTGGAGTCCTGGTCAAGAGCCAGCCAACGCTTGATGAAAGAGTCGGCCTGGGCATCGGTCATATTTTGATAGCTGTTCGCATATTCCTTGATCAGAGCGTAACGAACATCGTTGATTTTGACGGTCTCTGCAATGTAGCGATCGTACACCGGCCAGAATTTGGTCGCTTCCGACTCATTCAGCGGCATACTCGCGGCCACAAGCTTCTTGCGTTCGGAGCGGATGTCCTGCCTCATGAGTTGAATATTCGCCTCGTCGACCTGATCTGGGGTCATCTGGCTGCCGCTGGGCGTGGTTTGCGGGGATGATTGAGCAAATGCGAATGCTCCCATCACTAGATACAGGCCGAGTGCGAGTGTGTAAACGCAGTTCTTGATCACGTTGGAGTCTCCTTTGCCGGAATCGTTCGGAACAGGGATAATCTCTCGATATTTCTCTGTTCAGCCCTGTCAGAGATGACAGTGGAACTGAGAAAACTTGGCAGAGCCCGACAACCGCGACGGGATTTTGCAGCAGCCCCAGAATGGCGACGGGTAGGCCATCCCGCCGCCAAGTACCTTTGTAATGTGCGATCGTTCTCGCCTCTCTTTACCATTCAGCCAGCAGTTCATTCTCGAAAGTCCGGTCGATAGGAAAGGCTCTCAACCTGGCCAGGCGCGCTTTCCCCATGCCTTGCCTATTGTCGAGGAGAAGTGACCCGTCCGCTTTTGAATGCGTTGATCGTCGTCTCCGGCGTCGTGCTGGGAGTCCTGCATTACAAGCTGAAACCTTCGCCGACTAATACAGAAGTTCGTGACCAGGCGCGAACCATGATCGGATACACCGAGTGGCGCGGGCAGATTGCTCCCGACTTCGAACTCAAGACCAAAGATGGGTCCACTTTCCGGCTTTCAGAAAACGTAGGCAAGAAAATCGTCGTTCTGAATTTCTTCGCGACCTGGTGTGGTCCGTGCCGAGCCGAAATGCCGGAGCTGAACCGCTACTTTGAAGATCACAAATCCGAGTCATTCCTGTTGCTGGGCATCGATTCCGAAGAGCAGCCCGAACGGGTTCAGGGCTTCATGCAGGAACTCAAACTGGATTTCCCGGCAGGAATCGACACCGGCCCCATTCAGCGTCGCTATGGGGTGAGTTCCTTTCCCACGACTGTTCTGATCGGCGTGGATGGCAAGGTGCAGTTCTATGAGACGGGCGCTCTCGCCAACGCCAACGTTGCCTTCGACCAACTCCTCAAGGACAACCTGGCGCAACTAAGACTCGGACGTGCGATCTCCCCGGACGACTACCTCAAGCAAGTGCAACTCCATCCATCTCTTCCTGTGAATCAGCCCGAGAACACAAGCTCTCAGGAAGAACCATACAAGTTCGATGATCGCGGAAAACGCATTGTGGCCAGGATGGATTGCCCGTGCGGCTGCGACGACAAAGTCCAGAAGTGCACGTGCAAGACATCGAAGAAGATCAAGACGGCGTTGACCACGGAGGACTTCAAAGATCAGTCGGATGATGCCATCATCAAAAGCCTCAACAAGCGGTTCTGCACGGGGGAAATGTGATCCGCGCCGAAGAGATCCGCGTCACCTTCCGACGGAGCTTGAGCCGCCACCCCGTGCACGCTCTGCAAGGTTTGACGCTCGACGTGCGCGATGGCGATTTCTTCGCACTAATCGGTCAAAATGGCGCCGGCAAATCGACCGCGATGTACTGTTTCCTCGGACTACTGAAGCCCACATCAGGCCGTGTGGAAGTGATGGGACAAGTTCCCGACCTCGGACGTCCGGTCTACGCCAACATCGCTTACCTGCCGGAAGAGCCGCACTACCACCTGTATCTCACGGTTGAGGAAGCCGTGCGCTACTATGCCTCGCTCTATGGTCGCCGGGTTTCAGAGAAGGCAATTCATGATTCTCTAGAGCACTTGGGCCTGGCGCAATTCAAGAACCTAAGGCTGTCAAAATGCTCCAAAGGCATGAAGCAGAAGGTCGGAATTGCGCAATGCCTTATCCATGAAACCAAGTTGCTCCTTCTCGACGAGCCGACGCGTGGCCTTGACCCGATTGCAGTCCGTGAGTTCCGCGAGACTCTCCGCGAGATTCATCAACGTGGGGCAACTATCGTCATGAATTCGCACGTCCTGTCGGAGATCGAAATGCTCGCGAACCGGGTGGCTGTTATCGACTCCGGCCGCGTCGTCGCTCAGGATGAGTTGAGCAACCTGCTCACGGCAGATCGAGAATCGTATAGCGTGACCTTCGAGCCTAACAGCTCCATCCCCGAATATTTGCGGGCCGTGGAGAAGCAGGGAGCCGTGGTCAGGGGAGTGATCCCTAAAGAAAAGCTTTACGACTTCATGGAGTTTGCCCGGAGCCATGCCCTTGGCTTGCACGAGTGCGCACTGAAGAAGACCTCACTTGAGGAGAAATTCTTCAAGATCGTCAAGGGTGGAGAAGAACCGCCGAGGGCCGAGGCCGCGGAGCAGTTAAAGTAGAACTTTATGGTGGAACTGTTGAGAGCGAATCTCGTTGCACACCTGACCTTTTATCGCAGAAGCCGGCTTCTGCTCGCGTTCCTGATTCTCTTTGCGGTACTGACTGCCCTTGCAACCGTGCCGCAATTCTTCGTCGACTCTGGGGTCCAGAACTTCAACAAGCTCCAGGAGATTTTCGGAACAATCAATTTCTTCCTCAAGCTACTTGCCGCAGGACTTGGTCTGTTCATCGTGTCGGCGCACCTCCGGAGCCGCAACCTGAAGATGGTCTTCACGAAACCATGCCCTCCCTGGATATGGCTGGGTTCTGCGTTTCTGTCGGCGGTGAGTGTCGCATTCCTGTTGAACGCGGTGGTTTTGGGCGGCGTTACCGCTCTCTCGGTATTGTGGCATCTCCCGGTTCGCTCGGGATTGGCTTTCGTCGCGGCCGATACCTTCGTGATTTCAATCGGACTGGCGGCTTATCTGATGCTCCTGGCCACCATCGTTCATCCCGCAATCGCGGCCATTGTCGCCATCATCTTCAATGCCGACTTGTTCTATGACGGTTTTGTGTGGGCGCGCTCGGCGATACATGCCGGAAATCACAGTACCGGCACGCGGGTTCTGGAAGACGTGTTTCATGTTCTCTACCTCGCGGCGCCCATCCTGCATCCGTTCAGCCGGAAGACTGCGAATATCTACGTCAGCCTGCGCGTCATGCACGGCGAATGGAAATATCTTCTTTATTCCTTGGGCTACTCGCTGGCTTTGTCCGCCTTTTGTTGCCTGATTGCTTTATCCGCTCTACAGCGCAAGCGACACATCTAGTTGCGGATTTAGCCCGCCGATCCGCTATGGCCGCTTTCCGCATTCCCTCCGAAGGCAAAAATGGCCCGAATCAAAGATTCGGGCCGCAAGAAGATTTCGAGCCAACTAATCACCCACTCCGTGGAACTAGTTCAGGGTCCAGACCAACAGGGAAGAAGCGTTGTCGTCCACTGCGGCAAACGTCGAGTGACCGTCGACCAGACCGAAGCCGAGCCCGAAAGAGCCGCCCAGGTTCGGGTCGACCGAATACTCGGCTACGAACTTGCCGCCGCGGGTGAATTCCACCAGTTCGCTGGGCTGACCCGCAACCGTATTGATCACATCATTGTTGCTGCAGATCAGGTTCCCGTTTGGCGCCAGGGTCAGAGCCAGTGCCCCGTGCAAATGCAGGTTGTCGCTGTAGATCTTGTATCCTTTTCCGCCATTTTGTCCGACCGCATTGGCATCGGGTATTGCATACACCGCGTTCTCCAGACCCTCGGCAACGTACAGAGTGTCGCGCGAGAAATCGTAGGCCAGACCGGTCGGGCCAACTTCCAAAGCCGCCGGATCACCCCGATGGGTGTAGCCCGACGAAATCTCAGTTGCATTCTTGACTGAAATTCCGCCCTTGGTTCCGAGAACGAGACGTTCGATCGTACCGTTCAGAACATTGGACACGAATACCGTGACCGTCGCACCCTGATCGAAAACCGTGAAGTCCCACGGCCCGTTGATCTGGCTCTTGTTTTCCAAGGTCCAGACGATCTGACCCGCCGCGTTGATCGCGATCAGAGAGCCCGGTTTCACAGTGGCGGAGGTTCCATCGGACGTCGGCATGCTGCCTACCAACACGAAGCCGGCCTTCAGCACTGCCAGGCCTGTCGTGAAGCCCACTTTCTGAGCGTCCTGGTAAAACAGATTCTGACTTCCATTCCGGAAATACACGATGGTCGATCCCGTGCCTTGAAGATTCGCATTGTCGTTGTAGTTGGACACCAGAATGTCACCGGCCTTCAGCACTCCGGTTGTAGGAAATCCCGCCGGAACGAAAGCTACGCCGTAGGGGTTCACGTCGCCATTCGACGGAACTGTGGAAAGTGTTTGTGGGGTGCCCAGCGTATTCAGAATGGAACTCTGGGCCTGAGAGTTGAGCGAAGAGAAACAAAGCATGACGCCGATTGCCAGCGTGAGCCCCGGAATCGCCAAATGGTTGAGTCCTTGCGCGCGGCCGATCGCCGCGCCCCCGATCTGATTGTTCTGCATTTTGTACTCCTTTTCACTTCTATGTGAGCGCACTGCGCTTGAATGTGGCGGCCCTGATCTGTCCGCCACTTGATATAGCGACGTTGCTGTGCGGGGTCCCTCACGAATGAGTTCACAAAAACAATCCGGCAATAGAGCGGCGGAGGTGCGCTATAATGGCGGACCATGCAGGTGCTCCGGATGCACCTGTTTGCAGACAGTGGTCATTGCCTTCCGCCAGGCCCACTCTCCTTTAACCAACCTTTTGGGGGTTCGAATGGATCCGGCTCCGGATCGACAGTTCGTCACGCAACTCCTGCAGCAGTGGGGCAGTGGAAACAAAGAGGCGCTCGACCAACTCATGCCCATCGTCTACGACCAACTCAGGAAGCTCGCGTCGAATTGCCTGCGGGCTGAACGTCCGGATCACACCCTGCGAGCCACCGCCCTGGTCCATGAGGCGTACCTGCGGCTTGTAGATGCCGAGGTCGCTTGGCAGAACCGGGTTCATTTTTATGCGGTGTCGGCCCGGATGTTGCGCCGCATTCTTGTCGATCACGCTAAGTCGCGGAACCGTTACCGCCGTGGCGGCGAATATCAAAAGGTTCCTCTTGAGGAGGCGATCCTGGTCGGACCGGAAGCTGACAAGGGGATCGTGGAACTGGACGAAGCCTTGCAGAGACTGGCCATTCAGGATGGCCGCAAGAGTGAGCTGATCGAGTTGCTGTTCTTCGGCGGGCTTACCTATGACGAAGCCGCCGAAGCGCTGAAGATTTCTCCCGCTACAGTTCATCGGGAGCTCACCTTGGCTAAGGCCTGGCTGAACCTCGAGCTCTCCCGAGGTACCTCCTGAGAATATGGGCGCTGCGCTGCATTCCCCCGACCGCTGGAAGGTAATCGAAGATCTCTTTCATCAGTGCCTTCCGCTATCTGCGGAGGCACGTGCCGCTTTTCTAGCTGAGCAGTGTGGCTCGGATACAGAGCTGAGAGAGCAGATTGAGGCTCTTTTGAATTCGGCTGCGCAGCCAGTGACCGTGGTCGAAGACCGGATCATGAAGGCGGCGCGCGATTTTGTCGGGGCGGGACGAGGCGGTACTGTCGCCCCTGGCAAGATGATTGGCCACTACCAGATCCTTTCCAGCCTGGGCGCCGGCGGCATGGGAGAGGTTTACCTCGCTCAGGACACGCGCCTGAAGCGCAAGGTCGCATTCAAAGTTCTAAAGCCCGGGCTGAAACACGATGAACGTGGCTTGCGTCGCTTCGAACAAGAGGCTCTTGCGGCCTCAGCCCTCAATCATCCGAACATTCTCACGATCTTCGAATTCGGCAACGAGCAGGGAACTCAGTTCATCGCGGCCGAATATGTTGAGGGAGAGACGCTGCGGGAAAAACTGGCGAAAGGAAAACTGGAACCTGCAATCGCCGTCGATATCGCCGCGCAGATCGCCAAGGCTCTCGTCGCTGCTCATTCCGCCAGAATCGTCCACCGCGATATCAAGCCCGACAATATTATCATTCGAAAAGACAATCTCGTGAAGGTTCTCGATTTTGGCATCGCGAAATTGTCCGAAAGCCAATCCAGTTACAACGTCGTTCCTGCAGGGGCTGCGTGGGCGTCGGTCAGCCAGGCTGGAGCGGTGGTCGGTTCGGCGAAATACATGTCGCCCGAACAAGCCCGTGGCCTGTCCGTGGATGCACGTAGCGACCTCTTCAGTCTCGGAATTGTTCTCTACCAGATGCTGGCCGGTAAAGTTCCATTTGACGGTCATACCGCGAGTGATGTCATAGCCGAAATACTGAAGAGCACACCTCCCAGCATGGATTCGCTGAATCTCAACGTACCGCCGCGGCTCATCGAGATTACAGACAAGGCGATGTGCAAGGACCGCGTGTATCGCTATCAATCCGCGAAGGAGATGCTTGCGGACCTGCAGGAACTCCAGGAGGGAATTCAGTTCAGCGATAAACTATGGCGTGCGGCTTCGCCACGCGCTGATGCGCTGATCATTAGTGAGTCTCTGACCGAACGTTTGACTCCCGCTGCGCGTCCGAACCTGGCTAGCGAGATTCCTGCGCGCCCGCGGAGATGGTGGTTAGCTCTGGCCGCGCTTCCGGTGATCGCCCTGCTGATGGCCCTCGTCTATGCTGGATTTCACAGTCGGACAGCCCACACAGCAGACATGTTTACTCAGCCGCGCAGCCTGGCGATCCTCCCTTTCCGTAATCTAAAGCAGGATCACGCGCTGGACTACCTGGGCTTTTCGCTGGCCGACGCGACCATCACTAAGTTGGGCTATATCAGTACGCTGGTGGTGCGGCCATCCTCCTCTGTCGACAAATACAGAAACCAGAGCGTCGATCCCCAGCAAGTTGGTCGCGAACTCAATGTCGATACGTTGCTCACTGGCGGATACCTCAAAGACGGAAATGACTTGCGTATCACCGCACAACTCGTCGATGTCCGGTCAAATCGCATTCTGTGGCGGGACTCCATCGACGTCGAATTCGACAGGCTTCTCACCATACAGGATCGCGTTACCCAGGAAATCGTGAAGGGCCTGGAATTGAACGTTACTGCGGCTGAAGCCGAGCACCTCAAGGCAGACGAACGCGTCGACCCGGTCGCATACGAAGATTACCTGCGCGGCGTAGATCTGTATTCGTCTAACGACTTCGCCGCAGCCATTGCGATGCTGCAAAAATCCGCATCTATCGATCCCAGCTATGCGCCGACCTGGGCGCAGTTGGGACGTGCCTATACCACGAATGCTTCGCTCAAAGCCGGAGGCCGAGAACAATACGAACGGGCGCAGGCGGCCTATGAAAAGGCCATGGCTTTGAACCCCGAACTCGTCGAGTCGCGAATCTACATGGCCAACATGCTCACCGATACAGGCCGTGTTGAGCAGGCGGTGCCTCTATTACGAACCGCTCTGCAAAGCAGTCCGAACAACGCTGCGCTGCATTGGGAGTTGGGATACGCCTACCGCTTTGCCGGCATGTTGCAGGAATCCGCGGCCGAGTGCGAGAAGGCTCGGCAAAACGATCCCAACGTGAAGATCAACAGCTCCGCGCTGAATGCTTACCTGTATCTCGGAGAATACGAAAAGTTCCTGCAAACTCTGCCGGCGAAAGACTCTGCCTATCTTCTTTTTTATCGTGGATGGGCCGAATACTACCTCGGGCGCCGCGAAGACGCTGTGGAACACTTTGATCGGGCATACCTGCTGGATTCTTCCCTGATGCCTGCCAGGGTTGGCAAGGCGATCAGTGAATCGCTGGCGGGCCAGCATGATTCGGCAGTCAAACTCCTGCATCTGACCGAAGCTGAAATGGAAACTCGTGGCCTGGGCGACGCCGAGTTTACATACAAGGTGACGCAGGCGTACTCCGTCTTGGGCGAGACCGCCTCGGCGCTCCACATGTTGCAGCGCACTATCGAGGGTGGATTCTTCTGCTATCCCTGCTTCGCCTCCGATCCTTTACTGGCCTCCATTCGCAATGAGCCAGAATTCCAACGCTGGACCAGTGAGGCCCGCCAGCGCCGCGAGCAGTTCAAAACACGCTTCTTCTAACACCGAATGTGGAAGGACGGACGTCTTCGTCCGTCCTGCGAGCAAAGCGAGCGTTCATAAAACGGAGTTGTTCCTCAGACCTATCGCAGGCCGACCCGGCGCTCCAGATCTTGATAACGTGGCTCCGAGCGCAGCACGTCGAAATCGGGCTCCGCTTTCAGGGTGACCATGGAGTAGCAGCGGCGCTGATAGCAATCCTCAAGAAGAGAGAGCGCCTGTTCCTTTTCGCCAACCTGGGCGAAACAGCGTGCAGCCTCGACCAGCGCCCCGTTCTTTCTAAACATCTCAGCGCTGTCGCGCATCAGTGCTGGAAATCCCAAAGTCTGATACTTGTGAGCGATCAGTTGGGCATTTTCCGGTGTTGTGACCGATTGCCGCAGCGCGACCGCCTCTTTGAACATGCCCTTGTGACGAAGAGATCCCTCCAGCCAGAACAGGGCCACACCGAATTTCGGATCCATTTGAAGAGTCTTCTTCGCCTGGCTGATAGCCTCGTCGTAGCGGCGTCCCCAATATAGCGAACGAAGAAGGTTGGCGTTGATGATCAGTGAAAATGGGTCCAGTTCGCGGGCGCGCTCGTGCTCATCGAGAGCCTCTTCGTGCCGGCCCTGAATTGATAGGTAACCTCCGTGCCAGTTTCGGCCCAGCGCGTCGTTCGGATTCAACGCGAGACCACGCTGGAACTCCTTCTCCGCCTTCGCCCAATCCCAGTCGTACCAGGTGTAGGCGGTGGCGAGAGCATAGTGGGCTCCCGCCAAATTGTCATCCAGTTGCAGCGCCTTTTCGGCGGCCGCCTTTCCACGAGTCAGCGCCTCCTGCGTGGGAATGGAGCCGTACGCGCCAGCGACCAGATACACATCGGCCAGGCCGGCGTACGCCGGCGCAAATCCCGGGTCCAATTCGAGGGCACGGTTGAAGTATTCAATGGCTTGCAGCCAGCCCTGCGAGGTGTACTGGAAAAAGAAATATCGACCCTTCAGATAGAGCCCGTAGGCGTTCGGATTTACGGTCTTGCCCTGATCGAGCGGCCGGACCACCGTGCTGATGCGGCGTGCGATGTCGGTTGCGACCTCGCTCTGTAAGTGGAGAATCTCGTCCACGTTTCGCTCATAGGCTTCCGCCCACAGGTGCATGTCGGTTGCGACCTGAATCAGTTGCGCCGTGATGCGAACGCGGTCCCCCGAGCGGGTGACGGTTCCTTCAACCACTGCATCCACGTTCAGCTCGCGCCCGATGTCGCGTACACTCTTCCTCGTTCCCTTGTAGCGCATCACTGACGTGCGAGACGTAATCCTTGCGCTGCTCGTCTTGGCCAGATCCGTGATCAACTCATCGGTCATCCCGTCGGCGAAGTACTCTTCATCGGGATTACCCGAAAGGTTCTCCAGAGGTATGACCGCCAATGCACCGATCTGCGATGTGAGATGAGTGCGATCGCTGATCCAATCGCGTACGCCTGCCACATTTGTCAGCATGACAACGGCCGCGATCACGATCGCAAGGACCGCCGCCATCCACGGACGGAAATGCGCCCTCCCATGTTGCGCCGGAATAGGAGTAGGAGGCGTTGTTGGTACGTGCGGCAGGTCCTGAGCGACCTGTGCGACGAACCGATACCCCTTGCGCGGCAGAGTTTCAATAAACTGCGGACGCTCGGCCGAATCCCCCAACGCCTCTCGTAAATGCAGAACTGCCTTATTCAGGCCGCGGTCGAAATCAACGAACGTGCCGTCGGGCCAAAGCCGCCGGACCAGCACCTCACGGGTCACAAGTTCTCCCGGCTGCTCCAGCATGGCCAGTAGCAGCTTCAGGGGTTGATCTCGGAGTTGCAACTTCTGGCCGTCGTTCGACAGTTCCCCGGTTTGCGGATTCAACTTGAAGGCACCAAACCGGTAGAAGGTCTTATCAGGAGGGGAACTTCCCATATACCACGCCCCAGGATGGTTTGAAAGTGTATCACTGACTCCTCTGGCCCGAACACTGCGATTTGCACAAGCTAACTCATTCATAACGCGCCTTCTGCCTTGGTCCGGTCCGTGGACATTGTGACGCCAGCTTTACAAGCGTTACCGGCTGGAACCGTTCGGGAATCGAAATTCCACCAAAAGGGAATCTCTCAAGAATTGACGCTGCCACCCATTTCGCAGGAAAAGTATGGCGGGCGAGTCACGTGGGGTGATTCTGGTTCTGCTGGCCTTCCCCGTTTTCCTCAGACGACACAATCGCTTGCTTTTGCGGGAAACGCCGAGACCGGGAATTCTGGTCAAGCAGCCATCCGGGCGGTGAAACTGATTTACCCCTTTGCGGCAGCGAGGAGTGCTATGAAGAACTTCAAGACGTATGTTGTAAGTGCGGTGTTGACTCTACTCGTCCTGACTTTTGCGCCGGGCGCATCGCCTGCTGATAACGACAGGGACCATGGACGAAACCAGCGTGCCAAGACTCTCTACGTGTGGGCGGGAGACCAGGCGCGTGTGGCCCCGGACTTCCTAGCCGTTATCGACTTCGATGAAGAGTCGAAGACCTATGGCAAAGTTATCCGTACGATCCCTGTTCCGCCGCCTGGAAATGTCAGCAATGAAGCCCACCATTGTCACCTCTCGGCCGACAAGAAGATCTTGGGGTGCGGTGGACTGCTCAGCCTGCTGCGCGGACAGAACGGCATCTTCTTTTTCGATGTAAGCGATGCACGTCACCCCAGATTTTTGTTCTCGGCAAGCACGTCGCAATCGAGTATTACCGATGACTTTCTGCCGTTGGACGACGGCGGATTTCTGATCACGCAGATGGGCTCCGCCGCAGGGGGAGAACCCGGTCGCGTCGCCGAATTTGATGAGAACCTGCACCGGGTCGGGGAATGGCCGGTTCATCCTCCTCAGGACGGATTCAACCCTCATGGCATCTCCGCGCGTCCCGAACTTGACCTGATGGTGACTTCCGACTTCATGATGCCTGCGAGTTCCTTGAACATCGTCCCCGGCGATCCCTTGCTTCGGGGCGCAATCCGTGTTTGGAATCTTGATGAGCGCAAAATAGTTCGCACCATCCAAATTCCCGATGCCATCGGCACCATGGATGTGAAACTGATTCCTGGTGATCCGCAGCGTCGCGCATTCACTACGGGCATGTTTGACGGATTCGTTTACCTGGTGAGCACGATAGACGGAACTGCGATGCCGGTGTTCGACTGCGAGAACATCGTACCCCACGTTGAAGTTCCGGTACGTGGAGGCATGACCCAACTTCTGGCGATGCCGAAAACGGGCGATCGCCTGCTCTTCGCGTCGTTCCAGGCAGGCCAGGTGGGCATGCTCGACGTCAGTGATCCAGAAGCGCCGTTTCAAACTGGCATCGTGAATCTGGGGTTGGACGCCGGACCGCACGCCATCGCTCTCACTGACGACGACAAACGCCTCGTTGTCACCGATTACTTCCTCAACGAAGACGACTTCGGCAAGATCCACTTCGAGGGCGACCACAAAGTTCGCGTGATCAAGGTTTACAGGAATCAGTTGGAGTTGGATCCCCGTTTCAATCTCGATTTCAACACCGCCTTCCCCACAGGGCCGGCACGTCCCCATGGAGTGGCAATGAAGTAGCTTCCCCCCTGAAGCAGAGAGAAACAAAACAAAAACTATCTTGACTCGCAGTTTGCTTGTGCCGAGTGCTGTCACTTGGCGAGCCGACTTGTGAGCCAGTTGTGATGAGGAGAAGTTCATGAAGGAAGCTGCAGGGTATATTTCGCGACTAATGTGCCAGATTGCTGGGCAACTCGCGCAAGTGTTGTTTAGAACCACGGAAGCGTCGCGGGTTGTTGTGGGCGACAAGATTAACCGATCGAGTCGCAACCGCACCCTTGCGGACCTTGCGCACCATCAAAAGCCCCGGGCTCACGCGGTTCTTAGCGCCATCGCGTGCACGGGTCTCGCCCTTACGGGATGTGGCGGCCATGGCACGACCGATCCCCCATCGGCTCAGAAGATTGGTGCGGCGGGCGGTACTGTGACCGAGGCGTCTGGTGCGAAAGTTGTGGTCCCTGCGGGCGCGCTAACCCAAGACACGCCGATCACTGTCAGCCAAACTAGCGCTGGAGCACCACCTTTGCCGGCAGGCGTTACGGCCGTTGGACCGATCTACGCGTTCACTCCACATGGCACCAGCTTTGCTGTTCCAGCAACGATCACAGTGCCATTTGAGCCAGCTTCTGTTCCAGGGGGCACAACGCCCGTTCTGTACAAGACCAATGCGGCACAATCTGCGTGGGATGTTGTCAGCGGCGCCTCGGTCAGCGCCAGCACAATGGTGGGTAACGTGAGCGGATTCTCTTTCGCAGTGGTAGCTACGCCGCCGACCACGACGCAGCTCGATCCGCCGTTCAGAACTTTCGCGACCGACGTCTATACCGCCGCCGAGACTCGCAAGTCGGTGACAATCCCGGATACAGGAACCAATGGCGTTCTGAATGTTGCCGGCCACATCGACGGGCCATTGGCGCTAGCTCCGCCTCCCCTTACCGAAAACGAAGTCACGCATTATATCTTCTCCAATGCGACCGGTCGGACTTTCTGGACGCAGTCGGTGGCGCCAAGCGAGACCGATCCGCCGCACGACATCGGCTCGCGAACATCTCTGACGCAGACTTTTTACTTCCGAGTCGATCAGGAGAAGCCAAACATGCACTTCTTAATTACCCATGCAAGTTTGGAAGGGATAGACAACGGCGGCCATACTCCCGACGACCGGCAGATTTGCCGGTGGTTGCCAGAGTCCCACACTGCCCAGGACGTAAAAGACAAATGCGACGGTTACATGACTCATGCAGAGGACAGCTTTCGACTCGAGGCCCGCAGCTTCGGTGCAAATGGCATCTTCTATCGTCAAGGTGGCCATGTAAAGGTCACAGGAATCGCCAACGACTGGACGGTTGACGTTTCGGGTGATGAGAGCAGTCAGCTGCTTTGGCTCAAGAATTTTTTCACATTAGACGATGATGTGGACCATACTGGCGCCCACGACCATTACCGTCTCCAATTAGCTAAGCCGCTACAGGTCGAAGTTCCCATCGATTCGCTGCACAAGAATGACATTTTCAGCGTTGAGATCACCATCGAAAGCATCGCGATCAATCACATCCAGGGCGAATCCTTCATTGCAGCACTGACGCGGGACCCGCTTCAAGGAGTTGGCATCGACTTTGATTCTGCGGGAGTGACGCAAATTCCGCCGCGCGACGACATTCCGAATGGGCTGCCTCCGCTGACGTGCGCGGCCGGCCCTGACCCGGCGGCAGGAACTTTGCAATTTACCAATGCCACGCTCAACGTTCCCGAGCCCACGGATCGGGCCGCCATCTATATCGAGCGCACCGGCGGTACCAAAGGTGAGGTTGGCGTGAAAGTAACGACGCACGACGGAACGGCCACGACTGGTTCCGACTATGAGACGGTATCAACCGAAGTGCGCTTCGGGGACGGTGAGGACGGGCTGCGGCGAGTGGACATTCCACTGGTTAATGATGATGTCGCGGAGAGCGACGAGAGCTTTACCGTCACGCTGTCCGACGTAGGCGGCTGCGCACAATTGGGTGCGCAAAAGGAAACAACTTTGACGATCCTGGATGATGATAATCCGATCGTCACGTCGAGCTTCACGCTCGGCGGTACAGTTTCCGGGCTGGCGGGCGGCGGGCTCGTTATCAAGGACCAAATCAGCGGCGGCACAGCCAGCCCGAGCAGCGACGGCGCCTTCACGCTGTCGTCGCCCACACCGATCCTCGACGGTTTCGCCTACAGAGTCTTCGTGGCCACGCAGCCAACCAATCCGGATCAGAGTTGTACGGTGACGAATGGAAATGGAACCGTCACGGCTGCGAACGTCACAAACATCACGGTCAATTGTGTGTCTTCCGTTCCCAGCGGAGCGCTTGATCCAACCTTCGGCAACGGTGGGTGCGTTACCACAACCATTGGATATTCGCCCGGCATAGTCGACGCGAGAATGGGCATGGCATTGCAGACCGACGGCAAGATTCTGATGGTGGGCGGCACAGCCCTGGCTCGTTTCAACCCCGACGGTACCCTCGATAGCGGCTTCGGCAGCGGTGGCCAAGTTGCAGTCCCGTTCAATCAGAGCGGTCTCGATACAGCGCAGGACGTTGCCGTCCAGGCCGATGGCAAGATCGTCGTCGTGGGTCTCACGACCAGTACGCTAACTTTCAACGACGATTTCGCTCTAGCGCGTTTCAATGCCGACGGGACTCTGGACGCGAGTTTCGGCTCCGGCGGCAAAGTCACGACGGACTTCTTCGGCAGCGTTGATCAGGCGCGCCGCGTACGGATTATGCCGGACGGAAAAATCCTCGTGGAGGGATCTGCCGTCAAGGTGATTTCTTCCACCACCTCCGTCAGGCACTTTGCACTCGCCCGCTACAACCCGGACGGCAGCCTCGACACTGGATTTGGCAACGGCGGCAAGGTCGACGAGGCGGCCGGTGCTTCCTTCTCGCTTGCCCGAGGTATGGCCTTTCAGAGCGACGGCAAAATAATCGTCGCAGGCAGTGGCGCAGCTGACGGCGTCTCTGATCCCGACGTCGCAATCACACGCCTGTTTGGCGATGGCGGAATGGGCTTGCCGGGCACTCGAGACGATAGCTTCGGACCTCTCGGCAAAGGTTTCGATCTGACCGATCTCGGTTTAGGAACAAGCTACGAAGCCGGCGTCGATGTCGTCACGCTCGCGGACGACACCATCTTCGTTGCGGCCGAGGTAGAGGTGGGGCCCGCGGCTGGGGGCGGCGGCCTCAATAGTCAATTCACGCTTGTGTCATTTGACCCCAATGACAACCAGCGCCGTCCGCAGCCCGCGATCATCCCGATTACCAATCAGTCCGATCGTCCAACGCAGATGCTGCTGCAGTCGGATGGCAAGGCGGTGATCGTCGGCCGTAGTGGCGACCTGAGTTCCAATGCCGATATGGCGATTGTGCGATTCAACGCTGGCGCACTATCCACGGACCCAAGCTTCGGAACCAATGGCGTGCTCACCGTCGACTTCTTCGGTGGGCGGGACGGTGCGGAGGCGGTCGTGCAGCAACCGGATGGCAAGTTGGTCGCCGGCGGCTTTGCGCGAGTCGGTACCGGCATCGTATTCGCCCTCGTGCGCATAACGCCTTGAGTTGATTGTGTATAGGGATGGGCGCCGAGCCAAGCGAACGGCAGCGCGCGCCACGGAGGTGGCGCGTCGCGAACTCAACAGGAAGTTGCGCCCAAGGCCTCTCCTTTCTGACGAACTTTCGCGCGCCGAGGGCGCCGCCTGCCATCACCCACGAACATGGCGGAGTGCGTCGATTGCAACGCTTTACACTCCTCAAGCACTATCGATCGGGGCAGGCTCCGATGGTGAAATCCGCGGAGGTGCCAATGCGGCGGTTAAAGGATAGAATTGTTCTGGAGCAACGACGCCACGAGCTCCTGCAACTAATCTGCTAGAACTTGAAGCTAGAAAAAATCAGGAAGTCTACTGTCAGTTGTAACAGGTATCGGCAGATTCTGGGGCTCGGGTCTGCTGTCATCGTGCTGCTTGGCGGAGTGGTAGCTTGCTCCTCTCCCGATACTTCCCAACAACAAAGGTCACTCGATGATTTGCGGGAACAGGTCCGTCAGCTGACCGACCAAGTCGAGTTGTTGAAGCAGGAACAAACAGCGCCTGCTGTTCTGCTAAACCAGTACCGCAATTCAATTGGCTACATCTACGGCGTCTATCACGTGGGCTTCGGGAAGCAGCCCCCCCAGGTGAGGACGCGCATTTCTGGCACAGGCTTTCTGGTTGGCGATGGTTTGTTAGCCACGAACCGCCACGTTGCCGAGCCCTGGTACGGCGACCCGGACGCCAAAGCTTTGATGGACCGGGGTGCCATTGCCACGCTCGAGAACCTCGTCGTTTTTTTCCCGAAGTCCGCCAAACCTCTCCGACTGCTGCCCGGCTCTATTTCGAAGACCTCGGATCTCGCGATTCTGCGGATTGAGGACTCCAATGTCGCGCGAACTCTTGCCGTGCTACCTCTTGCCACCTCGCCCGGCCCGGCGGGACAACTCGTGATGGTCATTGGTTATCCTTTGGGTACCCAGGGACTGGTCGCCAAGTCTCCCTCTGGAGTTTACGATCGGCTCGCGTATCGCCAAAACGACATGGACACGGTCAGCAAACTGGCCGCTTTGTCGTTAATCCGGCCGTCCACGACCTACGGACATCTCGGCGATGTTGTCGGTGACAAACTTGTCTACGACGCCCCCAGTGCTCACGGCGGCAGCGGTGGTCCAGTCCTCAACTCGAAAGGCGAAGTCATTGGCGTGAATTTCGCCTGCATGGATGGATTTTCCGGCAGCACTCTCGGGATTTCGGTCGATTCCCTGCGTCCCTTACTGAGCGAAGCCGAGGCCGTCGGCAAGAACATGCCAAGCCGTCTCCAAGCACCCGCCGCTCCCGCGAAACAGCCCAATTCAGTCTTTTGACTTTTCTCTAATCTTAGAAGCCGCCCCCCCAACTTGTTAGCCGGAAATGATTTATAGGCTATCTCGAGAAAGAGCAGCCTGAAGGAACCCCTTTTGCGAACGTAGTCAGTAGAGAGACTAGGCAATATCACCCTTTGGCGAACTTTGCTCTAGCGCAAATACGTGGCCCGACGATTTAGCTAATATCACCGCTCTCTATCCGTGAATTCAAAGGTAAGTTCCGTCCGTCTGGCATCAGTACGGATGTGCTCCAGGTTGGTGACATGTCGCGGCAAAAAGCGCTAGCAGAGCTCTACGACGAACTGAGAAACATTCAGCTTCTTGACAGGATTCATGATTTTGCTACAGAGGCGGATCATGCTCATGAGCGTGCTTATACAATTCGGCAGCGCAGGCGAAAGCATATTCTCGATGAAATTGCCAGACTGAAGTCGTCTCAGTGTGAACCGGTGAGGCCCGTCATGGTAGGCAGCGCTCTGGCCTTGGTTTGGGTGCTTGGTTACGCGATGCTGCTCTACTTCCTCAGGTGACCGGGCCTGCGAAGGGCGCTTGCCTCTGGGCGCGGGCCTGGAACCTAGTCGTCGAGGCCCAGAAGTGGAATGCTCAACTCGCCCACCATGCCTGACCACCTGGCGTCCTGACATAGTACCTCCGGCCGGAAGGCACGCAACAGGCCAACGAACAGAATGATCCGTGTATCGCGTTGCTGGATGGCACGTTCAGCCCAGCAGGCCGCCTGCTCAATCTCTGAGCAGCCCGCGTGGAAGAATGTCAGACCCATCGCAGTCCCATACCGATCTCCAGGGAGAAGATCGTGCACCAGTTCATCCCCGCGACTTGCTGCGCCGGTGCACTTCAGAAGTCCCGCCAACAGACCCCGTGTTGTCGTACTCCAGGGTGCTAGACAATACGCCTTTTCAGCGGAAGTAAGAGCTGCTTTGTGCAAGCCTCGTAGCGTCTGGCTCAGGGCCAAAAGGTAGTAGGGCTGGTAAAGGTCAGGATGAGATTCCGAAAGCTGTCGCAATCTGGCCTCTCCGTCCTCCACATTGCCTCCCGCGAGAAGTCCGCATGCATGGTGGAACCAGCCGATGAAATTTAGTGGATCGTCTTGTAGTCCACGCATGCACTGCCGCACCGATTCGCGGGTCCTGCCCATCGGTAATAGATAAGAGAAGCTGTAGTACCAGCGAACATATGCGGAAACAGGTTCGCGAGCCATTGCCAGACCAAACTGACGTTCCGCTTCCTTCCAATCGAAGTCGTGGAGCGCTGCGACCATCCCGAGCACTGCGCGAGCTTCTTGCGATGAGGGATCAATTTCCAGCGCCCGGATCGCGGCGGCGCGCGCCAACGGTAATGCAACGCGGGCGGCAATGATTCCCGTCAGAACGAGGGAAACCAGTGCCATGGCCAATCCGCTTCGCGCCGGAGCAAAGGCTGCATCCATGGCGATCGCCTGCTCGTAATAGTCCCTGCTTCGAGGCAGGGATTCGTGCGTGAGTGCGGCAAGACAGTAACGCGCCTTCAAGTACGCTTCATACGCCGGCAACTGAGGGACATATTGTGTGGATGTCTCAGTGAGCTGTACCCGAAGTGCGCTGGCGATCGCTTTGGCGATCTCGTTCTGAATCACGAATATGTCGGACATGTCCCGGTCATAGCGCTCCGACCAGAGGTGCGTTCCATCCCGGGCTGCGATTAGCTGGGTGGTGATGCGGACTTGGGTCCCTGTTCTCCTGACGCTACCCTCCAGAATGTTGGCGACTCCCAGAGCGCTGGCAATGGTTCGGACGTCCTCCTGCTTGCCTTTGAAGGCAAACGCGGAAGTTCGTGCGATCACCTTCAGTCCCGGCACGCGCATCAGTTCGTTGATGATGTCTTCTGCCAGCCCGTCGGAAAAATACTCGTTCTCCAGATTGCCGCCCAGATTGGCGAATGGCAGCACGGCAATGGAAGCGTCACTTTCCGCCGGCCTTGCATCGTTTGACTCGCGCGATACAGGCGCGATGAAGCGATATCCCCGCCGTGAAAGTGTCTCTATATAGCGCGGTTTTTCCGCTGAATCCTGCAGCGAGTCACGCAGCCGCTTCACTGCCGAATTGATACTGCTGTCGAACTCGACAAACGTGTCATTGGGCCAGAGTTTCTTCCGAATCTCTTCCCGCAAGACCACTTGACCGGGTTGTTCCAGCAATTCGAGGAGGATTTGAAAGGGCTGTTCCTGTAGTCGGATTCTGCGGCCGTTCTTGCGCAATTCAGCCGCTCGAAGATCAAGCTCAAACACGCCAAAACGAACAATGGAACGTGTGGGAACGCCGCCGCCAGATGGAGTCTTCCGTTCCATGTTGTGGGGGGGGATCTTGCCGGCCAGAACCAGAGTCTAGCATGTTTCTGAAGCCACTCGGGCTTAAATGCCCTCATCTCAAGCAGATATCTCGTGATTAACATTTCATGCGCTTGTCATCCCCGGTGCATGGACGATTTTGTTCCACCGATTTAAGTTGGCCCACACGCACACCCAAGTTCGGGTATGCAAACTTCAGGCTCGAAGGACACGAGAGCCCATCTACGAGAGGTCAAGATGCCAACAAATCTGTTAACTGTCCCTCGCACCCTGCTCAGCCGCTGCTTCGTATTCCTTCTCGTCCAGCTTTTCACCGCCGCTTCTATCATGGCGGCCGATTCTCGCGCGTCCTCAGGGGGCGGCAACGAACACTGGGTAGCTACCTGGTCTACGGCGCTGCACCAGCCGGATCTTCTACCCGGATTGACAAACACTGGTTTCGCCAATCAGACCGTGCGACAAATTGTGCATTCCAGTGTCGGAGGCCGGCAGGTTCGGGTGCGATTGTCTGCTTTCGGAGCCAGCGCACTCGTCGTCGGTTCTGCTCACATTGCACTTTCTGCAGGAGGCGCCGCCGTTATACCCGCCTCCGACCGGGTCCTCACCTTCGGCGGAAAGCCATCCGTTGAAATTCCACCGGGTGCCCCGATGGTTAGCGATCCCGTGGAACTTGCCGTGCCTGAGTTGAGCGACGTGGCCATAACTCTGTTCCTCCCCGGAGTCACGGGCCCGGCAGCGTGGCATTTTGACTCACGCCAGAACTCTTATATATCACCGCCGGGAGATTTCACCGCAAGCGCTGTTATGCCACTCGACCCGCAGACGCCCACACTGTCGTCGTGGTTTTGGCTCTCGGCTGTCGACGTACTCTCTTCCGGACAGTCCGGTGCAATTGCCACCCTTGGGGAATCGACCACGGACGGCGCCGAATCCACTGTCGACGCCAATCACCGCTGGCCCGACTGGCTGGCGCGTCGACTCAATGCTCAAGCAGACCGTCGGGCCATGGGCGTACTGAACGAAGGACTCGACGGCAACAGGTTGCTCCATGATGCGCTCGGTCCCAATGGACTCGCGCGCTTCGAGCGCGATGTGCTCAGCCAGTCCGGGTTAACCCATGTAATCGTATATTGTGGAGGGAACGATATCGGGACGGGGTGGCCGGGCGGCCTCAATCCAGATCAGGCAGTGACCGTGGATCAGATCATCGGCGGTTATCGCCAGCTCATCGAGCTTGCGCACACGCGAGGAATCAAAATCTACGGCGCGACCATGACGCCGGTCAAAGGCTTTTTCGTTCCGGGAACTCCATTTGCGTTGTGGTCACCCGAGAATGAGGCGAAACGACAAGAAATCAATCGGTGGATTCGTACGTCCGGAGAGTTCGACGGCGTGATCGACTTCGACCGTGTGCTCCGCGACCCCAACGCTCCATCGCAACTGCTGCCACAGTTCGATAGCGGTGATCATGGTCATCCGAATGACGCCGGTTACAAGGCGATGGCGGATGCTATTGATTCAAGGCTATTCCTACTCAGCATCGGATGCCGCCATTAGCTCGCAAGGGACGGGTTCCAGTCGTATTCTATGGCATCCATGCTCTCTCTGGCGGTCGGACCCGCGCGGGAGTGCAAAGGATGTCTCGGGACGTTTTCTGCCGCATGAGAACTGGACACGCAATTTGCTAAGGGCGGGTACCGAGAAGCCGACAGCGAGGCCTCCAATCACTCGCCCCTAGACGAAGCCCAAATCTTCCCCTCAAGGGAAGCCATGTGTCATCGGCCCCTTGCGCACAGACTCCGAGGAGCGGATCGTGTCAACAGCGAAAACGGCGTAAGCAGGAGTAGATCGATCCTGCCTAAGTCATTGGAGTTCAATGTTTTGCCGCTAAACCGTTGAGGCCCGTAGATTATTTCGACATCTTTCGTTAATTCCGTGATTCCAAGAAACCTGGACTGAGAGGGGGCGTCGGGATCGATACCGTTTCCTAAACCGATCCCTCGCTTGGCCCTTGTGCTCCTTCTGACCACTTGACCACTCGCCACTGACCACTCATCACTCAACCACTGACCAAGTCCCAACCACCTCTCCGCAACTTTCTTACCGAGCCGCTGAAAAGCAGCCGAAATGTTGACCCGGTTTTGCAACCGAAGTACCGTGCCTGCGGCAAAAACTGTGTGCTAATATCGGCTCATTGAGAGAGTAGTCCCAGAAGTCTGTGCGTCCCCCGAAGTTTCTTGGTAGTCACCGTTGTGCAGTGGAGAAGTCATTGATGCCGCCAAGCAGCACCACATCGCCCGCCACAAAAGTCCTGCTTGGATGCAGCAAGTGCGGCGCAACGCTTCCGGACGAAGCCCTCTTCTGCCTCAAGTGCGGCAAGCCCATCGCTCTGCCTCTAAAAGAACCGGTAAAGATCGAAGAACAGGTTGTAGAAGTCGCGTCGCACATCAAAACTGGCCGTATCGTGATTTGGGTTCTGCTTGGTCTTTTCCTCGGTGCGACTCTGTGGGCTGCAACCAGCGATAGCCCATTTGCCCAAGGCATCCAGGAACTCGTCGGATGGAAGCACGATCAGACCATCCTTGATACCCCGTTCGCGGTAGCCTCCCGCAACTTCCGCTACTACAAGTTCGATCTGCCGCAAGGCTCTACGAACGTTTCGATCGTCGGTCAATTTACGTCGATCTCGGCCGATAGAAAGCCCGCAACTGCGAAGCCCGGCACAGTCGACGGGGAAGATAACGACGTGGAAGTCTATGTTCTCAATGAGACTGCCTTTGCCGTATGGCAGAACGGATACGCAACCAGTTCGGTGTATGAAAGCGGCAGAGTCTCCCAGGGCACCATGCAGTCCGATCTGCCCGCAGGCGCTGGCGTTTACTACCTGGTTTTTAGCAACAAGTTCTCTCCCCGAACCGTTAAGAAAATCAATGCAACTGTTCTTCTGCGCTACAAGAGTTGGCTGCCGGAGTCCTTCCGCCGCACTAAGGAACGCTTCTGGAACTGGGTCGGCCTGTAGTATCGCTCCAACTCTAACTGATAGCAATCGTTAGCCTTATTCGCTAATACTCTGGTTTCCGGGTACCCTTTTTGGCGCCGTGCACCCTCGGTGCTTGCGTGTAAGTCCGTCGTTTCCATGAGCTTACCTTCTAATTACTAGCCCCTTGCACTATGGTTACTTGCTAGTGACTCCTCCACAAGTTTGAATGGGCTGGCAAGCAAATTTACCGTCCAATTTTCTTGGGAGGATATGTGCGCAAAATAGCTTTGGTGGGATTGATGCTTGGAATATTTTCTCTGTCGGCTCTGGCTGGTGAATCAGACCATCCGAAGGCGGAATTCTACGGCGGTTATCAGTTTACGCGTCTGGAAGGCGGGTTCAACGCGAGCGGTTTTGACCTCGGTGCGACCGGCAACCTGAATAGCTATTTCGGGATCACCGCCGACTTCGGCTCCAGCTACTTCACCGATAGCGGTGTGAGTTTTCACAACTACACCTACACCTTCGGACCGCAACTGGCGTTGCGCGCGAACAAGGGATACACGCCGTTCGTGCACGCGCTGATCGGTGGCGATCACGGCTCGGCTTCGTTCGCCGGTGTTAGTGGATCCGGCAACGGCATGGCTGTTCTGGCTGGTGGCGGCGTCGACATCAACATGAATCGCTACATGGCGTTCCGCGCCTCCGCGGACTGGATGATGCTTCATGGAAATGGCAGCACCAGCAGCAAGAACTTCCGGATGCCGATCGGCGTCGTGGTTAAGTTCTAATTGGGCAGCACGAAAACTCAAGGGCGGCTTCGCGCCGCCCTTTTATTTTTTCCGGATTGTTTCTCGCGAAGCCTACCGCATGGATTCCTCGATCTCGGAAATCCAGTCGGGACGCTTGAGTACCTCGCGTGGCTTGGGACCATCGGCGGCTCCTACGATGCCGTCCTGCTCCATAAGATCGATAAGATGTGCGGCACGGCCATAGCCGATGCGCAAACGCCGCTGCAGCAAGGAAGTGGAGGCCTTGCCGAACTCCACCACTAGCTTGACGGCATCGTTGTACATCGGGTCGTCTCCACCTTCACCCGCTTCACCGGGCTCGCCGCCTTCAGCACCAGCACCCGCTTCACGCTCCTCTTTCGGCGCTTCAAGGAAGTTGTGAATGTATTCCGCCTGGGCCTGTGCTTTCCAGAATTCGACTACGGCGGCGATTTCTTTCTCTGTAACAAACGGCGCATGCAGACGATGCACGCGCGCCGAACCTGAGGGCAGGTAGAGCATGTCACCTTTGCCGAGCAAGGCCTCGGCTCCATTCGCGTCGAGAATCGTGCGCGAGTCGACCTTAGTGGCGACACGGAACGAGACACGGGCAGGGAAATTTGCCTTGATCAACCCGGTAATCACATCGACCGAGGGCCGCTGCGTTGCCAACACCAGGTGGATGCCCACTGCACGGGCCATTTGCGCCAGTCGCGTGATGGATTCCTCGACGTTGTTCGAATCGAGCATCATCAAGTCAGCAAGTTCGTCGATGATGATCACGATGTAGGGAATCGGCTTCTCTTCAGATTCTTCGTCGAACAGACTTGGCGTCCCACCCTGGTCGAAGAGCTTGTTGTACTGATCGATATTGCGCACGCCCCTGGCTGCGAGCAGTTTCAGACGTCGCTCCATTTCGCGCACGGCGTTGCGCAGGGCATTGGCGGCCAGTTTCGGCTCGGTGATGATCGGAGTGTAGAGGTGAGGAACGCCCTCGTAGTTGCCGAGTTCCAGCCGCTTGGGGTCGACCAGTATGAGCCGAACCTGTTCAGGAGTCGCCTTGTACAGGATCGACATAATCATGGCGTTAATTGCGACGCTCTTGCCTGCGCCGGTCGATCCAGCGATCAACAGGTGCGGCATTCCGGCAAGATCGGCGGTGACGATGCGGCCGTTGATGTCTTTGCCCATCGCCATCGTCAGCTTCGACTTCGAGCCCATGAATTCCTGTGACTCGATGTTCTCGCGCAGGAAGATGATTTCCCGCTGCCGGTTCGGTACTTGAATTCCGACCGTGCTCTTGCCTGCCATGCGTTCGATCAGGATGCTCTCGGCTTTGAGCGCCAGGCATAGATCGTCGACCAGATTGGTGATGCGGCTGTACTTGATGCCTGCTTCCGGCTTGAATTCGAACGTGGTGACGACGGGGCCGGGGTTGATTTGCGTGACCTGTCCGTGAACGTCAAACTCGGAGTACTTTTCGGTGAGAACTTGCGCCAACAGCTTAAGTTCGTCCGGGTCGACGGCTTGCTGCTCGTCGGGACGCTGCAACAGGCTGCTGGAGGGCAGTTTATAGCCACCGGCGGCGATGCGGGGCATCGTTGTCTTTGCTTTATGCCCGCTATCGGCGCGCTCGGTGACTTCCGGATCAGAAACTGGCTCTCCGGCCTGAGATGGCGGCAGAGATTCCGAGAGAATTCCACCCGTGGCAGATTTCGTTGTGTTCTTCGCGGATTCTTCCTCGGCCTGCATGCGCTCGATGCCAGTGCGTCGCGGCTCGGAGGTGGACAGCGGCGCAGGCGCAGCAGGACGCGTCTGAATCAGTTGTGTCTTAACCAGAGGCTTCGAGATGCGGCGCTGCTCCAACTCCTTCTGCTGGCGCCTGCGGGCACGTTCTTGCCGCCAGTCTTTGTAGCGGTTCCAAAGCGCAGTTACGAATGCAAAGCGTGTCGGAGCCCAAACTTGGATTGCCGAGAATGAGAACGCCGTCGAGAGATACAGGGCAGTCGCCAGAACCGTTGCGCAAACAATGTACGCGCCGGTCAGATTCAAGTAGTGAATGAGGAAATCACCCACCACGCGACCGAGAAGACCCTCGATGGGAATAACGTTGGACCAGCGCAACTTCCCGGGCAGGAGAGCGAGCATGGCTGGAACAAACATCATCAGCCAGATTCCGCCCAGGCTTTTGGCCAGTGGGGACTGCACTTTCATGGAGCGGAACCAGCGCGTGCCCAGTGCCGCCGGAAAGACAACCAGCAGGAACGCACCAACACCGAAGAACTGTAACACGGCATCCGCGGTATAGGCCCCGACGATGCCAATCCAGTTGCGCGCTGCGTGTGAGCCATTTAAGGCGGAAGCGCTATTCCAGGAAGGATCCAGTGGGGAATAAGAAACCAGCGCGAGGAGGAGGAGGAGCGCGGAAACGCACATCAGGAACCCGATCAGCTCGTTAAGCCGACGGTTCCCGGTGGGGACAAAAATCGTTGCCAGATAATCCATGAAGGCCGGATTCTTCGCCGAAGACTCCTCTTCGGCGCCATAATCGGCCAGAGCGAGACTATTATGCCGGAAAGCTAAGGTTCCGACAATCAGGGAATTTGGCCGGTGTTGATGTGGTTATCTCAATGAGCAATTGGCAGTTAGCAGTTAGCCATCAGCATTCGGGACCAAGAATCCAGCCACGGTATGAATCCAACCTGGTTGTCATCATTGGGGGGCCGAGTTCTGAATCCGAATGCGGGACACGCTACGCGAGTTTGGCAGCGAACACCAGTACCAGAACTCCCACGATGATCCGATAGACCGCAAATGGCGCGAAGCCGCGCTTGCTGACGTAGGACATGAACCACGCTACCGAGGCATACGCCACAATGAACGAGACCACAAAGCCGATTGCCAGCACAATCCAGCCGTGATTGTCGATTTGCGCGACACCAATCGGGTTCTCACCCTTTCCCCGCAGTGATTTGTAGAGAGTGTATAGGGTGGCCGCAGCCATCGTGGGCATCGAGACGAAGAACGAGAACTCGAGTGCTGCGGCGCGCGACATTCCGGCGAGCTGTCCGGCTGCGATCGTCGACATCGACCGCGACGTTCCGGGGAATACAGCGGACAGAATCTGGCAGAGCCCAATCCAGATCGATTGGCCTAAGCTCATGTCTTCCATCTTCCAGGTGCGAATGCCGCTGGTTCCCGTGGGACCGGCAGCTTCGTCCTTGGCACGCGCGGCGTCCACAAGCCACATGACAATCCCGCCGATCAGCAAGGACCATCCCATGATGACAACATTTTCGAGGTGCTTGCCAATCACCTTGGTCAACAGGTACGACGGAATTGCTGTAACCACAAACGCCACGGTCGTCAGTCCAAGAGGATGGGTCAGCGCCGTTCGGCTTCCGCTCTCGCCACCTGGGAAGGTGGAAAGGAACTTTTTGATTCGGGTCCAGAAGTAGACGGGCAGGCAGAGAATCGCACCTAACTGAATGACAATGGAGAACATCTTCCAGTAGCCATTATCGAGAGTCAGATCCGGAGCGAGACCGGAGTGGTGCAGCAGTGCTTCGGAGAGTCGCAAATGGGCGGTTGAGCTGACGGGTAGGTATTCGGTGAGGCCCTCGACGATTCCAAGGATCAGCGCGAGCAGGTAGTCGTTCAATCGTCCTCCCCAGAGAAGTCGGAAAGTTAGTATCTCAGAAATCTGGGATGCAAAGTTGCAGCACTGTTAATCGGGTAACGTTCGGCTACGCTCGAAGCGAGATTTCTCTATTTCGGTCAGAGAAGTTCACTCATGTTTGAAGAGCAGAGGTGGACCACGCCTTCTGGTCGAACGCGCCATCAATTGCGACGCTGAAGGCGCTTTGCGAGCAGAAACTGCATGGCCAAGTACAGGGCAGCGTTCATGAGCGCAATCGCAGTCCATAGAAGATAGAAGTTGTTCGTGCCGGCTTCGGGTTCAATCGCAAGGTAAAGCAGGGAGGGAGGGCACAAGACGACAAAGGCCAGCATGAATGCCGAGTCTCGCTGAATAACAGATTGCGAGTCAGTGATCAGTTGATAGGAAACGAATAGCGCGGTGATCGCAAACCCGAACATGGCAGCATTGAAATAACGACGGCTTGGCGCGTTCATCAATCAATCGCCGGCATTGCCATACGTGGGAACACCCTGCTGGACGTAGTAGATCAGCGTCTGAGCGCGCAAGGCCCATTCACTCTGGGGATACTGACTGACAATTCTTTGCGCAAGCTCGAGCGCCTGATTCTTCGCCGCGTCCGACTTCTTCTGGTTGGCTTCCGTCTTGTAAATCTCGATCAAGGCTGATTGCCGCCAGGCTGCCTGGTAGAGGGCTTGGGGAGCCGAAGGGGATTGGTCGTGCTCCTTGGCATACTTCTCGTACATGTCGGCTTCTTTTTCGGGACACTTCGACGCGGCCTGCCAATCGCCGCAGAGTTTGTTTTCGATCAGATGAAAAGCGGCGAGGTCGGCCCATTTGGTACCGGGGAATTTCTTTATCACCAGCTTCATCCATTGCTCATCGATCTGGCCGCGCATGTAGGCGTCGCGCTCACGGGCGGAGGGGCGCGTCATGATATCGGAGCGATCGATCTGCCAGCGAATGTCGGCGGCGCGGTAGAGGCCTTCTGCTGCGAGGGGCGATGTGGGGAACAGGTCGTAGACGCGGTAGTAGAGGCGCATGGCGTCCTGGGCGGCGTCGCGGCGGCCACGGCGGCGGCTGGCCTCGTCCTCGGAGTTAGAGGCTTCGCCGAAAACGATCTTGTCACCATTTGGGGTAGTGGTGGTCACCAGAGCCTTGTTGGGCACCCATCCTGAAATGGTCTTGCCTTGCGACTCTTCATCATCCTGATCTTCCTCTCGGCGCGGATCGGTCAGAAGCGCGGTGACATGCGTCCAGTCGCGACTGGCGTCGAGGATGACGAGTTCGTGACCGCGGCCAGCAGTGCCGAGCTTTGCCGTATCAGAACTGGGAGAGACGCGGATGGTTTCTTCGTGGACGAGAGTGCCGCGCTGGCCTTGGGCATAGGCGGCTGTGGAAAAAACCGCGAGGAACGCAAGCAATGCGAATTCCCACAATGGGAAGTGAGGCTTGGAAGAGGGTACCCCCCCTCCCCCCTGCTCTACTGGAATCATAGGTTTAAAGGAAAATCTCGAAAAAATCTTAGAGCTGCAACGGGTTGCGGGCAAAATCTTGAAAACAAGAGAGTTGGCGCCGCGCTCCCGTATCGTCGCGCCTCGACCGAGATCAAGCATGGCTGGTTTACGGACTGAAGTCAAGGACAGAGATCACAATCACGAAATAAGTTACAGTCATCGTCGAGGACAGCAACTTTCCTCATTGCTGTTTACTCTCCGAGCGAATCTGTTCCACGAGCGTGTCGATTTCCGAGGGCTGGAGCTTGCCCTCGAACTTGGGCATGTGATGTTTCCCATTGGTGACGATCGCGCGGAGCTCTTCGGCGGACATCGTTGTTGCCTTGGCCGATGTCAGGGATGGGCCAGCCATGAAGTGACCGCTAGCGGACTTGCCGTGGCACTTGGCGCAATTCTTCTGATAAACAGGGTTCGCCGTCAGAGAACTCTCGGGCTTGGTGTCTTGAGCGTGGGCACCGATTCCGATGCATGCGGTGCAACAGAGAACTGCGAAGGCGAGGCGGGCCATGGGACTCCTTTCAAATCGAACCATATATGTTCAAAGAATCACACGTTGCACGTTTGGGTTGTATCGATGGTGAAGATCGGCTATCAGCTCCGGAAAGGAAATTAACGCCTCGGGCTTCTCCGCCTTACGAGCGGCGAAGTTGGTCCAACATCTCCGGCTCAATGTTGCCGCCGCTGATGATCGCTACATTGAGCTTGGTCCGCGGTAGTTCTTTGGCATGGAAGATGAACCCGGCAGTGGCAACGGCGCCGCTGGGTTCCGCGATTGTCTGTGGATTCAGGCATAGATACTTCATGGCCTGGCGGATCTCATCTTCGGTGACGGTGATGATGTCATCGACGTAAGCGCGGATATGCTCGAAGTTGATGGGGCCGATGCTTTGCGTGCGGAGTCCATCGGCGAGGGTGCGGCTGACTTGCTCGGCAGGGAACTGGACAATCTTGCCTTGGCGGAGGCTCGCCTGGGCGTCGGCGGCAAGTTCAGGTTCGACACCAATGACTTTGACTTTGGGATTCGTCAGCTTGATGGCGGCAGCGACGCCTGAGATGAGTCCGCCACCGCCGACTGGCGAGAGAACGGTTTCGACTTCGGAAAAGTCTTCGAGTATCTCGAGGCCCACCGTGCCTTGTCCAGCGATGATTTTTTCGTCGTTATATGGGGGGACGATGATGTATCCGTGTACGGCGGCGAGTTCTTCGGCTTTGTTCTTGCGCTCTTCGGAGCCGGGGCCGACCAGCACGATTTCGGCGCCGAGTTTGGCGGTGGCGTCGCGTTTGATCTGCGGCGCATTGTTGGGCATCACGATGACCGATTTGACGTTCAGTTCACGGGCTGCGTAGGCGACACCTTGGGCATGATTGCCGCTGGAATAAGAGATGACGCCTTTCTTACGCTCGTCTGGCGGGAGGGATGCGACTTTGTTGTACGCTCCGCGGAGTTTGAAGGCGCCGATGGGTTGCTGGTTTTCGGGCTTGAGCAGGAGTCGGCGCGGGTCTTCGGCGCAGAGTGGGAAGTCGACAAGTTTCGTGCGGATGGTTACGCCATTCACGCGCGATTGGGCGGAGCGGAGGTCGGAGAGAGTGATGAGTACTTGGCTCATTTCAGCAGTTTACGATGCGCTCCCGTAAAGTCCTTTTTCATCCCATCTCGGGTGTACCCATTTATGTTCGTACAGCTCCGCGATCTCGCGTGCTCGTTCGCGCGTTATACCTGTCCGCTGTTCGATTGCGAGAGGATGGTCTGAGGGTTCAAGTTCAATGAAAGGCCGCCGTCCTTGTCTACGGTGTACGTGGGTCTTGAGGAGTAGTGTGTCGGGGTACATCTGAATACGAGAGCACAGCCAGCCGAAGTAGGGCTCCTCATCGTCGACGGGATCTGGATGTGATCGATGCTGTTCAAAATGTTCCCGGCTCAAGGAGACCCATATTCCCCAAATAAACGGCTCGTTGTTATCGACAATCGGAATTTCTAGGCAGCCTCGAACGAAAAAGTCTTCGTTGAAGAGAATGCAATATTCTGAGGTCAACGCGCAGTGAGGTTGGCGCTTTGATTTTGGTGTGATGTGCCAAGGCCAAGGCGCATCGAACGCGAAGCTCTGAGGTGTTTCAGTGTGTTCTTTCCCGCATCGCGAACATTGCCAAGCCCTCAATGCTGCTCCTCCCTTCAGCTGTGTTACGGCACAGAGTATCGTTAAAGGCGGGTTTTTCGCCAGTGGAGGTGATGGGCTAGCTTCGGACGCCCCACGGCGCCTCGGCGGTGCCTCGATATCGCGGACACAGCCGAGGAAACGCGTTGCAACCTCCGAGTCGGAGGCAAGGTCCTTCGACTTCGCATTTTCCTTCGCTGATCGCGAAGGAAAATGCTGCGCTCAGGATGACAGTAGGCGGCGAGATTTACCGGGAAGAAGAATTCTAGGGAGGGTGCATGATGCGGGGATCGCGAGGAGCTCAGAATTCTGAAACGAGTGGCTCGGTGCAAGAACTGGCGGCCGTCTTGTTGGAAACATACTCCGTGAATGATGCGATGAATCAGCATCTGCTGGCGAGCCTCAACCCGTATGCGTGGCGGGCTGAGCCGCTGGGGCCGCGGGGGAGCGGGCGGACCATTGCGGCGATCTTTGCCCATCTGCATAACAGCCGGCTGGTGTGGATCAAGAACTCGGCGCCACATTTGAAGTGTCCGGCGGCGCTCGATCCTTATCGCTGCACGATGAAAGAAGCGGCGGCAGCGCATAAGAAGAGTGCAGCGCAGTGCCTGCGGATGCTTACCGACGCTCTGACGGGTGGCGCCAACCGGCGCGTCACAAGGTTCTCGCGCGGAAGTTGGGCTCGGGTGTGGCCGGCTGGAGGGGCGATGTTCGCGTACATGTTCTCGCACGAGGCCCATCATCGCGGGCAGATTCTGATGCTGGCGAAACAGTTGGGATATCGCATTCCACCGAACGCGTGGGGACGGATCTGGCAGTGGGATCGGCTGTGGAGGGAAGCGGGGCTGAAGACGCGGCCCCGGTAAGTGCTCATTGGGAAGCAGGGAAAGAGTCGTACGTTCTGGCTACGACGGCCTGCCAAGTCAATGAAGCGGCGCGAACGCGAGCAGCTTTTGAGAGCGAGTCGAGAGTCGAGCGATTAGAAAGGAGTGCCGAAAGGCAGTCTGACATTCGCCGCACGACTTCTTCCTCGGTTTGTTTTTCGGTTGAGATGACACGACCGCAGCTATCGTCCACTGACATGGCTGGACCGCCAAGATCGAGGCACAGGACTGGTACGCCGAAGTTCATGGCTTCGAGGACGGCCAGCCCACCGGAGTCGTGCAGGCTGGGAAACAGAAAAAGATTGAAGCGCGAATAAAAGTGAATGAGATCCTTCCTGTCCATCCATGGGATCCAGGTCACAAATTGCTCAATGTTCAGGTGCTGAGCGAGACGCTTCAGGCGCGTTTCATCTGAACCGGAACCAATTACCGTCAGATGAACTTTCTTAATTTCCGAGCCAAGCCCTGCCATGGCCCTCAGCCCTAGATGCAAGCCCTTCCACGGCAACAGCCGTCCGGCAAAGAGCAGATTCAGACGGGCAGAGCCAGGGCTTGCGGTAGCGTGATTGGGCGGTTGAAAACCTTCCGGGTCGATGCCAATCGTCGACTGGACCCTGGTTTTTGCGCGGTAGCCTGACGGCAGTTCTCGAAGAGTCTCATTCGTGGTGACGACAATCTGCGAGGCATAGCTGAAAGTTGCCTTCATCATGGGGTCGAAGGGCACAAGAAAGTTCGACAGCCGGCGTGGCCAGTCCCACAGTCGTCCTCTCAATCCAAGTCCTCTGCGTAGTGCCCTAGGTGTATCTTCGCCTCCGCCTACTGGACCAAAAATCAAAGGAATCCCGAGCTTCCACATGAACGTCGGGAGTCGAAAGGAAGCCATCGTGACATGTTGGACCAGGTCAAAGTGCTCGCTGGAATGGGCTTCGAGCGCGACTCTTGCAGCGGTGAATTGCCAAAGCAGGTAATAGACATAACTGACGAACGGTCTGTGGGCACAAAGTTGGGCAGTGGGCGAAAGGTCGTGAAACAAGAAATGTAGATTTGAAATCGGATCTTTGGAGAGAGCTACTTCGATGGCATTGCGGTTAACCGCGCGGGTTATGACAAAAACTTGATGCCCGCGTGCGGCAATTTCCCTTGCCCAGTTCCATCCGACGGCACTATCGGACCCCACGTTGGGAAGACAATAGAAAGCTGACAAAAGAACTTTCAAGATGCCTTTTGTGTTTGAACTTCGTATTCTGCCACAAGCGTCCGCGATCTTGGGGTGCGGTTGGTCAAATGCGATCGTAAATTACAGGACGTGTTAGGGACTCGGCTTCGCCTTCGCGGGACGGACGAAGGCGTCCGTCGCTACACGATCAGATCTCCAGAATTACCGGCATGATCAACGGGCGTTTTTGGCTTTGTTTGTTGATGTAGCGCTTCAGGTCGGCACGGATTTTTTCTTTGATTACTCCGTAGTCGCCTTTTTCCTCTTCGCTTGAAAATGCCAGCGTGTCTTCGACAATGCGCTTGGCGCCTTCCATAAAGCCGTCTTCACCGATGTTGAAGCCCCGCGTGACGATTTCCGGCGTGGTCTCGACTTTCCCGGACAGCTTGTTGATGGCAATGATGGGGAGGACGATGCCGTCTTCGCTCAGGTGACGGCGGTCTTTAATGATCAGGTCCTCGACTACGTCGGTACGGTTGCCGGAATCGATGCAGACGCGGCCCACGTTCACTTTGCCGGTCTTGCGCGCGCCGAGTTCGTCGAATTCCAGGATCTCGCCGCTTTCGATCAGCATGACTTTGCCCACGGATCCGCGCATAGCGGCGGCCATTTCTGCGTGCAGCTTGAGTTGACGGTACTCGCCATGGATGGGAATGAAATAACGCGGCTTGACAAGATTGATGATGAGCTTCAGTTCTTCCTGGCTAGCGTGGCCGGAGACGTGCACCGGCGGGCTGGTGCCGTCTTCGTAGATGACGTGGGCCTCGCGGCGGAAGAGGTGGTCGATCATGCGATAGATGGTCTTTTCATTGCCGGGGATGATGCGGCTGGAGAGGACGACTGTATCTCCCTTTTCGATTTTGGCGTGCTTGTGGTTGTCGACCGCGGCGCGGGACAGGGCGGACATGGGCTCGCCTTGCGTTCCGCTGATCAGCACGCAGACCTTTTCCGGAGGAAAATTCTTCATCTCTCCGGGATTGATGACCAAACCTTCCGGCACCTCGATGTAGCCGAGGTCTTCAGCAATCTCGGCCGAATTGTTCATGGAGCGGCCGATGAAGGCCACTTTGCGCCCATGCTCGTGAGCGAGTTCGACGGCGAGATTGATGCGGTGTATCGAACTGGAGAAGCATGAGATGAACAACCGTCGCCTAGTGTGCGCAAACACCTCGTCGAATTTTCGGCGGACTGCGCGTTCGCTCGGCGTGTATCCCTTGCGCTCTACATTGGTGGAATCCTGGAAGAGCGCGAGCACTCCTTCTTTTCCATACTCGGCAAAGGTGTGCAGATCGAAAAGCTTGTTGTCGGTTGGAGTGGGGTCGACTTTGAAGTCACCGGTGTGAATCACAACCCCGAGCGGGCAATGAATCGCCAGCGCGACGCAATCGACGAGGCTGTGTGTGACCTGGATCGGGTGGACGGTAAATGCGCCTAATTTGATGCGTTCATTGGCTCGCATCTCGCGCAAGTCGGCGTCGTCGAGCAAGCCGTGCTCATCAAGCTTGTCTTCGACATAGGCGAGCGTGAACTCCGTTCCCCAGACGGGGACGTTTAGTTCGGAGAGTACCCAGGGCAGGGCACCAATGTGGTCTTCGTGGCCGTGGGTAAGGATAATGCCGCGGACGCGCTCGCGATTTTCGGTGAGATAAGAAATGTCCGGCACAACAATATCGACCCCGAGCAATTCGGCTTCAGGGAACATGAGACCGGCGTCGACGACAACGATGTCGTCTCCCCAGCGGAGGGCCATGCAGTTCATACCGAACTCACCAAGGCCGCCGAGAGGAATGACTTGCAGTTTTCCTGTGGGCATGGAGTAAAGAGAATGCTAGCACAGAGCGATGAGCTGTGAGCGACGAGCAAACGACGGTCAGGAGCCGTTGTCGCTAATTGCCAGCCGGTGATTGGTGAATCTCCTGATGGAATTCTGCAGTCCAGTGCGATAAGGTGGGAAGAATGGTGAACGAGCGCAGGTCCTGGTTACGGAGGAGGGTGGAAGCGGCACTGCAGAAGGGGTTGACGCGGGCTTACCAGGGAATGAGCGTGGATCCGGCGAAGTTTCTCATGCAGTTGCGAGTGGCTTATCGGGTGCCGATCAGTAGGTATCATGGAGTGTATTCGCTCGAGATGCACGAACTCGATGCGGTGGCGGAATCGATCATCCACAGTGGAATGAAGATGGCGGCCGTGGAAGGAGCGGGGTTTGGATTGGGCGGACTCATCACCCTTGTGCCGGATCTCGGGATTTTGTCAGCGATCACCATGCGAACGATCCAGAAATTGAGCCTGCTCTATGGATTCGAATTCAACACAGACGATGAGATTGCCGAGCTATGGATTGCCGCGGCTAGTGCGGCGGGCGTGGACTTAAGTCGCGAACTGCTGGAGAGAGAAGTTGTGAGCAAGTTCGTGCCGCGGGTGATTCAGCGGATCGCGGCGCGCGCAAGCGCGGAAGTTGTCGAGAAATGGGCCGGACGCGTGATTCCATTAGCGAGTTCGGCGATCGGCGCGGGATTGAATTACTGGTTCGTGCGGGCGTGGGGGCAGCGGGCGATGGCGCACTTCCGGCAACGCCATCTAGCGATGCGGCGGAAGGAGCAGGCGGGGAATCTGGTCGGCGCCGAACGGGGGAGACTTCCTGCCACCGAATAGGGATTGTCTCGGAACCAGTGAGTTTCGATTTTTCCTCCCATGGATCGCATCCTAGGTTCGTCAAGTGCATCTGTATAAGGTCGCGTTGACTTTGCCGTTCAGGCGCAGTTGGTTACAACTGATGGGTTCGAGGACGATACAAACAAATTGAGAATGTCCACATTTTCGTGCGCAGCAATTCTTTTTGATCTGGATGGCGTGCTCGTCGATTCAACTCGGGCTGTTGACCGCGAATGGCGGGAATGGGCGGTGCGCAAAGGCGTCGATGGCGACGCGGTGATGGCGATTGCACATGGCGTGCGGACGATTGAGGTGATCCGTCGGGTTGCGCCGCATCTGAATGCCGAGAAGGAAGCCGCCGCGATTGAGAATCATGAAGCACATGACCAGCGCGGCGTTACGGTGATGCCTGGTGCTGCTGATCTCCTGAGATCAATTCCTAATGGACGGTGGGGCGTGGTGACTTCGGGATCACGGTTGCTGGCGCAGAATCGACTACGATTTTGTGGTCTGCCTGTGCCGGACGTTCTCGTCACGTCCGATGATGTTACGAATGGAAAGCCCGATCCAGAGCCGTATTTGAAGGGAGCGCAGGGTTTGGGATTTCGTCCGGAGGAGTGTCTAGTAATAGAGGACGCCCCAGCGGGGATTCAGTCTGGGCGCACGGGCGGGATGAAGGTGATTGGGATGGCCAGCACGTACGGTGCGGCTAGCTTAGCCGAAGCCGATGCGATCGTCCTGACGCTTGCGAGGATTCAGGTCACATCAAACGGCACAGGGAAGCTGGTGGTCAAGATCGGCGATGAGCACTGACGATCTTGTGGACATGTTCGTCGGAAAGATCGGTGCATTCGGGGTCCCGATATTTGCACAAGACAACACTTCTCGTTTCGCCGTCTTTGAGAGCAAGCTTCCTAAACGTCTTCCGGCCTCGTTTGCATCTCTTTTGTCTCGCTACACTTTCCCGTCATTCGATGTTCTCGGGATCTCTTTCTTCGGATGGGAGTCGGACTCGAGCCCGTACATTGCGGAGGCATCGGCGCCCGCGGGCAGCTTGTCGGAGTTGCTGCTTCCCAATGGTTATGTCCAGGTGGGACAGCCGGACACAGGCAGTTTTGACGCGGTGTGTTTTGATCTCAATCAAAAGAGTCAAAACCGCGAGTGCCAAATTGTCCAGATTGATCACGAAAGCATTCTCTGCAAATGGAAGGTTCGCGTTTGTGCGAAGCTTTGGCCGTCGTTTGTGAAATTGATGGAGAATGCTATTTCAGGTACAGACGCAATTGTGCACTGAGAAGAGCCGATACGCTTAGCGAGGGCGCGTAAGCAGGGCAGGGCTCATCGCAACCAGTCTTCGAGTTCAATCCCCTTATCTGTCTTCTCGTCGCGGTATTTCACGATTACCGGTGTGTAGAGCGAGAGATTCCAGTCCGCGGCCTTGCCGTTCTTGACCGCGCGGGAACCCGGAACTACCACGGCCTTCTCGGGTACCTCTAGCGGCGTGTCGGCTGTCGCGCGATAGACTTCACCTTTCACTAGGTCATAAAGCGGCGTGGAGCGCGTCAGGATCGTGCCCGCGCCCAGCACCGCTCTTGCTCGGACCAGGGTGCCTTCGAAGATGCCGCAATTTCCGCCAACCAGAACGTCGTCTTCGATGATCACCGGTGCGGCGTTGACTGGTTCGAGAACGCCTCCGACCTGGGCTGCAGCGCTTAGGTGGACACGCTTGCCGATCTGCGCGCAGGAGCCGACCAGCGCATGGGAGTCGATCATGGTGCCCTCGTCGACGAAGGCACCTACGTTGATGAACATCGGGGGCATGCAGATCACCGATGGGGCGATGTAGGCTCCGACGCGGGCCGAGGATCCGCCGGGTACTACGCGGATGCTGTCTGCGATCGTGAAAACTCGGGCAGGGAAGGTGTCTTTATCGACGAAGGAAAGACCGGCGGGCATCTCGGTCAGGGCGCCTAGACGGAATCCAAGAAGGATGCCTTGCTTGACCCATGCGTTGACTCTCCAGTCGTGGCCGACCTTTTCGGCGGCGCGGATCTTGCCTTGCGTGAGCTGGTCGCGGAATTCCAGGAAGATTTTTCGTGCATCTGAATCGCGCTTGGTGTCGCCCTGTGTGGCGAGGCTTTCGATAGATTCCTTCAGGGACATGGGATTGATGATTGTTGATTGCAGAATGGCGATTTGTCAAAAGCAAAGGCGATTGCCACAGAGGGTTTCAGATTTTAGATTGCAGATTTCAGAATCAAATGCTATCGCTCCACAAATTTCGCAATCTGAAATCAAACAATCTGCAATTTCTTACACGCACTTGCACTCGCTGCGGATCAACACGCCCGTCATGGTGTGGGCGACTTCGCGGGCTTCGGGGAGCGTGGCGTACGGGCCGTGCCATCTGGCGTGGTTGGCGTCGTGGCCGGACGGCCGTCCTTTGCCGTGGCTGCATTGGCCGCAGGTGGCGCGGTGCAGGACGATCTTGTGCGGGCCGGCGGCCCAGTTCTCGTAGATAAAGAATGCTGCTGTTTCCGGAGCGGCCGCGGCGGGCTTGCTGATCAGCCCGACTTCCGTGGCGGCCCTCTGCAGACGCGAGCGTGTATCGCGGCGCATGGGAACGAGTGGCAGGCGGTAGACCTCTTCAATCTTGCCCATCATGGAAAGGACTGCCTTGACGGGCAGCGGACTCGACTCGATGAAGTTCGCCTGCATGAGCGGCAGGTATTTTCGGTTGAGGCTGCGCGCAGTGGCCCAGTCGTTGTTCAACGCCGCCCGGGTAAGCGCGGCCATTTCGTGCGGGATTTCGTTGGATGCGACCGAGACAACGCCAACCCCACCCAGAGCGACCACAGGAAGAGTGAGAGCGTCATCTCCGGAGAAGACTTGAAAATGCTCGGGTACGGAAGCGATGACTTCGGCGATCTGCGTCATGCTACCGCTGGCCTCTTTCACGCCGACAATATTGGGGACCTCGGCGAGGCGGGCAAGCGTGGAGGGTTCGAGATTCGTGGCGGTGCGCCCGGGGACGTTATAGAGGATCACTGGTATCTCGGGAACGGCATCCGCAATGGCTTTGAAATGACGGTACTGTCCTTCCTGCGTGGGCTTGTTGTAGTAGGGCGATGCGGTGAGAATCGCATTCACGCCGGGGCGCGAAGCGAGTTCTTTGGCCTTTGCTACTGCATCGTGTGTCGCGTTTGAGGTTGCACCGGCGACGATGGGGACACGTGCGGCTGCGACTTCGATGGTCGTGTCGATAACGTGCAGCCATTCATCGTGTGTCAGCGTCGGTGTTTCTCCCGTCGTGCCGCAGGGTACGAGGAAGTCGATGCCGGATTCGATTTGCCACGCGATTAGACTGCGCAGGGCGGCGTCATCGATCGAGCCGTCTTGATGGAACGGAGTGACCAGAGCAGTGCCGCATCCTCGAAGTTGCATAGGGATAAGATAGCGCGAATGAGTTTCGGAGGGAAAATGCGTGACTAGGATCACAGGCCCCCGACCGTCGGGGTGCCTGTCACGGACGATTGGCTCCGGGTTTATCGTTGGAGCTATCTATGCTTCCGGCAAGCTCCTCCAGTTGATTTTCAAATGCGTCCAGCTTGTCCTGCTCTTCCCGTAACCGTTGCTCTGCTTGAATCTCCGCCGCCTGGCGCTGTTGTGCTGCGCGTCCCGTGACCTCCAGATCGGCTTTGACGTGATTGATTTTATCGAGTAAATCAGACTGCTCCGCGGGGTCAGTCGCAGGAGGAGTCTCCTCGAGCCGCTTTTGCTCGAGTCCTAATTCCTTCTGATGGATTTGAGTATCCATCAGCTTCTGGCGAGCGTCGCTTAAGCGGTCCGCCGCTCGCGTTACGGCTCCTTCCTGAACCTGGAAGCGTGCCAGCAAGATCTGCATGCTCTGAGCTCGATTCAGGGACACCCGCAAGTCCTGGCGAAGCGCACGGACCTCGCTTAGCAGAGCTTGCAGCGTGTGAGTGTCGGCTGCAGCGGCTTGGCCGAAAGTGCACGCCGACATTCCTATCCAGCCAAGGATTAGCAAGAGCGTTCGTCGCATGTTGAGTCTCCTCATTTTGTAGAAATCCTGCCTACAGTTCCTGCCACATATCTTTGAAATCGAAGAAACCTTTCTTGCCAGCCAGCCATTCCGCGGCACGGATGGCGCCATCTGCGAAGCCACGGCGGGACTTGGCATCGTGGCACAAATAAATGCGGTCGGCAGCGGATTCCAGCACGACCTCATGCAAGCCCACGACTTCGCCTTCGCGGAAAGAGATGATTTCGAGATTCTCATGACTGGGAGCGGTTTCGTGTATCGCACGCTGAAGGGCGATTGCCGTGCCTGAGGGGGCATCCTTTTTGTGCGCGTGATGGCGTTCGAAGATTTGGCCGGCGTAGTCGTGATTGAGGGCCGCCGCTGCGGTGCGGGCGATATCGTAGAAGAGATTCACGCCGATGGAAAAGTTGGCTCCATAGAGGAATCCGGTCTTGTGCCGCTCGACGAGAGTTTGGACTTGATCGATTTCCTTGTACCAGCCAGTTGTACCGACGACCATGTTCTTACCGGCTTTCACGCACGCTTCGATATGGGCCAGGACACAATGCGGTGCGGTGAAGTCGATCACGACATCTATGGAGTTCAGCAGTTCGGGAACCAGCGCCGCCCCATTGGCATTGTCTTTGGCGCCAATCGCGCGCACGTGATGTCTGCGCTCCGCGCCGACCTCTGCGACCAGAGATCCGGTCTTACCTCGACCTAAGAGAAGTAGATTCATTCCAGCGTCCTCGAAAGATTTAACCACAGGGGGCACAGCGACCCATGCCTTCTCGGGAAATTTCTTGGGTTCCAGGCACTCTGCTGCGGGGAATACCTGATTGTTTCGTCGATCTGGACGATATCAGCGGGAGTTTCCACCGATGCTGAGTTTTTCGCTCGACAACAGTCACGATTGGGCTGGCATCCCATAACCGCGCTGCTTAAAAGGACTCTATGGACCAAAATCGAATTGTAGTTCTGGTAGCTGTTTTGATAATTGCGGTCGTCGTGATTGCAGCTATTGCGTTTGTAACGTCACGGCAGCGCCGTAGTCAAAAGTTGCGGAAGCGCTTCGGCCCGGAGTATGACCGCGTGGTGCGGCAGGAAGGGGATCCCCGGAAGGCGGAGGGCGTTCTGGAGTTTCGCCAGAAAAGACGGGACAAACTTCAAATCCGCCCGCTCCCGGCGGCAGATCGATCCGGCTTCGCGCTGCGATGGAACGAAGTGCAGGCGCGCTTCGTGGATGACCCAAGTGGAGCCGTTACGGTGGCCGACAGCCTCGTAACGGACGTAATGCAGGCGCGGGGATATCCCATCGGGGAATTTGAACAGAGGGCGGCAGATCTGTCGGTCGACTATCCCCTGATCGTGGAGAACTACCGCGCGGCACATGAACTCGCGGTGCGGCACAGCGAGGGCAAGGCCAGCACAGAGGACTTGCGGCAGGCAATGGTCTACTACCGCCTGTTGTTCCAGGAACTGCTCGATGAACCCAAGACACAGCGAAAAGGAGCGTAAAGATGGCGGCACCATTGAGGAACGAGCATCCGTCATTTGATGACGATCAGGAAATTACAACGGCCGATCTGGCGCACGGAAAAGCTCCTGCGTCAGAAACGCGCGGGCACGCTTTGCAGCACGTGCGTGGAGACCAGCAACTGGCATCTACAGCGGTTGCAGCTTCTATACAGGAGGCGCCGAGCGACGACAGCACGCCGCTGTTCCCGAGTTCGGAGTTAGAGTCCTTGCGCATGCGCTGGAAAGAGGCCCAAACGGCGTTCGTGGACGAGCCCAGAAGGGCCGTGGAGCAGGCGGATGAGTTAGTTGCTTCCGCAATGAAGCGGCTGGCGGAGGTGTTCGCCGAGGAGCGGTCGCAGCTGGAAAAGCAGTGGGATCGTGGAGATAGTGTTTCGACTGAGGATTTGCGCGTGGCCTTGCAGCGGTATCGGGCGTTCTTTGATCGGCTGCTGTCTGTGTAGATGTCACACGTAATGGCATGGCACAGGTGGCACGCGCCCCTTCGCTTTGCTCAGGGTCGCGGGGCGGACGAAGGCGTCCGCCCCTACACATTCAAGCGAAGACTTCGGGGTCCAATTCCGAGAAGAAGGTCTTGTGCAGGCGCTGTACTACTTCGGGGACTTCGTCCTCTTCAATGACGAAGGTCAGGTTAATTTCTGAGGCGCCTTGCGAGATCATGCGGATCTTTTTGTCGGCCAAGTCACGGAAGACGTGGGCAGCGACTCCTGCGGTTTCGCGCAGATTTTCGCCGACAAGGCACACGATAGCTTTGCGGCCCTCATATTTCACGTCGGCCAGTTTAGCGAGATCGGCAGCCAGGGCGGGAATCGCTTGATTGGAATCAACCGTGAGAGAAACGCTCACCTCCGAAGTCGAGACTACATCGACTGCGACCTTGTGGCGGTCGAAAGCCTCGAAGATGGCGCGCAGGAAGCCATGAGCGAGCAGCATGCGAGGTGCCGCGACGTCGATGATGGTGATCCGCTTCTTGGCGGCGATCGCCTTGAAAACATTCCTGGTGTGGGGAGCACGGGTTGTGATGCGTGTGCCCTCGCACGACGGATTGCGCGAGTTCAGAACGTAGACCGGAATGTTTTTCTGAATCGCGGGCAAAACCGTGGCCGGGTGCAAGACTTTGGCCCCGAAGTAGGCCAGTTCGGCGGCCTCGTCGAAGCTGATGACCTTGATGCGCCGGGCTTCGGGGCACATGCGCGGATCGGTGGTGAGAATGCCATCAACATCGGTCCAGATTTCGATCTTGTCCGCTCCCAGCCCGGCGCCGAAGATCGCGGCGGAAAAATCGGAACCACCGCGGCCGATCGTGGTGGTGATTCCGGCGCGGTTGGCGCCGATGAATCCGCCCATCACGGGAACTTGCCCTTCCTTGATGAGTGGGAGAACTTTGTCCTGCAACCTCAGATTCGTCTCCTCATATTGGGGAATGGCCTGCATGTAGGCGTTGTCGGTGACGAGTACATCGCGCGAGTCTACGTGGGCGCCTTTCAAGCCACGGGCTTCGAAGGCCGCGGCGACGATCTTGCTTGAAAGCATCTCGCCGAAGGCGGCGACGTGATCGGTAGTGCGGGCAGTAATCTCGCCGACGGCGGAGATGCCGCGCAGAAGGTCGTCGAGAGTCTCGAAATCCTGACCTAGCTCGGAATGGAAATCGGTAAAGCGTGCTGTGCCGAGGAGTTCGCTGGCACAGTTATAGTGTCGCTCCTGCAGCGAGCGGCAGAGCTTGAGTGCTGTCTTGCGTTCGCCTTCGCCGGCGGCACGTGCCATCGTCAGCAGAGTATCGGTGACCTTGGCCATCGCACTGACGACGACCACGGGCTGCTGTGCCAGGCGTCCCTGAACGATTGATGCTACCCGATCTATGGCCTTGGCATCTTCGACGGAGGTGCCGCCGAATTTCATGACGATCATCGGCGAGGGGTCCTCTGAAGGAGATCCACGGTTCGCCGGGGCATGGTCGAGCACGCGAGATCCTTGGCTTCGCCTGAACTGCGGCTCCGCTCAGGATGACACCAGAGTTCGTGATTGCGCGCAGGATTCGCGACACGCCTCTTCATTCCAGATATCCCTTGGCTTTCAGCAACTCGGCATTCAGGACTGCAGCGCCGGCGGCGCCTCGAATGGTGTTATGGGACAGGACGGTGAATTTCCAATCCAGGACGCTGCAGGGACGGAGACGCCCAACCACCGTGGTCATCCCGGCTCCCGTATCGACATCGAAGCGAGGTTGGGGACGATCATTCGCTTCGACATAAACGACGGGGCGCTCCGGTGCGCTGGGCAGATGCAAATGCTGCGGCTCGGCTTTGTAGCCGTTCCATGCGGCGATCATCTCATCGGCCTTGGCCTTCTTTTTCAGGCGAATCGAGACCGACTCGGTGTGGCCGTCTTCTACGGCAACGCGGTTGCATTGCGCGCTCATCGCGAATGGCCCAGGGATCACCTTTGAGCCGTTGAGACTGCCCAACAGCTTCTTGGTCTCCTCTTCCATCTTTTCCTCTTCGTTTTTGATGAAGGGAATGACATTGCCGAGGATATCGAGGGAGGCGACGCCGGGGTATCCTGCGCCGCTGACGGCTTGCATGGTGACTGCCATGACCGTTTCGAGTCCGAATTGTTGGTGCAATGGCGCGAGGGCCAAGACCAGGCCAATGGCGGAACAATTCGGGTTGGTCACGACGTAGCCGCCGGATTTCTTGCGCCATCCCTGGATGTCAATCAGCTTGATGTGGCCTCCGTTGACTTCGGGAATGACTAGAGGCACGTCCTCTTTCATCCGTAGCGCGCTCGAATTGGATACGACGGCACAACCGGCCTCGGCAAAGCGAGGCTCGAGTTCGGCGGCGATTGCGGCATCGAGCGCGGCAAAGATGACTCTCGGAGCACCGTCCGGTGTGGCAGGCGAAACCTGCATTCTGGCAACTGACGCCGGGATCGGTGTCTTGAGGCGCCAGCGGGATGCATCTGCGTATATCTTGCCTTCGGAGCGGTCGGAAGCAGCCAGCCAGGCTACCTCGAACCAGGGATGGTGCTCGAGCATCTGGATGAATCGCTGTCCGACTACACCCGTGGCGCCGAGAATGCCGATAGGGATCTTCTTGTTCATGTGAGTACTTGGAATTTTATAACAAGAGGGGATTGGTCTTAGGTCTTGGGGGAAGCTCTTGGGTCACCGTTTCCGTCGATTGGCCCAGAACCTAGGGCCGAAGGCATAAGACCCGCTAGGGCTCACTTTCTGTGAACCCCTGTGGCTCCAATCGAGTATTCGGCAGTAAGCGGGCCGAATCTCTTCTTCTCGGTGTAAAGGCGCCAGCGGCGGAAGACGATACGCAGACTGGCCATCACAGGAATTGAGAGATAGATGCCGAGAATGCCTGCGACTTCGGCCCCTGCCATGACACCGAAGATGGCGGCGAGCGGATGCAGTTCCATGCTCTCGCCCATGATGTGCGGAGAAGATAGGTAATCCTGAATGCCTCGCCAGAGCACGAGGAAGATGATGATCACCAGCCAATGAGAGTAGGAGGTCAAAAGCGCAACGGTGATGATGGTCAGTCCGGCGACAAGTGGTCCGACCACCGGAACGAATTCGAGCACTCCGCCAATGGTGCCCAGAACCAAGGCGTACGGAACTCTCATAATGCCGAGAAAGGCCGAATACGCGACCAGAGATAGAGCAGCCAGCGTGAGCTGGGCACGGATAAAGTGGGCCAACATCTGGTTCAGGTCGTTGAGCACGTTTTCCAGGAATTCGCGCTGTGGACGCGATTGGATCGTAGACAGCAGAAAACCGCTGAAGGTCCGGCCATCCTTCAAGAAGAAAATCGACAGCAGCGGCACGACAAAGAGGAGCCACGCCTGTTTGGCAACATCAGCAGTGCGGATTCCGATCCGCTGCGCGATCTCGGTAATGTCATCCTGATGGGTGACAAGAAATCCCTGCACCGCCTTGGTTGTGGCGTCGCTCCAGCCATGTTCCGCTCCCAATTTCGTCGTGATTTCGCCGGAACTGAGTTTGCCGAGCAGGGTCGGAATAGACTGACCCAAATGTGCCGCTTGCCGCGTCACTTTCGGACCTACGATCACGAAAAAAACCACCACGAGCGCGAGCAGGAGGGTGTAGATGACGGCAATGGCGCGCCCGCGTCCTCTGAGCACCTTCTCCAGTTTCGCCACCAGCGGGCTCATGAGGTAGGCGAAGAAGATGGCGAATAGGAAGGCGATGAGTGTGTCGCGGGTGACGTAGAGAAAGCCCAGCCCCAGCGCGAACAGAAGCACTGTGATCAGCACCCGAGCCGTACGTGCGTCAGCCAGCAGCAAAAGGTTTTCCAGTGGCGATCCTCAATTCTGCCGCCGGGTTACGGATTTAATCCCGAACCACTTCCGTGTTATCGGCAGGGATCGCCACTTTCATCAGTTTGAAATGATCCTGTTCATCGACCCAAAGAGCCCAGTCGAAATCGTCGCTTTTTAGATTCAGCCGCATCATGTCGCGTTCGGCGCCCTGCACCTGTATCTTTTCCTTGCCCACCAGTTCGATGCGCACATGAATCGAAGTGTGGTCCTGAGGAACGAGGACTCCGAAATCACCGGGCTCCCGCGAACACTTAAAACCGCCGCCCTCCGGCTTGCAAGCGGAGGCCAGGTATCGCCAGACCAACACTTCCCGGTGCACGAAGAAGTTGTTGTCGAGGATTACAGAAGTGCTTGGCATGAGAAACGGTTGCTCAACCGGCTTGGCGGACGTCGGAGTACTGATCTTTTCGATCAGGAATTCGTTATTAGGGAGCACAGTGAGAGATGCGCCAGAGGACTGGCTCCATTCGTAGCGGATCAGTTGTCCGTTCGAGCCGACTTCCAGGCTGCTTTTCTGGGTGGCGGGATCGGAACCAACCGTTTCCTTGAGCTGCGACTTGATATTGCTGACGTCGGCCTGCTGGTGGATGGTGAAGGTTTCGGTGGCAACGCGTTGTCCCTTGATGAAAATGCCGAAGGAACCGGAGTCGACGGCGGAAGCTTGCTGCTTGCCTTGATCTTTTTTATCTCCGGCCATGGTGCCCGTGGCCAGGGCCAGCGACAAACCGGCGAGGATCGCAACCGCACGGCATCTCGGCAAAGAAAACCTCACTCGACTTCTCCCTCTTGAGCACGGAGCTCGATTCTCTGCAAACCCAATGTTTCGACGATTTCGGAGGCGATGTCGTCCAGCGTACGTTGTTTGGTCTGGATTCCCAACGACGCTTGCATGTAACTCATCCGGCGAACTTCGTAAAGCTGTCGAAACTGGTCACCGTTCCGCAGCAGTGGCCGTTCGGTACCGGCTTCGCTTGCCTGTTGGCAACAGCGCCGCCAGAGCTCCTCGACGGGTGCATCCAGAAAAACCGTTGGTACTCCGGCGCTTTTCAGCAGAACCGCGTTGTTTTCCTGGACAAATGCACCGCCGCCCAGGGCCACGATCTTTACTGCGCCGCTCCGAATCTCCTCAAGCACATCCATCAGGGCAGCATGTTCCGCGCGGCGAAACTCCGCTTCCCCGGAGTCGCGAAAAATCTGCGGTACCGTACGCAGTTCCCGCCTCTCGATGCGTTCGTCCAAGTCTTCAAAAGCCCAGTTCAGACGCTCTGCGAGGGTTCGACCCACGCTGGTTTTGCCAGCACCCATAAATCCAACGAGAAACAGAGCCGATCCCACGAAGGCGGTGGCGCGCGGAGCCTGGGACTGTATGCGCGCATCCGCACTCCGCGTTTTGCCAGAACGCATCTTCAAACGGTCCGGATTTCTCTGCCGGGCTATTCTGCGCCGCGTTTTCTGAGGTGGATTTTACCACTGAAGCTGCGCAGGACTACGGTGGAGGACACTGCCGCGCGCCCCATGGTACCCCCTAAGGCAACGCCTTCCTTGATAACAAACGAGGAGTGCTGCTTGGGCTGGAGATGGATATCGTCGTGGACTTCCCCGCGGACCGAGCGGGCCGTCACATCGGCAGAGGTGCCGTCGGGCACGGCCGCCTCGATATTGCCGCTATGGCTGGTGAATCGGTAATCGCCGTGATCTCCGAAGTCGCCGATATAGTTGATTTCCCCGCTGGTCGAAACTACCTGGACGAACGGGCCGTTTACGCTGCGAAGCATCACTTTCCCGCTCAGGGAGTCCACTTCGACGTGGCCGTCCTGTACGTTGGTAAGAGTGACCGGACCATTCAGCGTTTTCACACGCACGTGCGCACTGGTAACGTCGCTTACCTCAACGGTGGCACCTGCGCCTTCGAGCGAAACGTCGCCTTGAAGCTTTTCAGCGTGGAGGGTCCCGAACGTGGAGTGGAGCGTGACGCTGGCATCGGCCGGGGCGAGGATTTCATAGTCGACACGGCCGCTCTGAGCGTCGGCACCGGGTAGCAAGTGCGATTGGACGTCAACCCGGTTGCCGGCCAGTGTATTGTCGACTTCGACTTTGTCGGAGGACAGCACGGCACGGACTACGATGACGTTGCTGTTGGAGGGCCGCACCGAAACTGAGCCGTACGGATTGTTGACGGAAAGCCCGGCTCTCGGGCCGACATTAAAACGAAACTCTTTATGCGTCTCGGCCAACAGTGTGCCAGAGGTCATGCTTCCGGCAAGGACAGCGCTGAGTGCCGCGACTTGAAATGTGCGCCCGCCCATAAATTCCTCAAATCCCCTTCTGTGTCCGATCCACGACAATCTCAAATTACTGCAGAGAACGATCCAACGCCAGTTCAAATAGCATGGCCTTCTCCTGGTAGGCTTCCATCAAAGAACGGCGAGCCTCCTGGTCATTGGGGTCGGCGTCCACGACATACTTCGCATCCTGAATGTACTGATTCACGCGGCGGAGGTTATCGGCATACTGCTCCTGCAAAGCGGGAGATTGCTGCGCGATTTCCTGCATCAGATCGTCATCGTTCAAGCCTGCGTCCGAAACGGGCTCGACAGGCGCCGGAACGTGGCTCTCGGTTGCGGACTGCCCGGGGTGTTGTCTCTGCAGAATTCCCAAACTGATCAGCAGGAGTGCGGCGACAGGGGCCATCCACCGGGCCCAACTCCATTGACTCCCCAAAGCCGGGAGAAGGGAAAGACCTCTGTGTCGAGAACGTATCAGGCCTTCGCGTCTCAGAGAAGCTTCGATCGATTTCCAAACGCGAGGATGCGGTTCATGAGCGGCGCTCAGATCGCCGGCTGCATAGGCGATAATCAAGAGATCCGCAACCAGCTTCGAGCATTCGGGACAATTTCTGAGATGGGCCTGCTGTTCGGCACTGGTGCCGCTTTCGTTCTCGATCAGGCTCTCCTGCAACTCAACGCAAGTCATACAACTCTCCCCAAGCCTCTGCTGCCTCAATGTACCGCCGCTTCCGAAGTGCTAGCCCTTTGCTTCGCCCTCCCACCAGTCTGCGCTGGCTCCGTCTACTACTTTGTTGCCTGTAGGTGGGCTTCAGGATTTCTCGGTTTTTTCCGACCGCTTCATTTTGAGCAGGTCGCGCAATTTCATGCGAGCCTTATGCAACTGGGACTTGCTGTTGCCGATGGAACATCCGACGATTTCGGCAATCTCATTATGTTCGTAACCTTCGACGTCGTGAAGGACAAAAATCGTCCGATAGCCGGGAGGGAGGTCATCGACTGCTCTCTGCAATTGCAACCGGTCAATGGACCCGGCTAACGCGATGTCTTCTGCTCCGAAATCTTTTTTCGGAGTATCCTCTTCGCCGCTGGCCTGCGTGGTCTCTTCCAGCGAAACCACGGGAAGGCTCTTTTTTCTCAGGTGCATCAGCACTACGTTCACGGAAAGCCGATGCAACCATGTTGAGAACGCTGATTCGCCGCGAAACGTCGAAATCTTGCGATAAAGCTGGAGGAAAGCCTCCTGAGTCAAATCCTCAGCTTCAGCCGTATTCGACGTCATACGCAGGCAGAGCGAATAGACACGACGCTTGTGCTTATCGTAAAGGGCCTGGAATGCCTTAGCATCCCCATGCTTAGCCTTTTCAATAAGTTCGGCTTCGGCAGAGTCGCTGGCCTGTCGCTGCTCTGGGTCGGTCAAGTTACCTTTTCCGGCCGCACCCCGTGAGATGCGGCTAACTATCTTTACGTTGTATGGGTTGCGAGCGGTCGTTGCGGAACTGAGGTCACTCATGAATCCCACTTTTGAAAGCTATTCTACCGTTCTTCGGATTCTGCTCACCTCGTCCCAGATCGCGAAACCCCTTTGGGCATGTGAGGTTAAACAGTACGCCGCTAACACTATTTAACCCTATACCAAATTTGGAGTTGCGTTCTTCGAAAATTGGTAAATTCCGGGTCTTTAACTTGTCGCGTGGGCAGTTGTAATCGTCTCTAAACCGTGCGCCTGTGGACCTGTTTCGCGCATGCGAAGCAACAGAGACAGAGCCAGCCCAAAGAAACCCAGTATGGAGAAGATCCACATGCCCAACGCATAGCCACCAGGGTTATCCAAGCCTGCGTGAGAGTAGTCGTTCGCCTTTCCGATCAGTAGGTTCAGGAGGAAGAACCCGATCTGCTGGATCAGGGTCATCAAAGCGTAGGCGGTACCGAGCCGGGATTGTTCAACGATATAGGCTACAGAGGGCCACATCACGGCCGGGATGAGCGAGAATGCGATACCCATCATAGTGACCGGCACGTACAGGGAGGTCGACGAGTACGCCATCATCAGATACACGGGCATGAGCAGGAGCGAGCCAAACATCATGAACAAGGCGCGTTTGCCAACCTTATCGACCAACAAGCCAAACAGGGGCGTGGCGATCATCGCCGCAAGCGGAAGCAGGCTGTTCAGCCGACCGGCCTGTTCCAGAGAGGCCACCCGGACCCCGTCGCTGGCGCTTATGCCGCCATGCGCCGAGAGGATCTTGTTGGTGAAGAGATCAATGGCGAAAGTGCGGAAGGGGAATATCGCTGAGTAAAAGGTGAAGCATAGACCCACGACCAGCCAATAGGATCTATCAAAGCGGAATATTCCCTGAAGTTCCAACTTATCGGTTGTACCGGCCTCGCCGAGTTGAAATTGCCGTTCGGCGCGGGTCTCCAATCCCCAGTAGATGACGGAGCACAGAACTGCGAAGACTCCTGCTCCGACGGCGATGAAAAGCGGATTCTGCCAACTTGGCTGACCGCCCGGACCACTTGGATAGAAAGCTCGGCTGGCCCAGGTGGGGGAATTGTCCGCAGCGACTGAGGCGAGCCTGGCGATGGTAAGATTAATGCCGAAGGCAAAACTAAGTTCCTTGCCTTTAAACCACTTGGCTAAAGCGGTTGTAACCGCGACAATCATCGACTCAGCGCCAAGCCCCAGTACGGTGCGGCCGGCGATCATCACCGGTGCGCTTCCCCTCGATGCCGTGACGGCCGCTCCTAACAGGCATATGATTGCGAAGGCCAGGATGGATTTCTTAGTGCCGATACGATCGATGATGATGCCGCCGACCAGGAGTGTCGCTACCGCTGCCACGCTGTAGCTGGCATTCAACCAACCAAACTGTGTGGCGGAAAATCCCAGATTGTTGATGAAGATGCGTTCCAGTGCATTGATGCTGTCGTAGATGTAGTAGTTCCCGGCCATCGCCAGGCTGACGACGATCAGAACAGCCCACCGATAAACCCGGCTTGGTTCACGACGCAGCGTGTCCGACATGAACTCCTTTCTGGCTAATATGGTCTTAGAACTGTAGACCGAGAAGATTAGCAGAGTGGGTGACGTTCCCATAATCTCCCGATCGACTGGGTGGTTAAAATCCACCGACGATGGTGGAACTGGGCCAAATGGCACGTGTCTTTTTCGCCGACGTGTTGAAATGTCCGATCTAATTTCTTCAAAGCAAAGGTGTTTGGATTTGAGTTGGCGGGCGCGAGTGGTACTCCAACTGCAGCGGTTTCAGGCGACAAGTTTGGCCCCCCCGGTTCGGATGTTTCGGTTGCGACTTCCAGGCGGGGAATCCATTCTCTAGGAGAGTTTCGATGCGTTTCCATCGCTATGGTGTGGTGGTTGGCTGCTTGCTCGTGCTGGGAACGGTCCTGTTGTCAGGTTGCAACGCACTGAACCCTTTGTGCGGCAGCGCCCGACCGGCTCCGGCGATTGGCTCACTCAGCCCCTCTACCATGAATTTCTCTGACGTGCAGCAGGGAGCGACGCTTACGGTCAATGGCAGCCACTTTGTTTCGTCGTCAGAAGTTGTGATCAATACAACTCCCGTCAGTGCGACGGTGGTAAGCGATCAGCAGTTGAAAGTGAAGCTCTCGACGGACGTGATTTCTGGGCCCGGACAGGTGAAGGTTATGGTCCAGACTCCTAGCGGCAACCCGGGAGACCTGGGGTGTTCCAGCGGAGGAAAAAGCAGCGTATTGATTCTGACAGTTCAATGATGGAGAGCGAGTCGGGACAAAGACCCGGTGGGAACTTAGCTCCCGATGTATCGCGCATAGAGGCTGCGGGCTACGGCGGTATCGGTGGTGCCTTTGATGATGGCGCGGCCATCGGGAAAGAGGGTCATCTCGTAAGGCTCGCGCCAGAATTTCAGGACGAAGTCATTGTGGCGGACAGTTCCGTGGGGCTGGAGGCGGCGATCCATCTCGCCGAAGTCGATGGGTCGCTGGCGCTCATGGATTTGCACGGAATTTCTCCCGCATAACGTGATGTGCGGGCGTCCTTCACCAGCCAGATGGATAAAGTTTTGCTGGCCGCAGGCGCGGCAGCCAGGGCGGGGATTGGCAGCGGACACCTCAGCGCGCTCGTTTGACCAAACATCGCAGGAAAGCAGGGTGCGTCGAATGATAGGAGCTTTTGGACCCGCCACCAGGAACTTGAGCGCTTCGGTTGCGGCAATCGATGCCACGAGATTGACAGCCGAGTTCAGAATGCCGGAGGTTTCGCAGGTCTCGACCATCCCGCGGGGTGAATCGGGGAACAGGCAAGCCAGACATGCGGTCTGACCGGGCACGATGTTCAGCGTGACCGCGTAACTTCCCACCGCTGCCGAATAGATCCAAGGTAGGGATCGGTCGACGGCGTAATCATTGAGCAAATAGCGCGTCTCGAAGTTGTCGGTGCCGTCGAGAATGAGGTCAGTGCCGCCAAGCAGGGCAGTAATGTTGGAGGGGGTGAGATCGTCGACCATGGGTTCGACAGTGATTTCCGAGTTGAAAGAGGTGATTTTGCGCCCTGCAGCTATGGCTTTTGGCAGTGACTCCGCAGCATCGGTTTCATCGAAGAGGCACTGGCGCTGCAAATTGCTTGGCTCCACATAGTCTCGGTCAATAATCCGCAGCGTGCCAATGCCGGCGCGCGCCAGCAGACTGGCGAGGACCGAGCCCGTCGCGCCACACCCAACGATGGCGACCCGAGACGATATCAGCTTACGCTGACCCTCTTCACCGATGCCCCGGAAGAGAATCTGGCGCGAATAGCGTTCGCCCGAAGCGGAAGAACTGCGGTTGTTCTGCCCGGATTGCGGTGCCAAAGACGTCACCAGACTTGCCCTTCAAAACCATTATTATAAGTGGGCGGGTGCGAGTGGAGCTTGACGGCGTTACCTGAAAGTTGGCGACAACCCATACAACGAATCGATTGGGCGCGCATATCGAATTCAGAAAGCACCTGATTCCAAGGACACCTTTGCCGAAACGGTACGCGACATTTGTGACCGCGATGATACTTTTCCGGGCCGCGGTTTTGTCGTGGGGGATTGGAGCGACGGTCGAGGCAAATGCGGGTCCCCACAGTAGCGGAACTTCTTGGGGTAGCCAGGATTCATTACAGGCCGGTTTGGAGTACGAGGGGAAGACGATTGTATCGATTGAGTTGCCGCGCGTTCCAGAACGTGATCAGGATCATTTGCTTGAGCTGCTGCCGTCAAGGCAAGGATCGCCCCTGGAGCGAGACCAGGTGCGCGCCAGTATCCGTGCCCTGTACGCGACGGGGCGCTTTGCCGACATCCAGGCCGAAGTCAGACCATCGGGCAAGGGTGTGGTGCTGGCATTCGTGACATCGCCGAATTACTTCGTGGGCGCGCTCGAGGTGGAAGGGGCGCCGATCCGGCCGAACGCAAACCAGATCGTTAACTCCTCGAAGTTTCAGTTGGGCGAGCTCTTCAGCCAGGACAAGCTGGATCGCGCTCTCGAAAACGTACGCCAGTTAATGCAAGAGAACGGATACTACAAGGCTCAAGTCACGGCAGAAACTACGTCGAATCTTACTACCGAGCAGGTGGACATTCTCATTCATATCGATGTGGGTCCGCAGGCTCATATCGGCGAGGTCAGTGTCACTGGGAGTTCGAAGCTTTCATCTGGCGAGGTGCAGCGCATCGCGCACATCAACACGGGCGACCGCGTGACGGCAGCGCGGATCACCGACTCGCTGCAAAGACTCCGCAAGAAATTTCAGAAGCAGAATCGTGCCCTGGCCCAGGTCTCCATCGCCGAGCAGAGATATCAGCCAGGGACAAACGCCCTGGCTCTGACTTTTCAGATCGATCCCGGACCAGAAGTTCTGATTTCTGCACGCGGGTATCACATCAGCCGAGGCCGATTGAGAAGGGAAGTGCCTGTCTTCGAAGAGAACGCGGTGGATGACGATCTGCTGAACGAAGGACGAGTCAACCTGCTCAATTACCTGCAAACCCGCGGGCACTTCGATGCTGAGGTGGAGATCAAGAAGGAAAACGATCCGGAAACGCTGCGCATCATTTACCAGATCGAAGCCGGGCCTACTCACAAACTGGCGCTCATCGAGATCTCCGGAAACAAAAACTTTCTGGATACGGCAAAGCTCCGCTCCTACCTGCAGATCCAGCCCGCCACCCGATTATTGAGCCACGGCCGCTACAGCGAGGCGCTGCTCAAAAGCGACGTCGCGACTTTGCAGGGTTTGTACAGAAGCAACGGCTTTCGGGACGTCAAAATTGAGACCAAGGTTGACGATAACTATCAAGGAACATCCAACAAACTTGCCATTCATCTCCATATTGAAGAAGGCGTGAGAACGATGGTGGGTGAGGTGCACGTGGTCGGCAATCAGAGGGTGAAGGCCACGGATCTGCCGGAACTTACCACTCAGTCGGGGCAGCCGTACTCTGACCAGGAACTGTCGAATGATCGCGAGAGGATCCTGGGTTATTACTTTGACCACGGGTTTCCCAACGCGGCGCTGGAACTGTCAACTAATCCTTCAACATCGGGGCCGAATCTTCAGGATGTGACCTTCACGATTCAGGAAGGCGAGCACTTCACGGTAGATCAAGTGATGGTCGGCGGCTTGGAACACACGCGCGACTTCGTGGTGCAGCGTGACTTACAGGTGCATGCGGGTGATCCCCTTAGCCAACGGGACCTGCTGAATACCCAGACGCGGTTGTATGACCTGGGAATCTTCAGCCAAGTGGACACAGCGGTCCAGAATCCTGATGGCCGCGACCCGCTGAAGAACATTCTCGTGCAAGTGCGCGAGGCCAAGCGTTACACCTTCACCTATGGATTTGGGCTGGAGTTCCAGACGGGGCAGCCGGCAGGAACTAACGCCCCGCAGGGAAAGACGGGAGTGAGTCCGAGGGTGGAATTCGATGTAACCCGGCTCAATTTCGCAGGCCGGAATCAGACCCTGGCGTTTCAGTCACATGTTGGGCGTCTGCAGCAGCGAGGGTTGATCAGTTACACGATCCCAAAACTCTTCGACAACGACCGGTTCAAGCTTATTTACACAATTTTCTACGATAACAGCCTGGACGTTGCCACCTTTACCTCGCAGCGGTTGGAAGGGAAGATTGATCTACGGCAGCAATTCGGGAACACCGGTCTTGACCCTGGCACCCGCCCCGGACCGAATTCGATTATTTATCGCTTCGATTATCGTGCGGTGAAAGCTAGCAACTTCGCAGAGGAATTCTCGCCGGGGGCGATCACCTTGCTGTCGCTTCCCGCACGCGTCGGGGGGCCGGGCTTCACCTTTTTTCACGATCGAAGAGACAACCCGCTGGAGAGTACGAAGGGCGACTACTTCACCTTGGACGCGTCGTTGGCGGCCAGTATTTTTGGATCGCGATCGGAGACTCCAGAGTCAACGCTGCCTACCAACTTCGGCCGGGCGCTGACGCAATATTCCACGTACTACGCTCTCGGAAAGGGCAGACCTGACCGCAGGTTTGTGTTGGCACGATCGACCAGCATAGGGCTGGAGCAGCCGTTCTCAGGCACGCGTATTTTGCCTCCTGGGTCCTGTCCACTGAATGCAGCGGGTGAGCCGACCTGCACGTTTGCCACGATCCCTCTGCCAGAGCAATTCTTCGCGGGCGGCGGCAACTCCCATCGCGGATTTGGGTTGAATCAAGCCGGACCACGCGATCCATCCTCCGGCTTCCCGGTCGGCGGTACGGCGCTCTTCGTGAATAACCTGGAGCTGCGCTTCCCCCCCGTGTCGTTGCCTTTTGTTGGAGAGGGATTCGGATTCGCCATTTTTCACGATATGGGGAATGTGTTTACGGCACCGCATGACATGTTGAAGGGGCTGCTGCGCTGGCATCAGCAGGACCCAGCTCAATGTCTGCCCGCCACTAGTACAACGAACAACCCGTGCATTACAAATTTCAATAACACCGGATATGATTACACTTCGCACGCGGTGGGACTTGGCGTACGCTATAAAACACCGTTGGGCCCATTGCGCTTCGATTTCGGATATAACCTGAATCCGACCAAATACTTCCAGTTAGTTACGGATTCAAATAATCAGTCGAACGTTGTGACTCAGACGTTGCGGCGTTTCAATGTGTTTTTCAGCATAGGCCAGCCATTCTGATGACAAAATTTCGCACCAAGGTAACGATGATCGCAGTGCTCTTTCTCTTAGCCATATCGGCGCTGCGTCCGGTGGCGGCCGAGGGAGAGGTGATCGATCGTATCGTGGCAACGGTAAACGGGCAGATTATTCTGCAGAGCGACTGGGACGATGCCCTGCGTTATGAAGCTTTACTGAGTGCGCGAACCGTGAGCGATTTCAACAGTGAGGAGCGCCGGGCAGTGCTCGATCGGCTGGTTGACCAGGAACTTCTGGGAGAGCAGACGAAGTCAGCCCTTTTTAAGCATGCGACGGAAGAAGAAGCAGGCGCGCAGGTCGCTCAGACGCGGCAACTTTATCCGGAAGCCGCCACGGATGATGGTTGGAAGGCTGTTCTCGGCAGATTCGGGCTGACGGAAAAAGCCCTGGTCGCGCATGTCCGGCAGGAGATCGATCTGATGCGGTTGGTGGATGCGCATCTGCGTCCGACAGTGCAGATCGATTCCAAGAGCATTGAAGCCTATTACCGGGACCAGTTCATTCCGCAGCTGAAGCAGTCGGGATCTGGCGATGTTCCTCTGGAACAAGTTTCCGGGAAGATCCGCGAGTTGCTTACGCAAGAGAAAGTCAGCGAGCTGATGGTTTCCTGGCTGCAGTCGCTCCGCGCTGAAAGCAAAGTCAGCTTGCCCGGTGCGGCTGATTCGTCGGGCCAGGGAGAGCAGACGCGGTGAAACCCGCCGGCGCCAAAGCTGCGCGCTGGTGGAAACTGCTGCTTGCTGCGGGCGGAGTGCTGGTCCTCGCTTTATTAGCCGGCCTTTGGTATACCACCACAGACTCTTTCCAAAATTACGTCCACCGCCGTGTGGTGTCGGAAATTGAACGCATGACGGGCGGTCGTGCCAGAATTGGCAGATTCCATGTTGTCCCGTTTCGCCTGCAGGTCGAAATCCGTGACATCACGGTGCACGGCAAGGAGGCTGCGGACGACATCCCGTTACTTCACGCCGACAGCTTGGTCGGCCAAGTCAAAGTCATCTCTTTTCTGCGGACGCAATTCGGATTTCAGTCCTTGACGCTCGAACGTCCGACAGTACACGTCATCATCGCGGCGGATGGTTCGGCCACCAACATACCGGCAATCGGAAAACTGCCGACTGAATTCGGCCCATCCACGGCCGAGCAACTGTTTGCGCTTTCGATCGATCATCTGTCCGTGGACAACGGTGAGCTGATCTGGGCCGATTGGAAGATTCCGCTGAACTTCGACGTCCAGAATGCCAACGTGCAGATGGATTATTCCTTTCTGCACGGGCGTTACGAGAGCCACTTGTCGCTGGGCAAGGTGGATACAGCCATCCGGGATTTGCGCCCGTTCTCCTGGATGACAGCGCTCGACTTCAGCCTGGCGCCCACATTTGTCGATATCAAGTCGGTCCGGTGGAATTCCGGGCGTTCGTCGGTCGAGGCGAGCGGACGCATCACTAATTTCCACGATCCGCATGTCGATGGCAGCTACGATGCGAAGGTCCATCTCGGCGAACTCGCGGCAATCCTGCGGCGGAACGATATCCGCGAAGGCACGGCCGAGTTCAAAGGAAACGGGCATTGGTCACTGCAGGAATTCACAACAGCGGGCACGCTGGCGCTCCGCGATCTGGGCTGGCAGGACGATCAAATTGCCCTGAAAAAAGTGACTGCCACCGGTGACTATTCCGTCACCGATGATGAGATCAAACTCGCAAAGCTGCAAGGGAAGTTGCTGGGAGGTGCTTTCACTGGCGACGCCGAGGTGCAAAACTGGCTGCGCAGTGTTCCCGATTCAGCCGCCGAAAGAGCCAAAAAGCCGGAACTGCCCGAGATTGGCGTAGCTCGGCCTGCGAAGAAAGGCGTGCGAGCAAAGGTGCCGGGCGTGCAGACTGGGAGTTTGCATCTGCGAGTGCGTGATGTCTCCGTCTCTGAAACCGCCGCTTCGTTGGACACTTCGGCCCACCCTTTGGACGGATTTCATCCGGCTGGCGTCGCGAGTGGATCGGTTGACGCGAATTGGAAGGGAAGACCAGAGGACGCCGACGTAGCATTCAATTTTGATGTTGTGCCGCCGAGTCGCCCCGCAATTCGCGAATTGCCGATTACGGCGCACGTTCAGGGCAGATATCTCGGGATCAACGACTCCCTTGAATTGGCTCAATTCTCCCTGTTGACGCCGGATTCAAAAATCGTCGGTGCCGGGACCCTGGCGACTTCCTCGAAGCTGCATCTTTCCGTCGCGACTTCAAATCTGGAGGAGTGGCGTCCTTTGGTGAAGGCTCTGGGAGGTCCCACGGAGCTTCCGTTTCGTGTAAATGGCAATGCGACCTTCAGTGGTGCAGCGGGGGGAAGCTTTTCTTCTCCGACCATTGCGGGAACTCTGGTGGCGGAAGACTTTGAGTTTACGGTTCCGGCTACGTCGCGTACTCCTGAGAAACCTGTGCATTGGGATTCCCTGGGCGCAACCGTGCAATTCTCCATGCGCGAGTTGTCACTGCATGGCGGTAGTCTGAGGCGGGGCGACACCAGCGCTGACTTCGAATTCGGCGCCAGTCTGCAGAAGGGAAAACTGACGGAGAATAGTCCATTTTCGGTGCGGGTAAACTTGCACAATGTGGATGTCGCATCCACCGCTGCGCTGGCCGACCTTGACTATCCGATTTCGGGAGCGGCCGATGTGAGTCTGCAACTGACCGGGACGCGCGCTCATCCCGAGGGCCACGGGCACATGCGAGCCGTCAATGGCGCTGCCTATGGCGAGGAAATTGAGAACTTCGATGCCGACCTGCGTTTCGGTGGCGCCGAGGCGATCTTAAGCAACATTCACCTGACCCACCTCGGTGCCGAAGTAACGGGTGATGCGATGTTCTCGCCTTCGACCAACGGATTTCGTCTCGACCTGGCAGGCAAGAATTTCGATCTCGCCCGTGTGCGCCAGATTCATCTGGAAGAATTACCCATCGAAGGACGCGCCGATTTCACGCTGCAGGCTTCTGGAACGCTGGATACTCCTATTATCGACGCTGGGGTGCACGTCCGTAACCTGACTCTTGATCGCGAACTCACAGGCGATCTCTTTTTAGAGGCAACCACCAAGAACCGTGAGCTTTTACTGACCGGCCACTCGCAATTTCCTGAGGGTCGGCTGACTGTCGACGGAAGCGTTGGAATGCAGGGGGACTACCCAGCGCAGATTGCTGCGCGTTTGGATCACATGGATCTGGACGCGTTGTGGCGCGCATATCTCGGCGACCAACTCACCGGCCATTCGTCGGTGGTAGGGACAGTAACGATGTCGGGACCGTTGCGTTACACGCGCCTGTGGCGCCTGGAGGGAAATGCTACAGATGTTACGGTTGATGTAGAGTACGCCAAGCTACACAATCAAGGGCCTCTGCGCTTCACGTATGCGGATCGAACGTTGCTGATTCCGGAATTGCATCTGGTGGGCGAAGGAACAAATGTGACCGGTCACGGCACGATTTACTACGCGGAGGGGCATCGCCTCGATATGGCGGCCGACGGGCAGGTGGATCTGCGGTTACTGGGAGGCATCAGTCCGAATCTCACCGCAGGTGGAGAGGCGACCGTCCACATGATCCTTGGGGGCACGGTGGCCGACCCGCTTCCTCAAGGAACGATCGAGATCAAGAATGGCACGGCGAATTACGCGGGCATTCCAAGCGGGCTGAGCGAGATGAATGGGACGCTGCTGTTCACACGCGACCGCGTCAACATCGAGCACCTTGCAGCTCGTGCAGGCGGAGGCACCCTGGAGTTCAAGGGCGAAGCCACCAACTACAATCAGCAGCTGCATTTCAACTTGACGGCGATCGGCAAGGATGTGAGGCTGCGCTATCCACCGGGCGTAAGTTCGATGGCCACGGCGGAGTTGCATTGGGCGGGAACAAAGTCGTCTTCGACAATTTCCGGCGACGTTCTGGTCACCAAGCTGGCGGTGACGCCGGGATTCGATTTTAGTGCTTATCTGGAGCGCAGCCGACAGTCGGCGGCCGTGACACCTGCCAATTCGCCACTCTATAACGTGAAACTCGACATCGCAGTTCGGACGGCGCCCGAGCTTCAAATGAAAACGACCGTCGCCCGGCTGTCGGGCGACGCTGACCTGAAGTTGCGAGGTTCCGTGGCACGGCCGAGCGTGCTGGGCCGCGCTGACATTCTCGAGGGAGATGCGACCTTCAACAGCATCAAGTTCCGTTTGGAACGGGGCGACATCACATTCGCGAATCCGATCGCGATCGAGCCCCAGATCAATTTGCAGGCAACGACTCACGTCCGCAACTACGATCTCGACGTTACCGTCACGGGAACGCCAGACCGGCTGAATGTGAACTATCGTTCTGAGCCGCCTCTGCCCAAATCTGACATCATTGCGCTCCTCGCGCTGGGCCGGACTAGTGAAGAGTCGGAGCAGTTGCAGCAGCAGTCGGGGCAGACCCTGTTCAGCGACGAGGCTACGAGCCTGATCATCAATCAAGCGATCAATTCTGCAGTCGGAAACCGCATGCAGAAGCTGTTTGGCGTCAGCCGCATCAAAATCGACCCTCAGGGACTTACGACCGAGACGAACCCAGCGGCGCGGGGACCGCAGATCACCATCGAACAGGAATTTGCCAACAACCTTTCGCTGACTTACAGCACCAACGTCTCGCAGAGCGCGCAGCAGATTATCCAGGGCGAATACTATTTCAATCGGAACCTCTCGGTCCTGGGCACGCGCGATCAGAACGGGGTGGTAAGCTTCGATGTTCGCATGCGGCGGCGGAAGAAATAGAATGTAGTTAGCCTGCCAGCGAGCGCTGCATGACTGCCCCTGCAAGTCCCGCTCTGTACTCCACGCTCAGACATGAGATGGTGAATTCGCAATTGCGGGCCCGCGGCGTTACTGACGACCGCGTGCTTGCTGCGATGGAGAAAGTGCCTCGCCACGAATTTGCCCCCGAGCGCTACCGTGATCAGGCCTATGCGGACCATCCGTTGCCTATTGGCGAAGGGCAGACGATCTCACAGCCGTACATTGTGGCGCTGATGCTTGAGGCCCTGGGGGTCTCGCCGACTGAAAGAGTGCTAGAGATCGGAACTGGTTCGGGCTACGTCACGGCATTGCTCGCGGAGCTATCAGGCCAGGTGGTTTCAATCGAGCGCCACGCTTCTCTGGCGGATGGAGCGCGCGCGGTGCTGGTATCCCTTGGATACTCCAACGTAAAGGTTGTGACCGGAGACGGAACGCGAGGTTATCCGGAAGACGCGCCATACGATGGGATCATCGTTTCCGCAGCAGCCCCGGACGTGCCGCCTGCTCTGCTCATGCAGTTGGCAGAAGGCGGGCGCATGATCATCCCCGTAGGTCGCGATGAGACCCAGCAGTTGCGTTTGTTGCGCATGAAGAACGGTCAACTCACCATCGAGTCGCGTGAATTGTGCCGCTTCGTGCCCTTAATCTCTGAGGATGCGACACTTTGGTCATGAGAGTTGTAGCTTACAATTAATTCGTGGCCGTTCTACGAGATCTGCGCGTCACCCTGGAGATGATCAAGTGGGAGCATTCCATTTTCGCGCTCCCGTTTGCGCTGTGTGGCGCGATGCTCGCTGCCGGCGGCTTTCCCTCAGTGCACCAACTGCTGTGGATCATTGTTGCGATGGTGGCGGCGCGCTCGGCGGCGATGGCGTTCAATCGCTGGGCCGACGCGGCGATCGATGCTGCGAATCCGCGCACGAATGCTCGTGCTCTTCCGGCCGGGCATCTCTCGCCAGCGTTTGTGGTGACTTTCGTTGTAGTTTCGAGCGCTGTCTTTGTACTGGCCGCGAGCCAGTTGAATCGCCTGACGCTTCTGCTGTCTCCCGTTGCTCTTGCTGTAATGCTGCTTTATTCCTACACAAAGCGCTTAACGCGATGGTCACACCTTGTGCTGGGATTTGCGCTCGGTATCGCGCCGGCTGCCGCTTGGATCGCGGTACGTGGCACTCTGGATGGCCGCATCCTGCTGCTGACGGCAGCGGTCACTTTCTGGGTGGGCGGTTTTGATGTCCTATACGCCTGTCAGGACTATGACTTCGACCGGAGCGCGGGCCTGCACTCCATTCCGCGTTATCTAGGTATACGCGGTGCGCTTTGGGTGGCCCGCGGTTTCCATCTGGTGATGGTCGGCTTCCTCATTGCACTGTTGATCGTTTTCGGCTTGGGTAAATTTGCAGCGGGCGGCGTCGCAATTGTCGTTTTGCTCCTGTTATATGAGCACTCCCTGGTGAAGGCCGACGACCTTTCCAAGCTTAACGCCGCCTTCTTCACCATGAATGGCGTGATCTCGGTGCTGTTCTTCATCTCCGTCGCTCTGGATCTGTTGCTGCGAAGCTAGAACCATTCTCCGCAGCAACCAGGTCAGGCACAGGGTATCAGCGGAATCTATTGACTTACACGTAACAGCAGGAGCGTCCCTTTTTCGATCTTTACGTTGTTCTTCTCCGAGGTCAGCACGGATCCCTGCTGCGAATTCTGTGACGAGGATTCCAGCTTCAGGTCTGACATCCCGATCACTCCTTGCGTGTCACCGGTGATCGCTGGTCGCGCACTGGTCTGCGGTTCGGACACGTCGCCTCCGCCACTGGCGGGGTAGTTCTGCTGAGGGGCGGTACTTGATCCACCGCCCATCCCGCCCGGGCGCGAGCCTGCCATTGGAGCACTCGGAGAATTCCCCGCAGGGGAGGAGGGCGGTTGCTCCGGCCCGCCTGCATTGGAATTGTTGGACGAGGACGGAGGGGCGATCACTGCCTGTATCGACATGGGAAGCTGTGTCTGGTCACCCTTGATAACGGCGCGATCAAATGCGATACCCAATTCAGACTGTCTCTGCTCTTTGTTTCGTGGCTGCGCTTCCGTTACGTGGCCTATCACCTTGGTATCTTTCGGTACGAGGACATCGCCGCTGTTGGTTTTCATGTCCTGCGTCACGGTGGCGACAACCTCGTCTCCCGTCTTTGCCTTCTTGGCGTCAACGGTTTTGGAGAGCTGCACGGGAATCACGCTGCCGGGCGCTATCTTGAGGTGGTTGGCGCCCGCTGCCGAAGACTGAGCAGCAGGTTGGCCCCGCTGTGTCGGCCGGTTGGATTGTTCGTCCGGGGGAGGCGCTTGCGGTTCGGGAGACGGTGTTTGCTGTGCAATGGCAACTCCGAACAGCAGGGCTACCGAAGATGCCGCGGCAAGAAGATTTCGCATGAGTTTCTCCTTCATCTGCTGAATGGGCGCGCAAAGAGACATCAAAATAGATGCAGTTTTTTGGCAGATGGTGGCAGTCATCTTGTACGCGACAACCGATGAGGAAGGGGTGGCATCGGAGTGACATGCGCGTGCTCTGCCTGGTTTTGCTAACCTTTTGTTTGACCCTTACTGCCTGTCCCAACCAGAACCCGGACCAGATCCGGCAGAAGACGGCCGAGGAAACTGCCGCTATCAAGCGGGATACGAAAGCGGTCGCCGAGGGCATGAAAGAGGGCCTCAGCAGCAAGCGGTCCGTTGACCTGAACAAAGCGTCGAAGGACGATTTGGCGTCCTTACCCGGGATTACTTCAGAAGCGGCAGACCGCATCGTTGCCGAGCGCCCCTATGCCAATCCACATCAACTTGTCAGCCGGCATGTTCTTTCTGAGGACGAGTACGGCAAGATTCAGGACCGCGTTGTCGTAGATCATTGAACCTCGTTCAAAATCGGTACAACTAACCATTCCTGATATCATCGAAGGGATGGGTTCTGCGCACGCCTTCCAAACAGATGATCGTCGGCTGGAGCCGATCTGCGACAAGGTGATGGCTGGTACGCGGCTCAGCGCGGGTGACGCCTTAACGCTGTACCGCACGGGCGATATTCTTGCCGTCGGATGGATGGCCAACGTCGTCCGCGAGCGCCAGCACGGCGACAAGACGTATTTCAACGTCAATCGTCATATCAATCCCACAAACGTTTGCGTCGCGGCTTGCCGGTTGTGCGCCTTTGGGCGGAAAAAGGATGCACCCGGCGCCTACACCATGGCGCTTGAGGAGGCATTCGAGACTGCGGCATCGGGATATTCCGAGGCGGTTACCGAGTTTCACATTGTGGGTGGTTTGCATCCGGATCTGCCCTTTCAGTACTTCTTGGACCTTTGCTCTGGTCTGAAGCAACGCTTCCCGCAAGTCCATCTCAAGGCGTTTACAATGGTTGAGGTGGCGTACCTTGCCCGGCGCGCCAAGCTGTCGATTCGCGAAACGCTCGAGCAACTCAAGGCGTCAGGTGTTGATTCATTGCCGGGTGGGGGTGCGGAAATCTTTGCAGATCGTGTGCGGCACATCATTTGCGACCACAAGATTGACGGTGACCAGTGGCTGGAAACCGCCAAACTGGCACACCAGATCGGGTTGAAGTCGAACGCGACCATGCTTTACGGTCACGTTGAGAACGACGAAGACCGAGTCGATCACCTGCTCAAATTACGTGACCTGCAGGACGAAACGGGAGGTTTCCAGACCTTCATCCCGCTCGCATTCCATCCCGACAACACGCCGCTACAACATCTCCCGAAAACCACCGGCATGCTCGATATCAAGCAGATCGCTGTGAGCCGGCTGGTGCTCGACAACTTCCCGCATATCAAATCGTACTGGCAGATGATGACTGCCAAAATCGCGCAGATCTCGCTGCGCTTCGGCGCCGACGACATGGACGGCACCGTGATCGAGGAAAAGATCTATCACGATGCGGGAGCGACCACGCCGCAAGGCATGCGCAGCCAGGAGTTAGAGCGGTTGATCCGCGCCGCCGGTCGGGTGCCGATCGAGCGCGATACTCTCTATCGCCCGGTTACACGCACTGAGACTTCGGTCACAGTTGCGGTATAGTTCCAAGTTCCTTCCTGACTAGAAAGCCGGAGGATGAAAATGAGATTCATCTCAGGCCGTCGTGTGTTCGCACTCATCGGGTTGCTTCTTTCTTCTCTTTTCGCCGTCACGCAGGATTTTCCGCTGACATTTGGGACTCACGAAACTCTGCAATCCAAAATTCTCGGCGAGAGGCGGGACATTCTGATCTCAGCGCCATCCCATCCTGTCTCTGGAATGCCGCTGCTGATTTTGCTCGATGGCGAGTGGAATCTTCGCAACGTCTCAGCCGCCGTCAGTCACTTGACTTCAAACGGCCGTCTGCCCCCTATGGTTGTGGCTGGAGTCGTGAATACCAATCGTGGTCGGGATCTCATGCCCACATTTGCGGGAGACAAGTTTACGGATGGCCCGTCGGACCGTTTTCTTTCCTTTCTGGCGGACGAACTCATCCCCAAGATCGTCGCGGAGTATCCAATCGGGAAGTACCGAATTCTGGCAGGTCACTCGAATGCCGGGATGTTCTCGCTGTACACCTTCATTCGCCGGCCCGATCTGTTCCAGGCGAACATTGCGCTAAGCCCCAGCTACGGTTTGGATGATCGCTTCGTTGCACAGCTTGCCGCGGCTGTAGCCAAGCCAAGTCCCGGTCCGCGATTTGTATTCATCGGTGCAGGTGGAGACGAAGAAGCGGACATCTCCGTCGGCGCCATGCGCTTTGCCAAGACATTCGAAGGGAGTCCGAGCGCGGATATCGACGTTCATTACGAGACCTTCCCGGGCGAAACGCATGGCTCGGTTGGATACCGGGCGTTTTATCGCGCGCTGGAGGCCCTGGGCCAGCCTGATGCGGCTATGAGCGAGGGCCCCGCTCGTTACCTCAGTGAAGCTCAACGGCGCCGTCATGCGTGGATCCGCCGCTTCGGTTCGCCGTTCAGTGATGAACCTCTGCCTCTGCTTTCGTTCGCGCGCCCGATGCTCGACGAGCTTGCGAATACGAGAGCCGCAGATCTCGGAACATTTTGGGATCGACTCCGCGCCGAGCACGCCGACGATTTTCGGTTTGATGCGGTGGAGCGACAGAACCTGGTCCAGGCTCTCGAAGCTCGCGGACGGAAAGAGGATGCTGCCCGTCTCAAGGCTCTACCGGGATTTAGCACAGCGGGGGCGATCGGAAACAATTATGGAACGGGGGTCGACCTGCAGTCGGTTCTGGTTGCTGATTTACCGCTCGACGGTTCGGCGGTCGATCGTTGCCGTCCGGCCTCCAAAGCGGTCGTACATGGGGCAATTCCGGCTCCGGACCGCCGCGGGCGCGAAGGGAAGGCATTTCGCTTCAGCGGGAAAGGCGACTTCATCGAGTTCCCCGGAACTGCCGAGCTCAGTACGGCCGGCTCGATCACGGTGAGCGCTTGGGTCCGGCCTCACAGTCCCGCTGCGTATAGCGCCTGGGTATCGCAGGTCCGCTCCACCTGGGGCTCTCAGTGGCGGGTGGGCTTCGGACCAAATCCCGGCACGCAGTGGGGCGCTACTACCCTCGCAGCTCGCTGGAGCGACTATTGGGTTAATGGCGAAGGTTTGCCTGTGGATCAGTGGGTGCATACAGCTGCGGTTTTTGACCAGACTCTTGCGGAGCTACACATCTACTTGAATGGCCGTGAGGTGCAGAGCTTCAGCGGGATTGCACCCTGGTGCGCGAGCAAGGGTCCGTTGCTGATTGGGGCGCAGCGCGATGATGGACTGTTTTTCGACGGAGACGTAGGCGAGGTGCGAGTTTACAGCCGTGCGCTGAGCAGCGGGGAAGTGGCAGCTCTCAGCAAATTCGAAAGCGATTCGAACTCGACTCAGAGCTGCCGTTCAACTCAATAGACCGGAAACTGAACTGCGGCTGAGACACGAATACACGATTGCTAATGTGATGCTTGCTCGGCGGTCAGCTTGTGAAGTTCGTCCGCAGAGCTATTCAGAAGACTCCGCAACGCCGCAACTTCAGCCGTGATTCCTGTATGGAGCGCGGGATCGACATCGGGAGCGAACAGGGAAGAATGATTCGACGGCAACACGGTCCCTGCGGCTTGAGCCGCCGCGAGTTTTTCCGGGTCTGCTCCTCCCAGGCTGAAGTAAAGGCTCGGTATTCCTTGTTCGACGAAGGCCGAGTAATCCTCGGAGGCGGTGTGCGGAGGTTCGATGACCACATTGTTCTTGCCAAGGGCCGATTCCAACGTTCCCTTGAGCCGGTCGGCTAACGCTGGGTTGTTGTACACGGAATTCGTGGCCTCGTAGTGTTCGATGGCGGGTTCGCGCGGAGCTCCAGCAGCACTAGCCTCCGCTTTCGTGATTCTCGCGATGGCGGCCAGCACTTGTTTCCGCACCTCAGCTTTGTACGTACGAACGGTTAATCCGAGTTCAGCTTCATCAGGAATGATGTTGTTCTTCGTTCCTGCGTGAATGTAGCCCACCGTAACAACTGCCATCTCGCCCGGCTTGACTTCGCGGGAAGAGATTGTCTGCAGCGCCAGGATCGTCCGAGCGGCGATCACAATGGGATCGATGGCGGTGTGCGGGGCAGAGCCGTGGCCTCCTTTACCGTAGATTGTGATGCGTAGCGAATCGGCATTAGCGTCAAAAGTTCCCGGCGCGATGCCGATTTTGCCTGCAGGAAGCGTGTTGCCGACATGCAGGGCAATACCTGCGTCAGGCTTGGGAAATCGCTGCAGCAATCGGTCTTCGATCATCCGTTTCGCACCCGAGATCGTCTCCTCAGCAGGTTGTCCGACCAGCATCAGCGTTCCATGCCAGGTATTCTTCGTGTGTGACATAACCTCAGCCGTACCGAGGAGGGAGGCCATGTGCAAATCGTGGCCGCAGGCATGCATAACTGGCACGTCATGTCCCGCATCGTCCTTCGCCAGTACCTTGCTGGCGTAGGGCAGGCCGGTTTTCTCTTCGACCGGAAGTGCATCGAGCTCAGTGCGAAGCATGATCGTGGGACCGGCGCCATTCTTCAGGGCCGCGACAACGCCGGTTCCGCCAATATGTTCAGTGACTTCATAACCGGCGCTCCGCAGGTGCTCCGCCAGCTTTGCAGCTGTCTGAACTTCGTGTGCTGACAACTCAGGGTGCGCGTGCAAATCCAGATAGAAGGCGTGCGCCTCGGGATAGACAGATTCAACTTCTTTAGCAGCCGGAGTCTCAGCAAACGAGACGCCACTGAGGAGAACAATCAACCCAAGTATGTGTCGAGTCATGGAAGGGCATCATAACCGGGTTAAAGAAAAGGCTGCAAATTCGTAATGTAAACCTAAGATTTGTACAGGCGCACCCCTAATTGGAAAATTGCGCGCGTGCTGTCCGATTTCTCAGTTTGCCTTTGCAATGCCGGGTGTACAATTCGCTTAAGAAGCACTTGGTTGCGCGACTTCGTATAGCAAGGCCGAGGCGCTCATGAACGTTCACGTCAGTTACCGTCTTCCTAAAATTCCCGCCGTAGAAAAAGACATCCAACATCAGATCGAAAAACTGCAGAAGAGACTTCAGGTTTTTCGTCCGGACATGGTACATCTTCGGGGAGTGGTAGAGGAGGTATCGCCGCGCGAGGGCACGAGTGTTTCGCTGAACCTGCGTCTACCCTCGGGACAGATGGCGGTGCAAACGAAAGCGCCGACTGCACAGGCGGCGGCAAAGGCGGCCTTCGAAGATCTGTTCCAGCAGGTCAACAAGCACAAGGAACTCCTGCGAGCGTCCCACAAATGGCAGCGTGGAAGGCGCGGCAATAGCGCGCGTTCTGCTCCGGCATTGCGAGAAGTTCCCTTTGAGGAGACACTCGCAGCTGTCTTTCCGCCCACGGTTTCAGCCGAGGATATTCGCTCGTACGTGAACGCCAATCTGGCCCGGCTTGACCGTTTTGTCGAACGCGAGATCTATTTTCGTGAGGCCCAGGAACTCATCGCGCCCGAGTCGCTTTCCAAAGAAGAAGTAGTCGATGAAGCAATCGCCGTTGCCCTCAGCGATGGCCAGGAGAAGCCCGAAAAGCTGGCTCTGGAGCCTTGGTTGTACCGTCAGGCCCTGCGAGCTCTGGACAGGCTTTCGCGGACAGACGAGAGCAATGGCAACGCAGTCCACCTGGAAGAGTCCGCGCGTCGGCCGAATGTGAAAGGCAGTGACGAACCGGGGCTGCAATTCCATCAACCCGACGAGTCCATTACGGGCGAGACCGTCATTGCGGATTCGCGGATTGCGACTCCGGAACAGATCGTGGGGTCCGACGAGTTGCTGCGGCTCATCGCTTCTGCTCTGCGCGATCTGGGTTCTGGCCCGCGTGAGGCTTTTATCCTGTATGCAATCGAGGGGTTCACTGTCGAAGAGATAGTGGCCATTACTGGCCAACCGGCGGACCGGGTGCTCGAGGCCGTGTCCGCCGCGCGCGACCACTTGCGCAAGGCACCGGCATTAGCCAAGCAGTTCGAGGGCCGCTTTGCTCCAACCGGGGCCGCGTAATCCAAATCTGTTATCAGTGGGGAGATATCCATGAGCATGACTCGCGAACAAATCCGTGAATTAGCGGAATTCCAAGATACGAACTCATGTGCTGTCAGTTTTTACTTTCAACCATCCACGCCAAGAAATAAGGCCCACAAGGAAGACACAATTCTCATCAAAGATCTGGCTCGAGAAGCGATCCGTGCGCAGGAAGGCAAGGGTAAGAAAGAGTCGGTACGGGCTGACATCGAGCGCATTGTGCGGCTCTCCAGCGAACTGCGCAGCAACGGTACTCACGCCAAGGCGGTGTTTGCATGCGCCAAGCTGAATGTCTGGAGAGAGTTCGATCTACCGCCAACGCTTCCTGGTACGCAGCTTTTCGTTGACCGCCATTTTCACCTGAAGCCGGTAGCGCATCTGCTCGGCGCGTCTCCTTTGCTTGCCATCGTGCTCCTGGATCGGCATCGAGCCCGCATCTTTGATCTTCGGCTGGGAGAGCTTACGGAGCGGGAAGACCTGTTCCATCCGCTATCCCGCCGGGGACGGAGCGACGGATTCGCCGGATACGAGGGTGGCCATGCCCAGCGGAGAGTGGAAGATGAAGTGCGGCAACACTTCAAGAACATCGCTGAGAACCTCAAGGAGTTGTTAGAGAGAGGCGTTTTCGAAAAATGGATTCTGGCCTGCCAGGATTCTTACCGCTCGCTGTTTGAGCCGCAACTCCATCCCTACGTAAGCCAGGCGTTGATTGGCCGCTTCCACGCCGACCTCGCGCATGCCACGCGTGATGAGCTCAACAGTCATGCGGAAGAGATTCTCGACAAATGGCAGAACAACCGACGCCGGGAGCTTGTATCCCAGACTCTCGATCATGCCCGCAGCAACGGCCGAGGCGTTACCGGATTGAGGCGAGTCTTGCGATCGCTGGAATTGGGCGAAGTGCAAACGCTGCTGATCGGAGAGAATCTGCAGGCCCATGCTGTCGAATGCACCCACTGCGGTCATATCGACGTGCACCTCGTCAGCTATTGCCCGATCTGCGGCCGTGCCACACAGGAAATCGTGGATGTCGGCGAAGCGATCCTGCCTTGGGTAATCCGCCGTGACGTTGAGACCTTTTATGTCAAGGATGATCCTGAGTTCGACAAGGTCGGGAACATCGCTGCGCTACTTCGCTACCGTTCGGGAAAGGTGGAGCCTATTAGTGTGGCCGCCGCAGAGCGCTTGCAAAGACAGGGGCAAGAGTATCCCGGCCGACTCCGAAGGTTTGCCCGGCGATAAGTAGGATCCAAATATCACTCGCAATACCTGCGACTCGTAGGCAGGTGTCCCTGTGCCTTGCCTACGCTCTTCCTTTCCAGCCAGCCTGAGTCCTCGCGAGTTCTTCGTGTTATGCTTCGCGTTCCGCGTTTAGCGTACCGAGGGGGACTCTATGACGTTGTCACGCCGTGACTTTGTGAAAACATCCGTTGCGGGAGCAGTTGTGGGCGGAGTTGCAGGTCCGGCGATTTCAGCCGTCACGGAACCGAGGCAGCAGGGCCACGCTTCTCAGAACGACTTACCAAAACGGCCGATCATCATCTGCGCCAACAATGGCCGCGCTTATGTGGAAGCGGCGTACGCATTTCTGAAGGGTGGCGGGGACACGCTCGAGGCTGCGATCCGCGTGGTTAAAGGACCCGAGGATGATCCCAATGATGATTCCGTCGGCCTCGGGGGACTCCCCAACGAAGACGGCGTGGTTGAACTGGATGCCTGCTGCATGCATGGTCCCACCCGCCGGGCTGGTTCGGTAGGCGGGGTTCGCAATATCAAGAATGTTTCCATGGTTTCTAAAGCAGTCATGGAGCACACCGGACACGTCATGCTGGTCGGCGAAGGGGCGGAACGATTCGCGGTGGCTATGGGCTTCCCGCGCGAGAACCTGCTGACGGAGCGCTCACGCAAAATATGGATGCTGTGGAAGCAGTTCCATTCCGACCGGGATTGGTGGGGCCCTGGCATTGCGGACCCGCACTGGAAGCCCCCCGCACCAGACTCGAAGCCACAGGCGGAGCTGTGGCACGACCGGATTCAGCAACTACAGCAGCGTGCGGCAGATCTTGGCATCGAGCCCGAATTCCAGATGGCGGCAGTACGTCGGGTGTTATTTCCTCCCACCGGCACGATTCACTGTTCGGCCATGAATGAAAAAGGCGAGATATCGGGCATCACGACAACGAGTGGGCTGGCTTTTAAGCTGCCAGGACGTTGCGGAGATTCTCCCATTATCGGTGCCGGTTGCTACACCGACCAGGACGTCGGTTCAGCAGGTGCTACAGGCAGCGGCGAAGAGAACATCAAGGTGGCGGGCGCCCACACGATCATCGAGAACATGCGGCACGGCATGTCTCCGCAAGAGGCGGGTATGGATGCGCTGAAACGCATCGTGCGCAATTACAACGGAGACATGAATAAACTGCGCTTCATGGACATGATCTATTACGTTTTGCGCAAAGACGGCGCCTATGCAGGAGTCTGCTTATGGGAGGGATATTCCGAGGGCAATCCGCATAAAGTCGCCGTGCACGATGGCACGTTTCGATCGGAAGTCGCCACTCCTCTCCTGAAGGGATATTCGCAGGAATGGCCGCCGTTTCCTCACATTCCAGAGGAATTGAAAAAGGACTCGGAGTATTTGAAGTAGCACCGATCAACGGCCTACAGCACCGGAATTCCGACTTGAAGGGCAGCTTTTTCCAACTGTCGATCGAGCGTAGCCAACGGCAATCGTTGCGCGCGGGCCGTGCCGAGATACTCTGCATCGTAAGCTGTCAGTCCCAGCTGACGAGCTGTTGCCATCACGCCTCGAATGGGGAGGGTTTGCTGACTTTCATCAATTGCCTGAGCGACTCCCGCCTCAAAGGCTTGCAGGATTTGTGTGGTGTCTGCGGGGGATAGCAGGCGTCGCCTCTCAGCGACCAGAAACCCGTTTGCAATCTCAAGTCGCCATAACGGGGGGACCACCGCGCGGTCGCCTGAGAGCAATCGTTGCTTGACACTGGCGGCATAAGTGGGCATGGAGGGATCGATCAGCCACGCCAAAGTGACGGCCGCATCCAGAACGAAGCGCTTCACCTGCGGCCTTCTTCGATTAGATCTTTGATCGTCATACCCTTGGGCAGCGGCTTAACGCGCTTGCGAATCCGATCAATCTGGGTGAAGGCTTCCTCCACGCTCAGTTCGGGTCGCGCGGGTACAACGATGGCAGCGAGTTTGCCTCGCCGAGTGATGCCAATCCGCTCCCCCTCGCTGGCCCGGTCCACAATTTCGGACAGCTTCTGTTTTGCCTCGAACAGGCCTATGGTTCGCATGACTCCCTATTCATCTAGATTGTCAATCTAGATTGTATCATGAAAGTGAGAGGCGCTTTCAGGAGAATCGCACCTTGAAATCGGGGCTCTTATCCAAGTGAATGCTCTCGACAAAGCGTACCTTCCCCGTGCGCAACGTCATGATCACCGATGACGTACGCGTCCCTTCACCAAAGAAGCGCACACCCTTCATGAGCGCGCCATCGGTCACGCCGGTTGCTGCGAAAATCAGTTGTTTGCCGGGCGCGAGATCTTCGGCTTCATAAATACGGTTCTTGTCTTTGATTCCCATACGCTCAAGCCGCTCTTCCTGGTCGGGCTTCACTACCAGCCGCCCGAGCATGTATCCGTTCAGACACCGTACGGCGGCTGCTGTAATTACCCCCTCTGGTGCTCCGCCGGACCCCATTACTGCGTGCACACCAGTTCCGATGACTGCCGCCGCGATTCCAGCCGAAAGATCGCCATCGCCGATCAGGCGAATGCGAGCTCCGGCGGCTCGAATATCTGAGATCAGCTTTTCGTGGCGTGGTCGATCGAGGACCATCACGACGAGGTCATCGACATCGCGATCAAGGCGGCGTGCGATGTTCTTGAGGTTGTGGGAAACGGGAGCATCAAGATACACCGCATCCTTGCAGGACGGGCCGACCACGATTTTGTCCATATAGCAGTCGGGCGCATTGAGCAATCCGCCATGTTCTGACGCCGCGAGCACCGTGATTGCTCCGGGGGCCCCGGTTGCGCACAAGTTGGTTCCTTCCAGGGGATCGACGGCAATATCTACTTCGGGGACCTCAGTGCCGTCGGGAAATTCGGCTCCCACTTTCTCGCCGATGTAGAGCATGGGCGCTTCGTCGCGCTCGCCTTCGCCGATCACGATGGTTCCGTGCATCGGAATCGATTCCATCGACTTGCGCATGGCTTCGGTGGCGACTTGATCGCTGAGCCTGCGGTCGCCTTGTCCCATAGTGTGAGCCGACGCGATGGCGGCTACCTCAACCACTCGCAAGAATCGGGCAGCCAAATCACTTTCGATATTCTCCCCGTAGGTCCGGGCTTTCCCTTCGGGGCGGGTCTGCGTTGACATTAAGTCTCTCCACAGCGCTCGATAATGGTCAGCGCCGGGGTGTGACTATATCGCACTCTGCAAAAGAATGAAAATACAGGACTCACCGAATCGTTTTTTTCGCGGAAGCTCGCCATGCAGTCACGACCCGACGCGTGGTATTCTCCTATCCCTGATATAACCCATGCCTGCCAAGCGTCCGCCGACGTTTCTCTGCATTACCACCTACGAAAAAGGCCAGGAGTTCATGCGCGAGTGCAACCGGCAGGGATGCCGGGTCATTCTGTTAACGGCAGAGAAGTTGCGGAATGCGGATTGGCCGCGCGAAAGTCTCGCAGATACCTATTACCTCCCGGAAGAAATTTCTCTGGCCGATATCGTCAAGGCCGTGACGCATCTTGCGCGCAACGAAAAGCTGGACCGAATCGTTGCCCTGGATGAATTCGATATGGAGACAGCCGCGACCTTGCGCGAGCATCTACGTATCCCGGGCATGGGTCTGACGACCATGCGCTACTTTCGCGACAAGCTCGCCATGAGAATGCGAGCGCTGGATCGCGAAATCCGAGTCCCCGATTTCGTGCCGGTCGTCAATCATGGTGACATTCGGTATTACCTCGATCACGTGCCCGGGCCGTGGGTGTTGAAACCGCGGCAGGAGGCATCGGCAATCGGGATCAGGAAGATCCATGCCGCTGAAGAACTCTGGCCCGTGCTCGATCAACTCGGAGACACGCAATCCACGTTTTTACTGGAGAAATTCGTTCCAGGGGACGTGTATCACGTGGATTCAGTCGTTTCGGAGAACGAGGTTGTGTTCTCGAATGTCAGCAAGTATGGCAAGCCCCCAATGAACGTGGCTCACGGGGGAGTATTCACCACGTTCACGGCGGAGCGCGAAAATGCGGACGACTCTGCATTACGCGCGATCAACATGGACCTGATCGGCGCGTTGGGACTCGTCCGAGGCGTGGCGCACGCGGAATTCATTCGCGGGCACAACGATGGGCAGTTCTATTTTCTGGAGTGCGCGGCGCGAGTGGGAGGCGCCTACATCAACGAAATGGTCGAGGCCGCGACAGGCATCAATTTGTGGCGCGAGTGGGCCCGCATTGAGATTGCGGGCGGGGATGGAAGCTACTGTCTGCCTGCCACGCGACAAGACTACGCAGGCGTGATTCTCTCGCTGGCGCGGCAGGAGAATCCTGATACGTCTGGATACAACGATCCCGAGGTGTACCTCCGAATCAAGAAGCACCATCACGCCGGGTTGATCTTGAAATCATCCGACCCACACCGGATTCCAGCTTTGCTGGAAGGCTACGCGCGCCGTTTCGCGGAAGAATTCATGGCCATTCAGCCCATGAAGGATAAGCCGACGGCCTGATTCGCAAAGTTCTATTAACGGTCTCCTGCACAATCTCTGCTACCATTTGCGCATGACCTCCACCACAGAGCAGTCGGAGCGTGGCACTGGCGAACGTCCAGCGGAAAGAAAGGAACCAGCCTATCTTTTCACCGAAAAGCATGTTGGCGGACAAGAGCGAACTCGCCCGCCGCTTCCTTGACACGCGCAACCGGCTTAACGCGAACGTCGATAAGGCCAACAACTTTCTGGTCAAGCGCTTTTACAACATCGATCACAATACCTATCTGGAAGGCGCCCTGTCGGCGAAAACAAAAGAATTGATGGGCATGGTTGCGTCGGTGTGCCTGCGTTGCGATGACTGCATCTTATATCACGCGATCCAGGCATATCGACTTGGCGTGCAACGCGCTGAACAGGAAGAGGCGGCGAATGTCGCGCTGGTCGTGGGAGGAAGCATCGTGATCCCGCATCTGCGGCGGGCGTACGAGTTGCTGGAGGAGTTGTACGGATAGCGAGAGTGAATCTGGCATGTAAGTTGGGATGCTCTACTTGAAAGAGTGCGCCAGGCGGGAGATGTCTACCGACAAGCCCATCCGTGCTTGCGAATCGGTCTGGTCGAACTGTGCAATTCTGTTTGCATATCTGTACACAAGCGGCAGATCGACGCCTGGCACCAGAGGAATGGTCAGCTCCGCCTGGAATGTGTATTGCGGTTTGTGATTCGTCTGCCACTTGCCTTCGCCGCCGAATGTCAGCGTAATCGGGCACTTTCCCCACGCAGAGTCGGGTTGTGTGAGGCTTCCCTTGAAACTGGTGGCGAACCTTCCGCCTTTGAAATCCGGAGCGGATTTGTGATCTGTGTAATCCCCGCTGGCATTCACCGTCCAGTTGATTCGCGGGCTCAGGCCGTAGTCGAAGATCAATTCGACTCGATGGTCGTTATTGCCTTTGGCATCCCGAATATCTGCGGTGTACGAGATGGATAGTTGCTGCGCCTTCCTGATTTCGTCGTATTTCTCCTGTAGAACCGCACGTTCCTGGGAAAACGCCGATATAGAATTTTCAATCAGAGTCTGAATCCGCCTCCGGGTTTCAGCACTTAGATCGTTAAGAGTGGCTTGGAAGCTGGCGTCGGTGGCCAGGTGATCGCTGATAAAGGAAGCAAAACTGTTGGGATCGGAAGGCCTGCCACCGGGGTCTACGGATCCGGGGTTGAGTGCGCTGAAAATCAATTCCTTGATCTGAAGCTTCAGAACGGCAGAGGCTTTGGCAGCATTGGCATTTGCATCCTGGGCTTCTTTTAGTCGAGCGAGATTTCTCTTCGTGTACAACTCGCGGGAATTGATCAGAAGCACCTTCGCGCCGTACACGGTCGCAGGTGTATCAGTGTTATCTGTGGCTTGACTGGATGCCGCAGTTCCGATGGTGAACGAAAATCTGCGCGGGGAGACGTGTTCGGCGTAGAACTTCGGGTCCGTTGGGCTCACCTTGTTCAGAGCTGCCAGCAGGGCGAAAAGGCTCGCGGTCGCCGTCGTAGAGCCGGCGGGTCCGTTGGTAGTTGTGGTCGATCCCGTCGTCGATACAAACTGCGACAGACCCGGCGTCACCGGAATAACATTGGCGGCAACACTGAAGAAGTCGGTTGCGGAGCTCTGGTCTACTAGCGATGTTGACCCGGGGTCGGTGGAGGGCGATTCTCTCTGTTTATCGGACCCCTGGCCATTTTTCCCGACATTCTGTTGATCGAGAATAAAGTCGATCTGCCGATCAATCCATCCGTTCACGCCGGGCTCGGACTGCGCCGGCGAAACCAGCGGGAAACCCGCTACCAGGGTGAATACGACGTACCATCGGATTGACGTTTTCATGCGACAATCACCACCGTGAAAGACTCCGGCGCCCTGTCCGTAGGCGCACCGGCATAATCGATCTGCAGAACGACTGTCGCGTTTCCTGTCCCATCGTGGAACTCGACAGTGTACGTGTACGTGGCATTGGTCAAGAAAGCGAGGCGCAGCTCCAATTCTTCCAGTTGCTGGATGTCAGACGGATTCTTCAAGTGTTCCCACTCGTACTTGGCCTTGGGATGTCCAGGAAAGTCTCCCGCTTCATACAAGATACCTTTCGCGCTGCTTGCAAATGTGAAGATTGGGATGGCACCGCCAGCGTTGACAGTGAAGTGCAAGTATTGCCCCTTGGCAGGCGCGACCTTAATGACACCCGGGTTTTCCACTGCCGGAGTCCGAATGACTGACATAAGACCTCCATTGATCTTCAGTCTTCGGGACACGTTGAGCTTCGTCCATTCGGAGCTTTGCAAAGCTGCCCAAAGGCTAAAGGCATGATCACGGATAATGGAGAAGGAGTTACCCGAGCCTTCCGGGGGAAGGCATTCGCCCCAACGGCGGAATTCTATCCCATGAACGGGTCAACAAATTGTAAGAAGGCTCGAAATTGTTTACCAGTCGGGAAATCCCAGTTCGTCCGATTCGGATTTGAGGTCCGACTTAAGTGGAGACTAAAACGCATCAATCCCGGTAACACTCTGCCCGATGATCAGCGAGTGCACGTCGTGGGTGCCCTCGTAGGTCTTCACCGACTCCAGGTTCATCAAGTGGCGCATGATGGGATAATCGTCGGCCACTCCGTTCGCTCCCAGGATGTCGCGAGACAGACGGGCGCACTCGAGCGCCATCCAGACGTTGTTCCGCTTGGCCATGGAGACGTGTTGCGGTTCGACCTTGCCGGCGTCTTTCAGCCGTCCCACCTGGAGTACTAACAGTTGGGCCTTGGTGATTTCGCTGATCATCCATGTCAGCTTGTCTTGCACGAGCTGGTGCGAAGCGATCGGTTGGTCACGCCACTGCTTGCGGAGCAGGGCATATTGCAGCGCGCAGTCGTAGCATGCCATGGCGGCGCCGACCGCTCCCCATGCGATGCCGTAGCGGGCCTGATTCAGGCACATTAACGGAGAACGCAACCCGCCCGACTTCGGCAAGAGGTTCGACTCGGGCACATGAACATCCTGCAATGACAGTCCCGAGGTTACGGAGGCGCGCAACGACCATTTGCCATGGATGTCGTCCGCCTTGAACCCGGGACGATCGGTCTCTACGAGAAATCCGCGGATGCGGTCATTCTCGTTTTCCACTTTGGCCCAGATAATCGCCACATCGGCGATCGTGCCCGAGGTGATCCACATCTTTTCGCCGTTGATCACGTATTCATTCCCGACCTTTCGGGCGCGGGTTCGCATCCCGCCGGGGTTGGAGCCGAAATCAGGTTCAGTCAGTCCGAAGCATCCGAGCTTTTCGCCTTTCTGCATAGCGGACAGCCATGTCTCCTTCTGCTCGTCGCTGCCGAACTCATAAATGGGGTACATGCAAAGTCCCGACTGCACGCTCACGAAGCTGCGAACGCCGGAGTCGCCGCGCTCCAGTTCTTGCGTCATCAGTCCATACTCAACATTACCCATACCGGCACAGCCATATCCTTTTAACGACGCGCCGAAGAATCCCAGCTCAGCCATGGGTTTGACCAGTTCGCGAGGGAAGCGCCCTGCACGATTGCATTCCTCAATGATGGGAATCAGGTTGTCTTCGATGAACTGGCGGGTGGTGTCGCGGACGAGCCTTTCTTCGTCTGTGAGCAAGGAATCGTACTGAAGGAAATCGACGCCGCGAAATTTGATGGCAGGCATGGAGAATCTCCGTTGTTGCGAACTTTGGACTACCGCACGGGAACGTCTCACGGGCGCCACACCAGCAGGTGCCTACACCGCGAGAAGGCAAACCAATGACGGTAGCAGGGTGAGCGGACGCTGGTCAACGTGGATTGGCCGCTTCGCCGAAACGATTGAGCTCGCTCCGTAATGAATAGAATACGAGAGGAAGACGCATCGGTTCAGTGCCAACGCTTCAGGTGCGGCCACTCGCCGGCCCAGGAATCGAATTTCTTCCCCTTGCAGAGGAAGACCGGAATCTGTTGCTCGAGTGCCCACTCGTTCGGCGCGGATGTGCCGACGTACTCCACATCGTTCCAGTAACGCTCGAGCACCTCTTTGCGATCGTCGAGCACGATCATGCAATTACCGGAGTAGTTGCGAGGTCCCCAGATCCAGTAGGTGCGGTCCCCGCTCATGGCTCCGGGCAGACCTTCCCGGCGGCCAAAGAAGTCGATGGCTCCGGCTTGGCCATAATCCTGGGCAAAGATGCCGCAATCCGCCCGCTCAGCGGGCGGGATGCGGTTCCAGGCAACGACCGTTTGGTCGGAGATTTCCTTCCATCCGAACTGATCTGCATACCATTGTGGCAGCGCAGCCCGCGCATGCGAGTGCTCGTTAATGGGAAGCTTCACCGGCAGCGTCTTGGTGTAAGCGAGAAAGTGATCCGGAGAGAACACGGGAACCGTGATCGGCATCAGGTAAATGCCATTAACGGTGATCACGATTGCGATCGTGCTCTTCAGCCATCCGCGACGAGAAGGAGACTCGCTCGCAAAGGCATCTATCGCGACTGCACCGGCAGCAAACAACATCGGGTATATCGGCGCAAGGTAGTAGTTCTTGCCGTGCTGGAGAAAGATCACCGTGTAGCTGACCAGGTAACTCCATCCGAGAACACGGTAAGGCCGCAGCGGACGCCAGAACAAAAACGCGAAGAGCCCAACCAACCAAATGATCCCAGCGACCAGACCTACCTCTAGGAGCTGCTGAAAGAAGAACTGGAACGGGCCCCAAACAACATCCCGGCCCTCTGCTCGAATCGCGCGAATCAACTGCAGAAAGGGCCAGTCATAATGCAAGTTCCAGAGCAGGTTGGGAAGGAAGATCAGAAACCCGAGCAGGCCGCCGAGCCAGATCCACGGACTCAGGAAGGTGCGGCGCTGATCGGTCAACAGCAGCCCGATTACAACACCCAGACCGAATACAACGATCGTGTACTTCTCCTCCATGCCAAGGCCAGCTACGACGCCGAAGCCGATCCAATAGCGCGGATCGTTTCGCTTGATTGCGAGGATTGCGAATTGCGCGCAGCCCAGCCAGAGATTGGGTTCAAGGACATTGGTGCCAAGCAGACCCCCGTTCGATACATACTGCGGCGCCAGCGCCACGCAGATGGCGGTGAGGATGAGCGCATAACGTCGCCCGCCGAGCACACGAGCAGTCGCGGCGGCCTGTAGGACAAGCAATGACGATGCGAGCGCGGGGAGGAAGCGGATGGCGCGCAGCGAGTCTCCGAGCACGGCGCGGCTGATGTGGGTGAGGAAGGGAATCAGGGGAGGCTGGTCGACATACCCCCACTGCAAATGGTCTCCGCACGACATGTAGTCGAACTCGTCGCGAAAGTAGCCGTAGCGGTTGTTGAAGTAGAGATGCAGGAGGAATTTGGCGAGTGCGATGGCCCAGACCATGGCCATCGCAGAAGTCAGAAAGGAGCTCTCTTTGTGAGGAGGAGTTGCCACTGTCGACGGGCTAGCCATGGCAGCAACATCTTATCCGATGCCCGGAAGGCGTGGGGAGGGCAGCCGTTCAGGGGAGGGAGAAGCCGGAAGTACTTGTGGCTGAATGGCTTGGACGGAAAGTCTAAGAGTTTTCCACAGTGTTCCTGAAGGAACACTTTTCTTACAAACTTGTACATACATTCTTGGCAAACTGGGGAAGTAGAACCGGATGAATGGGTTAGGGACGAAGAAAAATGTGAACGTGGGTCACACTTCCGACAGCACGGGGTACAAAAATGAGGGTTCGTTGCCCGTCTGGGCACAAGGAACAGAGCGGAACAAACAACCCCGGTGAGGCCAGGACATCCGACGCTCGCTTCGGTCGTGGGGCGGACGAAGGCGTCCGCCCCTGCACAAGCTAGGTGATTGGGGCACGACTTTTCGACTGGTCACTTCGGTAACCTCCGTCGGAGACTCTCGTGTGTTTCCACTGATTTTCCTGTGCTACCGTCATTCTTTAAGCACGTTCATCAGGATTTTTCGGGCACAGTGGCCTCCAATAATCGCAAACCGGGGATCCACGTTGCGTGGACCACGATCACGTACCGCAGTGTGGCGCTGCTGATCGTCGCTGTGGCCGCGATCGCCTTCATCTCCATGCGGTTTGCCTTCCCGCAGTTCACGCAGAACACACTGCAAAAGGCGGGGGACGTGACCGGTAAGCTGCTGGAGAAAGTGGCGGGCATGGCTCCTCCGGCAGGTACCGGAGTGGTCACAGCACAGCAGGCGCACTTCACGGCGCTCGATGGCACAGTGCGGGTGAAGAAGGGCAACGGCAATAGCTGGGTCCAGGCCGACTATCACATTCCTCTGGAAAAAGGCGATGTCGTGCAGACTGGCTCCGAGGGAATGGCCAAGGTTGTCTTCAACGATGGCACCAGTTACACGGTGAAACAGGATTCGCTGATCGTCATTCAGGAGAACTCAGCCAACGATCAGCAGCAGACCAACGTGGCGGTCGCGGTTAGCACGGGAACGGTCGATCTGTCGACGGCGACGTACAGCCAGGGATCGAAATCGCAGGTGATCGTGGCTGGCGCGACGGCATCGCTGGCTCCGGAGTCGGCGGCGCAAGTGCATAACGATCCCAACGGCGACCAGCACGAGATCCTGATGAAGAAAGGAACCGGCGAGGTCACACGCAACGGCGAGACCGTGCAACTGGCGAACTGGGAAAAGGTAAGTTTCCACGGCGGACAGTCGCACCTGGAAAAGGCCAAAGAGATCGGGCCGCCAACGCCAATTGCTCCCGCGAATATGGCGCCATTGTTCTCCAACGGTGCGCCTACCAAGGATGTCGAGTTTTCCTGGACGCCGATGGCGAATGCAGTTGGTTACCGGCTTCGTATCTCCCGCAATCCGTACTTTTCCTCTACACTCGTTGACAAAAAGGTGGATACAGCGGCGGTGACCGTCACCAATCTCGGCGAGGGCGTGTATTACTGGATGGTGCAGTCGTACGACACCGGGGGGAAAGAGTCAGTCGAGAGCGAGAAGAACCGGTTCAATATCATCTCGACGGGCAAGGCGGCCGAGGTGATTGATCTTGAGCTGGATCCCTTCATCCAGCACGGGCATGTGATCGAGGTAACAGGCAAGACGCAAAAAGGCGCACGCGTGATGGTGAATGGCAGCGAAGTGCCGCTCGTCAATACCGATGGGCAGTTCCATTACTTTACGCCGCCGCTGCCGCCCGGAGAGGCCGTGATTACCGTAACGGCGCAAACGGCACAGGGCGGAGTGAATACGCAGCAGAAAAAGATAGTCATTCAATAGATTGGGTTTCAGTGTTTCAAAGCCGGTGGGGCGTATTTTGAAATCCTGAAGCGTGAAGAGTCTGGTTTCAAGCAGGGTTGGCCGGTATCACGTAAAATAGTTCCAGCTACCCCGAAAAAGTTAAAGTAACCGCCGGCAGATTTCCGGGCAGGCACGATTGTGAGAGAGACGGACTAAGTCGTCATGTCAAACAACGGATTCCATTCAGGCGCCACACGCAACCATAACCTGCGCTCGCTGTTCAGCATTTTCTCCAGCGATCTGGCCATCGATCTCGGTACCGCCAACACGCTTGTGTATGCCCGGGGCAAAGGCATTGTGGTCAATGAACCCTCGATCGTCGCCATCAACAAGAACACGGGCGAAGTTGAAGCTGTGGGCAAAGAGGCGAAGGAAATGCTGGGCCGCACGCCGGGCAACATCGTCGCCATCAAGCCGATGAAGGACGGTGTGATCGCCGATTTCAAAGTCACCGAGAAGATGTTGAACTACTTCATCCAGAAGGCGCACAACCGCAAGATGCTGGTGCATCCGCGAATCGTGATCGGCGTGCCTTCCGAGATCACGCAAGTGGAAAAGCGAGCGGTCATGGACTCGGCCTATCGCGCCAAGGCCAGCGAAGTGCATCTGGTCGAGCAAGCGATGGTGGCGGCGATCGGCGCAGGTCTGCCGATTACAGAGCCATCCGGGAACATGGTCGTTGATATCGGCGGCGGCACGACCGACATCGCAGTGATTTCCTTGAGCGGCATCGTCTATTCGCGTTCGGTGCGTATGGCTGGCAACCAGATGGATGAAGCCATCATGAATTATCTGAAGCGGAAATATAATCTGCTGATCGGCGAGCGCACGGCCGAGCAGATCAAGATCGAAATCGGCTCCGCCCATCAACTCGATAAGCCGCTCACCATGGAGATCAAAGGGCGTAACCTGATCGAAGGTGTCCCCAAGACGATCACGGTGGACGACGGCGAAATTCGCGAGGCGCTAAGCGAGTGCGTTTCGACCATCATGAATGCGATCCGTGTAGCGCTCGAACGGACACCTCCTGAGCTTTCCGCTGACATCAGCGATCGCGGCATCGTCTTGACCGGCGGCGGGGCGCTGCTCAAGAATCTCGATAAGCGCATCCGCGAAGAAACCGGGCTGCCGGTTTCCATCGCCGACGACCCTTTGTGCAGCGTGGTCCTCGGGACCGGCAAGATGCTGAGCGATTTCAAGCTCTTGCGGAAGATTTCGATCGAATAGCTGCGAGCCCGAGTCCCGAGCCGCGACAAAGAACAGCAAAACTCAGGACTCGCAACTCGCGACTCGGGACCATCATGGAATCCGTCCTCGGCCGCTATCGCAACCTGATCATTCTGGTGGGAGTGCTGTTTCTGCAGGTGCTGGGGCTGGCGGTGCAGGTCAAGACTGGCGCCGAGAGGGAAACACGGCTGATCCGCCTGTGGGCGGTGGGAATGATTACTCCCTTCGAGCGCGGGCTGGTCTGGGTTCAAGATTCAACCGGCAATCTCTGGCACAACTACTTCTATCTGCGCGGAGTGCGCGCGGAGAACCGCCAGCTTAAGGATCAAATCGAGCAGATGCGGCTGGAACAGGTGCGGCTGAGTGAAGACGCCGCGCAGGCACATCGGTTGCAGACGCTGCTGGCCTTCAAGGAGCAGTTCGTCTCGAAAACGGTCGCGGCGCAGGTCATCGGGACGAGCGGCAGCGATCTGTCACGCATCGTTTACATCGACAAGGGAGAAAATGCGGGCATCAAGCCCGATATGGCTGTCATTACGGCCGACGGAGTTGTCGGTAAAGTTCTGCTCGCCGGGACGAATGAGGCCCGGGTGTTGTTGATCAGCGACCAAACCAGCGGAGTGGGCGCCATCCTGGAGAAGTCGCGCCTACAAGGAGTGTTACGGGGCACGGCGAACGGAGAAATTGTGCTCGAGCGCGTGATGAGCGATGAGCAGGTGCAGCCGGGGGAGGCCGTGCTCACCAGCGGCGGGGATCAGATTTTTCCCAAAGGTTTGCGTGTAGGGACAGTAACCAACGTTGCCAATGGCAAGGACCTCTTCCTGAACATCACGATCAAGCCTGCCGCGAACCTCGGGAAACTCGAGGAAGTGCTGGTTCTGACCGAAAAGCAGGAACGGGAAGCGGTTACCGAGGACAACGGGCGGGTGCGCGCTGCCGACATCCTGGCTCAGCGCCTCCCGTCGGTGCCGGAGAAGCCAGCAGGCGATGCCGCCGCTGCAGGCACGACGGAAGGGGTGTCGAAACCGGGGACAGGAACTGGGACAGCTAACGCCACTTCCAAGCCGAGCGGCACCGGCGCAAATCCGCAGGCGGGAGTCCTTAAGAGCGCTGCGGCTCCGAATGCGCCCACCGCCAAGGTGACACCTAAGACTGCATCGCTGAGTACGCCCTCTATCGCTACGCAGAAGCCGAAACCCGTAAATACCCAGACGGAGACGAAGCCGCAGTCAGCGCAGGCACAGACTTCGACCGATCCCTCGATTGTTGAACAGAAGCCGGCGCCGCCCGCAGCGCAGCCCGAACCTCCACCACAGGACAACAGCCCACAATAGCGTGCCCATTACCTACACATCAGGGGAGCAGGTTGAAGTTTATCGGTTCAGCTTGCCGGTAACTATCGGCGTGCCCCTGGTGGCATTGATTGTTCAGGCCTACATCCCGAAGTACGTGCCCGGTTTCGCCGTGTATGTTGATTTGCCCCTGCTAGTGACGATCTTCTTTGCTATGGCGCGCCGCAACCCGATCGCAGGGCTTTTCACGGGAGCCATCATCGGCCTGGCGCAGGACATGCTCGGGCACAATCTGATTGGAATCTACGGCATCGCCAAAACGGTGGTGGGTTACGGAGCGTCCTCTCTTGGCGTAAAGCTCGACCTGGAGAATGCGGGCGCCCGGTTACTGGTCACACTGGGGTTTTATCTGGTGCATTCAGCGGTATATTTCACCGTCGCACGGGCACTGGTAAATATGACCCAGCATTGGAGCTGGCCGCACGGCATTCTGGCCGGCTTGGTCAACGGTTTGATCGGAGTATTGCTTTACTTCATGTTGGACCGGTTCAAGCAGAGGACATGAAAGGCGTGGCCAGTCGTCAGTGGTCGGTAAAACCGGTCATCCCCCGTGACTTCCGTTACCCTTCCGATCAACAAGTCACGCAATGAAGGCAGTACAATATCTGTAATCCGAATTCACTCCAGCGAGGAATAGTGACACGTTGCGGCCTGAAGACGCCCCCGATGGCTCGGACTGGCAACTGGCAACTGGCCACTGACCACTGATGTTTGGCCGCGACGAAAAAGTCTCCGCGATGCGCCTGACAGCGGCGCAATACATCATCCTCGGCATCTTCCTGATTTTGGCGTATGGGCTGTGGCGGCTGCAGGTGATGCAGAGCGATTATTACTCGCTGGCAGCTGAGAGAAACCGCATTCGCAACGTCCCGGTGCTGGCGCCGCGCGGCAAGATCCTCGATCGTGAAGGGCGCATTATCGTCGACAACTATCCCTCATTTTCGGCGCTGCTGTTGCGGGATTCCACGCGCGACTTGAATGCTGATGCGGACCTGATCGCCCAGGGACTGCATCTCAATCCGGATGAAGTACGGGCGCGTATCAAGCGGTTTGCGTCGATGCCGCAGTATCAACCCATCTTCCTGAAAGAAGACATCACTCCTGACGAATTGCAGTTCATCGAAGCGCATCGCAACGAGCTGCCGGAGTTGGACACGATCATGGCGCACCGGCGCCTGTATCCCCGCAACGGGTTCATGGCGCACCTGATCGGCTACGTAGGCGAAGTGAGCGACGACATGCTCAACCAGGCGGCATTTGAGCTGTATAACCCTGGCGACGTGGTGGGAATCTCCGGCGTGGAGCGGCAATACAACGCGCTGCTGATGGGCAAGAATGGATCGCGGCAGGCACTGGTCGACAGCCACGGACGCGAGGTGGGCAGGCTGGGGGAGACAGAAGCTGTTCCTGGAAAGCAACTGAAACTGACGATCGATCTGGATTTGCAGATTGCGGCTGAGGAGGCCCTTGAGGGAAAGAATGGTGCCATCGTTGCGATGGATCCCAGAACGGGCGAGATTTTAGCCATGGTGAGCCGCCCGACCTTCGACCCGAATGACTTTGCTGTTCGCGTCTCTCGCGAAGATTGGAACAAGCTGGTAAATGATCCCGACAAACCGCTGCTGAACAAGGCGATACAGGCCCAGCTAGCGCCTGGATCAACATTCAAGATCATCATGGCCACCGCTGGCCTCCAGGAAAACATCGCGCAGGATATGCATGTGGTTTGCAATGGAGGCGCCGAATTCTACGGCCGTTACTTCAAGTGCTGGATTTCGGCTCGGCATCAGACGCATGGCCTGGTGGACATTTACAAAGGCGTCTATCAATCATGCGACGTGTTCTTCTACACGCTGGCGGAAAAACTCGGCATCGACCGCATTTCGAAGTACGCGACGATGCTGGGTCTGGGACAGAAAACAGGTATTGATCTACCGCAGGAAGTCAGCGGAGTGATGCCGTCGGAAGAGTGGAAGATCCGCAACTTCAAGCAAAAATGGTTTGCGGGAGAAACGATTTCCGTCGGCATTGGTCAGGGAGCTATCGCGGCAACGCCGATTCAGATGGCACGCGCTTTTGGTGCCATTGCCAGCGGAGGAAAGATGGTGCGGCCGCATGTGACCAACCCGACCGACTTGCCCCCGGGTATCGTGCAGGCTTCAAGTGTTCCCGACAGCGTCACGATTCCCCTTGACCCAAAAAACTGGGAGGTTGTTACCGACGCCATGGCTCAGGTGGTAAGTCCTGTCGGTACCGCTGCGTTATCGCAGATTAAGGGAATTGACATAGCGGGGAAAACGGGGAGCGCTCAGACCATTAGCAACATGCTAAAAGCGAAGATGAGCGAGGCCGAGAAGGCTATGCACAAAGACAACGGCTGGTTTGTAGGAGTGGAGCCGCGGAGGAATCCGGAAATTGTGGTGTGCGGGCTGTATGAGGAAGGCGAACATGGTGACCGGACGGCTCGCGTAGTAACTCAGGTGATCAAGGCCTTCGTAGAGAAGCAGCGGCGCCAGCCTCCGCAAAAAATGGCAGATCAGCCCAAAGGCGGGAAGATTGACATTGGTGCAGTGTGGACTTCGCCGGGCGGAAGTGAAACTGGGCAAAAACTCCAGAGCGGCCGTTTTGTTGTAGATCTGGAAAATACACCTTTGGTTGTCGCTACGGCGGCGCCGGGGATGAACTAGAGCCTGCGTCCGGGGTCCGAGGCGGGTCTTTCAGAACGCGACGCGACTTTGGGAGAGTAGGAATTCTTCGACTGCGCATCACCTCCGTTTCACGGAGCTGACGCTTCACTCAGGACGACAGCACTGAAGAGAAAAAAGCTTAGCTGAGAATTGGCAACTGAGAACTGCTTTTTGAATGGCACGTTATGTTTCATTTCGCGACTTTGACTGGCTACTGCTGGTCTTTGTACTCCTGATCTGCGGGCTGGGAGTCATGGAGATCCACAGTGCCACCATGCACACCAAGTTTGCCGGGGCGCATGTCAAGCAGATCTACTGGATCATCGCCGGGGTTGGCATGATGTTCCTGATGAGCTTGGTGAACTACCAGGCGCTGCTCGACCAGATTCACTGGTTTTATATAGCGTCCGTGGCGTCGCTGGTGGCGGTTCTGCTGTTTGGAACCAAGGCTTTGGGGGCCAAGCGCTGGATCAAGATGCCGGGGGGCAACCACTTTCAGCCGTCCGAATGGGTCAAGCTGATTCTCATCCTTGCCATTGCGAAATTCTTTGCAGACATGCGCCAGCGGGATCTCTCCTGGTCGGATTTCTTCAAGGCCTCCGCCATCATCGGGGTCCCGATGCTGCTGGTCCTCAAACAGCCAGACTTGGGAACAGCCCTGACCTACATCCCGATCGTTGTTATGGGGACGTTCCTTGGTGGATTGCAGTGGCGGCAGGGGGTGGCGGTCTTTCTTGTGGCGGTGATCGCCATCAGCGTTGTGCTGTATGTTCCGGCGATCAGCCACCACGTTCTGAAGGGGTATCAGAAGCAGCGGCTGACCAGCTATCAAGACCCGGATTCCGATCCCCAAGGGGCGGGGTATCAAGTTAAGCAATCCATGATCGCGGTGGGTTCGGGGGGCATCTGGGGCGGCAAAGGCTCGCAAACACATGGGGCTTTCCTGCCCATACCCCAAACGGACTTCATTTTTGCGGCCTTTTCCGAGGAACACGGGTTCATAGGCGCGCTTGGGGTTCTGCTGTTATACTTCATTGTGCTGATGCGTTTGACGCAGAACGCGCAAACAGCGCCCGACCGCGCTGGCACGTTCGTAGTCATGGGTGTGGTGGCGGTGCTTAGCTTCCATATCCTAGTCAATGTCGGCATGGTGGTCGGCTTTATGCCGGTCACTGGAATACCCCTGCCATTAATGAGTTATGGCGGGTCTTCCGTGTTATTCATGTTCCTGGCGCTGGGGATGGTTATGAATGTTCGTATGCGCCGCTTTGTCAACTAAGCCATTAGACCGGATTAGCCGGTGGGCGAACAGGTTCAGGAACAGGTGAGTTCGGGACAGGGAAGACAGCAGGTTGCAGTTGCTGGGCTTCGGATGAATCCGGAGCTACAGCCCAAAAAAATATCGATCGCCCTCGCGTGAAGAGGGCATTCGCCGGCCAGTCAGTCATGAGGGTCGGGCAGGATTGAGCAGTCAGCCGGGGAGGGAACGGCCCCCCGACCAAAACGGTCTGAGAGTGCGGTCACAACTCCGGCGGAACTTGAAGCGATAGTGCAAAAGATTTCCCAGTTTTTGCAGCGGACGCAGCCAGGAGAAGCGGTCTCCGGCTAATGCCGCCCCCTACCTCGGGGCATTCTCGCAGCTCTCATCCACCCGCGCACTACTCTGGCTCCCGGTGAACCCCTCCGGCTTCCTCGATGAATCCGGCGGGACCGGAGTGTTTCATGAACAAAGAACTATTTGTCTCCTCCACCCCCCACGAAACCAAGGTAGGGCTGGTTGAGGACGATCTGCTCGCCGAGATTTACCTCGAGCGCGAGAACGAATACACCTTAGCAGGATCCATTTACAAAGGGCGCGTGACGCGTGTTCTCCCCGGCATGCAGTCGGCGTTCGTCGACATCGGGTTGGAACGAGATGCTTTCCTTTACGTTTCAGACTTCCTGGACTTGGAGGAACACGATGACGATCTGACTGAGGTCGTGCCAACCAATCGTGGGGTGCAGGATTTGCGCCCGCAGCCACGGCCGGAGGCCGCTCAGGGTTCGTCAGAATCCATCGAGCAAGTCCCGGGCATCGAGAATTATTCACCGTCTGAAGCCGAAGAGATGTCTACAGATGGTGAAGATGAGGGCCAGCAGGCGTCGGCAGCCATCGAAACTTCAGAATCGGGAAATGGAGCGGAACAGCAAAGCCGCGACCGCTGGCGCGGACGCCGCCGTCGTCGTGGGGGACGAAAGGATCGAGGTTTTGATCGCGTGGAGCCGCGTGCCACGCGTCCGGCGGAAAGCGCGCCATCGCGATCGGCGGGGCCTCCTGCCGGATACGAACCGATTCTTCTGCCGGGAGAATCGATTTCAAAATACCGCCGGTATTCGCAGCAGGTGTCTGCTCCGGAGGTAGTACCGAACGAAACTGAACCTGTGGCAGAGGGAGCTTCTGCGATTGCATCGTCTTTTCCGGAAGATGAGCCCATTTTTGCTGCTGCCGCTGTCAGTACCGAACCGCTGCACGAGGAGCACGAGGACCTCCGCGCTGCGGCGGAAGAGACCTTCCAGTCGGCAGCTACGTCGCCGAATTGGAATCGCGAATTCCGTCAGCCGAAGCAGGAAGAAGAAATCGATGCGCCAGTCCCGCAATGGCATTCGGAACCGGTAGAGCTCGAGGAATCCGCAGTTGCGGAAGAGCAGGAGATCTCGGCATCGCATGAGAGCGAACGGGAGGCGGTCAGCGTAAGTGTGCCGGTTGCGCGCGAAGAGCAGAAGCCTCTCTTTGCGGCTCCGGGAACAATAGAAGAAGAAACCATCGACGAAGATGAGGCGGACACCGTTCGCTACGAGTCAGAATCGGACGAAGGCTACGATGAGTTCGAGGAAGAGACACAGGCAGCCGAAGGGCACGATCATCTCAATGGCGATGCACGGGAAGCGGTAACCGAGATTCACATGGACTCGCTCGCTGAGTCGAGCATTGGACAGGCGCCGGAAGCAGCGCACGCCGAAAGCGAGGAGGACAGCGAAGAGTTGGAACTCGAAGAGGCCCAGGCGCAGGCGGAAGCGTTGCTCGACGCGGAAGCCCGCGGAAACGGCACGGTTGATGCCAGGGCTGAGGTGCGATCTCCAGCGGCAACTGCCGGTTATACGCAGAGGTCATCCCGTCCGCGTTTTGACCGTCAGGGATACGATCGCCGCGGTGGCCGCCGCGGTGGAGGAGGACGGCGTTTCCGCCGTCGCGAATCCCAGCCGGTTCCGCTCATCAGCGACCTGCTCAAGGAAGGGCAAGAGATCCTGGTGCAGATTGCGAAAGAGCCGATCGGGAAGAAGGGCGCGCGCATTACCAGCCACATCGCGCTGCCCGGACGCTTTCTCGTGTATATGCCTACGGTGAACCACACCGGCGTGTCACGCAAGATCTCCTCGGAAGAGGAGCGGCAGCGGCTCAAGAGAATCATTCTGAGCGAGCGCGAGAACGGGCATGGAGGATTCATCGTCCGCACGGCCGCGCAGAGTGCGACAGAAGAGGAACTGCGCGCCGATATCCGGTTCCTGAAAGGCTTGTGGCAGGACATCAAGAATCGTGCGGAAGCATCAAAACCTCCGGCCCTCATTTATCACGACCTGAACGTTGTGGAGCGAGTGCTGCGCGACCAGGTCACGTCAGATTTCAGCGTGATTTGGGTCGACACGGAGCAGGAATACGAGCGGATCCTGCGTTTCTTCAACCGCTTCCAGCCCGGCATGGTCAAGCGGGTGAAGCTCTACACGAAAGAAACGCCGCTGTTCGACCAATTCGGGCTGACGGAAGAAATGAACAAGGCTCTCAAGTCGAAAGTCTGGCTGAAGAGCGGCGGATACATCGTGATCAATCAGACCGAGGCGCTGGTCGCGATCGATATCAATACCGGCAAGTACGTCGGCAAGACGCAGCGTCTGGAAGACACGATCGTAAAAACCAATGTTGACGCGATCAAGGAAATCGTCCGGCAGATCCGGCTCCGCGATCTGGGCGGCATCATCATTATCGACTTCATCGACATGGATGAGCGCCGCAACCGGCAGCGCGTGATGCAGGCTCTGGAAGAAGAACTGCGACACGACCGGGCGCCGTCAAAGACGCTTCAGTTCAACGATTTCGGGCTGGTGGCGATTACGCGCAAGCGCGTGAAGCAGTCGCTGGAACGCACCATCGGGGCACCGTGTCCGTACTGCCAGGCGACCGGTTATGTGAAGTCAGTCGCGACGATCTGCAACGAGATTTACGTTGAGATGCGCAAGATCGCCAAGCATCTGGAACATCAGGATGTGATGTTGCGCGTCCATCCGGACGTCGCGAAGGAACTCAAAACGAACAATGCGCGCCTGCTGAATGAGATGGAAGAGATGACCAAGCGGACCATCATTGTGAAGAGCGATCCGGCCTTGCACCAGGAGCAGTTCGATATCAATTAGTCGCGAGTCCCAAGTCGCGAGCAAAGGCAGGCCGAAGCGCGCCCGCCTTTTCCTTTATCGGCAACTGGGGAAACCCTAGCAGGCTGCGGAAAAATGAACTCTGCGACTTAGGTTCTCTCCAGTCCCAGTGATCTTGTGATTGAGGGAGGGGTTTTGGCTACATCCGCTCGTGTCCAGTGGATTCAGTTCGGGCCTGCGAACACACAGCGACCTCAGCTTACGTCGATTGAATCGCCAGATTCCTCATACGGACCAAGTTATAGGCCGCGGCCGCGAAGGTGAAGACCCATCCTACCTTGAAGACTCCACGATGCCGAACCTTCCGCAACAGTGCGATCGTCTTCAGCCAGCCGAAGCACTCTTCCACGCGTTTCCTTCTCCTCTGACTGATGGCATATCCGGCGTGGTGCGTTGTGCGAGCATCAATGGCACTTCCACCGGGCCGCTCCAGGTTCTGGGCAACGTGCGGCGTGACCTTTAAGTTTCTGCACTCGGCCACGAAATCCGCCGTGTCGTATCCCTTGTCGCCGCCTACCGTTACTTGTTTCGTGCCCGGAATCTGTTCCAGCATCACCAGTGCGGCATCGCGCTCCGCTGTTCCGTTGGCCTCGAACACCTCGCTGTTTACGATCAGCCCGTGGCGATTCTCTACCAACAGATTCCCGTTGTAACTTAGCTTGGCTTCCTTGCCCTTGCCTTTGCGAGCCATCTTCGCATCCGGGTCCGTTTTCGATGCGTGCGTCTGATTCGACCGCTTTTCCCCGTGGAAGTCCACCGTCGCATTGCCGGGATCGTCCGGCGGAACGTCGTGCTTCGCATCCTTGCGTTGATAACTCTTCACACTCGCCCACGCCTCCAGTAGCGTTCCATCCACCGTGAAGTGTTCGTCCGAGAGCAGACTTCGCTCGCGCGCCTGCTGGAGCACGGCTTGGAAGAAGGTTTCGGCAATGTCCCCATCGAGCAACCGCTCACGGTTCTTGGTGAATACGGTCACGTCCCAGACCGAGTCATCCATGTTCAAGCCCACGAACCAACGAAACAGCAGGTTGTAGTTGAGTTGTTCCATCAACATTCGCTCGCTGCGTACCGAGTACAGAGCTTGCAGCAGGAGCGCTCGCAACAACTTCTCTGGCGCGATCGACGGTCGGCCGGTTTTGGCATACAGCTTATTGAAGCGCGGCTGCAGCCGCTGCAGCGCGTCGTCGGTCATGGCACGTAGCGGTCGCAGCGGATGGTCCTCCGGAACTCGTTGCTCAGGGCTGATGTAGCTGAATACGTCCAACTGCTGCTCGTCGTTTCCGCGCATGCCTTCTTCTTATCAGGTTGCGCTGTGGAAACAAGAGAGTTTTTAGGTACAGCGCCCGGTTTGCTTGAGAGCCAAGGCGTGCCAGGAGAGAGGACACCATTCCTGTGATTCTGGAGGTTTATCCGAGGTCAGTGTAGAGTGCTTGCATTTATGACAACGGCCGAAGCCCGTGAGTTGATTATCGACGGCATCAACTACGCTGCCTACCGGGAGACGGATTCTTCACTTCACGACTCGGACAAGAACCGACTTTTCGGTTCGGAGCACTACAAGTCGGACAGCTTTATCGCGCAGCCCAGTCCATGGGCAGAAGGCGACTTCGAGGAGAAGATGGCCATGCTACTCCGCTGGGCGAACGCACTTAATCGTTCCGTCCCTGCGTTCCAAGACGCACAAACCCTTCTTGAACGTGACGACTCACTTATCGGGCGCGTCATC
>Ga0335085_10000221_pt1 | contig 178374 bp, 154 predicted proteins | sample Lox_Sample_45_FD_206712 | JGI IMG/M metagenome (GOLD analysis project Ga0335085, IMG submission 206712) | Soil microbial communities from Loxahatchee National Wildlife Refuge, Florida, United States - Lox_Sample_4.5 | ecosystem: Environmental > Terrestrial > Soil > Wetlands | place: USA... | reverse complement strand
ACGACTTCCGATCCGCAGTTTCGGCCCGACATGAAAGCCGCGGTCGGAAGTCTCGCGAATGGCCTCAAAGGCGCCAATCCCGTGAACGGCCAAAATGTGGGCGAGCAGATCAACAAGCTCAGCGGGCTCTTCGGAAAAAAGAAAAATTAGCGGCCGAAAATCTATCCGTAAAATTTCGACTTAACTTTTGGCGAATTGTACGGTTCGCGTCCGCAACGGGAGCGCCCATCCCGCTACGACGCTCTGGCCTTGCCTTTGCGATGCGCCGCGGCCAATTGGAAGGAACGTTCCAGCAACTGAATGGCTCGATCCACGTCGTCACTCGCGCGCAGAAATATGCTCACCCAGCCGGAATTCGGAATGATGTGGTGCGGCTCGGCCTGGCGGGCTTCGACAATCTCATCGCGGACAGCCCTCGGAAACGGGATGTCCACCAGCGCGTCGCCGTGAATGTGTCCCAGTTCGCGCTTGCCTAAGCGAAACTCCAAACCGCCATAGCGGTGCGGACCGATCTCCACGTCATCCCAACCACTCACTGCCGAAACGATTCGTTTCTGCGCGCCGCGCACGGCCATTGCTTTACTCCCGCGTACGTTTATTCTACCTCTTTATGGGTAACACGCCCCCGTCCCTCAATTCCCAGGCCCCGCTGCCGACACCGGTAGTCCAAAAGCCGACCTCGGAAAGCTTCCCGCGATTCCGCTGGCGACGATTCCGGCGTCTGGTCCTTGCGGTCCAATCCATCTTGCTGGTCGCGAATCTTTTCTTGTACGCGACGTGGATCGTTTTTCATCCTGCGCTCGGAACCACGGCGCTGGTCGTTCTGGGAATCGTAGCGGTGGTGGCTGGAGTGAGCTTCGTGGCCGCTTCCCTGCTCACCTGGAGTTATTTCAATTGGGCCGTGCGCGCCTTTTACACCATTGCCGCGATTTGGGTGGGGCTGATGACTTTCTGCATCTTTGCCGCCTGCGCCTCGTGGATCGCTCTTGGCGTGGCGCGGATCGCGGGGCTGGAAATCGCGCCCGAACTCATCGCCGACGGATTTTTCTCGGGGGGGCTGCTCGTCGGAGTGTACGGCGTGATCAACGCGGCGACGGTGCGCGTAAATCGAGTCACCGTAAAATTGCCGAATTTGCCCGATGCCTGGCGCGGACGCGTGGCCGCGCTGGTGAGCGACTTGCACCTGGGACACATTCGCAATATCGGATTCATGCGCCGCGTGGTGGCCCGGCTGAACCAAGCGCGCCCGGACATTGTGTTCATCGCCGGCGACATGTACGACGGAACCGTGGTGGATGCGAATGCCTGTGCGCAACCCTGGTCGGCGCTCTCGGTGCGTTTCGGCGCGCTCTTCGTCACCGGCAATCACGAGGAGTTCTCGAATCGCGCCGGGTATTTGCATGCAGTGGCCGGCGCAGGGGTTCGCGTGCTGAACGACGAAAAGATCGAGCTCGAAGGCCTGCAAATTATCGGCATTCATTACGGCGAGACTGTCGATCCCGAGGTTTATCGCGCGGTGCTGCGAAAAGCCGCGATTTCCCCGGAGCGCGCCAGCGTTCTGATCGTGCATGCGCCGCATCGGTTGCCGATCGCCGAGGAGGCGGGAGTTTCGCTTCAAGTTTCCGGACACACTCACGGCGGCCAGTTCCCTCCCGGCTCCTGGGTGGCGCAGCGCGTTTACGGCGAATTTGTTCATGGCCTGCATCGGCTAGGCAAACTCCTCGTTTTCACCAACTGGGGCGCGGGCACGTGGGGCCCTCCGCTGCGCGTGGGCACGAATGCCGAGATCGTGCTGATCACGTTCGAGGCGGCGGATTGATAGATCGTTAATCACAGGCTTCCTGGAGGGAGTGGAAACTGCTTTAAAGAGTCCGGGGCGAACTGCGCCCAAACGTCTTCCAAGCGCTTGCCCTGACTTGCCAGTTCTCCTTCTAAATGCAAGTCCACAAAATCGTCGATGGCTTCTTTCTTGCCGAGCGCTTCTTGGAAGTATCCCGCCCGCGCGTCATACAGTTGCTTGGCTTTCTGAAACGCGGTGGACTTCATCAGCTCGGGGTTGTCGGTGAGATTGGCTCGCCGGGCAATCTCGTAGAAGGCCAAGAGTTCAAGGTCTGGATTGGGGCTGTGCATGGTGACCTCGCCTGGGGCTATTTGGCATGGAGAGTGCGCCACCCGACTTTGTTAACTCGCGAAAGCTCCTGATGCCCATGACTTTCGCGCGCCCCAAAGGGGCCCCTCCCCCCCACCTTTTTTTGCAAGAGTGTGATTCCAGGCGTCTTATTATTTGAGTTTTGCAAGAATATCATTCTAAGGCGCTTAGCAGCGACCGCTCCGCGGGCGCGTTTATCTTTCAACGTGCAGATTCTAATAGAGTTGCTCCAAACTCGTCCCTTTCGCCTTCTGGAACGAATCGATGCATCTTGCAAGAATATCATTCCAGGAGACTTACTCGGTAGCTCGCGCAAGAGTTTCATTATAGAGTGTTTAGGGCTCACGGATTTTCGGGCTGGAGATTCACTCGATGTGGAACGCGATCTGGCAAGGAGCGAATGTTTACCCGGGGTAAGCTTAGAGAACATGACTTGGACAGCCTCTCCCATTGCGCGCGGTCGGACAGTCCGAGCGCAATCGGAAGCGCTAAGACCGCGCGGAACTCTGATCCAGACGTATATCTATTTTACCGCGAGCGTCAACTCTAGGAATTTGGCTATTGCTGCACGTGAAGCGGTTATCTCTGTCCGGAAAGGCGGAGGTAAACGTTACAGGCTCGCCGCAATTTTCGAGGCCAGAATCCTTTCAGGAGGCGGTCGGGGGTGCGAGGCGGTCAACGATCCGTAATAGCTGGCTTGCGAAGAGAATGACTTCCGCAGCATCAACCGCTTCTGTAGGAACGTTGCGATGACTTTGAGGGTTTTTATACAACCCGATAGCTCCGCTGAAAAGGTCAGCCATGGCTTTCTGCTCACCAAGGGGTAAGGTAAGGTCGGTCAGCGGACCCGGACGAACCGTAGGATTGCCCGGATCAACCGGCCTGAATGCTTCCCTCATGAGCGCTGTCCCTAAGTCTGTCGGCTTGAATATGCCCGCTCTGCGGACAGAAACCTCAACCTCGCGAAAGGCTTGAAAAACTGCGGTGTCATATTCGCCACGCAGGAAGGCTGGGTAGACCTTCGCTGCAATCAGGGGGTGAAGCTGGCTCTTGGGAAGAAGATTTGCCTGCCGGTACGCGGTGAAATCCTCGCGAGACTGCAAGCGACGCGCGCGCCTGGATAGAAGAAACCAACCAGGCTGGCGGTCGGCTATGAGAAACCCGCCTGACTGCAGCCAATTCCATGCCTCCATCAATGCGTGGATGACTTCAGGTTGTCGGCCTGAATATTCTGAAGAGTGTTCGTGCAAGCTGAGGAAATTATGCAAGGAAAGCTTGTTGTGTTGGATAACGGTATCGCCGCTATTTGCGCCGAAGCTGTTCAGGTGGATAAGCAAGACGCCGGCGAGTTCTTCTACCTCCAATGCAAGCAGGTCATCAACGCGGGACACGAGATAGGAGAGTTGTACGGGCGCTCTGTTCGTTGTCATGAGGACGTTCCATCCGTGACCGGTCGGACTCTCAAAAGTTAGTGATTAGCGATTTCATCAATTTTCTGTGAGAACAACGCAATGAGATTCGTCGTTTGCGATGGCAGTACCAGCCAGGCGGCTATTTCCCTCCGAAGGACTTTGAGTCGGCTTCCAAAGCCTGAAATCTGTTGCTGAAGTGAAATGAGCCCCGACAGAAGCCTATTCGAAGCATCTTGTTTCTGTTTGGAGTCGGCTCGGTTATATTCGATTGCCATTTCGTTAACGAGTACCCAAATTTGTTCAAGGGTGCCGAGATCAGAATAGAAGTGGACAATTTTGAGCATCAGAGGATCGTTAACATCGCGAAGTTTTTCAAGTTGACTAGTAAACACGATAGTACGCAGGCCGGCCGCGAACTGGGGGCCTGTGCCGCCCGTCCTAAGGCGCTCAATCGAGCCTCGCACTTCATGAAATGAAGCGTCTAGTTGATCGCTTAGCGCGTCTAGTTCAAGCCCGATAGCCCGCACGAAACTTACTGATGCTTTCTTTGCTCTCCAATCGTCGCGCATTTCACCGGCTAGAAATCCGAGGATAGCACCCAAAAGAGTGAACAGCGTCGGAACAAGTACTTCGCGGAGCCAGGAGAAGGGCTCAGGGATTGGAGGCGGGACTTGCATCGCGCGACAGCGTACCCTATTGAGCTGGCCATCTTGTAGTTAAAATCCTGTCGTTTACTCTAATTCCGTCGGGTCTTCACCCACGAATGCCGCAGGGCGAGTCGAGTCTAAAGTGCAAATGACCATACATTAGGGCCACCGACGAGTTCGGCGGCGTGGGTGTTCAGCCCGAGAGGAAAGGAATGCGCGGGCGGGGCGGAGAGGAGTAGACTGCGGGCGGGAGCCGGAAGAGAACGATCCGCAAGGAAGCGCTGACACCGCGACGGAAGGAGAGACACGCTTGAAACGACCATTCATTGCGCCGACAAAGACGGCGCTGACAAACGTTGTGCTAACAAATACGGCGTTGGCTACCGTGGCGATTGCGCTTGTGTTTGTTTTGGGCCTTTCGCCGGCGGCGCGGGCGCAGAGCGAAATCACGCTGCTCGCGCCGATGCCGATCCAAGAGAGCATGGCTAAGCTGGTGGCGGGATTCGAGGCCAAGACGGGCATGCACGTGAAGGTGACCTACGGCAGCGGGCTGGGCACGCGGAAGCAGGTGGCCAGCGGGCAGGCGCTGGATGTGTCCGTGCTGTTCGCGCCATTTCCGGATGCGCTGGCAACGGGGAACATTGTGCCGACGAGCGCGACGGTGATCGCGCGGCTGCGGCTGGGCATCGCGGTGAAGAAAGGCGCGCCCAAGCCCGACATCTCCACGCCCGAAGCGGTGAAGAAGATGCTGCTCGATGCGAAGTCCGTAGTGGCCGTGGATCCGGCGCAGGGCAGCGCGGGTGCCGTGACTCTGGCCACGCTCGATAAGCTGGGCATCACGGACCAACTGAAACCGAAGATCACCTGGGTGCGCGGCGCCGCGGCAGTACAAACCGCAGTGGCCAAAGGCGAGGCTGAGATTGCGCTGGGTCCTTACCTGAGCGAAATGGATAATCCGGGACTGGACATCGTGGGCGCGCTGTCGCCGGAGGCTTCGCCGCCGGTGGACATTACCGGCTTCATCGCCAGCAATGCCAAGGACCCCACGGCCGCCAAGCAGCTTCTGGACTATCTGGCGTCGCCGGGGGTGGCGGAGATTTACAAAGAAGGGCGGATATTCCCGGTCCGCTGAGGGACCCCAGGCGATGGTTGCCTTGCGGACATCGCGAGAAGGGAGTGACACCCGCACCCTTGAAAGGGTGCGGGGTTCCTCATACCTCCGCGCTCAGCTTCTGGTTCGACAGGGTGAATGACTAGATCGTGGGCGGCGGCGCGGCCACGTAACACCCCAGTATCCGCACTTCCCGGGTCCGCTTGCGCAACTCCGCCAGGGCCGTCTGCGTTTCCGGGGCGTGCGGCGGGGCCATCACGTCCAGATAGAAAGAGTATTCGAAAGGCTGGCCCACGATGGGGCGGCTCTCGATCTTGATCAGGTTAATGTTTTGCCGCGCGATGGGTTCCAGGGCCTGATAGAGCGCGCCAGGCTGATGCAGCAACAAAACTACCAGCGAAATCTTGTTGGCGCCGTCGGGCGTGCCCGGTTCGCTCGAGAGCAGGAAGAAGCGCGTGTAGTTCTCGCGATGGTCCTCCAGATGCTCCTGCAGGATCGTGCCGCCATAGATTTCCGCCGCGCGGCGGCTGGCGATGGCGGCGCGCTGCGGATCTCCCGCGCGCACCACTTCCCGCACGCTTCCGCCGGTGTCTTCGGCGGCCACGCGCGTGATCTCGGGATGCGCTTCAAAGAAGCGCGTGCACTGCGCCAGGGCCACGGGATGCGATTGCACGAAGCGGACGCGGTCCAGAGTCGCGCCCGGCGGCCCGATCAAATTGTGCGCGATGGGCAGAATCACTTCCGCGATGATGTGCAGCTTGCTCTCGAGAAGCAGGTCGTAGCAGCGATACACCGAGCCGGCCAGGCTATTCTCCACCGGCGCCAGAATCAGGTCGGCGGAGCCATCGCCGATGGCTGCAAACATCGCCTCGAACGTGGGGCGCGGAACGGTTTCGATTCCGCCGCCCAGCAGCTTCACGGCGGCCTCTTCGCTGAATGCTCCCGGCTCGCCCTGAAAAGCGATCCGCGGTTTGTGAGGGGTTTGGGCCAAGGTTATGACTCGCGGCCAGCCCGGGCAGGCGGCGGGCTTCCGGACCGTTTCGCGCCGCGCCCCAGGCGCAAAGGCACGAGCGCGGGAACCTGCTCGGCGTATGCGGCGTACGCCGGGCCCAGGCGCGCTCGCAGTTCGCGCTCCTCGGCGCGAATCGTGAAGAGCGCCAGGGCCAGCCAGACAAGGATGGCTGGCCACAAAAGGGGTGACGCGACGATGAGGCATGCGCCGAACACACCCGCCATCATACCGAGATAGCGCGGATGGCGCACGTGCGCGTAGAGCCCGCGGACGATCAGTTCGCGGCTGCCGGCCAGTTCCGCATGGCCCACGATGCGCATGCCGCCCAGCGCGCCTTCGGATTGGGAGAAAGTGAGGACGTCAAAAGCGATCATGGCCAGGCCCGCTAGCGCCAGCCACAAAGAGCTATGGGCGCGAAATAAGTCGAACCGAAAGCGATAGAGCAGAGAATCGGTGATGCCCCAGGCGCCGGCCACGGCCACCAGGAAGGCCATGCGGATGTGCCTGCGCCAGAATCCGACGGGCGCGTGCAAAACGAGCCAGTAGACCGGCACGGCGGTTTCGAAGGCCAATATGGCGATGACGAGAAGGCGAATGAATCTCACGGGGAAGCGGGTCGATGGCCGCGGAGCGGTGGGCAGTTGACGCTGGTCGCTCTTTCAGGCGACGATGCGAAGATTACCACAGAGCTAAGTCCAAGGGGCCAGCCAGTCAAAGGGGGCCGGTTAAAGGGGAGAAGATGCACAAGAGTTCCTGGGAAAAGATGGAGAGCGAGCAGCTGAACGCCTTGATTTCGCGTCAAATGCTGAGTGGCGAGAGCGCTACGGTCGCGCGGCTGCTCATGACCAAGGGCGCCGTGGTGCCGCGGCATTTTCACGTAAGCGAGCAATTCTCGCTGATTCTGTCTGGCGCGCTGAAATTCATCTTCGACGATCGCGAGGTGGTCGTCCGGGGCGGAGAAGTGTTGTACATTCCCGCCAACGTGCCGCATTCGGCGGTCGCCCTGGAAGATACGGTGGACGTGGATTTCTTCGCTCCGCGCCGCGAGGATTGGATTCGCAAGGAAGACGCCTATTTGCGCGAGCAGCGCGCCTGACGCGCCCAGGCGAGCCGACGCAGCTGACGAGCGCAACGCCCATTGTTTTGCGACAATAATCTCACCGAGCCCCCGCTTAGGAGACGAGAAGATGACCACACGAATGAACGTCCGGCCCTTTGCGTTTTTGCGGGCAAAGGCGCGGAGAGGCATCGCGGCCATTTCGTTCGTCCTTCTCCTGCTCGCGCCGATCGTTCCCGCCGCTCGCGCGGACCAGCCCTTCGCCCCCAGCCGCGATTACGACCTCCAGAATGTCCGGGTGGAATTGCGCTTTAATTTGGATCAGCGCCAGATCGTCGGCCAGGTCACCCATACCCTGACCACGCTCAAAGACGGCCTGCGCACGCTCGACTTCGATTCGGTCGGGCTGACGATTCTGAGCGCCAGCCTGGACGGCAAGGAAGCGCGCTTTTCCACCGACGACGCCAAGCTGCACGTGGACCTCGATCGCGCCGCCAAAGCCGGCGAAAAGCATGAGGTCACCATTCGCTACCAGGGCACTCCCAAGAAGGGCGTTTACTTTGTCCTGCCGAACAAGAGCTACTCCTCGCAGCCCAAGGAGATTTGGACTCAGGGCGAAGCCGAAGAGACTCGCTACTACATCCCCATTTACGATTATCCCAACAACCGCGCCACCACCGAGATGATCGCGACTGTACCTGCCAATTGGGTGACCGTCTCCAACGGCAAGCTCGAGAGCGTGGTGGACGCAGGCCAGGGCCTGAAGACCTGGACTTGGCGGCAATCGGAGCCCGTCTCCACCTATCTGATCTCCCTCGTTGCCGGCGAGTTCGATGAACGCAAGACCACCTGGCGCAACATTCCCGTCGACTATCGAGTGCCTCGCGGCGATGCCGACCGCATCGAGCCCACCTTCGTTCGCACGCCCGACATGCTGAGTTTTTTCGCCGACCGGCTAGGAGTGCCTTACCCTTGGGATAAGTACGACCAGACGGCCGTCGACCAATTTTCGCTCGGCGGAATGGAAAACGTCAGCGCCACCACGCTCACGGCGCGCGGCCTGCTGCATCCCGCCCTGGCGCGCGAAAGCCTAGAAGGCGCCGACGGCCTGATCTCCCACGAAATGAGCCATCAGTGGTTCGGCGATCTGGTCACTTGCAAGGATTGGGCGAATCTTTGGCTCAACGAAGGATTCGCGACCTTCATGGCCTCGCTTTGGGAAGAGCACCAGTACGGCCCCGATAACGCCGCCTACTCCCGCTGGCGTTCGCAAGCGGCCTGGGTGCGGCAGCGGCGCCTGTTCAACGTCCCCATCGTGACCCACGAGTTTCGCGATTCGATGGACTTCGCCGGCAATGTTTACGGCAAAGCCGGCCTGGTGCTGGAGATGCTCCGCGAACAGCTCGGCGACGACACTTTTTTCCACGCCCTCCAGCACTATCTGGAAGCGAATCGCCTGCAAAACGTGGTCACGGCGGATCTGATCAAGGCCATCGAGGACTCCTCGCACTCGAGCGTGGAGCGCTTCTTCGACCAATGGGTCTACGGCGCGGGCGCGCCGCAGTTTGTGGTCAGCACCACTTACGACTCGGCGGCCAGGCAGTTGCATATGCAGGTGAAGCAGACGCAAGACGTGCGCGACCACGTTGGCCTCTTCAATGTCCCCGTGGACGTGGAGATCGCCACCGCCTCGGGCTCGAAGACGTTCCCCATCACGGTGGCCAAAGCCGACGAAACCTTCTCGTTTCCCGCCGATTCCGAGCCGCTCATGGTTCTCTTCGACCAGGGCGACAAAATTCTCAAGTCCGTGGAATTTCGCAAGTCGCCCGCGGAGTGGATCTACCAGTTGCAGCATGCCGATGATGTCCCGGACCGCGCCGAGGCAGCGCAAGCCCTCGGCGACATAAAAGGCAGCGACGCAGTCATCGCCGCATTAAGCGATGTAGCCTCGCACGATCGCTTCTGGGGCGTGCGCGTCCAGGCGCTGGACGCGCTCGGCAAGATCGGCGGCGCGCAGGCCGAGAAGGGCGTTGTGCCGGAACTGCAGGATCCCCAGCCCTGGGTGCGCGAGGTTGCCGTCGAGCAGTTCAGCAAATTCTCCGATGAGCCCACCGTCGGCGCCAAGCTCACCGAAATCGCCGCCCACGACGCCGCTTACCGCGTGCGCGCCGCCGCCCTGCTGGGACTAGGGCAGCGCAAGCCCGCAGGCGCGATGAACACGCTCGAGGCCGCGTCCAAGACCGATTCGCCCGACGACGTGATCCGCCGCGCCGCCCTGCGCGCCCTGGGCGCGCTGGGCAACGATCAGGCCGTGCCGCGCCTCTTGGATTGGACCGAGCAGGGCAAGCCGGTGCGTTTGCGCGCCGCAGCCATCGCCAGCCTCGGCCAAATCGCCAAGAAGGATGAGTCGGTGGAGTCTCGCCTGATCGCCCAATTGGATGACCCGGATTTCGACGTCCGCTTCGCTGCGATTTTCGCCCTCGGCGACCGCGGCGATCCCGCCGGAATCGAGCCGCTCGAAAATCTGCGCAAGACCGGCGACATTCCTTCGGGTGAGGGCCCGATCATCGAACGCCAAATTGCCCGCATCAAGAATCCCGGCGCCGCGCAACCGCGCGACGGCGGTACGGCATCGAACGCGGCATCGGAGACGGCATCTGGCGCCGCAGCTACATCGACGAACTCGTCAACCAATCAAAGTGCGGCCAACGCCCCGCCGGGAAATGGCCGTGCCGCCGGGGCCTTTCAGGTGAACCAACAGATCGTCGAGCGGCTGGATAAAATCGAGCAGAATCTCGCGGAGATGAACGAGAGGCTAAAGAAAATCGAGCTGCAGCAAAGCCATGCCACGCCCTGATCGCCGGCAATTGCCCCGCCTAACCCGCTTCGCCTTCCGCCGCTTATTCCGCTTCCGCTAGAAGAATTCTCAGATCGCGCAGGTTGTTGCCGGTCGGTCCCGTTTCCACCGCGTCCCCCAGTTCGCGAAAGAAGCTGTAGGAATCGCTGCGGGCGGCAAACTCCTGCGGATGAAGCCCCGCCGCCAGCGCGCGTTCCAGCGTGGCGCCATCGGCTGCGGCACCCGCCGCGGGGCTCGATCCGTCTTTTCCATCCGTGCCCGCACTGAACACGGCCATCTTTCTCCCCGCGATTCTCTCCACGCACTCCAGCACGAATGCCGAATTCCGTCCGCCCAGCCCGTCCCCGCGCAGCGGCGAACTCAACTCGCCATCGGCAATCAGCGCCACGCGCTTGCCCGGATTTGCAAGCGAAAGCTGCTTAAGTTGCTCCAGCAGATATTCGGCGGCGCGCTCGAGCGGCCAGTCGTCGGTGGAGTTATCGCAGTACGCCACAAACCCGCGCGCTTCCGCCGCCCGATGGGCGTTGTGAAACAGATCGTGCATCGTGAGCAGCAACCAGAAGCGCGCCCGCTCGAACGCGGGATCGCCCGGTTTCGGCGTTTCCTGAATCGATCCCGGGTCCTCGAACCTGGCGTGCAGTGAACGAGGCAGCTTCGCCGCAAGGCCGTAGCTTTGCACCACGCGGCACGCGTCCGCCACGGTCGTCGGGTCGGGCAGCGTAGGACCCGACGCCAGCGCCGATTCGCAGCCGAGAGGCACGTCCGTGATGCCCAGGGAAAGCTTCATTGACGCGGCCGCGAGCGCCGCCAGCCGCCCGCCTTTCACCGCCGAAACATGCTTGCGCACCGCGTTGATGTCGTTGATGGGAGCCCCGCAGCCAACCAGCAGCCGATGCAGTTCCCTCATCTCTTCAAGCGTGACGGCAGGATCGAGAGGCAATTCCACCAGCGGCGAGCCGCCGCCGGAAAGCAGAAAAAACACCAGCGTGCCCGCATCGCATCGCGAGAGCAGATCGATGATGGCCCGCGCCGCCAGGACGCTGCCTTGATCCGGGACGGGATGCGCCGCGCCGATGGACCGAAATCCCCGCACTTCGGCCACGCTTTCGTGCGGTGCTACCAGGATGCCTTCGAAGGCAAAATCGTCGGCAAAAAGTTCCGCGAAGCCGCGCGCCATGGCCACCGCCGCTTTGCCGATGGCGATCGCGGCGATGCCGCCGTAGGCGGCCATGTCGATCACGTCGCCGTCGAACGCGATCCGCGAGCCGGCGCGCGCCAGCTTTTGGCTCATGGTTGCGGGGATATCGATGCCGGCGAGAGTTTCGGAAAAGATTTCGCGCGCGATTTGCTTCAGGTCAGCCAGGAGGTCTCCTCACTGGGGCGGGGCCATCGCAGCGGCCATCGCAGGGTTTGTAGCTCAGGTCGCGGGCGCCGCTGTTGCGTCCGAGACCTGAGGCCATACTTCCGGATTCACCAGATTCGGAGGCCGCCGGCCTGCGAAGAACGCCATCACGTTCTCCACCGCCATCATCGCCATTCGCGTTCGCGTCTCCACCGTCGCCGACGCCAAATGCGGCGCCAGCACCACGTTCGGGCGCAGCAAGCCGTGGCTGATTTGCGGCTCGCGCTCAAAGACGTCCAGCGCCGCCCCGGCAATCTGCTTTTTCTCCAGCGCCGTCACCAGCGCCGCCTCTTGCACCACCGGCCCCCGCGAAGTGTTGATGAGGAACGCCGTCGGCTTCATCAGCGCCAGTTCGCGCGGGCCGATCAACCCGTGGGTGTCGGCAAGCAGCGGAACGTGCAGGCTGACGAAGTCAGCCTGCCGCAAAAGCTCGTCGCGCTCCGCATACTCGGCCCGAAACTGGTCTTCGATCTCGCGCGGCGCGCCACTTCGATCGCTGTAGAGCACGCGCATGCCAAATCCGCTGGCCCGCCGCGCCACCGCGCGCCCGATGCGCCCAAAGCCGATAAGGCCCAGCGTCTTGCCCCACACGTCCGCGCCGCACAGTTGATCGAGGTTCCAGCCCCTCCAGCCGCCGGACCGCGCCAGCGCGTCGCCCTCGATCAGCCGCCGCGCCACGGCCATCAGCAAGGTCCAGGCGAAGTCGGCGGTCGTCTCGTCCAGCACGCCGGGCGTATTCGTCACCGCCACCTTGCGCCGCGTGCAAGCCGCCAAGTCGATGTTGTCGAAGCCCACGGCCACGTTGGCCACAATGCGCAGGCGCGGCGCCGCGGCCAGCAGTTCGTCGTCGATCTTTTCGGTGAGCAGGCAGACGAGGCCGTCTTTGTCCGCCACACGCCGCTGCACCTCCGACCGCTGCGGCCGGTCCGAGTCGCTCCAGACTTCCGCATCGAAATATTCCCCAAGCTTGGCCCGCGGCTCCTCAAACAGCCGGTGCGTCACCAATATCTTCGGGCGTTCTACTTGAGGTTGATCGATTGGGGGATGATCCATCGCAGCGCGATCCATTCCGGTAGATTTGGAGCGAGCCACCGAGAGTAACACATCACAGCGGTCAAACACGCCTTCGCGCGTTCGGCCTTTCAACTTCGGCAGTGTTTCAAGTAGGTGAGAACCAGGCTACCGAGTCGCGCCTCGAGGCTGTCATCACGAGGCCGACTGGGACGTGTCGGGCGGGTGCCGCACCCTTCGTTTTCAAGGTGTCCGCGCCGACCCGTCGCCTACGATGTAGTGCGCCTTCGGCGGACATTGGCCGTTTGCCCTTTATCCTGCGCCGCGTATAATCTTCAGACCGCTGGGCATCTTTTCGCGAGATGCAGCGAAGAAGACCACAGCCGCCAAATCCCATGACTTCGGCCTTTCTCCAATGTATCGAACAGCGCTGCGCGCGCCGCTACCCGCTGGACGCCAAAGAGCATCAATGCCCGGCGTGCGGCGCTTTGCTGGACGTGCAGTACGATTTCCCAAGCATTCTCGGGCGCATCGATCCCCCCGCGCTGCGGCAGCTCTGGCAGCAACGCAAAGCCGGCACGGCCATCACGGACCAGAGCGGCGTGTGGCGGTTCCGCGAGCTTCTGCCTTTTGTTCCCGCCGGCGCCGACGTGGTGAGTCTTTCGGAAGGACGCACGCCGCTGGTGGAAGTGAGCCGCACGGGCGAATGGGCGGGCGGCGTTCGCCTGGCCATCAAGCATCAGGGCAATAACCCGACGGGTTCGTTTAAGGATTTGGGGATGACGGCGTGCATTACGCAGGCCGCCGTACTGGGCAGCCGAGTGACGGCTTGCGCGTCGACTGGGAATACATCCGCTTCCATGGCCGCCTACGCGGCGCGCGCGGGGATCAAGGCGGTGGTCTTCGTGCCCTACGGAAAAATCTCGACGGCCAAGCTGGCCCAGGCCCTGGAATTTGGCGCCGTGGTCATCGAGATGGGCGACAATTTCGACCAAGCCTTCCAAATGCTGCGCGAGCTCACCGAGGAACTCGGGCTGTATCTGGTGAATTCGTTGAACCCGTTCCGCCTGGAAGGCCAGAAAACCATTGTGTTCGAAATCCTGGAGCAACGCGATTGGCGTGTCCCAGACTATCTGGTGGTTCCCGGCGGGAATCTGGGGAACGTCTCTTCGATCGGCAAGGGGCTGCGCGAACTGCAGCAGCTGGGCTTTATCAATAAACTGCCGCGCCTGGTGGTGGTGCAAGCCGAGGGCGCCAGCCCGTTTTACACCATGATCGCCACGCGCGCGGCGGAGATCGTGCCGGTGCAGCCGCGCACGGAAGCTTCCGCGATTCGCATCGGCAATCCCGTCAACTGGAAGAAGGCGCTGCGCGCGCTGCAGCTGACGGACGGGCTTTGCGAAGCCGTTACCGACGACGAGATCTTCGAAGCCAAAGCCGCATTAGCCAAGGACGGCGTGGGCTGCGAACCGGCCTCGGCCGCTTCGATCGCGGGCATTCAGAAGCTGGTGCGAGCCGGCAAAATCGAGGACGGCGCGGACGTGGTGGCCGTGCTCACCGGGCACCAGCTCAAAGACCCCGAGATCGGCATCAAGCGCCGCGGCGAGCGAGAGCTGGCGCAGCAGCGGCTGCACGTGGAGCCGGACATCCGCAAATTGCGGGCGGCGCTCGAAAGCGTGATGCTGCAATCGGCCTGAGCATCCGAGCATCGTCTCCACCGCGCAGATAAAATCGTGCACGCAGAGAAGCTATTTTCGCCGCGCGAAGCCGCCCAGGTGCTGGGCATCAGCTATCCCACGCTCAAGCAGTGGATCTATAAGGGAAAGATTCGCACCGTCAAAACCGCGGGCGGGCATCATCGCATTCCGGAACAGCAGATCGATAAGTTCCTCTATCGCGCGTCGGAAGTGGGCGACGTGCGCGACCGCCGCACGTTTTTCCGCAGGATCAGCGGCCGGAATCAGCTCATCGGCCGGGTGACCGATATCAAGACCATGGGCTTGATGGCGCAGATCACGCTGTCGATCGGCGGCCAGCACATTACTTCGATTATTACCGCCGACGCCGTGAGGGAGATGCGGCTGCAAAAAGGGCAGACGGTGGCCGCGCTGATCAAATCGACGGAAGTGATGATCCTTCGGATCTGACCGGGTCTGACAGCTCTCGCAATCCTAACGAAAAGCCCCAGGGCCACTCACAAAAGACGTGAGCGCGCCCTGGGCTACAAATGGAGTTCGCGAAAGCTGAGGACGTAACGATTGGTAACCGCATCGGCGGCAACCTTCCCGTTTGGAAAAGCTGAAACCCCTACCCTGAAGCATCAGGCGTCCTACCTGTCGCGAGGGCTTACCCTTTTCAGCCGATAGCCTCAGCAGCATTTTCGGAGCAGCATGGGGGCAAGTAGTCGAAAGAGAGGACAAAATGCCAGGTGAAGCCGCAAAGAAGCAAAAACAGACCGACGTGGGAAATCAGCAAGAGGAAAGGCGCCATGACGAGCGCCGTCAGACGGAGCAGAATCCACACGAGGAACGAAGGCAGGATGAAAGGCGGCAGGGCCCCGGTAACGCAAACACAACCATGAGGGCCGAGGAGCAGAGTAAATACGGACAAGAGCCCAGCAGACGGAAATGGCAGGGCGAAAACGCTCAGAGCGGCGCCAGTCAGGCCCAAAAGGGAGAAGGCCGAACGCCAAACCAACAGACTGGCGGTCAGCAGAGCGGCGGTCACACTGGCGGCCAGCAGACTGGATCGGCGGAGCGCCATGAGCAGGGGAACCGAGAAGGCTCTAAGCAGGATTTCGGCGAGAGCCACGACCCCGCATTCGGCGGAGGCGGAAGAGGCGCCGGAGGAAAGATCGACAGCGCACAACGGGACATGGGCCAGACCGGACAAAACATGAGAACCAGGACAAAGCCATTCGAACAACACCAGGGATCCCAACAGCAAGGCCCGTATGGACCAAGCGAGAAACATCGCGGCCCCGAAGCCAGCGGGAAGCCGCTGATGGACGACTGGGGCAAGAGCGATAAACACTAGGCAGGTCGGCATTCATCCGGATTCTCTTAGATCGCGAATGCCAGAGCGGAGTCTCCAGGGGCTCCGCTCTTTTTGTGCGCTACACTTTTTTAGCACCCACCTTGTTCACAGAATACTTTTTTGCGAAACGCCTTTTTCCAATGCTTTTTGTCGGCTGATCCTTCGCTCGTTCCGGTCATCTTTCCTGCGCGAAACGCGCCCATGCGAAACGCGGATGTGGTAGGATGCCGCTGCCCATCCTCAAACTCCCTCGAGGAAAGCATGCCGGACGAGCGCGCTTCCGATCGCCTACTGATCTTGCCGCCGCTTCAAGGAAACTATCTCCAGCGTTACGCAATCGCCTTTCTGGCGATGGCTTGCGCCCTGGCACTGCGCGCCGTGTTCCAGCCCGTCCTGGGCGGCTCGATGCAGTTCGTGAGCATTTCGGCTGCGACGGTCTTCGCGGCGTGGTATTGCGGGCTTTGGCCGGCGACGCTAGCGACTGCAGCGGGTACTCTGGCGGCTAACGCATTATTCGTTCCACCATACCACTTGCTGGGTGCTGTCACTCAAAAAGCCATCATTGGCGAGATTCTGTTCCTGGCTTTTTGCGGAGCAATCATCGCGCTGGGAGAGAGCGGCCGCAGGGCCGTCTTGCGCCTGGGACACGTGCATGAAGTGCTGCTGCGCTCGCGCACACACCTGAAGTTTCGGGTACGCGAAAGGACCGCCGAGCTTCGGCAAATGAACGAAAGCTTGCGCGACCTCTCGGCGCGTCTGCTGCGGGTGCAGGACGACGAGCGGCGGCGCATCGCGCGGGATCTGCACGACAGCACCGGCCAGGCGCTTACCGCGCTGAAGATGGAGTTGGCCGGGATCGAACGCGAACTGGCGGCGCAGAATCCGCAACTGGCGCTGCGGCTGGGAGCGTGCATCGCGGACGCGCGGCAGATTTCCGACGAACTGCGCACCATATCGTATCTGCTGCACCCGCCTTTGCTGGATGAGCTGGGGCTGGGCTCGGCGCTGCGGTGGTACGCGGAGGGATTCGAAAAGCGCAGTGGAATCAAAGTTCATCTGGAGCTGGACACCCCAACCCGCATGGCCCCGGAGATGGAAGTGACGCTGTTCCGCGTGGCGCAGGAGAGCCTCATCAACGTTCACCGGCACTCCGGAAGCGCCACCGCTGTAATCCGGCTGTCGACGACGAAGGATCGGATCGTTTTGCAGGTAGAAGACCAAGGCCGGGGCATCTCGCGCGAACTGCTGGCAGCGATTCCCTCGGGCGTGACGCTGGGCGTGGGGTTGCGCGGGATGCGCGAGCGCGTTCAGGACTTCGGCGGCGAACTGGAGATCTCTTCGTCGGAGCGAGGCACGGAGGTAAAGGCGGCAATCCCGGTGGGGGCCCAGCAATCGGGGAGCGTCGCCATCGGGGACGAAGCGGGCACGCTGGGAACCATACCTCTTCAGAAGGCCTCCGGCGACGTTATGGCCAAACGGGCCGGCGTAAACTAGACCCTCGGAAGCTCCAGGCTGCTGTCCACCTATCAAGAGGCACGTCCCATCGCCTACGAATTTCCACGAATCACGCGCATTTAGAACGACTTTCAGGGCGGGTGCCCCAGGGAAGGCACTGGGGCATAGCCCCAATTGGGTATTACCTCCTGGGCCAAGACGCGGTACTATAGACGTAGCCCCCGCGTCTAAATTATCAGTAATAGCGTATCAGTGTGACTGGCTGATGATGGCAGTGCCCTGCTTGGAGGCGACCTCAACATGCGTGGGAATTTGACTGGGAAATCAATACAGGCGATCACGGCGGCAGCATTCTTATTTGGGGCAGGTGTATGGCTTAGCGCGACGGGCGCTTCGCCGAGTGGAGGCGGAGCGGCGCAGGCGGTTGGCCAGAACTCAGGGCAAAGCCCAAGCCAGGCCCCCGGAGCGAATTCCGCGGCCCGCCAGACGAATCGGCCTCAACAAAGTCCGACCTCGCCAACTCCCAGCCAAAACGGCGCCCGCGACAGCATGTATCAACCGGCCAAAGCGGTTGCCGCGGCCGACGCGCAGTATCCCTTCCAAACCAGTGCCGAGGGCATCGTGGTGTTCGATGTGTCCATCGGGGAGCGCGGCGAGGTGAAAAAGATAAGCGCGCTGGTGGACGTCCCACCCTTCACCGCCGCGGCGGAACAATCGCTGAAGAGCTGGAAATTTGCTTCTGCCACGCAGAATGGCCGGGCCGAGGATTCCGAGATGCTGGTCGCTTTCGCGTTTCGCCATGCGGTGTACCTCACGAATCCGCCCGCTTTGAACGGAGTGTTTCCGACCAAGGGGTCGGAAGGCGGGCGCAGCGACTTTATCGCTCCGTCCATTCTGTACGCCACCTACGCCGGCTATCCGGCGAGCACGGTGGCCTACGGGGCTGTTGTCGTTCAGGCCAGCGTCAAAACCGATGGCTCTACAGGCGACGTAACCGTCCTGCGGGACCTGCCCGGAGGCTTTGCCGCGATGGCCATCGAGGCTGCGAAACAGTGGCGATTCCAATCGGCGCTGCGCGATGGTCAAGGCGTGCCAAGCAAAGTGGCCATTGCTTTTGTCTACTCTTCCCGAGCTTTAAATCCGTTCTAGTGGAAAGACGTCGAAGATAAGCTTCGCTTCGCGCCGGAATTCCCATTCGGGCCATTTGTGTCTCTACCCAGGGATGTATCGTGCCCTGGGGCAAAGCCGTCTCCGGATATGCAAATCTTAGGCACGATGATTGCTCCTAGGTAGTCGTCAGAGGCCCCAAAAGGCGGCTATTTCGCGATGAACGACTTCAAGAAAAGACTTGTAACTCACAGGTAGATAGGCAGATGCTGCGTTCGGCGAGGCGACGTGAGAGGAAATAAATTACCACTATTGGGCTTTTTTCTGGCATTGACCCTTACCGCGCTGATTTTCTATCTTCTCAGCGGTTCAGCAGGGTCGACGCCGAAACCGTGGAACTCCAGCGCGATCACGGCGAGCTACGTGGGCGCGCAGTTACGACAACTCGATTCGGGGAACGCGTCTTTGTACCTGGCGTATGAAGTCACCAATCACACCGATTCCGACTACAGGCTTGCGGACGGCCCCGGAGCGCTGGTGATGGGCCGACTGCGGGCGGATGGGAGCCTGAGCTCACAGCAACCGGTGCGTCTGAGCTATCCAACGTTCCTTCCGGCCCGGCAGCGAGCGCGCGTGGCGCTGGAAGTGCCTTCGGCTTTCGGCTGGCCGGACGAGAACGACGCGGCGTACCAGGACAAGCTCAGGGATTTCGTCAACCAAAAACTCACGGACGTGCAGGCCTTTGTGCTTTTCGATCAGGCGGACCGGTTTGAAATTGAATTCCCCAGCGGATGGCAGGAGTTAAAACTGGCCTCGGCATTGCCGAGGTAGGCGCGCGGAGAGACTAACGATGTCATCAAGAAGCACAGTGTCATCGCCGCTCGAAACCGAGCGAAGGGTTCATGCCCGCCGAAGAATGGAAGGCCTGGCATACGTGGATCTGGGACCCGATAACGGAGCGATTCTCATCGATCTGGGCGAAGGCGGACTGAGCTTCCACAGCGTCGCGCCAGTGACCCTGGATCAGGCGGTACTCTTGAAGTTCAAGCTGCCCGGGGCAGCCGACTTTATCGAAAGCTACGCCGAAGTCGCATGGCTGAACGAAACAGGGAAAGGCGGCGGCCTGCGTTTCGTCGAATTGAGATCGGAATTACGCGAACAGATTGGGGCGTGGGCCGGCATGGTTACGGCGGCCGAAGTTGCCACGACAGAGGTCGCCACGACAAAGGCTGGCACGCCCGAGAGCAGCGCGGCTCAGATTAGCGGCGAAGTGCAGCGGGGCACAGAGGCTACCCGCGTTGACGGAGCCCAAGCGGAGAGTGCTTCCCCCAAAGGCGAAACAACCGGCGAGGCTGAACTGGTCCGAACTCCGGTGGAACTCGCGCCAGAACCTGTTTTGGAGGGCGTCTCGGCAGGAATTTCCGAAGATTATGCGGACGGCGATCGTGACGTTATCGCCGTCGAAGAAAACGAGACGGAGGATGCTCTTCCGTCTGCCGAACCCCGTAAGGAGCAAGCCATCGCGGCGGCGAGCGCTGCGACGCTTGCAGAGAATTCCGAGCCGGTGGCCCCTGCGCACGCGGATCCGATAACGAAGAAACCGGCGGAACACGATTCCGCTCCACCTGTGGTCGAAGAAGCGGACGCCGTGAAGAAAGCCGGCGAGAGTGCCGCAGGCAAGCCTTTTCGATCAGCCGGCAATGCGCCGGCGAAAGCGCAACCGCCGGCCGATATGCCGTCGGACAGAGTTTCCAGCCGGGTGCATTCCGGCATTATGGCGGCGGCCTCGGAATCTTCGGTCCCTGCGCCGCACGTGACGCCATCACCGAGCTCGGCCGCAGGTCCCACGGGAACACGCGCTAGAGGCACGGCCGCACAGCCGCGAAGCCCGGTTGCCGCTACGAACGGCGAAGGCGCGCATCGTATAGCCTCGGACGCATCGGGCGCATCGGGCACTCGTCACCCTCGATTACTCGCGCGTGGGAGCGACGAGTGGGAAGCGCAGGGCGAAGAGCTACTACCGGACATCCAGGAGACCCCCGCGACCCAAGCGCTCAAGATCGGCATCGGCGCAGCGGCCGGTGCAATCCTGGTGCTGGCGATTATCGCCGGTGTGCCCTCACTCCGAACGCGGGTGCTGGCAACCACTGGTGCAAAATCAACCGCGGCGCCCCTGGAAGCCGGCATGCACGAATTTCAGGTGGAAGTTGCGGATGTGAATAATCGGCGCTGGATCCTGAGAAGCGGCGGCGAGGCCGGGTCGCCTTTTGTCGATACGTCGTCGCGCCGCAACGCGCAACCCCCCGCGGCTCCATCTAAAAAGAACGCCGTGAAATCGGAGCGCGCTAACGAATCCGATGATGCCAGCGAGGCACCCGCCCCGGAAATACCACAGCCTAAGGTCGCGACTCCGGACGAACTCGTTCTGGCTCGTCCTCTCAAGAGTGCGTCTGCGGCATCCCAAGTAGAGAACTTGCCTCCGTCGATTTTCGACGGTATCACTCCGCCGATCGGGTCGTTGGCCAACAATTTGCCGGTGACAGGGCCGAATGCTCCCGGACCCGCTCCGGTTCAGGCGGGCGCTCGAGGCGGGGATCTCCAGGCGGCGGTTCTCTTGACGCGCGTTTCTCCCATTTATCCTTCGGACGCGCTGAAGGACGGCCTGAGGGGCGAAGTGCGCGTCAGGGCGACGATCGGCACGGATGGAGTCCCCACAAAGCTCACGGCCGTCAGCGGCGATCCGCGGCTGATCCAGGCGGCGCTGCAGGCGATCCGCCAGTGGCGATATCGTTCCGCCACGCTGGAAGGCCAACCCATCGAGACCACCACAATCGTCAGCGTGGCGTTCGGACTGAACTAGTTCCTGACGCGCCAGCTGGCTTGCGCCCCGTAGACCCGCTAAAAACGAACCGGCCTATTAACCTTCTTCGTTTTAGACGACAAGTAAAACTGCGCGTGGTATTTTTACGAATACCTGCGCGACCAACCGCGTTTTTGCCCTCTCCGCCTAGTTCCCCGCATGGAAGCGGAATCGCCGCAACGGCAAAGAGGGTTTGGCAACCCACCGGTTAAAGCGAGCAAGGTATGGCAGTATTTCGCCTTTCCGGCACACTGGAATGGAACTACCGGGAGGCCGGAAGATGAAAAGCCTAATTGTCGCAGCGGCACTGCTCGTGGTTTGCACCGCAATACCCATACACGCGGCGGATGAAAGCAAGACGGAGGTGCAGGAACGATTGCAGTCGGCAGCCGCAACTCTGCACGAACTTTCCGCAACGCCGGACAAGGGGATTCCGGAAGAAGTCTACAACGGCGCCAAGTGCATCGCCGTGGTGCCCAAGATGCTCAAGGGTGGCTTCATTCTGGGAGGCAAACATGGCCGAGGCGTGGCCAGCTGCCGGCTTGCGAATGGCACGTGGAGCGCACCGGCATTTTTCAGCATCAGCGGCGGAAGCTGGGGATTACAGGCGGGCGTGGAGGACGTCGATCTGGTGATGATGTTCATGACTCCCGAAGGCGCGCAGCACTTAATGCAAAACAAATTTCAAATCGGCGGTTCGATATCGGGCGCCGCAGGGCCCGTGGGGCGACATGCGTCGGCCGGAGTCGATTGGAAATTGGACACACAGATCCTGACCTATTCGCGGGCCAAGGGACTCTTTGCCGGCATCGACCTGGAAGGTTCTTGGATCGAGCACGATAACGATTCCACCAAGGCTTTGTACGGTAAGGACGTCACCACGACCGCGGCGCTGACGGGCGAAGTTCCCGTGCCGATGGAGGCCAGGGGATTCATCGCCGAAGTGGCGCGCCTCAGGACCGAAGCCGAGGCGCGGTGATTTCGTAGTTGCTTCTTCCCCCAAGGAAGCCGGTTGCCGGGAGGTGCTGCAATTTGGGGCGCCTCCCGGCGCACTGTCTTCCGACTCAACCGAACCTTTTCTATTGCGCCGAGCAACTTCAACCCAACAACGCGTGCCTCAGCAGGCGGGGCGCCAAACTTTTTGCATTTTGAAAGCAGTAAGAAATACGGGGTCGAGCAGAAATTTCGCTTATTTCTTGACCCACCGACCAGTATTCCGCATCAGTACTGTTAGAGTGTGTCTTGCATTCTTTGGCGGAACTTCCGCCATGCGGGCCTCAGGGTTCCATACGGTAAAAGCCCTATGGAAAATGTTTTCCAAAGGCGGGATGCTGTAAGCAAGGCTGGGGAAAAGAGTTGTAGGCATCCAGATGCAGCGGCACTCTCCTCAGGTTCGCCAGTCCGGCCCACTACCGCCCCTGCTTGAGAAGTCAGTGTGAGGTTCTCGCAGTACACAAAATAGGCCACGCACCCAATCAGTTGGAGGGGATGATGGGCATACTCCGTTTGTTGGTGGCGGACGATCATGATGTGGTCCGCAAAGGCGTGCGCACGCTGCTCGAGGAGCAACCCGGCTGGGAAGTTGCGGCGGAAGCGTCCGACGGACGCGAAGCGGTGGAGAAAGCCAAGCTGGTGCAGCCCGATGTGACCATTCTGGATCTGAGCATGCCGGAACTGAACGGCCTCGAAGCGGCGCGTGAGATTTTGAAAACCGTATCGACCAAGGTACTCATCCTGACCATGTACGATTCCGACCCGCTGATCCGGCAAACGCTGGAAGCCGGGGCCCGGGGCTATTTGCTGAAATCGGATGCGGGGCGAGATCTGGTTTCGGCGGTCGATGCACTGCGGCGCAACAAGACGTTCTTCACGCCTAAGGTCGCGCAGATGGTGCTCGAGGGTTACCTCGGGCGTCCCACGAAAGAAAATGAAGACGACAACGGCCGCAAAAATGGATTGCGCCTGACGGCACGGCAGAAACAAATTCTGCAACTGCTGGCCGAAGGGAAAAGCTCCAAGGAAGTGGCGGTGGCGCTGAATATCAGCGTGAAAACAGCGGAAACGCATCGCGCCAATATCATGAGGCGCCTCGATTGCCACTCGGTGACCGAACTGGTGCGTTACGCGATTCGTAACCACATCATCGAGGCGTAAGCGCCGCGCTCGTTCCCTCTGCAGCCTGAATCTATATTCTGTGGTCTTTATCTGGAGCTGGCCCGAGCCATTTGGCTGGAGGCCGCGTCCGCGGCTTGCAAGGGGATCTCGGCGCGAACCAGCGTCTGCCCGTCACTCGAGTGAATCTCGAAGTTTCCGCCTAATTGCCGCACTCTCTCCCGCATTCCCTGAATACCCACGCCCGGCAGGGTGGGAGCGGAAGCCGCCTTCCCATCGGCGGCGAGGCCGCGGCCCTGGTCGCGAATCTCCAAGATCACCTTTTGCGCGACGCGGGCGACACGCACCTCCGCAGTCTTGCTGCCGGAGTGCCGGTGCACATTGGCGAGAGACTCCTGCACGATGCGGAAGACGGCGATCTCCATCTCTTTGGGAAGCCGCCCGAACTCGGGGGCGAGATCGAGGCTGACTTCGATGCCGCTGCGCTGCGCGAAACCCTCCACGAACCAGCGCAGAGCCGACTCCAGGCCGGCCTCGTCGAGCAAAGGGGGATGAAGGAGGTGAGACATGGTGCGCAGTTCCTGAGATAGCTCGCGCACCAGCCGCGCGGAATCGGAGAGGTTGCGGGAGGCACGCTCGGTCAGTTTGGCTTTGTCGCGCTCGACCATGGAGATGCACATGCTCAGCGCGGCCAGAGCCTGGCCGGAACTGTCGTGCAGTTCGCGGGCGATGCGGCGGCGCTCCTCATCCTGCAATTGCATGAGGCGGCCGGAGAGCATGCGCAGGCCCGCTTCGGCGGCGCGCAGCTCGGCGGTTCGCTGATTGACGCGAGCCTCGAGCTCCTCGTGAACGAGCTTGAGTTCGGCTTCGGCGCGCTTGCGGTCGGTGATGTCCGTGCAAGCCCCCACGACGCAGGTGGCGCCGCTGATGGGATCGGGCATCAGCTGGCCGCGGTCATAAAGCCAGCGCACGCGGCCGTCCGGCAAGAGCACTCGGTACTCGAGTTGGAATTCACCCTTCAGGCGCGAGCGGGCGATTTCCGCACGCACGGCGGCCACGTCGTCCGGATGCACATGCTTCAGAAAATCCTCGCTGGAGTTCACCGCTTCGTCCGGGGGAATCGCGAGCAGGTCCCTCAGATTCGTGCCGAGGTGCAGGAATGAGTTCGTTTGCGGATCGCGGCGGTAAGTGCCGGTGCGCGAGGCGGCGAGCGCAATCATCAAACGCTGCTGGCTGAGGGAGAGAGCCTCCTCGGCCTTTTTTCGCTCCGTGATATCCAAAACCACGCCGTAGGCTTTTTTCCCTGCAGCAGGCTGACCCGCCGAAGTCTCGGCCCTGGCGTCGGCGCGCAACTGCCCCTTGGTGTAGAGCCAGCGCAAACCGTGCTGCGGATGGTGATAGCGATACTCGAAATTCATGGAGCCGGAGGATTCGCTCTCACGCATACGCTCCAGCACCATGGCGCGATCATCCTGGTGGACGTTCGCGAGCCATTTTTGCAAGTGCTCGCCTCGCGCCGTCTCCGCCGGCTCAAACCCGAAGATCTCCTGAAGTTCCGGCGTAAGTTCAGACTCGCCGCTGGCAGGATCCCAGACAAATCCGCCTACATGGGCCGCGGAAAAGGCCATAACCCGGCGGTGGTCGCGGACTTTGAGTTCCTGCTCGACGCGCTTGCGAGCCGTGATATCCACGTTCGCGCCGATCCACTCCTGCACACCGCCATCCGGGTTGCGCACGGGAACGCCGCGAGACTCGAAATATCGCCAATCGCCATCACGTGTGCGCATGCGGCACTCGCAGCGGAATTCCTCACCCCCACGCATCGATTCTTCCCAAATTTGCTCCACGCGGGCGCGATCCTCGGGATGCACGAAATCCAGCCAGCCACGCCCGGCAGCCTTTTCGGCTTCCCATCCCGTGAGCCGCTGCCAATTGTCGGAAACCCAAATGTTATTCCCTGCCGCATCGCAGCGCCAAACGGTTTGGTCCGTAGCAGTGGCCAAGGCGCGATAGCGCTCCTCGCTTTCGCGAAGCGCTTGCTCAAGCTCGGCTTCACGCTCGAGAATGGTCTTGGCATCGGCCGGGGTCGCGGCGGGAACCCGGGGGACGACCGCCGAGTCAAAAAACGACTCTCCGCGCTGAGCCGCTTCCACCGCGTTCAGCAGATCGTGCGCAACCGAGGACTTGACCACAAACCCGCGGGCGCCAGCATTGAACGCCTGGCGCATCATCTCCTGCGAATCGTGCTGGGTGAGAATCAGGATTTGCGTGCTGGGGAGGCTTCTGCGGATGACGCGCGTCGCTTCCAAACCATTCAGGTTTGGCATGCTGACGTCCATGATGATGAGGTCGGGACGGAGTTTGTGAGCCTTATCGACGGCGTCCTGGCCGTCCACGGCTTCGCCGCAGACTTCGCAATCCCGCTCGGAAGCCAGCAAGGCGCGGATGCCGCGCCGGATCACTTCGTGATCGTCGGCGACCAGAATTCTCAAGCGTTCAGCCCCTCTCGGTTTAACACAGGCAAAGTGCTCCTCTCCTTATGGTAACCATCAGCAGGTCTATGCGGGGCGCTCGTCCGATGGCGCGAAAAGCAGCGCCTGGGCCAGGGCACGTCTTTTCGTTGGAGTACGTTAACTAATGGTCCAGCTCGAAGCAAGTACAGGAAATGCTGTACCAGGAGCAATACGCGCCGAAACGGTTGAAAAGCTGGCGAAATCGTGTGGAAACCGAGCATGTTCAGGCAACGACCTTCTCATTTCCCGAGTGCTACTGCACTTGGGTCTGCTGGGTGAAGATAAGCTGCCAGCCGGCATCGCGCTTGGCCCAGATCCCTGTCGTGCGCAAGAATTGACCGAACCAGGACTCCTGGTCGGCGGACATCACTGCAGCCCCGCCGAATACCCACAGGGCCATGGAGTCAACGGCCGGCGGCGGATCGGATTGGTCGGCCTGTCGAAGGCTGCGGATACGGGCGACGCGCTGCGTTTTGCCGATGGGCTGGAAGCCATCCGGCATGATGAACGTGGCGTCATCGCCGAGAATGCGGCCGGCCGAATCGGCATCGCCTTCAAAGAGCGCTTTTTCGCCGGCCATGAAAGAGGCGACGATCTCCTCGGCGTCGGGCGAGAGGGGCTTGTAGGGCAGCGAACTGCAGGGATTGTCGCATGTGGCCGGCGGCGGGATGGCAACTCCGCTGCTGCGGTCCCTGGCCGAAAAATCGCTGGGGGCCGTTTCCTGATACAGCAGCAGCCGCCAGTCGAACCCCTGGCGAACCCAGACGCGGGTGAAAAAGGCTTCGGCACCATCGGGAATCAGCGCATGCGTGCCGGTCACCAAGGCCACACGGCCATAAACGCTCACCGCGAGGTTTGTATCCGGCCCGGCGGAAAGCAAAACGATGCGACCCAGGAGATCCGACTTGGTTCGGCTGCGGCCATCGCGATCGATCCAGGTAAATTCGGAAGCGAGGAGGTTCGTCGCCGCCGTCCCGTCGTTCGCAGCGATGGCTTGTACCAGAACGCGATCGGCCAGATGCGCTTGCTCGTTTGCGGCGCTGAGCGCGCCCGGATCGACGCGAGCTTCCACGATGTTCGTTTCGCCGGAGGCCTTGGCGCTGAAGACCAAGTCCTGTGACTTCTGTTGTGCGTGTGAAGCCGCGGGGGCTGTTGCAGCCAGAAGGGCGGCAATGAAGAGAACAGCAAAGTTTCGCATGGGTTCGGCCTTCTTCTAATCCTTTTCCAATTCCGCGAATTGGATGATCGCTGCGCCGTTTGCAGCCGGGGGCTGCACCAAGCGCGGCAATCAGAAGACCGGGTGCGCGGGGAGGGACCGAGGTCTACTGCCGCCAGTGCGTCGAGTTGGCGGCAGGGATTCTAACGCACTGGGCACGCGTACATCCAGTGCAAACGGCAGGGCAATCGATCGGAGGCCGAGGGCAGCGGTTGCGGCACTACCAGTACTGGATTTTGAGTCGTGGTAGGATCTCGTATGAAAACAGTCCTGCTTTTGATCTGCTCAAACATCTTCATGACCATCGCCTGGTACGGGCACCTGAAGTACCGGCGCTCTCCGCTCATCGCCGTGATCGTGGTGAGCTGGCTGATCGCCTTTCTCGAATATTGCTTTCAGGTTCCCGCGAATCGCATCGGATACGGCGAATTCACCGCATTCCAGCTGAAGATTATTCAGGAGATTATCACCCTATCGGTGTTCAGCGTGTTCGCCTGGATCTATTTCGGCGAGGAGATCACCTGGAATTATGGGGCGGCTTTTCTCTGCATCCTCGGTGCCGTGGCGTTTGCCTTCTGGGGTAAGACGTAGCTCCGCTCGGCGGTAAGCACTGCCGCGGCGGATGCGTGGGCGCACGCCTGGGGGGCGCATGCAGGAGCTCCTGGATTGGCACTGGCGGCGACAATTCGCTATGCTAGGTGGCGCTCAGGGGTGCGGGGGGACGATGGCTGATCATTTCCGGGCGATAAGGGTCCGGGTCTGGGCGAAAAGGGTCTGGGCTGAAAAGGCGGCGCAAGCGCGGTGATCCGTGCAACCTGCGCGGTAAGATTTTGCTCTAAACCAGAGGTTGATCTAGTACATAGGTAGATACGAAATTCTCAAAAAGGAGAGTTTCTTGTCCAAACTCACGATCCGCACAACTCTGCTGCTGGCTTTGGTGGTGATGGGAAGCACGATTCTGGCACGGGCGCAAGGCGTCAGCCCGTATTTTGGTCTGGGTACCGCGCTGGACTCCGCAGGAACAACCACGAACCAGTTCGATCCGAATTTGAACGCGAATATAACTTGCCCGAAAGGCCAGCTCTTCGACGACTTTTCGATCAATGGTCCTGGATGCGAAGCGGGACCTACGATCGGCGGCGTTTTTGGCGTATTTGGCGCAGATTTCATGTGGAAGCCGCACCTTGGCTTCAACGGCGAATACTCGTTCCGCTTCGCGCAAGCGCCCTACTTACCGCTCGGCGGATTAAACTACCGTCCCGGGTTCTATGATTTCAATGCGGTTTGGGAGCCGACTGCGGGGTCCGACAAGCGCATCGTTCCCGTAATTGAAGGCGGTATCGGCGGAGCCAGAATTGCGCTCTACGCAGTCCAGAGCGTTTCGGTGACGGGCATTACAAGCAATTTCAGCTACCCCGCGGGGATAAACGCCAATCACTTTCAGATCCATGGAGCTGTTGGCGCGAAGCTCTACGTAAAAGGGAACATTTTCATCAAGCCGCAATTCGACATCCGCTGGGTGACCCACCTGACGGACCAATTCGGCCGCGATTGGGTGCCAGAGATCACTGCTGCCGTCGGCTATACTTTCGGCCAGCGCTAAACACGCGGCCTTGCCAGTCACAAAGGCACTGTTTTTTCCTCGTTCCCGGAACGGCCGGGGTCAGGGTGGGTGTGTGTCTAAACCGCGTTCGGACGGAGTGCTCCGATAAGAACCCAGATAAGAAGCCTCAAGGAGAGTTGCTTGTTCAAATTCACGGTGCGTTTCGCTCCGTTGCTCGCGCTGGTGGTGCTGGCGGGCGCGAGCTCCGCGCATGCGCAAAGGACCATCAGTCCATTTTTCGGCTTAGGGAGCGAACGGGATCGGGTGGGAACCGATACAGCGGCAGGTTGCGTCACTGGAGAGCTTCTCGACAACTTCACGGGCGTGTGCGAGTCCGGGCCCACGATGGGCGGCTTGTTTGGCATGGTTGGCGTCGATTACATGCTCAAACGCAAGATCGGGCTCAACGGCGAGTACACCTTCCATTTACGCCCGAACCCTTACCTGCCCAACGAGGGACTGAAGATGCGTCCATCGTTTTATGACATCAACGGATTTTGGCAGCCGTTTGGAAGTCGCGTCGTTCCCTTCCTGGAGGGCGGTTTCGGCGGAGCCAGGGTGTCGCTGCTCTTCAATTCCAATAGCTGTCTGACCGGCAGCCCCTGCGGCAACTTCACACCTCCCACATCGCTCAACTATTATCAATTGCATTTCGCCGCGGGCGGGAAGATCTACATCCATGGAGCGATCTTCGTTAAACCCGAGTTTGATCTCCACTATGTGTTCAACTTCCAACAATTTGGGCGCAATGCGGTGATCGGATACATGATTTCCGGCGGCTACACTTTTGGCAGACACTGACCGCGGCCGCATTCCGTTCCCGAGCGCGTTTTCGCATTTTTCTCCGCAGCCATCCCTAGATCTACTCCGCTCGCTTAGACTTGCGGCCAGGATATTTGGCACTACCGTGCGGCAAGGATCATCACTAGAATTGAAGCGAATGAGCGGTGGGGCATTCTACGTAACATCGTTCTATATAACATGGGGAAACATTGACGAAGCCGATGATGAGAGGAAGCCATGGCTCCCAGACCGATTCCTGAGGGATACCACAGCGTTACGCCCTATCTGATCGTCACCGGGGCAGCCAGCGCTATCGAGTTCTACAAGCATGCCTTCGGCGCCAAGGAAGTGATGCGCATACCGCATCCCGACGGCCGCGTGGGCCACGCGGAGCTGCAGATCGGGGATTCGCGCATTATGCTGGCGGATGAGTTCCCTGAGATCGGGGCGCGCAGCCCGATGTCTCTTGGCGGCACGCCCGTGGGCATTCAGCTTTATGTGGACGACGTGGATGCCGTGACCGCGCGCGCGCTGGCCGCAGGGGCCAAGATGCTGCGCCCGCTGAAAGACCAGTTCTACGGGGATCGCAGCGGCACCTTAAACGACCCGTTCGGCCACCAGTGGACGATTTCCACGCATAAGGAAGACGTCTCGCCGGAGGAGATGCAGAGGCGCGCCTCGGTCGCAGCTGGCAGCCAGCCGTAAGCGACGACAGCTTCAAAAGGGGGCCTCAAGAGGCGCGGCTCTCAGGGCTTGCCAGCGGCACTTCGGCGCTTGACGGCAACGCGGCGATAGGCCTGACCGCGCTCATAACCGTGCTGGAAAGGTTCGCGGTCATACATTTGCGGATACCGGGTGCGCAAACTTTCGCGTGCCTGGTCGTAGGATTTGTCGCGGTTGCTGGGAAGCAGGGCGGCCTCGAACCCGGCGCGGACGTAATCTTCGTCTTCATCGAAACTTCTGCCCTTGGCTTCGTAATGTTCTTTCTCGACGTCGCGCAGGCCGATCCACCACATCTCCCGGGCGCGATCCACGCTTTCGGCTCCGTTGTGGTCGAAGGCGCCGCGAACGGCTTCGGCCAGTCCCTCCTCGCTCAAAGTTGCAATCACGACGGTTCGGCCGTGGCGCAGCGCGTCTTCGTAAACAAAAAGCTCCTCTTCGGGCAGCGAGGCAAAAATCGTGTTTTCCGCCGCCCGTCCGATCTCCTCGCCGCCGATGGCGCCCAGGAGCGCGCCGCCGGCCAAACCGAGAGCGATTACCAATCCCGCGCCCGGCAGAATCATCGTCGCAACCATCTCTCCTATGCCCGCGCCTAGCGCCCCGCCGGTGAGCGCGCCCAGCGTCTTGACCATACCGGGCTGCTCGCCTTGCGATTGGGGCACAGCGGCCAACTCTTTTTCGCCCGCCTCAGGAGTCAGAAGATTGATCCGGTCGCTGGGGACACCGATCTCTTTCAGTTCCGCAACGGCGTGCTCGGCATCGGCACGCGCCTTGAAAACACCTACGACAGCTGCCATGAGTCTCCCCTTTCTGGCTTGCCCGGCGGCTCACGACTCGGAGCCGGAGGCTCAGCTCTACCGTTTATCAGATGGTTTTGGCCGGCAAAAAGGCAGCCCACCGTCCCCGCGAGAACAGGGTGAACGGATGGGCGCGAAACTCGCCCGCTTAGAGGGGCGCGGCATCGATTTCGATAGGGGCCCCACGAAGCGTTTTGGTCACGGCTGCCGGCTGCGGAAGCCGAATGTCGGCCAGCTCGCTGATCAGGTTTGCGGCCCAGCGATAGATATTGAGCTCGCGGACGGTGCGGCGGAGCGATTGCATGCGGCGCTCGATCTCCGCCGCGGGCATTTCCAGGGCGGAGTGAATGGCGTCCGCGATCAACTCGGTATCGTAAGGGTTCACGATCAAGGCGTCGTGCAATTCCCGGCTGGCGCCCGCGAAGCGGCTCAGGATCAGCACGCCGCGGTCGTCGTCTCGCGCCGCGACGTACTCCTTGGCGACAAGATTCATGCCGTCGTGGAGAGAGGTGACCAGACAGAGGTCCGAGGCACGATAAAAGCGCTCGATCTCCTGGTGGCTGTGGTGGCGCTTGAGCAGTACGATCGGCTTCCACAGGTTGGTCATGAATCGGCGGCAGATGCGGTTGGCTTCCGATTCGACGTCGGCATAGAGCTCCAGATAGCGTTTGATTTGCATGCGGCTGGGCGCACCGATTTGCACGAACGTGAACTTGCCTTGATAGTGGGGATACTTCTCCAGGAAGCGTTCGATCCCGCGAAAGCGTTCCAGAATCCCCTTGGTGTAATCCACCCGGTCCACGCCCACGCCCATGAACTGGGCCTGCACGCCGACTCCGGCCAGCAGCGCGGCGCGATCGATGTAAGGAGATTCGCGAGTGTCGTTCTCGGCACGGGCGTCGGCGAAATCGATGCTGATGGGAAAGGGGCGAACGCGCGTGAGATGGCCGGCGCGATTGACGGTGAAGCCCTCCCACTCGATGCGGCACTCCACAGCGTGGTCCACGGTCTCGAGGAAATTGTTGCAGTGGTTCTGAATGTGGAAGCCGACGAGATCGGCGCCGAGCAAGCCATCCACCAGTTCGCGTTCCCAGGGACAGATTCCGAAAGCCTCCGCGTTGGGCCAGGGAATGTGCCAGAAGATCGCCACGCGCGCATCGGGGCGCTCTTTTTTGATCATGCGCGGCAGCAAGGCGAAATGATAGTCCTGAACCAGAATGAAGGGCTTTTGAGTATCGGCGATCTCTTCGAGGACGGCGTCTGCGAACTTGCGATTGACCTGCTGGTAGTGCTCCCAATTCTCGGAACGAAAGATCGGCCGGGTATGGGCGATGTGACAAAGCGGCCACAGGCCCTCGTTCGCGAAGCCAAAGTAGTAGCCGTTTTCCTCCTCACGCTCGAGCCATACGCGGCGAAGCGTGTATTGCGGTTCGGCCGGCGGCACGCGCAGGCGATCGTGTTCGTCCACAGCTTCGCGGTCCGCGTCGCCGCTGGCCTGGGCGATCCAGGTGCCGTCGCAGGACCGCAGAATAGGCTCGAGGGCGGTGACCAGGCCGCTGGCCGGAATCATGATTTCGAGATTGCCGTTCTGGCGGGTGTGAATGTAAGGCTCGCGATTGGAAACCACGACGAGGCGGCGGTTCTGCAACCGCTTGCGGACGTGCACGGAAAGCCGGTCGGAGGTCCACAGCGACTCCGAGGCCTCCCGCAGCCGGGCTTCGCGCGCAGCCGCGGCGCGGGCTTCTTGCAGCGATTTCACCACGTTCTCCATCTCTCTAGCCAATGGACCGAGGAGTTCGCTTCGCGGGGCAGCGATTTCCGACTTTCCGCTGCGGAGGGCCTTCAGCCATTGCGCCGCCTTGCTGATCGGGCTCATAAGGCTCCAGCGAATGATCAGAAAGGTGATCAGCACGATCAGCAAAACTTCCAGCGAGACGTGAATCAGCGTCTGCCGCCAGATTACGGCGTTTTGTTCGCGGATGAAGCCGGCGTCGTGAAAGACGGCCAGACCCATGGCTTTCCCGTCGGCGCGGCGCATGGAGAGCATCTGCGCGTGGTAGAACCTCGGGCCCAGCGTGAGAAAGACCCCCTGCCCATCGGGATCTTGGGGATCGATCTTGGGCGTCAAGACGGAAAACGCATCTTCCAAGGCAATGGGAAGGCGCTCGGTAATCGCGATGCTTTTGCCGGAATCGTCGAAAATTGCCGCTCCAACGATGCGCTCGCGGGTGCTGAAACGATTCAGGGCGCGGCGCAACTCCAGCGCGGAGGAGTTCTTATCAAGCAAGGGCTGCAGGTTGTCGGCCAGGCTCTGCGCGGTGAGACTGGCGCGCTGATTGAGTTCCGCGTGGAGCGCGCGCTCCTGGTCTTGTTCCTGGTAATAGGCGAATAAGCCGGAAACAGCGGCGATACACGCGATGACCGGAAGCATTAGCCGCAGACTAAATCTCATACCATATCCTCTTGGGCACCGGCTTGGACCCGGTTGGCCCGAATCTCGAACGCGGGACAGCCGAGTTGAAATGCAATTGCGCCGAGACTTGCTTCGTAGTTTGCTTCGCGCTCGTGCCGCGATCTAGATCGGGTCCAAATTGTGGCTTGCCGGCGTCCTCGGGAGTTTCAGGCTGGGATCGCGAGTGGGAACTTTCGCCGGGCTGTGAGCGATTTGGCTAACGTTGATTTTGACTCAGATCGATTCTCCTACATTCCCTGAGTCTTCAAGGGCGGCGGTAAGTCATTTCGTAGGTTCGATTTACAGCGGACGTGAGATCCGCAGCCCGCGTGCGATAAGTGCCGAGCGCGCCTGATCGCGCGATTCTTCCATTGAATACCCCATAGACGCGCGCCAAAGCCATACCCTGAATGATGTAAGAAAAGGACTTCCTTAATTGCCCCAGGACTCGTCCCGGTACCCGCCCGAAGGACACTGTCCTCGCGTCAGCGGACAGTAAACGCTTGCTCCGAAGAACAGGTCGGAAAGTCTGTCCTTCGTCGCGCCACTCGACCAGTAGAAGCAAGACGCGGGGAGTTCCTACACTTCTCGCGTCATGATCACCCAAGCCCGAAGTTCAAGCACATGTTACGTTTCGCGCCAAACCTGTGCGCGCCCCCTCCCGCGCGTTCTTATCCTGTTCCTTTCGGGAACGCTCTTGTTCTCCGCCGCGATTCTCTCCGGTTGCGCCGGTGTGACCAGCGCGAAGGGCAGCTCTACTACCACAACCGCGAGCGAAACAAGCACGACGAATCAGTCATCGGTGGCGCCGGCTGCGCTCAGCGCCAGCCCCGCGACCGTCGCTTTTGGGAATGTCTCGGTTGGCTCAAGCTCCAATCAAAGCCTCACGATCACGAATACCGGCGGCACGGCCGCGACGATTTCCCAGGCCAGCGCGTCCGGGACAGGGTTCAGCCTCAGCGGCGTCACGCTTCCCGCCACGCTCAATCCCGGAACGAGCGCCACGTTTACCGCTACCTTCGCGCCCGGAGCCACAGGCAGCGCGTCAGGTACAGCTTCTTTCACGAGCGCACAGCTGAGCTCGACCTATTCCGTTTCCATGAGCGGCACTGGTGTGGGCGTTGCGCCTTCGATCATCGCGCAGCCGGTGAGCATCTCTATTCTCACCGGACAGACGGCCACTTTCTCGGTCACCGCTACAGGCACCGCACCCCTTGCATACCAATGGAAAATGAACGGCACGGCCATAGGCGGCGCGACGGGATCGTCTTACACAACGCCCACCGAGACGACCTCGAACAACGGCGCACAGTTCACCGTGGCTGTCAGCAACGCAGCCGGCACCGTGATCAGCAATGCCGCCACGCTGACGGTGACGAGCACTCCTGTGGCACCTTCGATCACTACGCAGCCGAGCAATCAGACTATCTTCGCGGGCCAGACGGCGACTTTCTCCGTAGTTGCCAACGGGACTTCACCCCTCAGCTATCAGTGGCGCAAGAACGGCACGGCCATAGGCGGCGCCACATCGTCCAGTTACACCACTCCGACTGAAACTACATCCGATAACGGCGCAACTTTCTCCGTGGTGGTCAGCAATTCGGCGGGCAACGCGACCAGCAACAACGCGACTTTGACGGTCAACCCGGATCCCGTGGCTCCAACGATCACCAGCCAGCCCGCCAGCCAAACCATCAACGCGGGCCAGACGGCGACGTTTTCGGTGACGGCTTCGGGTACGGCGCCGCTTAGCTACCAGTGGCTCCAGAACGGCACGGCAATCAGCGGCGCGACGTCATCGAGTTATACGACGCCGGTGGAAAGCGTTTCCAACAGCGGGACGCACTTCAGCGTGACGGTCAGCAATACGGCGGGGAGCGTCACCAGCAACACCGCCACGTTGACAGTCAACGGCGTGATCGGCGCGCTCAATCCGAGCACAAGCAGCCTCAACTTCAACAACGTGACGGTAACCACGAATAGCGTGCTGAGCGTGAGTTTCACGAACGCCGGCACTGCCAGCATCACGATCTCGAGCGCGACGGTTTCCGGAGTGGGGTTCACCGGCTCAGGCATCTCCACTAACCAAGTGGTCCCGGCCGGACAGTCCGCTACGCTGAACGTTACCTTTGCTCCGACCGCGGCCGGCAGCGCGTCCGGCAGCGTTACGGTGACCAGCAACGCCACGGATCCGTCGATTACCGTCAGCCTCTTGGGAACTGGCGTAGTTCATTCAGCGACGCTGAACTGGACCGCCAGCGTAACCAGCGGAGTAACGGGATATAACGTGTATCGCGGAACTGTGTTGGGCACTTACGCTCAAATCAACCCGTCGCTGGTCACTAGCGACACCTACACCGACACGCAGGTGGCGGTAGGGGCGACTTATTACTACGTTGTGACCGCGGTCTCTCCGACCGGGCAAAGCGGCTATTCAAGTCCGGCAACGGCCAATATTCCGTGAGCAAAAGGATCGCGAAGCCAGCTCCAAGAAGGGCTTTCGCGGGGCAAACAAGAGCAAGCTTCGATGCTTTCTGAATTCGGAGCGGCTGCCTGAATCCAAGCCGCTCCCAGCAATTCTGCGCGCAGACGGAAGAACGAATCTGGCGGCATAACTAAGGAGCAAATCCCCATGAGCTCCGCGGCTGCTTCCCTGAATGACTCGCTTTTCTGCGAACGTTGCGGCGAAGCGTTCGCGCCCAAGAAGCCGGTTTGCGCCGGCTGCGGCGCGGCGCCTGCCCGCCATTGGCTTCAACTCACTAGCCTGCTGGTACTCTCGGTGGCGATGCTCTGCAATTCTCTGGTGGGCTGGCTTGTGCTGCCGCGCCTGCTGGGCGGCCATCGCGGGCGCCTGTTTCGGGGCTGGCTCTGGCTGGACCTGAAAGCTTCGCTTTACGGCTGGGCGCCCCTGATTCTGGGCATTTTGGCTTGGGATTACTTCGTATGGCGCCGTTCCCGGTCCGCGCGCCAAACCGATCAGAAAATCAAGAGCTGGATAACACGCAAGGTTCTGACGTTCGTGCTGGTCACGGCGGTGGCCCCGATTCTTCCCTGGTGGATACCGGCGGGCCAGCCGCCCGATAGCTTCCTGGCGAAACTTGGCCGCTATCCGGGGCTTCCCATAGGCCTGGCATGGCTCTCGGTGACGGCTGCCCTCGTTCTCCTTTGCTGGAATCCTTCCACGCGCGATTCCCTGCTGGGGCATGGCAGAATCCTGAGCCTTATCGGCATTGCTATGCTCCTGCTGGTCCTCACGCTGACCCTGCTCGGCTGGTCTCTGACATCCTGAAATAATTTTGGCTCTCGGCGGAAGGGGCGCGCTAAACTCTCGCCGCTCGCTCCTCCTCGCTCGTCCTCGCTCCTCTGGGGCGGAAGCGGCGCTCATGTCACGCGGCGGCGCACAATTCAAGAGAGCGCTCATCTTCGTCCATCGCTGGATGGGCGTGCTCTTCTGTCTTCTCTTCCTGAGCTGGTTCGCTTCCGGAATTGTCATGATGTACTGGCAATATCCGGAGGTGACTCCCGACGATCGTCTGAGTCGCGCCCCCGCGCTGGACGCCTCGCGCATTGCTCTCTCGCCGCAGGCGGCCTACGCGCGGCTCGGCAGCGGGGGCGAGCCATCAGAGGCACGACTGATCACTTTCGACGGGCGACCGGCATATCGGTTTGGGTTCGGCGATTCAAGCGCGATCGTCTATGCCGATGACGGCCAAATGCCGGAGGAATTCCCGGCCGAGATGACCCTGCGCATCGCCTCGGCATGGTCCGGCCAGTCCCGCGGCGCCGCAAAGGAAGAGGACCTCACGGAAGAGGACCAGTGGACGGTTTCCGAAGAGTTCGCGGACCTTCGTCCGCTGCGCAAATATAGCTGGGCCGATGGCCAGCAGGTCTACGTCTCCGCCGTCACCGGCGACGTGGTGCAATACACCACGCCCCGCTCGCGCCTAGCGGCATGGTTCGGCGCGATTCCCCACTGGCTCTATTTCACGCAATTGCGCAAACATTCTCAGCAATGGGCTCGGATCGTCATCTGGGCCTCGGGGCTGGGAACGGCAGCGGCGATCCTGGGCATCACCTTGGGACTTTGGATGTACTCGCCGGCAAAGAGCTACCGCTCCGGCGGGGCTCCCGCGAGTTTTCCCTACCACGGACAGAAGCGTTGGCACGCGATTTTGGGACTGCTGTTCGGGGTCTTCGCCTGCACTTGGGCGTTCAGCGGCATGCTCTCCATGGATCCTTTTCCACGATTGCAGGCGGGCAGGTCGAGCGGCGTCGGCGGCCGGATCGCCGCCGCGCTGCGCCAAGCGCCGCCGCTCGAGGCGTTTTCGGCCAAGCCTCCGCAAGAGGCCGTGGCCCAAGCGCAAGTAACGTATGGAATTGGGGTGAAGGAATTAGAGATGACGTCGTTCGCGGGAGAGCCGGCCTATCTGGCAAGCCTCGCGCCGAACGAGACGCGGGTGATTCCCGTCCACGGCCAGCCTGCTGCCGAGTTCGATCGCGCACAAATCATCTCCGTTGCCCGGCAGGCGGCGCGTCCATTCACGGTGACGCAAGAGCGGTTGGTGACGCAATACGAGGCCTACTATTTGGACCGCGAGAATCAATTGCCGCTGCCGGCGATCTTTGTGCAGCTCGACGACCCGGGCCGGTCGATGTATTACATCGACCCCAAAAGCGCGCGGATCGTGCAGGGCTATAACTCGCATTCGCGCTGGAATCGCTGGCTCTACCACGGCTTGCACTCGCTGAATCTGCCCTGGCTCTACAAATATCGCCCCGCTTGGGACATTGTGGTGATCTTGCTTCTGCTGGGAGGCGGTTCACTTTCGGTGACGGCACTGCTGCTGGCCTGGAACGTGTTGTGGCGTAAGCTGGCCCCCTGGGCCGCTCAAGCCGATGCAAGTAGAGTGACGAAGAGCTGACGATCAGGTTCGCTCGAAGCTCTGGCCGTCCACGGAAAACGCGCCTGCGCCCACCGTCGCCAAGACAAACGAGCCCACGCCCAGCAACAACACCAGCCCGGCGGTATGCGGGTCGCTCCAATCGTGCCGCAGATGGACTTTCGCGAAGGCCACGCCCATCTCGATGGCGAAAATCAGGCCCACGAAACGCGTGGCCACTCCCAAAATAACCAGGACGCCGCCGAAGAGCTCCAGCACGCCGATCAGGTGAGCGACATACGCAGGAAAACCCCAGGAAGGAAATAGCTTGAGGAACAGGGCGCGGCTGACAAACAGCTTTATATATCCCTGCTGGACGAAGATCGCTCCGATAACCACGCGGAGGAGCAAGAGCGCCAGCGGCTTGAGCTTTTCGAGAAATCGCATGTACCTTTTCCTTTCGGCCCGAGCATGGTAGCAGTATCGGCTTTCGCGGCCAACCGCCGGACGATTTCTGCCTTCGGGCTGCGGGCAATGGCATCATCTCTTTTCGGGCGGATGCGCAGGCACGGCGCTTATGTTATTGTTTTCGACCTGCCCTGAGCCTCCGAGAGCGGCGAGGGGCTGGCCTAAGCTCCACAGCTGCTTCAGGGATCAAAACACACGAGGTGCGGTTCATGAAATCGTCGTACAACTCGCAGCCCGTTCCGCGCGATGGCGAGGCAATCGAATACTCCGGCGGGAAGTTCCGCATTCCCGACCGTCCCATCATTCCTTACATCGAGGGCGATGGCACCGGCCGCGATATCTGGAAGGCGTCGCAGCGCGTATTTGACGCCGCCGTCGAGCACGCTTACGGCGGCAAGCGCAAGGTGGCCTGGTTCGAAGTGTTCGCGGGGGAAAAGGCTTACAACAAATTCCAGGAATGGCTGCCCCAAGATACCGTGGACGCGGCGCGCGACTTTCGGATCTCCATCAAGGGCCCGCTCACCACACCGGTAGGCGGCGGTATCCGCTCGCTCAACGTGGCTCTGCGGCAGATTCTGGACCTCTACGCCTGCGTGCGCCCCGTGCGCCACTTCCCCGGCGTGCCGACTCCCGTGCTGCATCCCGAGCGCGTGAATCTCGTGATCTACCGCGAGAATACGGAAGACGTTTACATCGGCGTGGAATGGAAATCGGGCACGCCGGAAGTGAAAAAGCTGATCGATTTTCTGAATAAAGAGATGCTGGGCGGCGGGCCGAAGCAGATTCGCACCGACTCCGCGATCGGCATCAAGCCCATCTCTCCTTTTGGCACCAAGCGCCTGGTGCGGCGGGCGATTCAGTACGCCATCGAGAGCAAACGCACGGTGGTGACCCTAATGCACAAGGGCAACATCCAGAAATTCACCGAAGGCGGCTTCCGCGATTGGGGGTACGAAGTGGCTCGCGACGAGTTCCGCCAGGAGATCGTCACCGAGCGGGAAAGCTGGATCCTCGACAATTTCGACAAGAATCCGGGGCTAAGCGTGGAGCAGAACGCAGCCATGATCGAGCCGGGCATGGAGCGAGGCACGGACGCATTTCGCAAAGAGGTGTATGCCGAGGTGAAGCGAGTGCTGGATTCCATCGGCGCGACGCACGGCAAAGGCCAATGGAAGCAAAAAATCATGGTGAACGACCGCATCGCGGATTCCATCTTCCAGCAGATTCTCACGCGTCCCAGTGAGTATCAGGTGCTGGCCACACCCAATCTGAATGGCGACTACATTTCCGACGCGGCGGCGGCCGAGGTGGGCGGGCTGGGGATGGCGCCGGGCGCGAATATCGGCGACGGCTACGGCGTGTTTGAAGCCACGCACGGCACCGCGCCGAAATATGCCGACAAAGACGTAATCAATCCGAGTTCGGTGATGCTGTCTGGGGTCATGATGTTCGACTTCATGGGGTGGAAGGAAGCCGCGCGCCTGATCGAAGGCGGTATCGAGCGCACCATCACGCAGAAGCGCGTGACCTACGATCTCGAACGCCTTATGGAAGGCGCCAAGAAGTTGCGCACCTCCGAATTCGCGACCGCGATTATCGAAAATATGCAGACGGGCGTCGCTGCGGATTAGCGCCCAGACTGACGCCCTAAGTAAAGAAAGTTCAACGCGAGGCCTGGCAATAATCCCCGCGGCGAGAAACTCATTCCAATTCACGAAGGAGCTGGTTCATGCGCAAGAAAGTGACGGTTGTGGGCGGTGGATTCGTGGGCTCGACGACGGCGCAACGCATCGTCGATTCCGGGCTGGCCGATGTGGTGATGACCGATATTCTGGAAGGCGTGCCGGCGGGCAAGGCGCTGGACCTCTATGAATCCACGCCGATCACGCGCTCCGACGCCGTGGTGCAAGGCATCTCCACCGCCTCCGGCGATTATCAGGCCACGGCCAATAGCGACATCGTGGTGGTCACCGCGGGTTTTCCGCGCAAGCCGGGGATGAGCCGCGACGATCTGCTGCGCGCGAACTACGAGGTGGTGAAAGGCGTGGTCGAGGGCGTGGTGAAGTTTTCGCCCAACGCCATTCTCATCATGGTGACCAATCCGATGGACGCCATCGCGCAAGCCGCGTTCAAAGTGAGCGGCTTCCCCAAGAATCGCGTGATCGGCATGGCCGGCGTGCTCGATTCCGCGCGCATGAGCACCTTTGTGGCGCTGGAACTCAATGTGTCGGTCGAGAACGTGCACTCGTTCGTGCTCGGAAGCCATGGCGACGATATGGTTCCGCTTCCCCGCTATTCGACGGTGGCCGGAATCCCGCTGCCCGATTTGCTGTCCAAAGAGCGCATCGCCGCGATCGTCGACCGCACGCGCAAGGGCGGCGCGGAGATCGTTAATTTGCTGAAGACCGGCTCGGCCTACTACGCGCCATCCGCCGCCGTGATGGAGATGGTGGAGGCGATTCTGAAGGACAAGAAGAAGATTCTGCCGTGCGCCGTTTATCTCCAGGGCGAGTACGGCATTAATAACCTTTTCGCGGGCGTTCCGGTGAAGCTGGGAGAGCGCGGCGCGGAACAGATCATTCAGATCAAACTCACGCCGGAAGAAGACGCGGCGCTGCAGAAGTCCGCGGCGAACGTGCGCGAACTGGTCACAGTCCTGGGCGTCTAGCGCCCAAGCCAGAGAAGGGCCGCGAAGCCGGGAGCGCGGGACGCGCCGCTCACGGGCCGTCGTCAAGCCTGTTTGGGGCCTGTTCGGTTTACTGCTTGGCCGCCGGCTTTCCCGAAGCGGCAGGCGTTCCGGACATGGCTTCCGGAGCATTCGCCGGCGCCGGTCCCACGCGTTCCACCAACACGCGCACCATATGCACGGGCGTGAGCGGCTTATCCTGGCTATCGCGCTGCACGGCGGCGATGGCCTTCACCACATCGACATTCTGGCACTGCCCCCAAATGGTGTAGCCGCCGTTCAGCGAAGGTTGCGGCGCCTCGGTAATAAAAAATTGGCTGGCATTGGTATTGGGTCCGGCATTGGCCATGGCCAGCCGCCCCGCGACATTGAACGTCAGCCCGGGCGAATTTTCATTCTGGTAAGGGAACCCAGGACCCTCGGGTCCTCCTGTTCCAGTGCCGAGCGGATCGCCGCCTTGGATCATGAAACCAGGGATCACGCGATGAAACGTAAGCCCATCGAAAAATCGCTTCTTGGTGGTCTGCTTGGTTCGCGGATCGACGTAAGAGATCTTGCCAATGGCCAATCCGACCATCTTCCCCACGGTGATGGGCGACTCCTTCTCGAACAGCTTGCAAGCAATATTTCCTTTATCGGTTTGGAACGTCATGTAGAGCCCCGGATCGCGCTGTTCCGTTGTGGTGCTCTGAGAAGGCGCCGGCGCGGGCTCCGTTCGCGCCTGCGTGGCGAAGGGTAAAAAGAGAAGCAGTGAAACCGTCAAGCCACAAACTTTCGGCAATCGCATCCATAGCCTCCTTCAAATAGTGCAAAATGGAAATTCTACTCCGGGTTGGCTTCGCGGGCACAAGCTTAACAATAGTTGCGCGTCCGCCAAATCAACCCTCCCTTATAATCGCGGCAGGCTCGGAGGTAAAAATGGCCGCGCGCGTTGCCGTTGAACTGGAAGAACTGCTGGACCGCATGGAAAAGGGATCCGTTCCCTCCGATTCCAAGTCGAGGTCGGACGTGATGGAGCGCGTCGCCAAGCTTTTTGGGGTAAAAGGAGACGAAGTCGCCATCATGGAGCTTGCTCCATCCGGCCGCACACTGCGCTTTGTCATGCCCGAAAAATTGCGCCAAGTGGGATCGATCCCGCTTTCGAGTAACACGGCTCTGGCCTCCCGCACGGCGCGCGAGCGGCGTTCAGACATTATCAACAACTTCTCCGCCGCCCGCCATGCCAGCGTTTTCGAAGCTGTCCCGCTGGGACGAAATCCCGACGAGGCCATTCAGAAGATCATGAGCGCGCCCATCCTTCACGAGGACGCAGTGATTGGAGTCGCGCAAATCTGCCGCAAGGGCGCATCCCCCTTGAGCGCGGGCCCGGACTTCAGCTCCCGGGATCTGACCGAACTGAACGGGATTAATCAAGCGCTCGGTAGATTTCTGGCGCTGTGCCGAGACTCCGAGGCGGCGGATTGATGGGCGGCGGGAAATCAAAATTGGCGGCCGAGTTCGCGATTTTGTCCCCGTCAGGCGATTGCGCGGACGTCACGAAATTCCGGCGGGAAGGCAGATTTGTTACAAATGGGTTAAAGTTATTGACACTGCTCGATCTTCTTGCTACTTTTCGGCTCCGTATTTTTTTCGCTCGCGGCAGTTACTAAGGCAGGAGGCACCGCAGCCCGGCACTATACATGGCGTTCGTCGCGAAGCGAATTTTCCTCACTAAAGGCGTTGGTAAACACCGCGAACGCCTTTCCAGCTTTGAATTGGCCTTGCGCAATGCGGGCATCGCTGCCTGTAATATCGTGCGCGTCTCCTCGATTTTTCCGCCCAATTGCCGGCTGATCTCCCGCAGCGAAGGATTGAAGCATATTCGGCCGGGGCAAGTGGCCTTCACCGTAATCAGCGAGAACTCCACGCGCGAGGCGCACCGGCTGATTGCCGCCAGCATCGGGCTGGCGCTTCCCGCGGATAAGTCGATGTACGGCTATCTGTCCGAGCATCACTCCTTCGGCGAAACCGAAGAGGTGGCCGGCGAATACGCCGAGGAACTGGCCGCCGAAATGCTCGCTACGACGTTGAACGTCGAGTTCGATCCGGACCTTTCGTGGGACGAGAAAAAAGAGGTCTACCGCATCTCCAACAAGATCGTCCGCACCATGAACATCACCCAGTCTGCCGTCGGCGATAAACGGGGCTTGTGGACCACCGTTCTCGGCGCGGCTATTCTCCTCGGCACCGAAGACGACTAAACTCGCCGGCAGGGCATGTGGATATTTTGGGGCTTTTTGGGAACGCCCGTCCGCTCACATTTTGACGGATACTTCCAGAGTTCCTATAATCGCTCCCTCACTTCTCTCGATGAAAATTCGCAGACGAAACTCCCACCGATGAGTTCCCGTGTATCACGTCGTTGAAGCGCGCATCCGCGCGGCGCTGGGCGAATTTCTGAGCCGGCGCGGGATCCAGGACATTGCCGCGGTCACGCAGCGGTCGCCGAACGTGGCCCTGGGCGAAGTGGCCACTCCGATTGCCTTCGAACTGGCCAAGCGCCTGCGCCGCGCACCGCGCCAGATCGCGCAGGAGATCGCCGCTGAACTCGCGGGGATACCTGGAGTGGCCCGCGTGGAACTGGCCGGCGCGGGGTACGTCAATTTCTTCTTCGACCGCGCGGCATTTTTTCAAGCGGCTTTCTCCGAGTCGACGAACGCCGGACTCAGACGCGATTCGGAAGCCGGCGCGGCCCGCGAGAAAGCCGGCGAGCCTAAGAACGTGGTCGAGCACACCAACATCAATCCCAATAAAGCCGCGCATATTGGGCATCTGCGCAATGCCGCTCTGGGCGATACCTTCGTGCGGCTACTGCGGCGCGCGGGCCGGCGAGTGGAAGTGCAGAATTACATCGACAACACGGGCGTGCAAGTCGCGGACGTAGTGGTCGCGTTCGCTCATCTGGAGAAAAAATCCGCCGACGAAGTTCGGGCGCTGGCCGCGGCTCCGCGCTTCGATTACCTCTGCTGGGACCTCTATGCGCGGGTCACGCAGTTTTTCGAGGAGGATAAGAGCCGCCTGGCCCTGCGCGGCCAGACGCTCGCGGCGATCGAAGAAGGCCACGGCCTGGCCGCGGAGTTGGCGGAGATCATCTCCGTGGCGATTGTGCGCTGCCATCTGCGCACGATGGAGCGGCTCAGCGTGCAATATGACCTGCTGCCGCGCGAGAGCGAAATCCTGCACCTGAAGTTCTGGGACGCCGCCTTTCAGCAGCTCAAAATGCGCGGAGCCATTCATCTGGCGGCTTCGGGGAAAAATGCGGGATGCTGGGTGATGAACCTCGAGGGCAAAGAAGAGGCCGGCGAGAACGGCGCCGAGGACATCGGCGCAGAAGGCGATTCGGCCGAGACCGACGACACGGCCAAAGTTATCGTGCGCTCCAACGGCACCGTCACTTATGTGGGCAAAGACATCGCCTATCAGCTTTGGAAGTTCGGACTGCTGGGCCGCGATTTCCGGTACCGGCGATTCTACGAATATCCCGACGGCCACACGCTGTGGTCCACCACGACCGGCGAGGGCGAACCGGGCGCGCCGGAGTTTGGTCATGCCGACGTCGTGTATAACGTCATCGATACGCGGCAAGCTTATTTGCAGAACGTCGTGGTGGCCGGGCTGCGCGCGCTGGGTTTTGAGGAACAGGCCGCGCGTTCGATTCATTTTTCGTATGACGTGGTGGCGCTTTCTCCTCGTTGCGCGGCGGATATGGGATACAAGCTCACGGAAGAAGAGATGCGCAAGCCTTACGTGGAGGTGAGCGGGCGCAAGGGACAAGGCGTGAAAGCGGACGATCTGCTCGATGAACTGGAGTCGGCGGCGCGGGGGGAAGTGGACTCGCGGCACGCCGAGGCCCCCGAAGCCGAACGCGCTCACATTGCGCACGCCATCGCCATCGGCGCGCTGCGCTACTTCCTGCTGAAGTACACGCGCACCGCTATTATCGCTTTCGACTTTCGCGACGCGCTCAGCTTTGAAGGCGAGACGGGCCCGTACTGTCAGTATGCCGCTGTGCGCGCGCGCAATATTTTCCGCAAAGTGGCCGAGCAGCAGCCGGATTTTTCACTCGCTCAGCTTGACGCGGCGCCCAGCGAAACCCTGGGCGAGGCTTCCCTCAAGGATCTGCTGAAATCGGGCGAAGGCGACGATCTCTGGGAATTAGCGCTGCTGGCCGGATCGCTCGATGCGCAGGTGGGTACGGCGCTCAGCGCGCAAGAGCCCGCATTCGTCGCCAAGTACGCCTTCGAGCTGGCGCAGGCGTTCAATCTTTTCTACCACCGCCACCACATCCTCTCGGAAACCGATGCGGCCAAGAAAACTTTCTTGCTGCGGCTCAGCCGCCTGGTCGAGCGGCAATTGGTGACCGCGCTCGATCTGCTCGGCATCGAAGCACCCGAAAAAATGTAGGCGGTTGCGGCCATTTAGCGCCGAAGGATGCCCCAGGCACCATCGAGAACCGCCGCCAATCCAAACACAAAGAAAATCGCCCGCCTGATCCAGGAATCCTCTAGCGGCCGAGGTACCTGTTTAGTTCCCAGACGTCCCTCGTAGAATTTGGTATCGGGTCGGATCGCAAGCACGGCTAGACCTATGCCGATGAGAATTTCCAGCGATCTTTGTATCATCCGCCGAAACCGAAGGTACTGCCACCTACCGAAAAACAGGATTGTCCGAGATTGTCTTGCCCTACCTCGTGCTCCCGCCGCGGCCGTCGAAATTCATGGCCAGATCGACCAGCGTGCGCACAGCCACGCCGGTGCCGCCTTTGCCACCCCAAGGCTTGGCGTCGTCCAGCCAAGCGGTTCCCGCAATATCGAGATGCACCCACGGGGTGTCTCCCGTGAATTCGCGCAGGAACCAGGCGGCAACGGTGGCGCCCGCCCCGCGTCCACTGCCGACATTCTGGATGTCGGCGATGGTGCTCTTGATCAGGTCGCGGTACTCGTCGTCGAGAGGCATGTGCCACATCTTTTCGCCCGCGCGCCGAGCGCTAGCCAGCACTCGTTCGGTGAAAGCGTTGTCGGAACCAAAAACTCCGCTATTCACGTTCCCCAGTGCGACCACAATGGCGCCCGTGAGCGTGGCGGCATCCACCAGATGCGTGGCGCCCAACTGCTTGGCATAAGCGATGCCGTCGGAGAGAATCAAGCGGCCCTCGGCGTCCGTATTGATCACCTCGATGGATTTGCCGGACATGGCGATTTGCACGTCTCCGGGCTTCTGCGCGCGCCCGCCGGGCATGTTTTCGGTGGACGGAATCACGGCGATCACCTTGACCGGCGGCTTAAGGCGCGCGAGCGCCCGCATCGCGCCGAGCATGGCCGCCCCGCCGGCCATATCGAATTTCATCTTCTCCATATCGTTGGACGGCTTGATGGAGATGCCTCCGGTATCAAACGTAATGGCCTTGCCCACAAACCCCAGCACCGGCGCACCCGGAATCAGCTTCTCGGGTGTGTAGGTCAGCACCATCACGCGCGGCGGTTCGATGCTTCCGCGGGCCACGCCCAGCAGCGCGCCCATCTTCAGTTCCTCGATGCGCTTTTCGTCGAGAATATCGATCGCCAATCCCGCTTCGCGGGCCATGGCCTCGGCGCGCTCCGCCAGAAGGCGCGGGGTAAGCAAATTCGAAGGCTCATTGCCCAATTCGCGGGTAAAATTCTGCGATTCGGCAATGATGCGCCCGCGTTCCACAGCGCTTTGCACGCTGGAATCGAAGCCGAGGAGCGCCGCCGATTCCACCGGCGGATTTTTCTTGTCCGTGCGGTACTTATCGCCATCGAAGTTTCCGAGCAGCAGCCCCTCGGTGAGGGCCTGCGCCGCTTCCGGCGTTCTTTCCCCTTCGCGCGCGAGAAAAGCGATGCGCTTCACGGAACGGCCCTTTAAAAATCGCACGGCGGCGGCGGCCAATCTGCGCAACTCCGCTGTGCCGAACTTCTCTCGCTTGCCCGCGCCGACCAAAACCAGCCGCTGCGCGGCGATTCCTGGCGCGAAATGAAGGAGCGTGAACTCCAGCGTCTTGCCGGTCAGTTCACCGGACGCGGCCAGCTTGCCGAGTGCGCCGCCGGCGGCTTGATCGAGTTCGGCCACGGCGCCTTCGATCGCTCTTCCCTGCTCTTTCTCCGGTTCGAACACATAACTTACCAGCGCATCGGCTTCCACTTTCGCAGCCGGCCGCTGATCTAGAGTAATCTGCATGCTGGATCCCATCGTGTGGTCAACGCCTCCGGTATTTGTACATCGCGTCGCTCACCTCGCGCCGCGTTTCCTTATCGCGCTCGCTCTGGCGGCGGTCCCACTCTTTCTTGCCGCGCGCCAGGGCTAACTCGCATTTGGCGATCCCCTCTCGAAAATAGATGCGCAGGGGAATGAGCGTCAAACCTTTTTGTTGCGTTTTGCCGATGAGCCGCTCGATCTCACGGCGATGCAGCAACAGCCTGCGGCGGGAAAGCGGCTCATGATTGAAGGGCCCTCCAGGGCTGTATTGAGGGATATGGCAATTCACCAGCCACACGCTGGTCCCGCGGACTTCGGCGTAGGCGTCTCTCAGATTAGCCTTGCCTTCGCGCAGAGATTTTACCTCGGTGCCCGCCAAGGCCATACCAGCTTCCATCTTTTCAAGGAGATGGTAGTTGTAGGAAGCGGCGCGATTCTGGGCAACGACTTCCAGCCCGGATGCATCCTTTTTGTTGGTTTTCTTTACCGATTTGGCCACAAACGGTTATCTTAACGAGCCGTTGCAAGTAGGGCAAGTTGCCTTGCTGGCCCTCTATCCGGGTGCTAAGATCACATCCCGGTTTGAGCCCAATCGATCGGCACTACGATAGATTTGCAGCGGGCGATGACGAAGCAAAACGGCTGGAGTTGTCCCCACCGGAATGAGGAAACCTTGTTTTTCTTCTACAAAATTGGGGCGAGCCTGCCAACCTCTTCGCGCTGTGGCTTCGCGCGTGAAAGCCGCATAAAGTGACCGGCAACGAACGGCAAAATTGGGCGCCCTGTGGCGAGGCCGATGGCGGGCGTTTGCGTTCCATCCGGCTTTTGTCCCGATCGGCCGGCATTTTCGCGATTTCCTTAGCCATGCTCTTTCTGACGGGCTGCGCAAAGGGCAATCAGGAATATAACCAGGGAAAAAAGGCCGAGGCCATCGACGATTACGATACCGCCGTCATTCATTACGAGCGAGCCCTTAAATCCGATCCTTTGAACGCCGAGTACAAGCTTAGGCTCATGCGCATGCGTTTCGAGGACGGACAATATCATGTGGACCAAGGCCGGAAACTCGCCGATCAGGGCAATCTCCAAATGGCTCTGGTCGAGTTCCAAAAGGGCCTGATGATCGATCCCGCGAGTCCGATCGCTCAGCAAGAGATCAAGAACACCATGGATGCCTTAGCGGCCAAAAACGCGGCGGAGAGAGCCCCCGGTGCCGCTCCCGGCGATAATAATGAGGAACCCAAATTAATGGTAGGTCCGCCGGAACTGAGGCCGCTATCGCGCGCGCCGATTAATCTAAAGATGACCAACGATTCGCGGGCCATTTTCGATACCGTGGCTAAGTTGGCGGGCCTGACGGTGGTGTTCGATCCGGATTTCACATCGCGGCGAATCGCGGCCGAACTGACCAACGTGACGCTCGAACAGGCGCTGGACATTGTATCGCTCGAATCGAAAGCTTTCTGGAAACCGGTCACCAACGACATCATTTTCGTGGCTCCCGACCAGGCCCAGAAGCGCCGCGACTACGAAGAAGAGATCGTCCGCACCATTTACCTGAAGAACACGCTGCTCCCCCAGGATTTAACGGAAATCGTGAACGGGCTGCGCCAGTTGCTGGATCTCCGCCGCGTGCAGCAATTCAACGCGCAGAATGCCATTATCGTGCGCGACACGCCGGACAAGGTGATGCTGGCAGAAAAGATCGTCAACGATATCGATAAGCCCAAAGCGGAAGTCGTCGTGCAGTTCTCGGTGCTGCAGGCGCGGCGCGATCGCATTCAAGACTTGGGGATCAATCCCGGCACCAGCATGGGGAACATCGGTTCGGTCACGTTCGCTCCGCCCGGAACGACTACAACCACTCCCTCAACTACGGGCACTACGACGACCCCCACGACCGCCGGCATTCCACTGAATGCGCTTCATTCTATCGGGACGGGCGATTACAGCATCACGCTGCCCAGCGCAACGGCCACGGCTCTTTTGACGGACAGCCAGACCAGAATCATCGACGATCCACAGATTCGCATGGTCGACGGTCAGGAAGCCAAGCTGAGGATTGGCGAGCGCGTCCCGGTAGCCACGGGAAGCTTCCAGGCGGGCGTTGGCGTCGGAACGACGGGTACGGCGGGCTTGGTGAATCCATTGGTGAATACGCAATTCCAATATTTGGACGTAGGCGTAATCATCGACGTGACGCCGCGCATCCACCCAGAAGACCACGAAATCAGCCTCAAGCTCTCGATCGAGGTCTCGTCCGTAACGGGAACCCAAAATATCGGCGGAATCAATCAGCCGGTAATCAGCACCAAGAAGATCGAGCATGACGTGCGCCTGCAAGACGGCGAAGTCAACATTCTCGGCGGTCTCATCGAGAGGACGAATACGCATAACCTGGCAGGCTGGCCCGGCCTCTCGCAGATTCCCTTCCTGAAATATTTCACCTCCGAAACGGATACCGAAAACGTGGACGAGGAAGACCTGATCGTCGTGACGCCACATATCATTCGGATTCCGAATATCACGGCTGAAAATCTGCGCAGCATCGCTTCGGGCTCGGATACGAATCCCGAGATTCGGCTGGAATCCGTGGTCATGACGCCACCTCTTCCCGCTCAAGCCGGAGCCAATGGGGCCACCGCTACGCCCGCCTCAGCAGCGCCTGGAGCGGCAACTCCCCAGGCCCAACCGGCGGCAATGGGCGAATTGGGCTTCGAGCCGGCTGCGGCTTCCATCAAGGTGGGCGAAACGACCACCATCGGCGTCGCCGTGAAAAACGCGCAAGACCTTTACTCGGTTCCCATGCTGATCCAGTACGACCCCAAAGTCGTCTCCATCGAAGACGTGCGCCAGGGAGGATTTCTCTCCGGAGGCGGGCAGCAGCCCATTGCCGTGGTGCAGCGAGTGGACAAGGAGCGCGGCCAGGCGATCGTCTCGGCAACGCGAATGCCGAATACGCCGGGAGTGAGCGGCAACGGAACAATTGTGGGCCTTATTGTGCGCGGGGTGGCGGCCGGCAATTCCGCGATCTCCATTCTGCAGGTGAACGCGCGAGATTCGCAGCAGCGGCCGCTGCAATTTACAACCAGCGAAGCGACTGTAAAGGTGCAGTAAGCCAACTTCGGAAAAGTCCATGCGCAAGGAACTCTTGCAGCTCCCGAAACGCTTCCGCCAAGCGGGCATGACCCTGCTCGAATTGATCATCGCCTGCGCGATTCTGATGATTCTGGCGTCCGCCGCAATGCCTGTCGCGCGTTACACCGTGCAACGGCGCAAAGAAGCGGAGCTGCACAGCGATTTGCGGGAGATGCGCGATGCCATCGACCGTTACAAAGACGCCGCGGATCGCAATCTCATCCGCGTCGAGGTGGGCACGGAAGGCTATCCGCCGGACCTCGATACGCTAGTAAAGGGCGTCGATATGGTCTCGCAGCCCAACGCGGCTGGCATTGCGGGAGCGACGAATCCTGGACAACCGATCGCACCGTCGACGGGTATAGGGGGAACGTCAAGCGGATTCGGGGCCTCTGGATTCGGCGGTTCTGGATCCGGACTCGGCGGCTCCGGTTTCAGCGGCTCGAGCGGATTGGGCAACGCTTTCGGGCAAACGAATAGCTCCGGCGGCAGCTCGAATCAGGGGCAGGATCTGGTCCGGCACGTTCGTTTTCTGCGACGCATTCCCGTCGATCCCATGACCGGCAAAGCCGAATGGGGAATGCGTTCGGTGCAGGACGATCCGGATTCGACCAGCTGGGGCGGCAAGAACGTGTTCGACGTTTTTTCGAAGTCCACGAGCACCTCGCTTGACGGCACGACGAAGTACTCGGACTGGTAGCAATGAACGTTCTATTACGTCAGTGGAAGGGGAATCGCGCGACTGCCCGTGGCAGCCGCGGATTCACGATGATCGAAATGATCGTGGTGATCGCCATCATCCTGGTGCTGATCGGCATGGCCGCGGGGCGCTACGAAAAATCGATTGTTCGCTCGCGGGAGGCCGTGCTGAAGCAGGATCTGGCCACCATGCGCAACGCCATCCAGCAATATACCCTCGACAAGGAAGCCGGGCCCCAGTCGCTGGACGACCTGGTTTCCGCCGGTTACTTGCGCGAAGTGCCTACCGACCCGATTACCCGCGAGCGCGATTGGCATACCAATTTTGATAACGTCCTCCTCAGCACCGACCAGACCGCCCCGGGCATCGACGACGTGCACTCGTCCTCCGACGCAATCTCGCCCTTCGAGAATAGTGCCTACAGCTCGTGGTAATTCGCTTGGCGCTGCACCCTTTTCGCCATTCCATCTTCTGTTCTTGAATGGCTAAGAAGTTTCTCCGGTCACACCGAGGATCGCCCGGCGATATCCTCGTCCCACAAATCCGGATGTTCGTCGATAAAGCGCTTCATAAGGGCGATGCATTCGGCATCGTCCATCAAGCGCACCTCTACTCCATGCGCGCGCAGAAATTCCGTATTCCCGGGAAAATTGCGATTTTCGCCGATGACCACGCTCCGAATTCCAAACTGAACCGCGGCTCCGGCACACATCATGCATGGACTTAAAGTCGTATAGAGCGTCACGGCTTGGTAGCGCGGCCGGCGCCCGGCGTTTCGCAGGCAATCCATCTCGGCATGGGCGATGGGATCGCGCTGTTGGACGCGGCGATTGTGCCCGGTGGCCACAATCGAGCCGTTTTCCACCATTACGGCGCCGATCGGCAGGCCGCCCTCGTTATACGATTCGACCGCCTGCCGATAGGCAGCCCGCAGGAATTGGAGATCGTCGTTGGTCGCTGGCATGCAATTCATGCTAGAGCTTTGCTACACTTTTCTGCAAACGGGCGCGCAATCGGGCGTGCAAACGGGCGCGACCAGCCGAGCGACGAGGCGAGATGATTCCCACCAGGCGCGATGTTCTCAAACTGTCCGCCCTTGCGGCGCTGGCGTTATTGGCACTGTGGCTCTCCACGGGGCGAACGCGAGGAACGCAGGCCCCGCACGCTAACCTTGCGGCTGCGGCATCGCCGGAATCGGTCACTTACTTCATTGCGGAAGGGAAAAGCGGCAACGGCTATCGTCCTGCCGACCGCGAACTGGCCCTCTGGGCTTTGCAGGCCTGGCAGCGAAGTGCCGGAGCGGAGCTTCGCTTCGAACCTGCGCCCGAAAGCGCCGCGCTCGTTCGCCTCTACTGGGCCGAACCGGATGGCGGAGAGTTCGGCGAAACGCAGCCCTTAATGGTCCATGGCAAGCGCGGAGCGGCGGTTTTCATCCGGCCCGATGTCGCAGCGCTGGGTCCGGATCTCGCGCAGCGCGCCGCGGCCGATGACCTTCTCCGCGACACCGTGGTCTACCTCACCTGTCTCCACGAACTCGGGCACGCCCTGGGCCTCGATCACACCCGCGATTTTCGCGACATCATGTATTTCTTCGGATATGGAGGAGACATTCCCGCGTACTTCGCGCGGTATCGTGCGCAGATTCAAACCCGAGGCGACATTGCCAGAGTCTCGGGCCTTTCCGATGGAGACGTAGCCCGCATTCGCGCGATCTACGCGCAAGAAGTACACGCGCTGCCGTCCGCGCGCTGAGCGGATCGGATTAAAAACCCGTTTCGCGCCTGCCTATCGCTGGCTCACCGTCGTCTTGGAATATTTGTGCAGCACTTCTCCGCCTGTCTGCCCGCCGTACACGTTGCCCGCGGGATCGGCGGCGACGCCCTCGATGCCGTTATTGTTAGTGGCGTCGGGATCGGGCTCGTTGAACGGAATCATGGCCGTGACTTTGCCGTCCTTGACGCTCCCGATGCGGATGCCGCGCTTGAATCCGGGATTCTGTTTGGCATTGGACTGCGAATCGGCCACGTAAATCATGTCGTTCTTGTCGATGAATAGCCCGCTGGGGCGCCCGAACTGCTTCCACTCCGCAATGAACTTGCCGTTCTGATCGAAGATCTGGACGCGGCTGTTGGAGCGATCGGCCACGTACAAGCGTCCTCGGGAGTCCATGGCGATGCTGTGCGGAGCGCTGAACTCGCCAGGGCCGGACCCGTGCTTGCCCCAAGCCTTGATGAATTTGCCGTCTTTGGAAAACTTCACCACGCGCCCGTTGCTGTCGGGATCGTGTCCGTCGCTGACGAAGATATCGCCGTTCTTGGCCACCACCACGTCCGTGGGACCATTGAACGTGTCCGGTCCTTCGCCCGCGACACCGGCCTTGCCCAACGTCATCAAAACCTTGCCGTCGCGGCTGAACTTGAATACCTGCTGGCCCTTGCCATCTTTTCCTTGGGCATCGGTCACCCAGATATTTCCCTGGGAGTCGATGGCCAGGCCGTGAGCCTGCACGAACATGTCGTTGCCAAAGCTCGTCAGCAGCTTGCCCGAGGGATCGAACTCCATGATGGGGGGATTGCTTCGATGGAAGACCCAGATATTCCCTTGTGCGTCGCAATCCACCCCGATCACCTGGCCCCATTTGATGTTCGACGGAAGATCGGGCCAACCCTCGACCATGTGGTAGGGAGTGCTTTGCGCGAACGCCGCCAGCGCGGAGAGAACCATCGCCGCTGCCAACCCGGCGTAACGCCCCGCTTTTCCTTTAGTAGGTGTGGATGACATCGACTACCTCCTTCATGCTCGATCTTCTCATTTGGGCGGACGCCCCTTCTCATTTCATTGTTCGGAACGCCTCCGCCCCCCCCGCAGCATACGCCCATCTCCGGCCCTTCCCAAATCCCAAGCGCCCGCGATATTTTCAAGTGCTACAATTTTCGATCTTGTCTGCGGGATGGGGACGCGAGCTCAATCAAAGCTTCTCGCTCAGCCCCAAACCAAGGCAATGGTTATGAGTTCCGGGGCGAACGACAAGAATGACAGCGACGTCGTCGAGTTTATTCTCGATGAGATCGAAAGCGTTCCGCATCTTGAAGCTTTGCTCCTGATCAGAAACACGCGCCCCCAAAAATGGACGACAGACGCCCTGAAAAAACGTCTGTACCTGAGCGGGGATGCTGTTGAGCATTTGCTCGGCGATTTAACTCGTCGGAAGCTTCTAACATTTGATCCGTCTGGGGCCGGCTGTTTCTACGAGCCAGCCTCGCCCGAGAAAGACAATCTCATCGCACGCGTGGATGAGATTTACCGTCACCAGGTCGTGCGTGTCTCCCAGTTGATCCATTCAAAACCCCCGGCGGCGTTGCGCGATTTTGCCCGCGCATTCCGCTTCACGAAAAAGGACGAGTCATAATGCGATCAGCCGTTTACATTCTGGCCGCTCTTACAAGTCTCGGGTGCGCCGTATTGCTCCTCCGCGGCTATGTCCGCGGCCGGAGAAAACTCCTGCTCTGGAGCGGGATCTGCTTCGCCGGCCTGGCGATCTCTAACTTCCTGATTTTCGTCGATTTGGTGATCTTCCCCGCCGTCGACCTCTATCCCTTGAGGCTTGCGGTGACCTCGGTCTCCATGGGCATACTGCTTTATGGGCTGATCTGGGAGAGCGGCGCATGATTACCGTCCTCCTTCTCGGGGCAATCGCTGCAGCGTCGTTCACGGCTGCCCTTTTCTTCCTGCGCTTCTGGCGCGATACCCGCGATCTTCTTTTCGCCGCCTTTGCAATCTTTTTTGTCGTCGAGGGAATCAATCGGGTCAGGCTCTCGTTCATGCCGCGTCCCAACGAAGGTAGTCCCGGGATTTATATCGCACGTCTGGTCGCGCTCGTGCTTCTGCTGGGCGCAATTGTGCGTAAGAACTGGGGAACCAGCGCCCGTTAGCCAAAGCACGCCCATTTACCTGGTCATTTCGCCCAGGAGAGCGAGCTACAGGTTTCCCTGTAGGCCTCTTTCGGCAATTACATCGTTTCCTGTAACGCCTAAAGATTAGGCGCGTGATATGAAAGAGTTTCCCATTTCGGAGTGGGATTCCCCGAATCGATGGGCTCAGTTTTTGCAGAAGCAGTTTTGCGGCCAATTTGAAGACACGAATGAGGAGAGTCTAGATGAAGAGAAACAATCAGGGTGATACAGCCGCTGCAGGCATGGCCACCGCCGAAGACGTGAAGACCAACGGGCACGTCAATGGTGAGCTCGCCTCCGCGGACCTGAGCCTCATTCTCGCCAGTCTTCAGACCATGCGCGATGGCGACTTCTCCGTTCGCCTCCCCGGCGCCTGGACCGGCCTGGCCGGCAAGATCGCCGATACGTTCAATGAAATTGTCTCCGCCAATCAGCAGATGGCGGAGGAGCTGAAGCGCGTCGGGCAGGTGGTCGGAAAAGAGGGCCGCACGCGCGAGCGCACCCGGTTCCAACATTCCAAAGGCGCCTGGGGCGAGATGGAAGTTTCGGTGAATACGCTGGTCGAGGACTTGCTGCGCCCCACCACGGAAGTCACGCGCGCCATCGCCGCCGTCGCTCAGGGTAACTTGACCCAAACGGTGCGTCTGGACGTGGACGGCCGTCCTCTGGAAGGCGAATTCCTCCGTTCCGCAACGATCGTCAACACCATGATTCAGCAGCTCAGCGTCTTTACCTCGGAAGTAACCCGCGTGGCCCGCGAAGTCGGAACTGACGGAAAACTGGGTGGCCAAGCCCAAGTCCCTGGCGTTGCCGGCACCTGGAAAGACCTCACAGATTCCGTCAACTCCATGGCCAGCAACTTGACCGGGCAGGTTCGCAACATTGCCGAAGTAGCCACCGCGGTAGCGAGCGGCGACCTTTCCCGCAAGATCACCGTCGACGTGCGCGGCGAAATCTTGCAATTGAAAGAAGCCATCAACACCATGGTGGATCAGCTGCGCTCCTTCGCCTCGGAAGTCACTCGCGTAGCCCGCGAAGTCGGCACGGACGGAAAGCTCGGCGGCCAGGCTATCGTGCCCGGCGTGGCCGGAACCTGGAAAGATCTCACCGACTCCGTCAACGCCATGGCCGGCAACCTCACCGCGCAGGTCCGCAACATCGCCGAAGTCACCACCGCCGTGGCCCGGGGTGACCTCTCCCGCAAGATCACCGTGGACGTGAAGGGCGAAATTCTCGAACTCAAAGACACCATCAACACCATGGTTGACCAACTCAACGCCTTCGCCGGCGAAGTCACCCGCGTGGCCCGCGAAGTCGGCACCGAAGGCAAGCTCGGCGGCCAGGCCCAAGTCCCCGGCGTCGGCGGAACATGGAAGGACCTCACCGACAACGTCAACTTCATGGCCTCGAACCTCACCGGCCAGGTGCGAAACATCGCGGAAGTAGCCACGGCTATTGCCAGCGGCGACCTCTCCCGCAAGATCACCGTCGACGTGCGCGGCGAAATCTTGCAGCTCAAAGAGACGCTGAACACCATGGTCGATCAGCTCAACCGTTTCGCCGGTGAAGTCACCCGCGTGGCCCGCGAGGTCGGCAGCGAAGGCCGTCTCGGCGGCCAGGCCAACGTGCCCGGCGTGGCCGGAACCTGGAAGGATCTCACCGACTCCGTAAACTCCATGGCCGGCAACCTCACGGCGCAAGTCCGCAACATCGCCGAAGTCACCACCGCTGTGGCCCGGGGCGACCTCTCGCGCAAGATCACCGTGGACGTGAAGGGCGAAATCCTCGAGTTGAAAAACACCATCAACACCATGGTCGATCAGTTGAACGCCTTCGCCGGCGAAGTCACCCGCGTGGCCCGCGAAGTCGGTACCGAAGGCAAGCTCGGCGGACAGGCGGAAGTGCCCGGCGTCGCCGGCACCTGGAAGGACCTTACCGACAACGTCAACTTCATGGCTTCGAACCTGACGGCGCAAGTCCGCAACATCGCGGAGGTGGCCACCGCCGTGGCCCGCGGCGACCTCTCCCGCAAGATTACTGTCGACGTGAAGGGCGAAATCCTCGAGCTGAAAGACACCATCAACACCATGGTGGATCAGTTGCGCTCCTTCGCCTCGGAAGTCACGCGCGTGGCCCGCGAAGTCGGTACCGACGGCAAGCTCGGCGGCCAGGCGCAGGTCCCGGGCGTCGGCGGCACCTGGAAGGACCTTACCGACTCCGTCAACTCGATGGCCAGCAACCTGACCAATCAGGTCCGCAACATCGCGGACGTCTCCACTGCCATTGCCAGCGGCGACCTTTCCAAGAAGATCACGGTCAACGTCAGCGGCGAAATTCTCTTGCTGAAAGAAACCATCAACACCATGGTGGACCAGCTCAACGCTTTCGCCGGCGAAGTCACCCGCGTGGCCCGCGAGGTCGGCAGCGAAGGCCGTCTTGGCGGCCAGGCCAACGTCCCCGGCGTGGCGGGAACCTGGAAGGACTTGACCGACTCCGTCAACTCCATGGCCGGCAACCTCACCGCCCAGGTCCGCAACATCGCCGAAGTCACCACCGCGGTCGCTCGCGGCGACCTCTCGCGCAAGATCACCGTGGACGTGAAGGGCGAAATTCTCGAGTTGAAAAACACCATTAACACCATGGTCGATCAGCTCAACGCCTTCGCCGGCGAAGTCACTCGCGTGGCCCGCGAGGTCGGCACCGAAGGCAAGCTCGGCGGCCAGGCCAACGTCCCCGGGGTCGGCGGCACATGGAAGGACCTCACCGACAACGTCAACTTCATGGCCTCGAACCTTACCGGTCAGGTGCGAAACATCGCCGAAGTCGCCACGGCCATCGCCAGCGGCGACCTCTCGCGCAAGATCACCGTCGATGTGCGCGGCGAAATCTTGCAGCTCAAAGAGACGCTGAACACCATGGTCGAGCAGTTACGCTCCTTCGCCGCCGAAGTCACCCGCGTGGCCCGCGAGGTCGGCAGCGAAGGCCGTCTCGGCGGCCAGGCCAACGTGCCCGGCGTGGCGGGAACCTGGAAAGACCTCACCGACTCGGTGAACGCCATGGCCGGCAACCTCACCGCCCAAGTCCGCAACATCGCCGAAGTCACCACCGCCGTGGCCCGCGGCGACCTCTCCCGCAAGATCACCGTCGACGTGAAGGGCGAGATTCTGGAGTTGAAGAACACCATCAACACCATGGTTGACCAGCTCAACGCCTTCGCCGCCGAAGTCACTCGTGTGGCCCGCGAAGTCGGAACGGAAGGCAAGCTCGGCGGCCAGGCCAAAGTGCCGGGCGTGGCGGGCATCTGGAAGGACCTCACCGACAACGTGAACGTCATGGCCGCCAACCTCACCGAGCAGGTCCGCGGAATCGTTAAAGTCGTCACCGCCGTCGCGAACGGGGACCTCACCAAGGAGCTCACGGTAAACGCCAAGGGCGAAGTCGCCGCGCTGGCCGAGACCATCAACAACATGACCGACACGCTGGCGACCTTCGCCGATCAGGTAACCTCGGTGGCCCGCGAAGTGGGAGTCGAAGGGCGGCTCGGCGGCCAGGCCAACGTGCCGGGCGCCGCGGGCACCTGGAAGGACCTCACCGGAAACGTCAACCTGCTCGCCGATAACCTGACGAACCAGGTCCGCGCCATCGCCGAAGTCGCCACGGCCGTTACCAAGGGCGACCTCACCCGATCGATTCAGGTGGAAGCCAGCGGCGAAGTCGCCGAGTTGAAAGACAACATCAACACCATGATCGACAACTTGCGCCTCACCACCGAGCGCAATACGGAACAGGACTGGCTGAAGACCAACCTCGCCCGCTTCACCGGCATGTTACAGGGACAGCGCGACCTGGCCACAGTCGGCCGGATGCTTCTTTCGGAATTGGCTCCCCTGGTGGCCGCTCAGCAGGGCGTGATCTATCAAGTCGAGACGGAAGAGTCCGCGGGCATGAGGCTGCTCTCGGCGTTCGCCGATGATGGCCAGGATGGACACCCCCAGGCTCTCGCCCTCGGGCAGGGACTCGTGGGCCAATGCGCCCTCGAGAAGCGCCGCATGCTCATCGCCGAGTTGCCCGAGGACGCTATTCCCATTCGCTCCGGCCTCTTCAGGGCCGTTCCGCGAAACGTCATCGTGCTTCCCGTGCTGTTCGAGGGCCGCGTGAAAGCCGTGATCGAATTGGCCTCGCTCAGCGCCTTCACCACCTCGCATCTGGCCTTCCTCGATCAATTGACCTCCAGCATCGGCATCGTGCTGAACAGCATTGAAGCCACCATGCAGACCGAGGCGCTGCTGAAGCAGTCTCAGCAGCTGGCCACCGAACTGCAAACCCAGCAGAAGGAGTTGCAGCAGACCAACGAGCAGCTGGCGCAAAAAGCCCAGCAACTCGCCGAGCAGAACGTGGAAGTCGAACGCAAGAACCAGGAGATCGAGCAGGCCCGCCGCGCCTTGGAAGAGAAAGCCAAGGAGCTGGCGCTCACCTCCAAGTACAAGTCCGAATTCCTGGCCAACATGTCGCACGAACTGCGCACGCCGCTCAATAGCATCCTGGTGCTCGGCCAGCAGCTCAGCGACAACCCCGATGGCAATCTGACGCCGCGGCAAGTCGAGTTCGCTCGCACCATTCACGGCGCCGGAACGGACTTGCTGAACCTGATCAGCGACATCCTCGATCTCTCCAAAATCGAGTCCGGCACGGTATCGGTCGAAGCGGAAGACGTGTTCTTCTCCAGCTTGCTCGAGATGGTGGCCCGGCCGTTCCGTCACGAGGCGGAAAACCGGCGTCTCAGTTTCGAGGTCCACCCCGACGCGCACCTTGGCCGCAGCTTGGTCACAGACTCCAAGCGCTTGCAGCAAGTTCTCAAGAACCTGCTCTCCAACGCGTTCAAGTTCACCGAGCACGGAGGCGTGCGGCTCTCCGTTTCGCTCGCCGAAACCGGCTGGAGCGCCGATCATCCGATCCTCAGTTCGGCTGCCTCCGTCGTGGCCTTTGAGGTCGCCGACACAGGCATCGGTATTCCGTTTGAGAAGCAGCGGATCATCTTCGAGGCCTTCCAGCAAGCCGACGCGGGCACCAGCCGCAAATACGGCGGAACCGGTTTGGGACTGGCGATCAGCCGCGAATTGGCCAGCCTCCTGGGAGGCGAAATTCAATTGCGCAGCGCTCCTGGAGCGGGCAGCACCTTCACCCTGTATCTGCCGCTCACTTATGTCGGCCCATCCGCAGGAACCCTCGCTGTAGAGAGCCGGATCTCGTCTTCCAAGCCGGCTGTGCAACTGGTTGCTCCGGTGGTCGAACACCCCGTAGAGCAAATCGCCGACGATCGCGGCAACCTACAGCCCGGCGACGCGGTTTTGCTCATCGTGGAGGACGATCCTCACTATGCCCGCATCTTGTGCGACCTCTCGCACGATAGGGGCTTCAAGGTTCTCGTCGCCCTTCGCGGAACCGACGCTCTCGCGTTGGCCCGCGAATATCAGCCCACGGCGGTTTCCTTGGACGTCTTTTTGCCCGACATGCTGGGCTGGACCGTGCTGAACCATTTGAAGCAGGATCCCGCCACGCGCCACATTCCAGTCCAAATGCTCACGCTGGATGAGGATCGCAGTCACGGATTGGCTCGCGGGGCGTTTTCCTTCGTCACCAAACCCACGTCCAAGGAAGCGCTCGAGGCGGCCCTGACGCGCATCAAGGACTACGCCACGCCGCGCCGCAAGCGCTTGCTGATCGTCGAAGATAATCCCGCCGAGCAAATGAGTATTCAGGAGTTGCTCGGATATGACGACATCGACGTCTGCACGGCCGGCACGGGTGAGGAAGCCCTGAACGCCATCAGAGAGCAGCAGATCGATTGCGTGGTGCTCGATTTGCGGCTTCCGGACATGTCCGGATTCGACGTGCTGGACCAGCTGGGCCAGAGCCCGGAGTTCAGCGAATTGCCCATCGTCGTTTTCACCGGCAAGGAACTTTCACCCGAGGAGGATGCCCGCCTGCGCACTTTGGCCCGCAGCGTGGTGGTCAAGGGTGTCGAATCCCCGGAACGCCTGCTGGACGAAACATCCTTGTTCCTGCATCGAGTCATCTCCACCCTGCCGCCTGAAAAGCAGAAGATGCTCGATCGTCTGCATCGCTCCGACGAAGCGCTGGTCGGCAAGAAGGTCCTCGTCGTCGACGACGACGTGCGCAATATCTTCGCACTGAGCAGCGTGCTGGAACGCCGTGGAATGAGCGTGCTCACCGCCGGGACGGGCCGCGAGGCGATTCAGACCTTGGAATCGACTCCCGATTTGGCCATCGTCTTGATGGACATCATGATGCCGGAAATGGACGGCTACGCGACCATGCAGGTCATCCGGCAGAATCCATCGTTCCGGCGCTTGCCCATCATCGCCTTGACCGCCAAAGCCATGAAAGGCGATCGGGAAAAGTGCCTCGAAGCCGGCGCCTCCGAATATCTGGCAAAGCCCGTGAATACGGATCAATTGCTTGCGGCCCTGCGCATGTGGCTGCATCGCTAAGGCGCACGTCCATGACAAACACACCAATGACCAACCAATCTTTCAACGGCACGAGCGGGAGAACATCTGTGAACGATAAAGTCAACATCCTGATGGTCGATGATCAGCCCGCCAAGCTGCTCAGCTACGAGGCCATCCTGGACGAACTCGGCGAGAACCTCATCAAAGCCAATTCGGGCCGAGAGGCCATGGAAGTGCTCCTCAAAAACGACGTGGCCGTCGTTCTAATGGACGTGAGCATGCCCGAACTCGATGGCTTTGAACTGGCGGACATCATCCGCCAGCACCCGCGCTTCGAGAAGACCGCCATCCTTTTCATTTCCGCCGTGCACTTGACCGATATCGACCGCCTCAAGGGCTATCAGCGCGGCGCCGTCGATTACATCTCCGTTCCCGTGGTTCCGGAATTGCTCCGCGCCAAAGTCAGCGTCTTTGCCGAACTGCACCGCAAGACCCGAGATCTCGAAATGCTGAATTTCGAGCTCCGCTGCCTTTCGGGCCGGTTGATTGCCACGCAGGACGACGAACGGCGCCGGCTGGCGCGGGAAATGCACGACGGCTTTGGCCAGGATCTGGTGGCTGCAAAGATGGTCCTGGATCGAATCAATCTAGCCGAGGACTGCCCGGAATGGTCCAGGGAAGCCTCGGCCGATGCCAGCCGCCTGCTCGATAGCGCCATACAGCAGGTTCGCAGCATGTCTCATCTGCTCCATCCGCCCATGCTGGACGAAGTCGGCTTGAAATCGGCGCTGGAGTGGTATCTGGATGGCCTCGCCAAGCGCAGCGGCATCGACATTTCCATCGATATTACTCCCGCCAATTTCCCCCGGCTCACACCCGAGCTCGAGACCACTGTTTTTCGCATCATTCAAGAGGCCCTCACGAACGTGTTCCGGCATTCGGGCGCCAGTGCCACGTGGGTTACGCTGGCCGAAACTCAGGGCCAGCTCATCTTTTCCATACGCGACAACGGAAAGGGCATCTCCGAAAAGGTTATGGAGTTCCGCCCCGATCGGATCGGCGTCGGAATCGGCGGGATGAGGCAGAGGGTCAAAGAAGCCGGCGGGGAATTGCACATCAGCAACGCAAATCCTGGCACGTCCGTCGCAGTCACCATCCCCGCCGGTATCACGCGCAAAGAGGTTACCGCAACAGCGTAAATCTCACCCCAGGATGCGGTGAAGCCGCGTTAAATGCGAACACCGCTCGCATGCTTTAAGGTATCTGCTACTGTGGCGGGGGACTGCTTCCGTCGTCTTGAGTACGTCTCTTCAGCGTAGGCCGGCCAGGGTCGGAGTCTTCTGGATTCTGGATGCGCGCATCCGCATCCGATGTGGGAATGTCGTACACGTATTTGATCGTAATCGGCGTTCCCGAACGGCCGTTGTCGATGTGCAACGTTTCATAAAGCTGCCGGCCGTCCTCCGAAAGTTCGTACACTCGGCTCATCTTCCCGCCCAGGGGGCTCTTTTCGTCCGACACCAGGTGGTTGCCGTCCCAATGCGCCGAGATCTCTTCACGGTTATTGTCTGTCTGCTTCGGAACCAGCCGCCCGTCGGTGTACAGAAGCAACTTGCGATATTGGTCCTCGGTCACGTCGATCTCTTGATCCTTCAGATCGACATTCAGCAACCCTGCGGGACGAAGCAGCGGCTGAATTTTCGGATTGTTCTCGATATCCTGCCCGCCGTAGCCAGGTCTGCCCGGCCTTCCACCCGGATAGCCGCCGCCTGGGTAGCCGCCGCCTGGATAGCCGCCCCCCGGGTAACCCCCACCGGGATAACCTCCGCCCGGATAACCCCCTCCACCCGGGTAGCCGCCGCCCGGATAGCCGCCGCCAGAATTGCCAGTGTTCGGATAACCTTCGGCCACGCGAACCTTCTCCCGCGGATCGTCGCTCTGGTCTTTATTCATTTTCCAGAGCCCGGCGAGAGTCGTTCTCGGCGGCGGTGCGGGCGGTTTGGGCCTAGGCGCGGGAGCGGCCCTGCGTTCGGAAGACTCCGGCTGTGATTGCGATTGTGAGCCCGAGGGTGGCGGAAGCGGCCCCGGCGCTGCCTGCGCGCGAGCACGGTTGGGAAATAGAAGGGCTGCGCTGAGCAATCCGAAAAGTAGGTACGTGTCGACTTTTCCGGCGTTCATTTCATTCTGCTCCGGCGCAGGTCGCGCAGCTTGCAACCACCTGGCGCTTGTTCGACCCGGACTTACTTTCTTCGAAGATACTCCTTACAGAGGTGGACGCAAGTGGCAATTCCAGTGTGTGACAGCCTGCCGGCACAATGAGATTCGTGCCCTGCCCTTCAACGATTCTTCCCCGATTTCCAAGTATGGCGGAGGTCTCTTCCCAGGAGCTAAAGCGCCTTCCTAAAAAAGTGCGCAACCTTATGCCCGCCCTCCTCCGTATAGTAGACCGTCACCTTGGCGGTTTTTTCGGTCCCCGCCTCGACGTCCTGGCCCGCATCCTTAGCGGCGCTGTCCGTCAGGCGATAAACCTGATCCGTTCCATCGGCGGCTTTCACGGTGAGCGTTTTGGCGCCTCGATCGATGTGTGTTACGGTGCCTTCGGTCGATTTCAGTCCATCCCTGCCGATGTTGTCGACCTCGTCGGCGGTTTCGTCGGTTCCTTTGGCCGTGTAATGCACCGCCACTTGGCTGCCTTCTTTCAGTCCATGGAAGGCATCCTTGGCGGCGTCGGCGGTATCTGCTGCCCCATGCACCGCCGTTCGCTTGACGAAGTGAAACGTATGCTCGCTTCCGTCGGCTAGCTTGACGCTAACCGTCCTTGCCCCGGCATCCAACTTCATGACAGTTCCAACGAGAATTCCGTGGTGTTCTTCGATGGCGGGCGCGGCCAGTGAACAAACCCCGACCATCGTCAGCAGCAAAAGGATCGTTGAGCAGAAGCGTGTCAGCATGATTGTCTCCAACGACTGAGTGGAATCTGGCCTCGGAAATCTGATGACGGGCGCACTCGATCCGTTGCTTGAATTAGAACGCCGAATTACGATTTTCCCATCGACAGGATCAGCGCATCCAGCCCCTTCCAGGCGATCTGCACTCCGATGCACAGCAGAATGAACGCGATCACTCGTAAGACGCCGTGAACGGTTTGCCGGGGAAATTTGGTGGTGAGTTTCTGGGCATAAGCGTAGCTCAGATACACCACGATGCAGTTCAAGAGAATGCCTCCGAAAATTCCCAGGTGGGCGAAGGCTTCGTCGATCGGATTCTTCTGCGCCGCATGAGCGCTCAAGGTGAGGGTAACCACGATGCAGCCCGGCCCCGCGGTTACCGGGAAGGTGAAGGGATAAAAAATCCTGTCGCGCAATGAGCTTCCATTGGCAGGCGAGGCCTGCACACTCGTTTCCGTGCTCACATCCTTCTGATTCAGCAGATTCCAGCCCATCGCCGCCAGAACAAACCCGCCCGCGAATTGGACCACCGGCAGCGAGATCCCAAAAAAAGCCAGAATAGCCGCCCCGCCCAGATCGATGGCCAGAAGAAAGAACAGGGTGTTGATGGCGATTCTTCGCGCCAGGATTCGAAACACTTCGGGTTTTTCGGGACCGACCAACCCCAGCAACAACAGTGCCGACCCCAGCGGATTGATTACCGGCAAAAGGGCGCTGAACGCCAGCGGCAGAAATTTTAGAGCCAGCATGATAGCCGATTCCTCTCGAAGCTTGAGTGGTGCATGCTATCAGAAACGAATCCCATCGCATCGTGCCGAGCCGAAGACGAGGGACCGCTTCGCGCAGGACGGTCCCTACCGGCTTTCTCACGCGCACCAACAAATGGGACGAGGCCTGCTCAGTCTTCGCTGAATGGCAATTTGACGGCGCGGAATTCGCAGAGAGACCGAGTGACGGGCGTCAGGGCGCGTTCTGGGCGCTGGCTCGAGGATTCACCTTCACATCCACATCGTAGGTCGAGAAGGTCGCCCCATCGGTGGCAATCGCGCGAATCCGGTAGTCACCCGGTTCGCTGAAGCTCACCTTGGTCTCCGACGTGAGCGGCTTCCCGTAAACGGCCGGGCTCAACTCCGGATCGAACTGAACTTTGCCCGGCCCCCGGTAAAGGATCCATCGAATCTTCACGCCTTCCACGCGCCCGCCCCGGTCTCCGGGGCCCGGCTTGGGAAGCCCGTCGTCGGTGGCGGTCACGCTCAATGTGGCGGCAGCGGGCAGGGTGATGTTGGTTTGGCTGGCGCCTCCCGTAATGATGGGAGGCTTATTGTCGGCGGTAGGATTGGAGTTCGCGGTACTCAGGAAAGGATCGGAAGGTGCATTCTTGGCGATGAGCAGGTCGTCTATCTCCCATTCCGGCTGCAGCCAACCCTTGGAGAGATTCGTCCTGCCCCTGTTCGTGAGCGTCCAAACCAGCCGCTTGGTTTTGACCCAGTCTTTCGGTACAACTACCTTGAACACGAACCATCTTCTTCCAGGGTAAAAGTGCGTCGGCTGGCCCTGATCGCCGTTTCCAAGATCGAAGCTATTCTCGGGACCGATCGGGATGTCGATCTCCTCGTCGGAATTTCTGTTGAGATATCCGAAATACATCGAGAAGGAACCGTCGGCATTGCTCTCCCACCCGTCAAAGGTGGGACTCACATCCTGCCCCCTGCGGTATTGGGCTCCCGGATAGGAGATCTGGGCATTCAAGCGGAAGCAGCCTGCCGCGAGGCAAAGCAGGGCGGCAAAAATGGCCACCCCGCATCGATGCCGATTCCAACCCTGAGGCAAATTCTTCTTTTCCATTAGCGCGTACTGGTGAGCGTGCGCTGTTCGGCCTTGCGCTCTTCGGTCTCTTTTTTGAAGTCTTCGTCGGACATGTAGTAGTAGCTCAGCCACGCCGAGCCCATCTCGTCGATGGTTCGTTCTCCCCACGTCACCTGCGCGTCCGGATCGGGGTTGAATCTGCTCTGGTCGCTGTTGTCGTGCCACATGATGCTATGAAGAACAGTCCCCGCCGGCAGCAGCGGCGCCGCATCGTCCGCGTAAACGTAGTTCCGCATCCAGTTGAATTCGAACCGGGCGCAACTCAGCATCTCCGTTTTTCCGCTCGGATAGATCGCTTCCAGGCATTCGGCCTTCCCGCGGTTGTGCATGTGCGGCTGGAACGAGAGCAGCCGGGTGGGCTTGATGAGCCCCATGTAGGCATCCGACCGTACGTTCGCCTCGTGTGGCCGGATGTCGATCGTATTCACGCCCACGGTGAGCGAAGTGATCACGTGCTTGGGCACGTAGCCCTTGGGATAAAACTTCAAGCCCAAGGCCACGTTGGTAGGAGTCTCCGTGCCGCTGGTGTGCAGGTGAAACTGGAAGTTGATTTTGGTTCCCGCCTTGATCAGCCGGCCCGAGCCTTCCGTGAACACGTCCGCGCCCTTGCCGATCGCATACTCATTGAGGAACACGCCCTGCTCGCCGACCTCCAGTGAAACGTTTCCATCGAGCTGGCCGCTGTGGCGAGTGCCGGCATCCGCTTCGACGAGCGAAGTCCGGATGTGGTGGATGACGTTATAGCCCTTGGTGGGGATGATCTGAATCGCCTGAACGTAACGGTCTTCCGTAAGGCCGGGATCGATCAGGATGTCCGGCCACCAGTCGGGCCCGTGGGCCTTGACGAGCACGTCTTTCGGCAGCGTTATGATCATGTCCGGCTTGCCGATCTGCCAGTCTTGATCGTTCGCGAACTTCCGCGCCGGCGGCATGTCCGCCGGATTTCCCTCCACTGCCCCGCCGTCCACCCACCTCACGATCGTCGCGATCTCTTCATCGCTCAGCGACTCGTCATTAGCGAAATGCTGAACTCCGACATTTCGATCGATCAGCCACGGCGGCATCTCCCGCGCAGCGACTTTCTGCTTGATGTCCTTCGCCCACGGACGCGCCTCTCCGTAAGTTACCAGCGACATCGGCGCCACCGTGCCCACGTGATGGCAAATCTGGCAGTGCTGCTGAAGGATTGGCGCCACGTTTTTCGCGAAGGTAACCTGGTCCTGCGCCCGGGCTGCGGCGGACGCCAGCATCAATGCGCCGATCGCCATCAATAAGGTGAAGGTGGTCTTCATATTCTGACTCCTCGCTCGAGAATTCGATCCGCCACTCATAACCGCCGGCCTAGGCCTTTGAAATCTCCGCTCTTTCGCTGGCCGCGTTCTTCCCCGCGATGCGGCCTTGCACCACGCAGCGCGCCAGGCCGTGAAGACTGAAGCCTCCGGCGCTTTCTCCCGCGCAGTAGAGGCCCGGAATTACGTTGCCGGAAAAATCCATTACCTGACACTTGGCGTTGATGCGCAGCCCCGCGCGGGTGTCGTGGATCACGGGCATGGCCCAGGCCGCGTAGAAGGGCGGCGTCTGAACCTTGTACTTGGGAGCGGGCTTCCCGAAGTCAGCGTCGTTCCCCGAATCCACAAAAGAGTTGTAACGAGTGACCGTGCTTTCGAGCGTAGCGCCGGATATCGGCTTGCGCTGATATTTGTTAACAATCGCGGCCGCTAATTCAGCCAGCGTGTTTCCCGAGAAGAAATATCCGTCCGGGTCCACGTGCGGCGGCGCAACCGTCCACTGCTCGCGCTTGGCTGCATCGGCATCGAAGATAGCCCAAATGGGACCGCCGCCGTTGACCGTTTCTCCGGTGCCGGCCAGTGCGGCGTCTAAAAAATTAGCCGGGTCGTACTTGATATTTTTGGCGTTGAGATAACTGCCGGGCTTATAGGAAGCGAGTCCATGGAAATTGTTGGCCGTGTACTGCCCGGCAGTCTCGTCGTAGAAGCGCGCCCCGGCCTGGTTCACGAGAATCACGTTCTGGTAGTCGCGTACGGTAAGGCCGCTCGCTCGCACCAAGTGGAAGACAGGGCTCCCCGGCTGCCACTCCAGATTTCGATAACCGTATCGGGTGCCGATCCTGCCCGCCTTGGTGAGCCGATCGCCGAACTCCCCCACTTGGTTGTACGCGCCCCAGAGTGAAGCGCCGATGGCGATGCCCGCCAGCTCTCCGCTGGCATCCTGGAAAGAGTAGGGCTCGCCGGCCACACCGTTGTACTCCTCCGTCAATCTGACGTCGAAGACCCTGCGGAAGTTCACGTTGTTACTGGAACCGCCGGTGGCCAGGATCACCGCCTTGTGCGCGCCAATGTTCAGGGTCTTACCCTCATTGGTGGCCTTGATACCCAGAACTTTTCCGGACGTACTTCCCTGCCGGACGAGGCTGGCCATCTTGTGCTTCAAGAGAATTTGCACGTTGGCTTTCCGCGCCGCCGCTTCCAGCGGCCGCACCAGCCCCACTCCGGACGACGTGGTCGCCGCCACGCTGGGGTCCGCCGGCTTTCCGGTCTGCATCATCGTCCACCCCAAGGGAGCGGAGTGGTTCTCCCGAAGAGCAGAGTTCCCGGTGGAATTCGCGCCTTGATTGTCGGGCGCCTTCTCGACGAACGTCACGCCATGAGCCACCAGCCACTCGAACGTCGGCGCGCTATTATCGGCAAAGGCGCGAATGATCTCCTTGTCGTTGTACCGGTAGTCGGGGAAGCCGTTGGATTCGACCACGGACCAATCGGTGAGATCCGCGTACAAGAGGTCCGCTGAATCCTCGATGCCATACTTCTTCTGCCGACTCGTCCCGCCGCCGAGCGCCACGTTGCCGCCGCTCACCATGGCGTGGCCGCCAATATCGAAGTTCGCGTCGATCAAGATGACCGACGCTCCTTGTTCGGCGGCTTCAATAGCGGCGGGCAGCCCCGCGGCTCCGGCTCCGACAACCACAATGTCCGCTTGTTTATCCCAATGCGGCGGACGGCCTTGTCCCTCCGCCTGTTGCACACTCAGGCCGCTCAAAGCCGCCGCGCCGACGCCGACCCCGGCGGTCTTTACAAAATCGCGCCGCGACAATCTCTTCTTGCCTTGATTATCCTGAGGATTGCGTGCCACGTCGGATCTCCCGATTGCGGCCGAGGCTTCTGTCTTTAGGCGCCTTAGGGCCTGACAGCGATGTCGTTTCGATTTCTTGAATAGCCAGTATTCTGGATTCCCACTTTCGGCTTGCGAACTTCCCTGGCTCGGAGTGTAGCCCTGCCCCGCTTGGCCTGTCAACGGAACCGCGCTAACGCTTTGCTGGCATGCAAAAGTCGTTACATCGAGCGCGAGGGAAAGCCTAAGTCGCTATAGAGGAACGTACTCGAGAACCACCTGGAGCGGGGACTGCCTGGTTACCTTGGGTTGATCCGAATAGTCCGCTAACGGCGTCACGTGCACCGTGATTTTGCTGCCCGCCGGTATTTCCAGCGATTTCTGCAGCCAATAACGCCGGAACCACTGCGGCTGCGGCCCGCTTAGCCGCAAAAGAGGAACATCCTCCCCGGATGGTGTGATCGCGTCAACATTCACAGACTGATAGGCACGGTCGAGCATCGGCCGGAGCGCGACGATGCGTGCCGCCCTGGGGAGCGCGGCCCCAAAACCGGCGGCTCCGCCGGGATCGCCGCCAGCTTTCGGCCGGTCGATCGTGAAGGATTGCAGCTCCTGAACCTCGGCCAGCGAATCGGCGAAATACAAGCCGACTGTGCTCCTGTCGGAGACCGCATTCCGCTCCTGGTCGAAATGCTTCTTGTAGTGGATCTGCAGATGAATTTTCGAGCCCGGCGCAAGCCGGAAACCGGCGCCGTCTGGCGCGGCCGTGGCATCGTTCCCGGGTTGCCAAAGCGCCAGCACGGGACCGTTCTCGATACTGATAATGGCGTCGCGCACGATTGCGGCGTTGCCCGGCATCAGGTCGGCTGCTTTGATCCATTTGGTCCCGGCAAGATTGGTCGGCAGAATGAAATCGCGAACCTCCTCGACAGCAGGCGGAGCCACCGTGTGCTCGGCGTCCATCTGAATTTTGAGATCGGGCGGCCCAAGCTTCCACTCCGGATGGAAGGTCACCTCGGGCAGCTTGGCGTCGGGATCGCCCTGAGGCGTACCTCCCGACGCCCACACCACGATCACGTCGAGGTCATGCGAACTGATCGCCTGCCTATCTTTGATCGCCGGACTCGTAGGATCCACCGGCCACGGCGGCATGCGGCCCGCCGTGAGCTCCTCGCGGATGGATTCTGCCCACGGCATCGCCGCGCCGTAGGTCACCAGCGACATTGGCGCCGGCCCGCCCGGGACGTGGCACTCGCCGCAGTGGTCCCTCAATAGCGGAAACACATCCTTGTTGTAGTCGTATTTCGACGTCACCGGCGTGTGCGCATCCGTATGCGGCGTGGCAAAAATGAGGAAGAGACCGGCCGCCAGAAAGACGGCAACGCACGCTGCCGTCGTGCGGCCCAGTTTTCTACCGGCTTCCATAAGCCCGCTCGACATCACCGATCGCCACCGAGAATTCGCGATAAAGCGGCAGCAAACGCTCCTTGTTGCCGAGGTCGCCGGCGGCGTCGATCTGCCACGCTGCCATCGTCAATCGCCTCACCGCGCTCGTCATCTCCGGGCGCTGAGCTTCCGGAATCTCGTTCGCGTGGCTTTGCTCCAGTTCGAGCGCCACGTCTTTGGCGCGGATCGCGGGATACCAGAGAGCGCCCAGATTGCCTGCGTCGAGCAGCATTTTAACCGAGTCCGCGCGCCCGGCCAGCTCCTGGAGCAGTCCCTGCGTGGTCGTGGGCAGCGGCGCTTCCGGCCGGAAGGTGCCAGGCGTGAACGTCACGCTGTCGCCCGTCTGAGGCGAGGGTGTATCGGTCGCCGGCGCCTGCGAGCTTGGCTGCGCTTCTGTTCCGCCCTGCGCCGGCGCGTTGGTAGCAGGCACAGCCGGGCCCGGCTCCTTCGAGTAATCGGCAAACGTGAAGTCGAATACGCGCTCCTTGTCGTCAGGCTTGAACTTCACGCGCAGCGTGAATTTCGCCGGCAGGTCCACGGAGGGCATAAGCGCTTCGAGAATGTTGCGATCCTTCGTTTGTACGCGGGCTTGCGTAGGCTTGAGCGAAACAAACGTCCCGGCGTCATTCCCCTGCGCGTCGCTTTTCGCGACTTCCGCGGAAAAGCCGGTCACGGCCAGAGGCTGGGTCATGTCGTTGTAGAAATACACGCGCAACGTGTGCGGTTGCACCCAGGTGCCCTCGAGATGGTGCCAATTGTCGTCGGCCATGAAGAATTGGCCGCCGTGGCGCGGATTGTGATCTCCGTGCGCGCGCCGTTCATAGCTTTTGATCCGCGCGCTGCCGTCGCCGCAGCGGCCTGGGTCGAGTTCGTGAACCTTGGAATTATCCTTGCACGTGAAATACAGCGCCGCAGTGATGGGCACGAGCTCGCTCTTGTCCACGGGACAAATGCCCGGCTTTTCCTGAATGAACGACTCGAACTTCAGACACGAGTACACCGTGGCGATACGAATCGGCAAAAGAGGCTTCCCGGATTGCGGGCAGTTCCCAGGCTGGTCCTCGAGAACTCCCTCCTCGCCCGGCGTGGGGCAAACGTAGGACACGGGCGGCAACTCGTTTGCCGCGGCCGGCTTGGCGACAACAACCCGCACCTCATGCAGCGTGGAAAAGTCGCCGTCGTAAACCGTCGCGGTAATGTGATCGCCGGCTTTCAGCGTCAAGTCGCCGGGCTGATCGATGCGGTAGTTCATCGTCATCGGGCCCATCCAGCCCGGCACATTGTCGCCACTGACCGTCAAAATCCCGGCGCTCACGTCGATCTTCTCCACGGTGCCGCGAAACGCGTGGGCCTTCTTGCCATTGGTCTGAGCGGCGGAAGATTTCGACGGAGAGCTTGAAGCGGGCCCCGATGTCTGAGCGGAAAGCGTGGAAAGCGAAGCCCCGAAGCCGAGCATGGCCGCAAACACCAGGACCACCGCTATGCTCGGGCGCATGTTCACGAGTCTAACCTATCTGGACACGATACGATTGCGGCTCCGCTCGAGCGCAAGAGCGACGAACTACCGGCGCGTTGCGGATAATCTTCGATCTCTGTGGCCATTGGGCATACTTGGCAACAGCACAAACATGACCGTCATGCTAGAACCCTTGCATTCCAAAAACAAGAGTTCCACGATCTTCCCGACCTGGCGAATTGACACCGCCCCCGCGCGGTAGCAAACTTGGCCCCAATCGGTCCGGCCCGGCGAGACTCTGGCGGAAACTACGGAGGCAGAACATGCACCGGCTACTTAGGCTCGCAGTTCAGGCAGCTCTCCTGGTGTCGATCGTGCCCGTGTTCGCAAACGCGGAAGTATCGCGCGTGGAGATCGTTTCGCGCCGCGACGTAGCCGGTGGCCGGTCGTTTGGCTCGGTTGGCCCCTACGAACGAATCAGCGGAAAACTCTACTTCCTGATCGATCCCGCTAACAAGCGCAACCAGGTGATCGCTGATCTCGATAAAGCGCCTCGCAACGCCGCTGGAGAGATCGAGCTCTCCGCGGATCTCGTAATTTTCAAACCTCGCGATCCTTCCAAGGGTAACGGCATCGCCCTCTTTGACATTGTGAATCGCGGCTCTGGCGTGGCCTTGCCCAGCTTCGACGGCCCAGTTGGGAAGACGCCCGATGCCGAGGCCGGAAATGGGTTCCTGCTCAACCGCGGTTATACCATCGTGCAGGTCGGCTGGGAGTTTGACGCCCGCAGAGAAGGCGCGGTCCGCATCGACACTCCCGCCGCCGTCGGCGTCACCGGCCTCGTTCGCGCAACCTTCATCCCGGACAAGCGAAGCAATCAAGCCACCGTCGGCGACTTGGTTGGCTACACGCCGAGCGATCCGGCCTCTTCTGAGAACACCCTGCGCGTGCGCGAAAAGTTGGGCGCCGATTGGGTAGCCATTCCTCGGGCCAAGTGGCAACTGGCGGGCAACACCGTCACTCTGGAGAACGGGTTCGAACCCGGCCACACGTACGAACTTGCCTACCTCGCCGTCAATCCGCCGGTGGCCGGCCTCGGTTTTGCCGCCGTGCGCGATGCCGCCGCCTGGGTCAAATATGTGCCAGGCGCAGCCGTCTCCGCGAAATACACCCTTGCCTTCGGCGTGTCTCAAACAGGCCGCTGGCTGCGCGAATTTCTCTACGAAGGCTTCAACACCGACGAGAGCAACCGCCAGGTATTCGACGCGGTCTGGCCGCATCGCGCCGGCGCCGCGGGCATTGAGTTGGACCAGCGATGGTCCACTCCGACGTCGTTATTGATGGAATCCGCCACGCACTTCCCGTTCTCCGATCGTAAGCAGCGCGATCCGGTAACGGGTCTCGAGGACGGCAACCTCGAAAATCCTCGCGCCGTCGAGCGCCAGCCCAAAATCTTCTATACCTTTTCAGACACCGAGTATTGGGAGCGCAGCTTCGCTCTCGAAACTACGACGCCCGACGGCTCGAAGGATATCGACCCGCCGGCGAATATGCGCCTGTACCTTTTCTCTGGAACGCCGCACAACGTAGGCGCCTTCCCTCCCGCCGTGACCACCGGCCAACTCCCGGCCAATCCCTTTGACTCCCGGTTGCCGCTGCCGGCTTTGCTCGTCGCCATGGAAAAATGGGTGCTACAGGGCGCCGCGCCCCCGCCCAGCCGCTATCCCCGTTTGCGGGACCACAACCTTGTGCGCTCGAGCGACGTGGCCTTCCCCAAAATTCCGGGCGTCGCTTCCCCGCGGACGGCTTTCGCGGGCGTGCGCGGAGCGAATCGCCTCCTGGCCACGGATGGCGCGGGGGCTCCGCTTCCCTTCCTGGTTCCTCAGGTGGACCGCGACGGCAACGACGTGGGCGGCCTTCGGCTTCCCGACGTGTCCGTGCCGCTGGCAACCTACACGGGATGGAACTTCAGAAACACCGCCATCGGCGGTACCGAGCAGCTCTTTCCGCTGCTGGGCGGCTACATTCCCTTCGCGCGCACCAAAGCCGAACGCGAGCAGTCGGGCGATCCGCGCCTCTCCGTGGAAGAGCGCTATCACTCGCGCGATGAGTATCTGAAGCTCGTGCAGGATGCGGCGTCGGCGCTCGTAAAGCAGGGCTACCTCCTTTCAGACGACGTGCCTGCGATAGTCAAGCACGCGGGCGAGCATTGGGATTTGATCGTGGGAGGCGCTACCAGCACGAGTGTGCGCTGACGGGCTGTCTGTGCGCCGAGTTCGATCGCATTGACAATTTTCCAAGCTGGGTGCTATTTTTCAGGCACTCGCGCTTGGCAGCTCACCGGACGCAAAGTGACGGCATTTGTTGGGAGGCAGACCAATGGCACACAGGACCTCTGGTGTTATGGCCATCTTTTTAGGCCTCATTTTGGCGGCGATCCCTGCATTTGCCCACCACTCGCTCAATGCCGAGTTTCAGATGGGCAAGCCCACCGAACTGAAAGGCACGCTCACCAAAGTCGAGTGGGATAACCCGCATGTTTACTGGGACGTCGACGTGAAAGATGCCGGCGGCAACCTGGCGCATTGGTCCGTCGAGGGACTGCCCCCGAGCTACTTGCACCGAAGCGGCGTCAACCGATCGGATATGGTCGCCCTGGTTGGCAAAGAGGTAACGATTCATGGCCGCCTCGCCAAGGACGGTTCCAAGCTGATGTTTGGCTTGGACTTCGTGATGCCGGACGGCAGAGTCATACCCGTGGGGCCTAAGGCCGGCGACGACAATCCCTAGAGATTTGCGATTGTGGAGAGGAGAAACCCATGAAGCATCAGTCCTATCTCCTCGGTTATCTGGCGCTCGCTGCGGCCGCGGTTTTTGCTGTTTCCGCTTCCGCGCAGTCCAATCAAAATAGCGCGCCCTCGCAGGGCAAGAAGTACGCTCCTCCTAAGCTTTCCAAGGATCGTTCCAAACCCGCTCCTCGCGCAGCCGATGGACATCCCGATCTCTCCGGAATGTGGATTGAGAGGTACGGAGCCTTAGGAGCCGACCCCGCTGCCGGAAAACCCGCGCAATCGAGAGCTGGGGGATCCGCCGAGGCCTCTTCTTATCCTACCGATGCGTTGCCGTACCAGCCCTGGGCGGCCGAGAAGGCCAAGCAGCTGCACGACGCCGAGAATACAGACCCGCTGCTGCACTGCGAGCCCTATGGTATTCCCCGCATCTGGGGCGGCCCGCATCCCGCGCGATTGGTCCAGTTGCCCGGCGAGTTGATCATCCTCTATGAGCGGGACACCTCTTTTCGCATCATCCCGACGGATGGCAGGCCCCATCCCGATCCCGCCGATATAGACCCGTCCTGGATGGGAAATTCCGTTGCCAAATGGGACGGCGATACTTTGGTCATCGACACGATTGGCTTGACGGATAAATCCTGGCTGGGCACCGGAAAGAATGCCGGCGAGGGCAGCGCGACGTTTCACAGCGACGCGCTGCACGTCACCGAACGCATTCGCCGGCCGGATTTTGACCACCTCGCCGTCGAGATCACCAACGACGACCCTAAGGTGTTCACGCATCCTTGGGTCTTTACCTGGAACATGACTCTCGCGCCCAACGAACAGATGTACGAGGACGTGACCTGCTCCAACGAAAAAGATTACCAACACCAGATGCCCGACAAGCCGGCTGCCAGCGACGCAGGCAAGTCGGCCAAGAACTAGATTTCCGCAAACAAGACACGGGCTGTGGCAGGAGAAGAGTTTGGCCCTACCCGAATTTTTTAATGCGCTCGAACAAAGCGGCTTGAGCACTTGGCTCCGCGAATCGGATTCCGTATTCTCCTTCTATTTTATTCTCCTCTGCCACACCATCGGCCTAGCTCTCCTCGTGGGTACAAATGCGATTCTCGATCTGCGCCTTCTCGGCGCTGCGTCAGACCTTCCTCTAAAATCGTTCAAGCCGTTCTTCTCGGTGATGTGGCTCGGTTTTGGGATCAACGCAATTTCCGGCGTGTTCCTTCTGATTGCCTATCCGACCAAAGCCTTCACAAATCCCGTCTTCTATATCAAGCTGTTGCTGATCGCCTCCGCCGTCCTCATCATGCAGCGAATGAAGAACCGCCTTTTCGGTGATGCCGCTCTCACCGAATCCGACATGATGGCTCGAGGCCGGGCCATGGCCACGTGGTCGCTGGTGTTGTGGATTGGTGCGATAACCTCGGGCCGCTTGCTCGCCTACACATTCATCTATCGAATGTACGGCGAGCGATAACGCGCAGTGTCACGGAAGATTTATCGGTGCACTTCGATTGTGGCCGTGAACGCCTGGATATAACGCCCCAGCACAATTACAGCCAGCCACAGTCCGAATGAAGTCGCCGCGATAAATTTCGCGAAAGGCGTGGCGTTCTCGCCGGCCTTCAACCCTTCCACGCTTTGGAAGACGCCGGTCAGGTAGAATGCCGCCGCGTTCAATCCCAGCAGCACAATCGCCAGTATCTTGAGCCAAAACGCGGCGTCGTAAGTGTAGGTATTGGGCATTCCGATGAACGCGAGAACGCCCGTAAGAACGTTCAGCCCAAATCCCGCGAGCCCCCAAGGAACCAGCCGCAGCAGCGGGCGCGCCGGGACTTGCTTTGCAAATCCCAGAATCCTCAAGTCCAGCACCGCGACCACGCCCATGAGCAGGGCCAAACCGATGAAGTGCACGTCCATCATGAACGCCCACCAATATTTATTGATGAGCATTAGACTGGCGAACTTCTGCGGCGAAGGTTCGAAGGCATGCACGAACGCCGAAATTCCGGTCTCTTTGATCGACGGGGCATCCTGGACCGACCCTATCTCGACATGACGGATCACGGCGCCGGTGCTCTCCACCCTGGCCATCAGCCCCACCGTAATCGCGGAGAAAAGCAGTAGCGATGCCAGTGTCCAACCTCGCTCCTTTGCGCCTCGCTCCTTTACGGCCGATTGCCGCTGCCACAGCGCCACCAGCGCCAGCGCGCCGGTAACCTCGATGAAGAAAAACGCGAGCATTGCCGCGCCCTCGTGTCTGTCGATCAGAGCTCCAGAAACCCCCGCCTCGTCCTTGATCGCGCCCTTCGCCCCCACGCCGCTAAAGAATGTCGGCAGAGCGATCAGGGCCATGGCAGCCAAAATAATCAGCCCGGCTCTCTTCAAATCGTCGTCTTTTCGAGGTAACGACCCAATCAATAAAGCGACGCCTATAGTCGTGCCGATGATTGGAAAATGGTTCAGCAGGAGATGAAGATGCGCCAGATTCATAGCGCTGCTTTAGGACGCCTGGAGTTAAGTACGTTAAGCAACCGCCGAGCCGCGCCAACATAGCTGAAATCCGCAGAGGATGCAATTCCGTGCGCCAAAGTTTGCGCGCCGCCGAAAAACCGTTGCTTACTTGGAATCGCCTCGGTGTATAACTGTGCCATTCCAACGGTGTAATTCCGGGCCGTGAGGATTCGGGAGAAACGCATGCACAAAAAGCTCCATAAGTTGCTGTCGCTGTCAGGCCTCGCAATTGGCGTGCTCTTCTCCTTGCCCGCGCGCGCCCAGCAGCAACCGCCAGCCTCTAAGCCCGATTCGCCCGAGGTGATCGCGCACATTGAAAAAGCCAAGAAGATTGCCGGCGCCTACTGGGCCACCGAAGAGCACTTCCTCTGCGAAGCGCCGCGCGCGGATCCGGCCAAAGATCCCGGCCCCGTAAAGCTTTTCGATAATCTTTACGCCATTCCCGGGCCGTACTCCGTCGGCAATGCCGTCGTCTACGTGATTCCCACCTCTGCCGGGATCATGTTGATCGATGCAGGGCACGCCAAGGATGTCGAGTCGGTCGTTCTGCCGGGACTAAAGACCCTCGGCCTCGATCCCGCCAACATCAAGATCGTTATCCTGGCGCACGGCCACGAAGACCATTACGGCGGTGCGGCGTATCTGCAACAGCATTACGGCGCGCATATCGCCATGGCCGCCGCCGATTGGGATTTCATCAACGTTCCTCGTCCGCCCGCGGCCGGCGGCAATGCAGCCACGCCCGCGCCGCTGCCGAAGCGCGACATGATGGCCTTCGAAGGGGTGCCCATCACTCTTGGCGAAGAGAGCGTAACTCCCGTCTTCATTCCCGGACATACGCCCGGCTCGCTGGGCCTGATCTTCCCGGTCAAAGACGGCGGCAAAACCCACGTCGTCGGCATGGTTGGCGGTGGCTTCATCGCCCAGGGTACCGGTAGCCAAGTCCAGGAGTTCATCGACTCCCTTCAGCATTTCGAGGACTGGACCAAAATGATGAAGGTGGACGTCGAGATTCAGAACCATCCGGTTTTCGACGGGTTCGCGGATAAACTGGCGGCCGTTCGCGCGCGAAAACCCGGCGAGCCCAACCCCTTCGTCGTCGGGCAGGCAAATTACACCAGGTTCGTCGAGGTCATGAGTGAGTGCGCGAAGGCGACTCTCGCCCGGCTCAAGGAATAACAAAACTGGAATATCGAAAATCTCAGAGCTCCTCAGGAGGAGGCAAGCGATGAAGACGAATCTAGCCGCAAGAATTGGCGCAACGCTCCTCGCCGCCGCTGCGATCTCATTCGCTGTTAACGCTCACTTAGTGTCGGGACGCCATGCTGCTGCAATCGCCATGGCCGCAGAGAAGCCGGCAAGAGTCTCCGCCATCGCCAGCGCGTTTCCGCCCAGCGCCATGCCCCTCGGCTTGCCCTCCGACGACGACGCCAAGTCCGTATTGGACTCCTCGATCGCCTATCACCATCCGCAGTGGATCGATGTGCCCCTGGGCGCGACCAAGATTCACACGTTTGTTATCTATCCGACGCTCGCGGGCACCGCGCCGGTAGTCGTAGTTACCGCCGACCGCCAGGGGCTCAGTGACTGGGTTCGCGCGGTAGGCACCGAAGTCGTGAGCCAGGGCTACATCGCTGTTGTTCCCGACCTGTTGTCCGGTCAGGGCCCCAACGGCGCCGGCAGCTTCTCTTTCGCCAGCAACGAAGCCGTGGCGGCCGCGCTCAATCAATTGGGTCCCTCCGAGGTCGAGCGTCGCACCCAAGCCGTGCGCGACTACTTTGTCAGCCAGCCCGGCTCGAACGGCAAGAGCGCCATCCTCGACTTTAATTGGCCGCAAAGCCAGCTCGATATCGCGATCAATACGCCCGCGCAACATCGCCTCGTCCAGTTTGATCTCAGCGAACACGCTTGGCACAACACTCTGGCGCTCCTGACTTCTCTCGCGGAGCCCGGGGCCATGCCGCAGCAAGACTCGGCCATGCCGAAGCCGCCCAACCCCAAGGACGACGCCACCGAGGCGGCGTCCTTCGCACGCGTGCGCGCCGCGCAGCAGGAGATCGCCAAGCGCAAGGACATCGTCCCCGGCCACTTCGGCGGCCCGCTAAAAGCCGTCGAGCAATCGCCTCGCCATGGCCAGTGGATCAGCATCCCGGTGAAGCTCTCCACCGGCACAGTGAAGATGCGCACCTGGCTGGTTCAGCCGCTCGGCAACGACAAGGCCGCGGTTGTTGTCGTCGTTCAGCCCGCACCCGGCATGGATATCGGCGAAGCGCCCAAAAAAGGTGCCGGAGCGGACTGGCTGCGCGCCGTCGCCGATCAAGTCGCCCTCCAGGGCTTCATCGCCATACTGCCCGATCTCTCCTCGGGTCTGGGTCCGAACGGCGGCGATTTCGACTCCTTCCACTTCGCCGACGATGTAGCCAAGGCGCTGCAGATGCGTTCTGGCCCCGATAAGATGGAGATGATCCGTGCCGCGCGGGATTACGCCTCGAAGTTACCTCGAGCGAACGGCAAGAGCGGAGTCACCGGTTTCTGCAGCGGTGGCGGCCAGTCGTGGGCAAGTACCGCCGACATACCCGGCGTGAACGCCGCCGTCAGCTTCTATGGAGCGCCGCCCGACGCCGCCACCATGGCAAAAATACAAGCTCCGGTCCTCGCCTTCGCCGGCGATGACGACCCCGGATTAGCCCCCAGAGTAGCCGCTGCCGCACCCGAAATGCAGAAGCTGGGAAAAACTTTCGAGTTCACAATCTACCCCAACGTCACGCACGCCTTCCTGGAACATCAGACGTTGGGAGAAAATGCAGTGGCAACCCTGGACGCCTGGCCCAGGGCGATGGCATTCTTCAAAAAGTATTTGAACGGCCAGACGAGCAGCGCAAACACTGCGGCAAAATAAAGCCACGCTAGCCGTTCGGCATCCGGCTCCGTTCGGGTGGGAACTCAGCTATGCGGCTCGTACCCCGCGTCCTTCCAGATGGCTTCCGCCTCCGGCGATGCCAGAAACTGCAGGAGCGCCTTGGCCGCCGCGGGATCGCTGGCGTGCTTGGAGATGAACCCCACCACCGCGATCGGCGTGGAGATTTTTCGCGGCAATGCCCCGACGATATCGTATTTGTCTTTCTCGGGCACCATGTCGCTCAGCATGAGCAGGCCAATATCGATATTCCCGTCTTCCAGCCTCTTGGAGGTTTTGATCACGTTATTGGTGGCATCGGGCGAAATCCCTCGCGAAGCCGGGCCCAACTCGACCTGACTCTTCGTGGCCACTTGCTCGGTGATGCCGAGCTTGGTTAGCGCCTCCCACGCGCCTTGTCCCGCCACCGTGAAATCGGGATCTTCATAACCGATCGTCTTGGCTGACAGAAGCGCCTTTTTCACAGCCGCGGGCGTGGAGATATCCGGTTTCGGCCGGCCTTTTGGAACCGCCAGACCCGTGACAATGCTGGTAACCAGCGTCGCGCTGCTGGGAATGATGGTTCCCGACGCCATCGCTCCCGGGTAAGGCGCGATGAGTAGCGAGACATCGGCAGGCTGGCCCTTGGCCACCATCTGCCTGGTTTCCACGCCATTGCCGTAGGTCACTTTCACCTTGTTGCCCGTTTTGGCCTGGAAGTTATCGACAATCTTCTGCGTCGGCGCGCGCATCGGCCCCACAGCCAGCAAGGTAATTTCAGTCTGCGCACGCGCGCCGGCCCCGCCGCCAAACACCAGCGCTAATAGAAAGATCGCCGCCAACACGTGTCTTATTCCTTTCATCGATTGCTCCTTGCGAAATACGTCTTCGTAGCCCAGGCGTTCACTGAGCGCGCTTGTAGTGCACGGTCGTCGTGCGCGGCGCCACCTTCATGGTCTTCAGTTTCTTGATGTAGTCGGGCGACGTTTCTTCCGCCCCGCCCAGCGCCGCTTCCAGCGGTATCCCGTACTCCACCGCAAAATCGCTGAGAAAATCGTTCTGCCCCGGCAAATAACTCGGTACCTTCCCCGCCGGGACGATGGTCCCCTCGGGGCTGGTCTCGCACGGGTACGGAGGAATCACCTGGTCGGGCATGGAAACCCAGCTGTATTCGCGAATGTACGGTTCGGTTAAATAAGCGGGATCGTTGATGATGAAAATAATGTTCAGATAATTTCCGTAACGATGAATCCGCGTCGTCACCGTGGAGAACGAGCTGCGCGGCACCCCGGTGCGCGTCAGATACGCTTCCTTTAGGTGGTCGGTTGTGTACACCAGCGTGTTCCCTTCCCAGTGCCCGGTGGAAAATCCCGACCATTTGTGGGGCGCGTTTGCCGAAGGATGCGGCCGGCCATCCGTGTAGATCACTTGCTCCCCGGCCTGCCAGGCCACGTGCAGGTGATAACCAACGTCCTGCCCTGTCTCTTTGTCGATCTCTTTGGTGATGTAAAGCTGCGAAACCGAAACACGCAGTCCGATGTCCACCGGATGCGGCCGGCACAAATTCTCCGGCAGGTCGGGCAGGTCGGGGTGCCAGCTCTCGGCCCTCAGCCGCCCCGCCTGGTTGATGGGGATTCCGGTATAGTCGCCCACGTCCATTCCGTCGTTGTAAACCCTCGGCGACCACTCGCCGGTGATATCCGCCTGGGCCTTCGCCGGCCGGCTCGGCAACATCATGAACAGCAGCAGTAGCGACAAAACCGTCATCGCTTTGCACTTCATCTTTGTGAAGAATCTCATCCGCTCATCCTTTCCCAAAACGCTTGCAGCACCGCTCGCCGTCCACTCGGCGCCCAATCAGCGCGGCTCGTCCGCCCGGCATTGCGTAGGATCCCACCCCGTGGCGTCCGCGACTTTCTTGAAGTGTGCGTGCGTAAACAGCGGTTCCACCAGGTATTGCGGATCGGTGGTCACCGTCGTCACCGTCAGCCAGGTGTTATTCGTGTAAGGATCCGTAAACGTGTCGTAGAACTCCTCCAGCTTCGCGTTGGCGCTGTACGGAACTCCGTTCTTTTGCAGGTAGCCGGGGCGCATCTTGCTGGTAACCACCTTGAGGTAGTCCGCCGGCCTCAATTGCCTTCTCGGCAGCAGATTGCCTTTAGAATCCAGCACCGGCCCGCCCTGCCCGTCGCGCGTGTCCACGAACTCCTGCCCCTCCCACGACGCCGCCGAATATCCCTGCCAGCTCGGCGCTTCGCTTTCCGGCGCTGTTCCGCCGAAATGGAAGAGGCGAGTCTGCGTGCCGGAGTCTGTGTCGATGCGCAGCGTGTTGTCGTCTTGCCAATAGACATGGATCCGTCCCGGAACTTGCATGATCGCGGGAGCCGCGTACGACTTGCACGCCACGCCTGCCGCCTGATCTTTGGCCGGATCCCAGGTGTCAGCCACCTTGCGTCCCTCGGGGTTCAGTGGAACGAATTGAAAATCGTTTTTGTCCGGAACCATCATCCGGTAGCGCCACAATTCCGTGACCACCGATACCCAGTAGCCCGTGTAATCCTTCGGCGCCGCCGCCCGGGGCGTTTTCGTGGGCAGTTGTTGCACGCCAATCTGGTCCCGTGGAATCTGCGCCGCGAGCTTAGCCTCCCCTAGCCCCAGCATCAGCAGCATTGCCGCCGCGCCGATTAGCTTCGCGCCCGCTCGCCGCGGACTTCTTCCCCAGCGCATCTCCACTCTCATCGTTCGCTAACCCCGCTGGCCTGAGTCTCTTGCTTGCCGGTGAGGCTCTTGTACGCCGCCTCGATAAACATATCCGTCGTCCAGTCGCCCTTGCTCTTGCCGTAAATCGGATCAAAATCCTCGGCCGGTCGGGCCGCCTTGATCTGCTCGAGCGTCATGCCCTTCTTGATCATGTCTTGCAGCCGGTCTCTCACAATGGTTACCATCTGCTGGTAGAGCGCCAGATCGGCCTCGTCGCAAATCCTTCCATGTCCGGGGACGATCAGCGTGCCCCCTTCCTGATGGTCGCCGGGAACGGCCATAATCTTCAGGCGATTCAACGCCTCGATCACCGCTTGCAGGCTCCCTCCGCTCTTTAGGTCGATGATCGGGTATTCCGTGATATCGAAAATATCGCCCGTGCTGATTACGTCCGAGTGCCGGAAAACCACGATGCTGTTCCCGTCCGTGGTTCCCGGCTGGTGATAGATCTCCACCGCTTCGCCATTGAAATACAGGCTCTTCGCGGGACTCGAATACGGGTCGTTGGGCCAGGCCTTTTCGGGCACCGCCGTGGTCTTCCCCGTCGGCGCGCTCATCCGGTCCAGAATCGTGTCAAACGCCACGATCATCACGGTCGCTTGCGCGGCGCGGCCGATCGCTAAAGCGTGCCCCGTCTCCGCGAACACCTCGTTGCCTCCAATATGATCGCTGCGATCATCGGTGTTGATGATGTACGTCACCTGGCCCTTCGATAACCGCTTCAAGGCTTCCGCCACCTTTTCGCTCATCGCCGCCGAGCCCGTGTCCACCAGCAGGGTTCCGTCATTGCCCGTCTGCACGGTGATATTCCCGCCCGCTCCCGCCAGCAGGCTCACATTCCCCTGCACGTGCAAAACTTCAATCTCGCCGCTGTCGCCGCCGCGCCCCGGAGCGCCAGTTTGAACACTCGACGCCGCGTTGCCCCCGCGGTTTTGCGCACCCTGCGCCGCCCCGGACTGTACCCATCCCGCCACCGCAAGAAATCCCACGCCAATCAACATGGCGAACACCATAGCCATGCCGCGAACCGCGCGGAGAACCCTGCCACGAAGCGAGTCCAGCCGCGTTCTAGACGGGCAACAGTTCATATTCTCCTCAGCTCTGCCAACATGACGATCGATTCCCCGATAGAAGTGAATTTCTGACGCATGATCTACTCCGCCCCATTCGAAGTCAAGCCGTTAGATTCCCGCGTCGCCGCAATCGCGCCCTCGCATCCCGTGTCATTCCGAGGTCGCCGCAGCGACCGAGGAATCTGCTTTTTTCCGCGCCGTGCTTCACCCCGGCATCCCTAGGTTTAAACCTAGCGCCGCGGCCTTCAGCGCGGCATCTTACCTCGGACCCCTGAGTTCACCGTGGGACCTAAGGTTTATTTAGGATAATATGGCCCGCCTATGAAACTCGAATCGAGACGACCGTTCTTTCGCGCCTCGGGGCTCGCGCTCGCGTGCCTGCTCGCTGCCATAGCGGCAAGCGCCCAGGCTCCGCCCGCCGCCCAGACCCCAGCAGAAAAGCCGCCCATGGCGGAGCAAGTCTTCAAGAATGTCCAGGTGCTCAAAGGAATTCCCATGGACGAATTCATGGGCACGATGGGCTTCTTTGCCGCCGCCCTCAGCCTCAACTGCACCGATTGCCACGTGAAAGCGGCCAATGACGACTGGGCGCGGTACGCCGACGACACGCCCCTCAAGCAGACCGCCCGCAAAATGGTCCTCATGGTGAGGACCATCAACCAGGCCAACTTCGGCGGCAAGACCGAGGTCACCTGCTACACCTGCCATCGCAGCAGCAATCACCCGAAAATTGTCCCCAGCCTCGCCGAACAGTACGGCTCCCCGCCGGAGGATCCCGACGATGTGGAAAGCCACGGTGCCGCGCTCACTCGGAACGCGCCCTCGGTCGATCAGGTCCTCGATAAATACATCCAGGCGCTCGGCGGTGCGCAGCGGCTCGCCAAGCTCTCGAGCTTTGTCGCCAAGGGAACTTACTCCGGCTACGACACCTCCGACGACAAGGTTCCCGTCGAGGTCTACGCCAAAGCTCCCAACCAGCGCACCACCATCCTTCACGCGCCCGTGGGAGATGGCGTCACCAAAGACGGCACCACCGCTTTCGACGGCCGCGACGGCTGGATCTACGCCGCCAACACCCTGGTGCCGATGCTCACCTTGACCGGCGGAAATCTCGACGGCGCCAGAGTGGACGCCGCCTTGTCTTTTCCCGGCGGGATCAAGCAGGCCCTCACCGATTGGCGCGACGGCTTTCCCGCCACCAGCATCGATGGCCGCGACGTCGAAGTCGTTCAGGGCACCAGCGGCAAATCCACCGTGAAGTTATATTTCGACAAACAGTCGGGCCTTCTCGTGCGCCAGGTGCGCTATGCGCAGACCATTGTCGGCCCCAATCCCACGCAAATCGACTACTCCGACTATCGCGAGGTCGCGGGTGTGAAATTGCCGTTCAACTGGGTGGTAACGTGGACGGACGGGCAGTCGAAGTTTGAGATGAGTCAGGTGCAGCCGAACGTAGCGATTGATGCGGCGAAGTTTGCCAAGCCGGGCCCGTGAGCGCCGGCCCGGTCACCAGAAATCCCCGGTCACTTGCAGCCGAAGATTAGTCGGACTTCCCTTCCCACTTGAAGCCGTCCGACGGCCGCTCGATTTTCTGCAGCAGCATGCGATGGTCCTCGGTAACGCGGCCGGGCATGCCCGTAACGATCACGTGATCGCCGGGCCGCAGCGAATTCCTCGTCACGCCGCCTTCGGCCAGCTGTGTAGGCGCGGCGCCTTCGATCAGCCAAAGCTGCGTCACGCCCTTATCGTCCGGAGCCTCCACTTTCATGAACGAATGCGGATTGCGCCACAGGAATTCCTTGAGCGTCCCTTCGATCGTTTGGCTTTTGCCGTGCAAGTAAGTTGCCGTGGCAGCGTGATGCGCGAAGGTCGGGACGCCGCCCAATGTCAGGACAATCCCCACGCCCAACGATGCCAGCACCATACGTTTCATGAATATCTCCTGTGATTCATCCCGACCAGCCAGCCTACATGCGAATATCCCTACCGCCCCTACCGCAGAATCTGTCGCGATGGTGCACCGGATGCGAATGGAATGTCAAGAGTTGCGGTCTCTCATTACTCCCCTACCGTCGGCCGCACGCCTCTCGCCGGCAACATTGACATCGATCCCGCGCAATCGTAGTATGCACCCCAATCTGCCTCACTTATGTGCGGGAATCTGACGAGCATTTTCCCGCGGCGAGGCTGGCTGACGAACTGCCGAACTCGCTGCCGGGCGTTCGCCACGCCACTCTGTTCCCGGCACTCGTCTTTGAGGGGAGGTAAGGACAATGCGAAATTGGCGCACGCCGATGCTGATTGTGGCCGCTGGCCTCCTGATCGCGGCAGCGGCAAATCCTCTCTTCGCCCACCACGCCAACGCCGTATTCGACATCACCAAAACCGTTACGGTGAAGGGCACGGTGACGGACTGGTTTTGGGCCAACCCGCATTGCCTGCTCAGGTTCGACGTGACCGATGAGAATGGGCAAGTGTCGCACTGGGTCGGCGAGACGCAAGCCCCCATCAACATGATCGGCAAGGGCTGGCGGCGGGACTCCTTCAAGCCCGGCGACGAACTCACCGTCAGCCTGCGGCCGCTCAAGAATGGCAAACCGGGAGGCAGCGTTCTGAACGTCACTCTTGCCAACGGTAAGGTGCTGGAAACAGCGTCTGAAAACATTTACAAGCCGGGCGCCTCCCCAAATCAAGATGCACCCAAACCCGAACCCGACGATGCGCCCAAACAGTAAAAGACGTTTAGCGTCCTTCACGGCAGCGCGAGTTGCGGCATTGATGATCGCAGCGTTGGCCTTACCACCGCTGGCGCGCGCGCAATTCTCACAGCTGCCCATGAACAAGGAGCCCGGCGCCGTATACGATTCGGATGTCCCCAACGAAAAACCCGGCCCCGCCCCGCGCCGCGATATCTCCGGCATTTGGGAGCCAGCCCATTCCTTGGCCGACGATGTTGGCGCCGACGGTGCGAGATCGGCGCCCGCGGACGGCAAGCCCGAGCACGAGCCTCCCTACACGCCCGAGGGAAGAAAAGCCTACGAGGCGCATAAGCCCACCTACGGCTACAGGCAAGTTCCTCCCACGCTGAGCAACGATCCCATGCCCGGCTGCGATCCCCAAGGATTCCCGCGCATCGCTCTGCACAATTTCAGGACCAGCTGGATCATGCAGAATGAGAAGAACGTCGTGATCCTCTACGAGTTCAACAAAAAATGGCGCGTGATCTGGACCGACGGCCGCAAGCTCCCCGCCAACGCCGAAGACCCCAGCTGGGCCTATCTGCCCGATCTTTCCGAGCCCAGGTGGTGGGGATATTCGGTGGGCAAATGGATCGACGATTACACATTTGAAGCCGAATCGAACGGCTTCAACGAACGCACCTGGCTCGACAACGCCGGCCGTCCCCACAGCGGCGCCCTGCACGTCATCGAACGCTATCACCGCGTGGACGCCAAACACCTGGAGATGAGCATCATCATCGACGACCCCAAGTACTACACCAAGCCTTGGGTCGCGCTCGACCGTTTGTCCCTAAGGTTGCAATCGCCCAGCTTCGATTTCTTCGAGCAGGAGTGCTCCCCGTCCCAGAGTAAGGAATACAACGAACTCTACGGCGAACCCGCCTCCGAGGACTTAGGCAAAGCGCCCGACAAGTCGAAATGAAGTCCAAGTAACCCGAGTAACTACGAGCAGCTACGAGCCGCTGAGAGGACCGAGAAGGCCCGCCACTTCGCAGCGCGCTATTTGATGTTGTTCTCCTTGCCTTCCTTCACGTAAGCAATCGACTCAGCGATATGGTTTCTGCTGTGGATGGACTTCTTCTTGGCCAGATGTGCGAACATCTGGATGCCAAAGCCGCCGTCCAGATCGTCGGTAATCCTTTTCTTCCACGGACGCCGTATGATCTGCGTCGTCAGCCGTCGCGTGATGCGCGGCTGCGTCATGATGTGGTCCGCGATCTTCCAGGCCCGCTCCAGAAGCTTCTCCCGCGGCACCACTTCATTCACCATGCCGTACTCCAGGGCCTTCTGAGCGTCGATGGCCTGGCCCGTGAGCAACGCATAGGCTCCCCGCTTCACGCCCAGCAGCTCCAGAAAACAGCTGTGAATGCCATCTCCGGGAACCGAGCCGATGTCATAGTGCAAATCGAAAATGATGGCGTCTTCGCTGCAAATCGTGATGTCGCACATCAGGCAGATTTCGGTATGAAAACCGGGGCCATTGAGAACGCCGATGGTCGGAATTTCCAGGTCGTTCACTAAAGAGCTCACGTTGATCCGGCCGTCCTTGTAGGCATACTCGTAGGCCCAATGTTGCAGGTCCTCTTGCTCCAGTTTGAAGCCCTCGGGATCCGCATCCATCATGAACTCCTTGCCCGATCCCGCGAAGATCATCACTTCGTTTTGGGGATCGGCGCCGATGGTCTTGAAAAGCTGGCCCACCGAGCGATGATTCTCCACGCTCAATTGGATCGGGCCTCCCGCGGTATGCGCTTGCGCGAGAATCACGCCGTCTTCGCGGCGTTCCAGCTTGTAATGCTGCTTGAATCGCTCCTTGTACTCCTCGAACTTGGGTGTAGCGACAAAATCCACGAGTGACATGACGATTGCTCCTTTCGCTATATCAATTCGAATATGTCTGCCGGCGCGCGGGGCCGGCCCCCAGGCAACCGGACCCAGGTAGCGGATCAAAGACGGCCCACCCAGCCGCTTCAGCGGCCCCGACTTCCGGGCACGTTACGCGACTGCGCCCGCCGCAGTCAAATGCCAGAGTCACAAACAGACGGCAACAGCTCCGCCGCTAATTCCGAGGCTCGCGACGCAACTCCCCTGTCATTCCGAGGAGCGGGTGCGCATTTTGCGGCGACGAGGAATCTGCTTTTTGCTCTCCTCGCTCACCCTCCCTGCGTTGTCATTCTTCGCGAAGCCGTTGTCATTCTGAGGTCGCTCTGGCGACCGAAGAATCTCTCCGCCAAACGTTCCATTGAGTTCCAGCCCGTCTTGAGAGCATAATCCGCGAAACATAGCGGAAAGCGTTAGCGGCCCAGTCTGAATTTCCTGGATCGTGGCACAAGCGTGGAATCGAGGAGGGCTGAGGAAATGCGCAAGGCGTTCACCAGCGCAATCGCCTGCTTGGCGGCCATGCTGATTTTGTCCTCGGCGGCCAAGGCCCAAACCGCCCCTCCCCAGCAGTCCAATCCTCAAGGCCCTCTTTGGAAATACGACGGCCACAACAGAGTCGCCGGCTCCGGAGGACCCGCGCCGGTGCACGATCTGAGTGGGTCCTGGGCCGGCCCGCGCTCCGGAGCTGGCGTTCAGGATTCCAAGCCCGCCGACGTGCCTTCCATGACTCCGTTGGGGCAAAAGCTATTCAGTGAGCACAAGACCCTGACGAAGTACGAGCCGGCAGGAACAAACGATCCCGTCGTCAGGACCTGCGATCCTTTAGGATTTCCGCGCGCCGACAACTACTCCATCATGGAAATGGCCTTCGCGACCATGGCCGACCGCATTGTCGTGCTGTACCCGTTCCAGCAGCAATGGCGCGAAATCTGGATGGACGGCCGACCGCTTCCCAAGAATATAGGCTCTCCCGAAAAGGGTTCACCCGATCCCAGGTATTACGGAATCTCCGTAGGCCATTGGGAGTCAGATAACGTACTCGTCGTCGATACCACCGGCTTGGACGAGAATACCTGGCTCAACGAAGCCGGCTATCCCCACAGCGTCGACGCCCACGTGCAGGAGCGCTTCACCCGCACCGATCACAATGACCTACAGTTGACCCTAACGATTGACGATCCCAAGCTCTACACCAAGCCCTTTTCCCTCGGCACCGAATATTTCAAATGGGTCCCCAACCAAATGCTGGAAGAGCGCCTCTGCGTCCCCTCCGAAGTGATCGAATATCTTAAGGCCGTAGGCGACCCGGCCGGCTCCGCCGCCTCTCCCAGATAACCCGCACGTTTCGAGCCTCGCAATCGCAGATTAGATATACTCGCCGCAATGTTGATGGTAATCCTCGGCGCCGGAGCATCCTACGATTCAGCTCAGGCCTATCGCTTAGCTGCGCCGCATGCCGCCCAGCAAAGCTTGGCGCGCCGCCTGGGGAGCCTTGGCGTCCTCCGCTTGCGAACGAACTCTTCGGCCGACAGCTTACTTTTGGCACAATCGCTCAGAGGTACCCTAAGCTCACCCATATCCTCCCGTTCTTGCGCGAACGCTTAGGTGGAAAGGGCGTCGAGGAAGTTCTGGAATCTCTCTTGGCTGAGGGCGAAGGCTATCCTGAACGTCAGAGGGAATTTGCCTCCGTCCGATACTATCTGTGCGACCTACTAACCGAGGTGACTAAGCAATGGTGGACGCGGACCAATGGTGCCACGAACTACGCGCCTCTTGTTGGCGACATCCTACGCTTCAACAAGTCAAACGAATCCGTCTGTCTCGTCACCTTCAACTACGACCTCTTGCTGGAGCGTGCGCTATATACCTTTGACTTCAAACGCAGAGAGCCAGAAGAGCACCTTAGCTCCCACCCAACTCTCAAACTTTTCAAGCTGCACGGCTCCGTTGATTGGTCTAGGCTGGTGGATTCGAATCTTCCTGAAGGCACCCGGCTCCAACCGCAACATCTCATCGAAGAAGCCGCCACAATCCAACCCTCTGACAAATTCGTGCTCGCACACGCTACGAATGACTACGAAATGCACCAATTTGGAAAGCCTATCTTCCCGGCAATTGCCATCCCATTACGAACGAAATCCAACGACCATTTCGAATGCCCTATCGCTCATCGCAACTACCTTGCGGGCATGCTGCCGCACATAACAAAGATTCTCATCATTGGCTGGCAGGCCAAAGAAGCACACTTCTTGCGGATGCTACAATCGAACCTCCCCAAGCTAAGTCATGTAATGGTAGTCGGCCAAAACGCAACGGATGCTGACGGAACTCTTAAATATTTCCAGACAGAGATTAGGCTGGACGTCCCAAGCAAATTTGTGGGCCAAGGAGGGTTTACTGAATTTATCGTCAACCGCGAGGGCGACCGTTTCTTCAAGGCTTAAAGCTATCTATTCGGACAGTTTCCATTACGGCGACGGGAGGGTGGCCAGTCCTTTGCGGATGGGGAGGTTTTTGCGGGTGCGCCCTGTCCCGCTCGGCGGGGGCAGGGCCTCGGCCACCGGAACAACGCAATCGGTTACGCAGTCACCAGCGCTCGCGGATTCTTCTTTGCAATCGTGAGGAGCTTCAAGTGCAAAAAAACGTATAGCTTCCCCTATTTCGTTGCCCCGTGTAATTCCACTGTGGTAACGTGCCGGTTTCCTGGTCTTCGTTTTTCCTCGATCCGCTTTTCCAAGGCACGCGGGAAAGGAACAATCCATGGCTTCCAAAAGGTCGCAGATCGAAATTCCCCAAGGCGTCGACGACCGCTATCTTCGCCGCCTCTACGCATCCACGCGCGCTAAGCAGGAACGGCTGTTCAAACAAGACTCCGACCGCTTTGCCCTCGTCCACAAGCTCCGTGCCAGCGCCCTCAAGAAAGACGCCAAGGCCGCGCGTGTGAAGGTTCCGCCGCTCGGCAAACACACCGTCGCCGAAGCCCGCTCCACTCTCGCCGTGCTTCGCAAGCGCCGCCCTCCGCTCCCGCCCATTATCCGCGGCCACAATCCCACCGTCTTTCCGCCCTACAGCAGCACCTTTACCTCCTCTCCCGCTCCTTCCGGCCCCTACATGGAATTTGTGCCCTGGGCCGGCTCTCCGAACGCTTCCACCGGGCAGGTTGGCAGCACTCTGGTCACCTGGGGCGTGGGGGCTGGAATCATCCGCTACGATGTCGAGCTCCCGTACTATCTGTGGGCCCAGGGTACCTATCGCCTCACCGTCACCGCCACGGTCAGCGGCATCTATTATCTCTATTCACCTTCGATGTTCAGCTTCGCGTACAGCTGGCTCGCTCTGAATGTCTGGGCCGATGACGCCAATTTCGCTCCCGACTACATGCCTCAAACCAGCAACGTGCTGTGCGAGCGGTTTTTGTTCTTCCCTGGCCGCGACTGGAACTACGTCTCCGGCCAATTCCAGGCTTCCGTCGAATTCGTCGCCGGCGACGCCCCCACGCCGTACATAATCGGTGCCGGCACTACGCAGCAGGTCATCGCCATGGACGGCTGCATCGCCGGAATGGATGCCGACACCACCATCAATTCTCTCGACATCGAACTGCTTTAACGTTTCCCGGTAAGTGGGTCAGTTTGAGGTTTCCAGTCGGGGAGCACTAAGATCCTCCTTCACTTGCGAACTTCAAACTGACCCCCTGCCCGTCTCCGTGATCTTGGCAATTGACGCCCGCGGTAAAATAGATATACGCGTGGAGAGATGACGGGCTGGCGCTCGAGCACTCTCCCGGTGGATGCGCCCCGATAAGAATGAAGGCTCGGTGTTGCGCGTGGGGATTTTCGGAGTGAGCCTCCAGCTTCGCGAATGGCGGTGGAGGATCTGCTGCTGGCGGGTGGCGCGCCCTTCGTTTCCAAGGGTGAGGTTTTAGGTTTGGTTCCTAACGCACGCTGCCAACGCAGCACGTCCGCGTGAGTGGAGGTAAACGCCCTGGAATGATATCCTTGCAAAAAACAACGGCCGAGCGAGGCTCCGTTTTCGCGCTCCGACCCTTCGTTCTTGCTAACTCCTTTTTACTCTGTCAATTAGAAGAATATCGCTGCCGAAAAGCTGGGGCCACTAAGTACCCTAGAATGATATCCTTGCAAAATGAACGGAATAAACAGCCTGGAATGACATCCTTGCAAAAAAAGTGGGGGGTACCCCCCAAGGGCGCACTTTCATTGCCAAACGTGGCACAGCGACTCTTCGCTGTGCAGCAGCGGGCTTCGGACTACTTACCCTTATCCCCGAGCCCCTTACCTACAGGATCGGCGAACTCCTTGTCATATGCCGCCGTCTCGGAAGGCACGCACTCCATCTCGGAAATATCGAAGCCGGGCGGTTGCAGTCGCACGGAAAACTTGTCCATGGCCACCCAGGGCTTCGTATACATCTTGGGATCGTCAATCGTCACGCTGATCTGCAAATGATCGCGATCCGCGCGATGATACTGCTCGATCGTATGCAGAGCGCCGCTGTGCGGACGCCCCACGTTATCGATCCAGCTTCGCTCGTCGAATCCGTTGGATTCGACAACGAAGGTGTAGTCGTCCGCCCACTTGCCGACGGAATACCCCCACCAGCGGGATTCCGGAGGATCGGTCGGCGTCCAACGCGGGTTCGCGGGATCCTTGGGAAGCTGCCGCCCGTCGGTCCAGATCACGCGCCACTTGCGGTTGAATTCATAGAGGATCAACACCTGGTTCGCGGTCTGCACGATTTCGCTGGTGCGGAAGTTATGAAGCAGGATGCGCGGAAATCCCTGCGGATCGCACCCCGGCACCGGATCGTTTGTAAAAGCTGCGGGAACTTCGGTGACGCCGAAGGTCGGCTTATTGGCCAGAAAAGCTTTTCGTCCTACAGGAGTGTAAGGCAACTCATGCTGCGGCTTGCCGTCCGACGGCATGGCTTTGGGGCCGGTCGCCTGCACGCCGTCGCTCGCTGTTTTGGCGGGTTCCCAGATGCCAAAGATGTCGTGGCGCGGAGCGGGCATCGGTGGCTCGCCCTTTTTATCGGAGTCGTACACGGCTCCCGGCTGCCGCGCAAATTCGCCTTGTTGCGGGCGAACGAAGAGCGAGAACAGAAATATGCCGGCAACCAACGTAAATGGGATCAGAAAACGCTTTGGCATTATGGGGATTCCTCTCCGAGATATTCGCGCGCGCGGAAACCTGGAGGCCTACGCTTCCCTTCTCACTGGCCGGCTCCGCCTTCGCCGAAGTAGCGCAGCACTTTACCATTGGCGAGAATCACTCGATCGACGCGCCCCATCGGCTGGCCATTTTTGGTCGGGATCAAAACCACCGTCACATTGTCCCCGACCTTCAGCGAGTCTTTGTACCAGCCGCTGTTGATCAACCCGGGGGGATTGGTTTCCTCGGCAAGCCAGTGAGTTACTTCGCCCTTATCGTTCTTAACGTCGAATTTGAGCCAGCAGTGAGGATTCGCCCACACCCACTCGGTCACGACGCCCTTCAAAGTAAGCCTTTTGCTCGTGTCGAACGCCGCGTTCCCATGATGGGCGAACAAAGGAACTGCCGAGACCAGGAGCGCGACGGCCAGGGCGAATCCTGCGGCGTTCTTTCTTGCTATCCTTGCCATTACGGCGATTCCCATTGCGATTGCCTCCGGTGCAAATACCGCGTTGCCCGCCTCACTCGACATAAAGAGCGAAGGCGTGCCCTGCGCAAGCGCGGCCCATTATATTTATTTGCTGCTCCCTGCGTCTTTGTCTTTGAGGGACCCGTACTGCTGCAGTTCCTGATTGTCCGTGCAGTAGTACTCTTCCAGATCTTCGTGGCCAAGCGACCACATCCGCGGAGCGGAAGTCCACGGTTTCGCGAGCACCTTGGGATCCTCGATCGTAACTTGATAGATCAGGTAGTTTTTGCTGGTGCGCGTAAGGCGCTCGATCACGTGTTCCTGATCGCTATGGAACCAGCCGACGAAGTTGTTCCAGGTGCGTTCGTCGATGGCAATCACGTCGATGATTAAAGTATCGCCCTCCCAATGGGCGGTTGCGTCTCCGGCGTAAGTGGGATCCGGATTTTTGGTGTGGGGACGGCCGTCGGTGTGGATCACGCGAAAATTGGTATTCAATTCGTTCAGCTGGATCAATTCGTCGCGAGTTTGCACCAATTGTGTGGGGTACGGATTCAGGAGCAACATGCCGGGAGTGCCGCGCGGCTGACAATTCACTGAGGGCCTCGCGAGTTCGAGTTCCACTGGAGTCATGGATTTGATCTTGGCTGCCGCCCACGGCTGGAAGGCGGGCTTTTCTTCGGGCGTCACCTTGGGATCAAATTGGCTTTGCGCCGCGGGATGATCCGTGGAGTAACCACCCGTAAAACCCGGGAACCACACGCCGGAAAGGTCCGGATGGCCGTCGGCGGCACGCGGAGCCGGTCCACCCTTCGGCAACGCATCCGCTGCATCCTGGGCTGCGGCCATGGAGACGCACCCCGCCGCCACGGTTGCGAGGACCAAAATAAGGCGAGCAAAACGAAACGTTGTTCGCGGCGGTTCAGTTCTGCCCATGCTCGTAATCGCTGCCGACCTTCAGTTTTCGGCCATCGGGCATCGTGATGTATTCGGCGGCGGCTCTTTTTATGCTGGCGTTTTTCCCCAGGCAGGCACGGGCAGTGACCGTCTTCCCCATATTATCGATGAAATCTTGCCTCTGGATCCCGCTCCGCTTCAGATAGGCTACCGACACCGCCTCGAAGCTCCACGAGCTGACCTGATTATTGGCATCCTTGAGGTCGATATAGAAATAAACGTGCGGATTCTCCCAGTCGACTTTCGTGAGGGTACCAACCATGTCGCTGCACTTGTCCTTATCGTATTCAACGGAAAAGGTGTGATGCGCGAAGGCAGGTGCAGCCAACAGTCCCAAAATGAGCGGCAAGCCCAATAGAGCTCTGTGCCTCATTATCGTAGCCTCCTCAAGTAGATGGAGTCCCAGTGTGCGATACAAGTGCGACGGTCATGCGTCGATAACTCATTGTCAGGGAACGCGACCACTCAAATCGTGGCGGTAGTCTAGCATCGAACGGCCCGCGTGGGCATAGGATTCCTGGCTTGGCGGCTCATCTCCCTCGGCCGCTTACCACCCCTTGCAGGCAAGTTTCTCGGCGGCTCACCTTTGCCGCGCTTGCGCCACCATCTCCACCAGGACGGTTCTAGCATCCGCCGGAGTCGTCACCTCGCGCGAGAAGACGATGCGTGCGCCGCGCATGCCTTCGTGGGTTCTCAAACGCACATGAAAGCCGAGCCGGTCGACCGAAGTCATCGCTGCCTCCTGAGACTCGAGGCCGGCGAATGCCTTGGCAAGCAAGACGAGTGCATCGGCGTGGTCGGTGTTCATGTGCTGGATAATGCCGGTGGCCACGTCCGCCAGCGGATCGGGCTTCGCGTGTTCATAATCCGAGGCAGAGACCCAACCCATCACCCCGAATCCGCCCACGTAGTAAACGTCCACCACGTCCATGCGGTAGAAGGAAAAGTCTTCAAAGTCTACCCAATGTTTGCTGTTCGGGTAGCGGGCGAGGTAAAGCGGCCGTACTTCGGCCACATCCTTTTCAGCCATGGGCGCCGCATTCCCGAGCAGCGTCACTCTGGACGCCCCCAGAGGATCGCCGCCGGCGTCAGGCTGAGCCACCAACAGGCTGGCGTGCGGGTTGGCCTGCAAGTTTTGAGTATGCATGGCCATCGTGCTGATCAGGAAGATAGGACGCCCAGCATTGTCGAGGCCGTAGGGCATCACCGATCCGAAGGGGAAACCCGGCTGCTTGCGTGAAAGCGATGAGAGGCTGCCGATGCGGCCCAAGTGCATCAGGGTGCGAGCCCGCTCGGTATAAGAGGGCTCGGCGGGGGCGGGCTGGTCGCTTGGCGCGCTCGGGCCCGCATGTTTTCCTGCGAATGAAGAAGCCATAGTGATCTCCTACTTCTTATGCGACTTCTTGTGCGATTGGCGGACGTTTCTTGCCGAAGCCAGTCGCCTGTTCAAACGCGTGCGCCATTTGCAGGACGCTGAAGTCTTCTTTGTCGCGGCCGACGATCTGCACGCCAACGGGAAGTCCCTCGGGCGTAAAACCGCCCGGCACCGAGGCCGCCGGATTGCCTGTGGCCGAGATATACCAGCAGGACTTCATCCAGTCGATGTAGTTATCGAACTTCACCCCGGCAATCTCCGTGGGATAAGGCATGTTCACATCGAATGGCGGCAACTGCGTGGTGGGCAGAACGAAGTATTCGTACTTTTCGAGGAAAGCCTGAAAGCGGCGCCAAATCTGGCCGTGAGCGGTCTCGGCACGCGCTAGATCTATGCCTGTCAGTCGCAACCCTTCCTCGATCTCGCCCTTGAGCGTGTCTTTGAAGGCTTCCGGGTTTTCTTTGAACCGCGCGCCATAAGTCGCCGCCGAATTCCAGGCGCGCAGCACGCGAAACGAGATCTCCGCGGGAGCGAAGTCCGGCTCGGCCTGTTCTACGATACAGCCCAGCGACTCAAATGTCTGGCGGTGCCGATCCACCACGGCGCGCACTCGCTCGTCAAACGGCGCCCCGCCCAAGTCCTTGAACCAAGCGATGCGCGTGCCTTTGAAGCTACGGTCGAGCGGCCGCCTGAAACGTTCTCCCGGTTCGTTGATGGAGAGCGGCGCGCGGGAATCCGGCCCCGCGATAGTGCTCAGCACAAAAGCAAGGTCGGCCACCGAACGCCCGAGGCATCCCGAGGTGCTGAGAGTCGACCAGGCGAATGCGGCTTTCGGATTTGGCACTCGGCCGATCGAAGGTCGGAAGCCAACTACATTGCAGAATGCAGCGGGATTGCGCAGCGAGCCTCCCGTATCGGAGCCGCTGACGACGGGCGCGAGTCCGCAGGCCAAGGAGACGGCGGCGCCGCCCGACGACCCGCCACACGTCTTGGTCAGGTCATAGGGATTGTGCGTGGCGCCGAAAACCGTGTTGAACGTCTGCGATCCCGCGCCAAATTCCGGAGTGTTGGTCTTGCCGATAATGATCGCGCCCGCGCGCCCCATCCGTTCGACAACGATATCGTCTTCGGTGGGGATGTAGTCCTTGTAGAGCGGCGATCCGAAAGTGGTGCGGATGCCCTTGGTTTCCAGCAAGTCCTTGTGCGCGACGGGAAGGCCATGCAGCAGCCCCAAAGTTTCTCCGTGCGCCTGCATCTCATCGGCTTTGGCCGCGGCGGCGGTGGCCAATTCCGGCACCAGAGTTACGATGGCATTCACCTTCGAGTTTACGCGCTCGATCTGTTGCAGGTGCGCGGCGAGCGCTTCGCGGGCAGACAGCTTCTTGGCTTGGATCAGGCGGGCCATTTCTACCGCGCTCAGAAAACAAATGTCGGGAACGGAGGCCTGAGCCCCGACAGGGAGTTCAGCCCCGACAGTGCCGTTGAGGAGAACCGCGCCGGCCATTCCCAGCAGGAGTTCGCGGCGAGTTGGATCGTTTTCATTCATGGGGCTCACGGGCTCACTCATCGGTGTGAAGTTTATCATCCTCGCGCGTGGGCGGCGGATAGGAACTATGTTTCGGAGCAAGCGAGGGGGCCGCTGCAGGTTTCGGACGTCCGGCTCAATTGCGTCGTGGCCCGGCGCGACACGACATTGACCGGTTGCGTCGTCTAAGCTTATCCTGCCCTCGCGGCGACACGGTTACCTCAGCATGGATGCAACACCTTGTTCCTTGCGGGGCGGCTGGCCCGTGCCGTTTGTAGGAGACGAGATCCGAACACGCCTCACGATCGATATCCACGCTCACGTGATCAGCACCGATACGGCGCGCTATCCTAATTCGCCGCTCGGCGGACACAAATCGGACTGGTCTCGCGAACGACCCGTGAGCGCGGAGCAGATGATCGCGGCCATGGATCGGGCGGGCATTGCGAAAGCCGCGTTGGTACAGGCCTCCACCTGTTACGGCCACGATAATTCGTATGTTGCTGACTCCGTGGCCGCCCACCCAGACCGGTTCACCGGCGTCTTTTCGGCAGACGTCCTCGCGCCTGACGCCACAGAAAAGATGCGCTATTGGGTGGGCCGGAAGCTGATGGGAATGCGTCTATTCACGGCAGGCAGCACGATGCCGAATCAGGCGGACTGGGTGGACGATCCGCGAAGCTTTCCGGCCTGGGAGTGCGCGAGCGAGCTCAAACTCCCGATCTGCATGCAGATGACCGTGAAAGCGATTCCGCAGCTCAGGCACATGCTGGAGCGCTTTCCGAAGGTCCCCGTGGTTCTCGATCACCTGGCTAAGCCAACTCTCTCGGACGGCCCTCCTTATATGGGTGCAGCCGAGCTCTTTCGACTTGCGGATTACAAAAACCTCTACTTGAAGGTTACGCCGCGCACCGTCGCGGAGGCCCAAAGCGGAAAATCCACTCACGCTACCTTCTTCCCTCTCCTGGTATCGAAGTTCGGAGCTTCGCGAATCGCCTGGGGGTCAAACTATCCGACGTCCGAAGGCCAGCTCGAAGAGCTGCTGAAAGTTTCCGAAGCGGGTTTGTCCGTCTTGACCGCGGAAGATCGCGATTGGATCTTCGCCCGGACGGCTGCGACTCTTTATCCCGCGCTGGCCGGGAATGAGAAACAGGAAGCCGATGCCTGAAACGCAGACGCAGCTGACTCTGCAAACTCTTTTGGCGGCGAATCCGCACACCAGCGCCCTGAGAAGCGGGCAGCTGCGATCCCCGCTTGTCAATTTCGCTTTTGCGGACGTAAAAACGGTCAACAAAGCCTTCAAACCGCTGGTGCGGGAGCAGAAATTCGATCTGGGCGAGCTCGCTATCGTCACATTTCTACAAGCCAAGGCATATGGCAAGCCCTACCTTCTGATGCCTGCGGCGGTCGTGGCGCGCGGGCAGCATCACACCATCTTCTACAATCCGGAGCGCGGTCATCTAAAGCCCGGCGATCTGAACGGCCGCAGGGTGGGTGTGCGCGCATACACGCAGACGACCGGTACGTGGGTCCGAGGGTTCCTCGAAGAAGACTACGGCGTCGACTTCCGTCGCGTTCAGTGGGTCACCTTCGAAGATCCGCACGTCGCCGAGTTTACCGATCCACCGTGGGTGCGGCGGGCGCCGGAGGGCAGGCAGCTACTGCAAATGTTGCTCGATGGCGAAATCGATGCCGCCATTTTCGGAAGCGAAAGTCCCGAGGGCACGCCGCTCGAGCCGCTGATCCCGGATGCGGCGGAAGCCGAGGCACTTTGGGCCGGGAAACACGGCGGCATTCCGATTAATCACATGATGGTGATCAAGGAATCGATCGCGAAAGAGCACCCGGAAGTCGTGCGCGAAATCTATCGCATGCTCAAGCAGAGCGCGGCCGCTGGTCCCTCGGAAAGCGTACCCGCGCCGCGATTCGGCGTTGAAGCGGTGCGCAAGTCGCTCGAAACCATCATCCGGTATTCGGAACGGCAGCGCCTGATTCCGCGCCGCTTCTCGGTAGACGAACTATTCAACGACATCACGCGCTCGCTCGACTAGACCTACATGCCTACGCCGACCGCAAAACTGGACGTCGCAGAAGTGAGCCGAACCGGCGCGTCGCCGCGTCCACGCCCGCGCCCCTGGTACACACATCTCTCCGTGCTGGTTTTGCTGGCGATGGCGCTGGGCGTGGTGGTCGGTTATGTGTGGCCCGGAAGTGCCGACGCGCTGAAGCCCCTCGGCGACCTCTTCATCAAGCTGGTGCGAATGCTGGTGGCGCCGATCATCTTCTGCACGGTGGTGCACGGGATCGCCAGCGCGGATGAAGCGAAAAAGGTGGGCCGTGTTGCGGTGAAAGCGCTCGTTTACTTTGAGGTGGTGACGACGATCGCTCTGGTGCTGGCCTTGCTCCTCGTTAACGTCTGGGCGCCCGGCGCCAAAATGCACGTAGATTTGAAGACGCTGGCCGGAACCGCGGTGAAGGCGCCTGCCAAGCCGATCACATTCGGGCAATTTCTGCTGAACCTGGTGCCCGAAAGCGCCGTGGGAGCCTTTGCCGAGGGCGACGTGATCCCGGTGCTCTTGTTTTCCGTGATGTTCGCCTTTGGATTGCTCGCGTTGGGATCGAAGGGCAAGCCTCTTGTGGAGAGTATTCACTCGATCGAGCAGGTCTTGTTCAAGATGATCGGCTTCGTGATGTGGATCGCTCCCCTTGGCGCGTTCGGAGCGATCGCGTTTACGGTGGGCAAATTCGGCCCGTCCTCGATGATCGCCCTGGGCAAACTGGTTGGGGAGTTCTACGTTTGCTGCCTGCTCTTTGTGGCGATCGTGCTCACCCCGATTGCATTGGCGGCCGGCGTGAACATTCTGCAATTGATTCGCTATCTGGCGGCCGAACTGATGATTGTGGTGGGCACGAGTTCGGGCGAAACCGTATTCCCGAATGTCTACGCCAAGCTGCGGCGGCTGGGCGTGGAGGAGTCCGTCGTGGCTCTGGTGCTTCCCGCCGGTTATTCGTTCAATCACGACGGCACGTGCCTATACTGGGCCACGGTTTCGGTGTTCCTTGCGCAGGCTGTGGGCATTCATCTATCCATCGGGCAGCAGTTAGGGCTCCTGGCGATCATGCTGTTTACGTCCAAAGGAGGAGCAGGCGTGGCCGGGTCGGCCATCGTGATTCTCGCGACCACGCTTTCGGCCACCAACGTGATTCCCGTGGCGGCCGTGGGAATCATTCTCGGCGTTCATAGCCTGTTGTCGTCGGCATTTGTCCCGGTGAACGTATTGGGCAACTCCCTGGCGACGATCGTGATGGCTCGCACGGAACGAGCCGTCGATTTGCCGGCGCTGCAAGCCGAGCTGCGAAGCGGTCCCGAGGAAACCGTGGAAGCGTCCGCGATTTAAACGCCAGTTTATTCTGGCCGCGGCGGCTCACGCTGCGACTGAAATCACAAACCCACGGTTTGCTCCAAACAGCAGTGACGGTTCGGCCTGACACTAGCATCGACCGATCTGTGACCTCGTTCACACCGCGATACAACCTGTGATTTACATCACCGCTTGGGGCCCAGGCGGCTAGGGATAATTGCCGGCAGCTCAGGAGATGAGGTTTATGAAGAAGATCGCAATTGTGACTAGCGGGGGAGACGCTCCGGGGATAAACGCCGCGGTCCGAGCGGCCGTCCGTACCGCAATTGATAAGGGATGGGAAGCCTTTGGCGTGCGTCACGGCTATGCGGGTCTCGCTAACGATGACTTTCTTCCCCTGGGCCTGCGAGACGTTGGCGGAATTATCCAACACGGCGGAACGATCCTGGGCAGCAAGCGATATCCGGAATTCAAAGCCGAGGAGACGCAACTGAAAGCCATACGAATTCTCCGCCAACGCGATATCGGCGCGCTCATCGTTATCGGCGGCGATGGCTCGCAAGCGGGCGCCTTTGCTCTGGCACAAAAGGGATTTCCCGTGGTGGGGATTGCCTCAACCATTGACAACGACCTATCCGGTTCGGAAATCACCATCGGAGTGGACACGGCGCTGAACGTGGCTTTAGAGGCGATTGATCGAATTAAGGTCACCGCGTCGTCCCACGAGCGAGCGTTTTTAGTGGAGGTCATGGGCCGCAATTGCGGCTATCTTGCGCTTATCTCGGGTATTGCTGGCGGAGCCGAATGCATCGTCCTTCCGGAGACGCAGGTTGATCCAGAGTCCGTGGCCTGCGATTTGCGTGCCGCGTACGAGCGAGGGAAGGCGCACGCCATCGTTGTGGTTGCCGAAGGGGCTTGTTACAACGCCGAAGGGCTCACGCGTTATTTCCAGGAGCACCGCGAGCGGCTTGGTTTTGAATTGCGGGTGGTGAAACTGGGGCACGTACAGCGGGGCGGGGCGCCCGGCGTATTTGATCGATTGCTTGCTACGCGCATGGGTGCAGCGGCCACAGAGTGCATCTCCCGAAACGAATTTGGTGTTCTAGTAGGGCTTGGCCAGGGCGAGATTATGACAACGCCGCTGGCAGAAGTTGTTGGGAAACGAAAGAACCTTGATCCGCATCTGCTCAGCTTGGCGCCTGTTCTAGCGAAATAGAGAACTCCTCCGCATGTAAGACCGTCTCCCAAAGTGGTGAATGCCAAATTGTGAATGCAAATCGGTCCCTTGAGAGCATCAGGCCCATCAGGCCCGCACAGTTAATACCGGGCAGTTGGCCCGGGAGACGATTTTGTGCGCGGTTGCCATGGGCAGATGTGTAGCCGCGCCCGGGAAGCCGTGCGGTTGATGCACACCAAGAACAATCAGATCCGTTGCGTATTCGTGGGCAACCGCCAAGATCCTTTCGGCTACCGCACCCCGTTCTACAACATAGTTTGGTGAACACCAGGGTTCGGCCTCTGGCGGCACGAGGTGGCGCAGAAGCTGTCTGGAAGATGCCTCCAGATCAGATGGCTGCACAAGATCGCCAGCCTTTGGCTCCGTCAACACATGAAGCAAGGTCAGACGGGCCTGGTATTCTTGTGCGAGCGAGAGGGCATAGGACGCCGCGGACGTCGATTCCGAGCCAAAATCCGTGGCGAACAATATGCGAGTAAATTCACCCTTGGGCATGGGTTCGGCCGCTGAACCCGGACCTACGGTCATTACTGGGCAAGGTGCTTGTCGAAAGATCTCTTCGGCTGCCGAACCAAGCAGGAACTTGCTGACTCCCGAGCGTCCGTGCGTTCCCACGACAATCAAATCGATATCATTTTCCTTGATCGCTTCTGCTACATTCACCCATAGGTCGCCTTCGTTGATCAGAACTTCCGGCTGAATTTGCGGAAGAGCATCAAGGATTTTGCGTCTGGCGCGCCCGGCCTCGATTTCAGCAGCCTCCTCCAAGCCCTTCCAAGTTTGCGGCGGCGCCATGGGATCGACCGCGGGAGGCCGTACATGCAAGGCATAGAGCCTAGCCCCGTAGTGCTTGGTCAGCCCTGCGGCGTATGGGGCGGCGGCATTTGCAGTGGCAGAGAAGTCTGTTGCATAGAGAATATTCTTCAGTTGAATCCGAGTACGGACGTCGATGGCTTTCATGGATCCCTCCTCAAGTTTTAAATGTGCATCAGCATGGGGTTGGCTTGCGGTGATGGCCGTCACAAGCTCCACTGTGGCCGTTCACTTTGAAATACAGATTCACTTGGGCTCCTGGAAATTGGGGGCCAAAGCCCTTGGCGAGCCACACGCGAGCTTGCCGCTGAGGTAATCCGGCTGTCGCGTGTTGGCCCATAGCCAGTCGACCTGCTTCTAACGGTGGCCTCTTAAAACAGGGCCGTGAAAGCCGCCGCCATTGAATCCACCGCGAGGCTCGAAGCCGTGTCCGTAGGGATAGTGAAAGTCCTCGAAGCGGTGAGGCCCAGGGCCGGAACCCCAGTAGAAGAAAGGCGACCGGTAAACGATGATCGGCGAGTAGAAGCCCCAGCCAAACGGGCTATAAAAGATCCCATTCGCGGGAAGGAAAGTGTAAACGAAGAAATTAGGATCCCAATACCAGCCGGGGCCATACCAGTAAGGTCCATACCAGCCTGGGCCCATACCCACATAGACACGCGCCTCATCGACGCTGGCTTCGGACAGGTAGCCGGATCGCAGGGCGGACCAGCGGAAGAATTCGTCTTCATACTCGCGGGTGTCAAAGTTTTGAGCTTTGAGTTTGCCGCTGGCGTTAACGCCTAGTTCACGTTGAGAGGTAAGCGTAATCCTCTGGTCCCCGACGTACACGTCCGCTTTGCCCTTGAACACGCGAATCTGATCTTGAGCGGCGTCAAAATCATATAGGCCCTTGCTCAGCAGTTTTGTGCTGGTATCGTCCAGGCTGATTCTGATGTCGTTTTCGTTGCGAATATCCAAGACTTCTATGGCCGCGCGACCCTTGTCGATGGCAACGGCCGTATTGGCCAGGCTGGGTGAAACCATCCTGACCGAGCTATTGTCAGCGACCCGCAGAAAAACTCCGGGCGTCAACAAAATCTCCACTTTGCCCGCTTCGGTCGTCAGCATCTGGCCTTTCTCCAGTTCCATCGTGCCTGCAGAATTGGGTCCCAGTTCTTGCGTACCGATCGAAGCCTTGCCTTCCACATAGTTAATGCTGCCGGGCCGCGCCGGCTGTGCTTCATGTGTATCATGGGCCCAGGCGCCGAAGGGACCGCTCGCCGCAAAGCCCAAGGCCGCCGTAAGAATAAATAACGATCGCCTCATCATCTCCTCCTACCTTTCGCGATTCTGCGCTCGCACGCGAACCAGGCGAGCTTCAAGATGTGTTATCCCCGTTAAGATCGATTCCTCGATTGCCACCATCACCAGAAGGGCGGTACCTGCGGCGCTGAACAACACGGCAAACATCACCAACGCGGCCGCTAGCTCCCGTACAACGTAAAATTCCATCGTCGCTACAACCAAGCCGACTGCGATGGTAGCGGCGAGAATTTTGTTGAAACGATCTGTATTCATGTAAAGGCCTCGCTTACATTTAGTTCTACGGCAACCCTAACCTTCGCACCGAACAGGGTATGTGACCGTAGTCACATTCAAGGGCGACCAAATACACATATGCTTTGCGGGCGCGCTAATACGATGGGTGCAGCTCAAGTGGAATCGCGGCAGCGATCTAAAGCGGCAGCGGTCCTTATAAGGAGTGCCCATGAAACTTCTGGCCGCAATCGATTCTTCGGCGTACTCGCAACAAGTGCTGGAGGAAATCGCGAGAAGACCGTGGCCGTCGGAAACGACTGTACGCATCCTGCACGTCATCGATTGGCCGCAGTTGCCGAACAGTCCGTCCCTGATCCAAACACTCAAGGAGTCGGCAAATCTCTTGGTGGAATCGGCCGCCAAGCGGCTCTGCGGGGCTGGATTACGCGCCACCACCAAGGTCATAGAAGGGCACCCTCGAATGGCAGTTCCCGATTACGCTAAGAAATGGCGCGCCGATTTCGTTCTGGTGGGCTCCCATGGAGCCAGCGGCTTGGCACGTTTTCTTCTCGGCAGCGTTGCGCAGGCGACCCTGCGCCGATCGCACTGCTCCGTTGAAATCGTGCGCAGGGCTGACCAGAAGCCGGCAGCGATTTTGGGCGGCGTGAAGATCTTGCTTGCCACCGACGGCTCGGAATGTTCCATGGCGGCGGTGAGATCCGTTGCGTCGCGCCCCTGGCCTAGCGGAAGTCAGATACGTCTGATCAGCGTAATCCCAGTTATTCTCGCTCTCGGCGCTTCCCATCCACTGCCTCCCTTTTATCTGCCGAGCGACGTCTTTGAGACGCTTCAGACCCAAGCGCGAAGCCGGGCCGAAGAGGCCGTCGAGCGTGCCCATCAGATTTTGAGGAAAGCACAAATTGAGCCCGTCAAGACGGGTTTTCTACCAATTGGCGATGCCAGGCAAGTGATCCTGGACGAAGCCAAGGATTGGGGCGCGGACCTGATCGTTGTAGGTTCACACGGCTACCACGGCGTCAACAGGTTCATGCTGGGCAGCGTTTCCGAGGCGGTGGCGATGCATGCGCACTGCTCCGTGGAAGTGATTCGAGAGACCGAAGCCGAGGCGGGTAAGGAGTTGTCATGAAATCGACCTATACCGTGGATTTTTCTGAGATTCGCATGGGAGACGTGGCGCGCGTGGGAGGCAAGAATGCCTCGCTTGGGGAGATGTTCAGCGCGCTCAAGCCGAAAGGTGTCGGCGTGCTGGACGGATTTGCCATTACGACGGATTCGTACTGGCGCCTGCTCGACGAACAAAATTTACGCGCGACGCTTGAGAATATTTTTGCGAACCTCGATCCAGAAAACTTGGAACAACTCGCAGCCAAAGGGCATGAAGCTCGCACCAGGATTCTGGAGACCCCCTTGCCCGAGGTTCTCCAATCCGCAATCCGCGATTCTTACCGTGCGCTCGTGGCACGAATGGGGCGTGAGACCGAACTGGCCGTTCGATCTTCGGCAAGTGCGGAGGACCTGCCGGAGGCGTCGTTTGCCGGCGCCGCGGAGACGTTTCTTAATGTGCGCGGCGAAGAGGCGCTGCTTCGCGCCGTGCACCAATGTTTTGCTTCCCTATTTACGGACCGGGCCATCAGCTATCGCGCGCGCCAAGGCTACTCGCAACTGAAAGTTGCACTGTCGGCCGGAGTGATGCCGATGGTGCGGTCGGATCTGGCCTCATCAGGGGTTATTTTTACGCTCGATACCGAATCCGGATTCCGCGACGTGGTCACAATCACCGGCTCGTATGGTTTGGGCGAATTGGTTGTGCAGGGTGTGGTCACGCCGGACGAGTGGCGCGTATTCAAAGCCACGATGCGCGCAGGATTCGACGCCATTGTGGGACGAGCTCTGGGCTCTAAAGAGATGAAGCTAGTTTATGCGACGGGCACCCGAACGACTCGGAGCGAAGCAACCTCGCCGCAGGAGCGGGCGCGTTATTGCCTTTCCGATTCCGAAGTTCTCCAGCTGGCGCACTGGGCCTGCCTGATTGAGGAGCATTACTCCGGGCTGGCCAAGCATTCTCAGCCCATGGATATCGAATGGGCCAAGGACGGGGTCACCGGAGAGCTTTTCATCGTGCAAGCGCGGCCGGAAACAGTGCATTCGGCCAAGCGAATCGAAGCTACCGCCGAGGTTTATCACCTCAAGGTCCAGCCGGGGACGCCGCTGGTCACAGGGCAAGCTGTGGGGGAAAAGATCGGCGCGGGACGCGCGCACGTTGTGACCGACGTGAGTAAGTTGCAGAAGGTTCAGCCGGGGGAAGTGCTCGTGGCTCAGAACACGGATCCCGATTGGGAACCAGTGATGCGGCGCGTAGCCGCGATTGTCACCGATCAGGGAGGACGGACGGCACACGCGGCGATTGTTTCGCGCGAATTTGGGATTCCCTGCATCGTCGGAACCGGGAACGCAACGCTGGCCCTCTCTACGGGCAAGGAAGTAACGATCTGCTGCGCGGAAGGAAGCGACGGCCACGTGTATGATGGCCGCCTGCCATTCGAAGTGGAACATGTGGAGGCAAGCAAGCTCCCCAAGACCTATACGAAGGTGATGTTGATCGTCGGCGATCCGGCCCAGGCATTTCATCTGGCGGCCATCCCAAACGAAGGGGTCGGGCTGGCGCGCATTGAATTCATCGTCACAAATCATATCGGTGTCCACCCCATGGCGCTGGCGCAGTTTCCGAATCTGAAGGATTTGAAAGCGATCAATGAAATTCGCAATCGGATCGGCGGGGAAGATCCTCGCGAATTCTTTATTCGACGGCTAAGCGAAGGGGTTGCTAGAATCGCGGCGGCCTTTTACCCCAAGCCGGTGATCGTTCGGACCAGTGATTTCAAAACCAATGAGTACGCCCGCCTGCTGGGCGGCGCCGAATTTGAGCCTAAAGAAGAAAACCCGATGATCGGCTTTCGCGGCGCATCCCGCTATTATGATGGACGTTATGCGCCGGGATTCGCGCTCGAGTGCGCGGCGCTGGCGCGCGTGCGCAACTCCATGGGGCTCACTAATGTTAAGGTGATGATTCCCTTCTGCCGCACTCTGGAGGAGGCTAAGAAGGTGATCGATGAAATGGCCCGCAATGGATTTCGGCAGGGCGAAAACGGGCTCGAAGTGTACGCCATGTGTGAGATCCCCGCGAACGTGATCCTGGCGGATGAATTCCTGAAAATCTTCGACGGTTACTCCATCGGCTCGAACGACCTGACACAGCTTACGTTAGGCCTCGATCGCGACTCCGCAACCGTGGCTCACCTGTTCGATGAGAACAATGCCGCAGTTCGCAGGATGATCGCCCAGGCGATTCGCGCGGCTCATGAAGCAAACAAGCTCATTGGAATTTGCGGGCAAGCGCCCTCGGATTTCCCCGAATTTGCCGAATGGCTGGTGACACAAGGAATTGACTCGATCTCACTCAATCCGGATACGGCCATCAAGACAGCTCTTCGCGTGGCTGCCGCCGAAGAGCGCAGCGGTGCGCTGGCGCATGCCGGAGCGGTCTAGTGGAGCAACCGTAGTTACGAGGACGCCACAAGGAGATTCCCGATGACCTCGCTCGTTACGCGAAATCTTATTTTGTCGATGGTGTTGCTGTCTTTGCCAAGCCTCGCCGGCAAGGCTGGCGAGCAACAAGCTCCGAAGCAGGCTGTGAGCGCCACTTCCACCGAGCTATCCGGAGCCGAGATATTCAAATCCTATTGCGCCACGTGCCATGGGAGCGACGCGAAGGGCAAAGGCCCGATGGCCGCCGTGCTCAAGGTGCCGCCGCCGGATTTGACCACCGTGTCGAAACGCAACAACGGCAAGTTTCCCGAGGATCGTATAGCAAGCGTGTTGAAGAACGGGGTGGATGTACCGGCGCACGGAACTGCCGAAATGCCGATATGGGGCTCTACCTTCGCAGACATCAAAACGCACCGCGTGGTTACGATGCGGGTTACCGAAATGATCCGTTACCTCGAATCGATACAAGCGAAATAGAGGCGGCAGGGCCGAATTCGTCGACCTTCCCTGAAGCACGAACAGGAGTTTCGCCGTGGCCCGTCACGGTTTTTGGAAATCCCACTTTGCTGGACGAAGATAAATAGAAGGGGCAGGACGACTCATGATCGATAGAGATCGTGATTGGGAAATGGGAGAGCCGATTACATGCTGATCAGCAAAATGAAAGATGAAGAATGTCGCGAATTTCTGACGCACCACGAGATTGGGAGACTGGCATGCGCGCACGATGGCCAGCCCTATATCGTGCCGATATACTTCGTCTATGAACCCAATCATCTCTACGGGTTCACAACTCCGGGCCAGAAGGTCGAATGGATGCGCACGAACCCGTTGATATGCGTGCAGGCAGACGAAGTGCTGAACCTGGACACTTGGACGAGCGTTGTCGTTCTGGGGCGGTACGAGGAGCTCCCCGAAACCCGGGAGTACTCCGCCGAGCGGAATAAGGCGCAGTCATTGCTGCTGAAACGCACTTCGTGGTGGATGACTGCGTATGCCGCTTCTGTAGCCAGAGGCCATGACGAGGCACCCCTTCCGGTCTTTTATCGCATTCGTATCGGAGATATCAGCGGCCTGCGTGCCTATCCAGAAGGCTCGCCCGCGCGAGTCCGATGACTACAAGGGCTCCGTTCCAAATGGCGGCGTCAGCTTGGCTTTATCGAACTGGTTCAATACATGGAGTCGGCTCAGGCAAAATGAAGCTGGCTTTGCCAACTGAATTCCTGAAAGACGGACAGCGATTGGATCTAGCTGATCGTTTGGGGTGGAGGAACTCATGTCTGTCCGCTACAAACTGCTATTAGCCGCTTGTCTGCTGTCGCTGCCGTCAGCCGGCACCAGCAAGCAAACGGCGGTGGATCAGTCACAATCGCTGCCTGCGTCCCTGACGGCAGGCCGCCAACTGTACCAGGAACATTGCTCCGCCTGCCACGGTGCCGATGCAAAAGGCCATGGTCCCGCGGCAGGTACTCTCAAGAGACCTCCGACAAACCTTACTACGCTATCCATCCGTCACGGGGGCATGTTCCCCTATGACTACATCTCCAACGTCTTGCTCTTCGGGTCGGATCATCCATCCCATGGTTCGGTCGAAATGCCGACCTGGGGGTTCATTTTTCGGTACCTCGACAACCAAAACGAGGCCCTCGTACGGCAACGAATCGCCAATCTCTGCGGCTATTTGGTGTATGTGCAAATCGCTCCACAATTGCCAAAACAACCTGCTCCCACACATTAATGTGCTCACGGAGTGCTTCCAGCGTTGGGAACCAGAGTAATACTCGCCGATTTTATCGAAGACAAATACATTCGGCGATTGAAGCCCCAGCGAATATCAGACACTTCGGAGTACATCTTCGTGGGGCTCGACCGGTCATTGAACCTGGAGAACCTCGCGCGACGAGTTATCGCGCCTAAGCTCGAGGAGGCTGGTGTAGAATGAGCAGGCTGGCACGGATTCAGAAGAGGATTGGCTACGAATCTCTACGTAACGGGAACGGATGAAGCGATCATCCGGGATATCTGCGGCAACGCCGATGTCACCAGGGCTCACTACATCAAGCCCTCGAACCCGCTGGCAGAGCCTCCGATGCAGAGCCTTATGAAGGTTTTTGCAAGGGTTCGGCAGAATGCCAGAAAAATTGCGAGAAGGTCAGCCGAAGATAAATCCTCGAAAAACTCCGTGAACCGCACCAAGAGCCGAGATAGCTCAGCTGGTAGAGCGACGGTTTCGTAAACCGTAGGTCCCCGGTTCAATCCCGGGTCTCGGCTCCAGACTTTCAGCAAGTTAGCTTGGCTTCACTGCAGCATCGGTTGCACTCGGGTTGCACAACGTTTCGAGCAATTTCATAGCTTCGAGCGTGCTTTCAGGCACATCTTTGATGTAGTGGCGTTCCGTGGTGCTGACGCTTGAATGCCGCAATAGGCCCTTGGCTGCAACGGAATTTGCCAGATCGGCGATAGCGGTTCCCACTCCACGTCTGAGCGCATACCAGCCGTGCCATTTCGGTAGCGATTCATCGAGCTTGTATGGATGATCCGCCCTATCATGATTAGCTTCTAGCTTTAGGCATATCCCGCAGCGTTTCAGCGTTGGAATGACCACCCGATTGGCCAGGTTGTGAAGGTCCAGGGGTTTTCCGCTCGGCCCGCGGAGAATTGGTCCACTCTCTGGGTTTTTATCTGCTTCGCGCAGTTCAGCAAGGATTGTGCCCAGCGGCTCAATGACAGGAACGGGTTTCATGCTGCTCTCGGTTTTGGGTGAAGTGGTGTACGTATTCCAAACTGATTGACGTATTACGAGTCTCTTGCCATCGAAGTCTTCCCAACGGACCCCGCGTGCCTCTCCTGGGCGCAAACCGGCAAAGAACGTCAGAGCCACAGCAGCGCGGGCCTGACGCTCGCCTGCCTCTTCCAGAGCCTTCATGATTGCGAGCACATCCTCGACCGACGCAGCGTGTGTCTCCTCGGGAGCTGCTGCCTTCTTTGGGATCATTGCATCTCTGACGGGATTCACTCCGTCTAGCACTCCCTGATTCTTGGCATAAGTGAAAACTCCACTGAGGAATGACTTGATGTGTTTGAGAGTAGTTCTGCCTAGATCGTGCTTCCGATGAAGCTCCGCTAGGAGAGTAGCGGCATCAACCGTCCGAAAATCCCGCATGGCGAGATTGGCCAAACGAGGGGACAGGTATGCTTCCCACATTTTCTTATAGCCCACAATCGTCGAAGGCTTGAAGTTTTCTTCTCCAAACGGCAAGTAGTGGTCTTCCACGAATTGCGAGGCTGAGAGCGTGCTTTCGGGCCTAGTTTTGCCCTCGTTGAGTGGTCGCAAAATGGCGTCTAAGAGAGGACGAACATCACTGTCGGTCCTGTAGCGATCCGAATACTCGGCCAGCTTGCGAGCGCGTTGTTTGCGGACAACCTGACCGTTTTCGATCACGTCTTCCCACCAACGCCCGTACCAGTTCGCGCCTTTGCGCCAGATGTACCCGTTTTGATATTTAGGCATTGGCTTGCCCTCCCTGATGCCTTTCGAGCCACTTCTCGATTTCCGGCCAATAGAAGCGGAGGTACTTCCCCATACGAATGTTTGGAAGTGGATCGGCATTGCGGACCGTCGCTCGGCTGCGGGTGTTTTCATAAACCCACGTCACGGGGACCTTAAGCCGCTCCGCGGGTTCTTCCGGCGTGAGGATGTACTTCGATTCCAGGTGTCCAGGCTCGATCGGCCTGTCGGCAATCGTGAAAGTCCGTAACTGCCAGTTCGTTGTGCCTCGCTCGTAAACGATCATTACTTTTTTCCTTTCAAGAGAACGCTGTCTATCGAAGAGCAACGGATTCGGTGACCGATGCTCAGTTGAAACCCACAGATTGCATGCCACTTAGAAGTCCAGTTGCACGCCGATTGCACAATGCCGCAGTTTTTCATCGTTTGCCTGCCTTCGGCTTTGGGCCAGGGCGCAACCGTGCCTTGAGCCTGCGCCCCTTCGCTATATCGGCCTCACGCCAGAGCCAAAGCGTGCGACCGGTGGGCATCTCAATGGCAGTTGAAGGTTTTATCTTGCCATCCGCCAACCAGCGATTGAGCGTCCTAAATGTCGAGCCTCGGTAGGTTTATGACGCCGGATTGGTCCCGCGATCCTGACCCTGTACCGTACGCAGATTTGAGCAACCCCCAATCACTAAATCTTTATGTCTACGCCCGGAACAATCCGCTCAGCTTTGTCGACCGGGACGGGCATGATTGCACGGCACAGTACACCTACGTGCCATCGTTCGATTTCGACACTGGCGACTTGGAGTTCACGTACGAGCAGACCGGTTTCACATGTACGAGCACATCGACTCCGCTGGATGATACGGACTCCGACTCGGGTTGGTTCTCAAACATTGGCCAGAATCTCACAGATGCGGTGGGGCAGACTGTCAATGCGATAACAAGTTTCATGACGCAGCCACGGAATCCTGGCTGTATGGCGGCAATGACTGGTGCAGGATCGGCGATAGGTACTGGTGTGGGCGCTATAGGAATTGCTGGTGGTCCAACCGTCGCAGCGACCGAGCCAACCGGTTTTCTCTTAGGAGGTGGTGCTGGGTATGCACTTGGTCTTGTCAGTTGCATGAGTGGCAGCGGTGGTGGAGGAGGTGGTGGGGGAGGTTCCAGAGGCTCTACGGGTCGGACCACTCCCAACAATCCCAAAGAGGCAAGCGCCATGGCCGAGGCGAAGGCGAGTCCAAAGCAAGGAGCGAGATTGCCCATAAAGCTGAGCGATTCGCGCTGGCCCGCTGGCCAGGGATGGGTGAAAATGGCACGAAATATCGATGGCGTTGAAATTCACTGGAACCTTAATCTCAATACAGACGAAACCGACGACTGGAAATTCATCGACTACTGAGGAAACCAATGCGAGTGACTTGCAAGATAAATTCAGGCAAAGGGCTCCCATCGAAACATTTCGCCGTTTTCCGTGGCGAGACAGAGAAAACGGTCTTCAACGTCTCGACTGGCAAGGAATATCCGGTTTTCGGTATGGCGTTATGGCAGGGGGCGATCATTCTCCTCTTGGTAGATGACACGGACAAGCCCAATTGGTATTCGCTTGAGCTATTCGCTGTTAGTGACCCCCGACTACCTTCTGATTGGTTGTTTTCTAACACTGTAGCAGTTGAGCACGATGTCGAGGCCATCTGGGGATACGAGCGTCTGGCTACAGACCCGCAACATTACGAAGGGTTGATTGAACGGCACAGGAATGCTGTGGAGGCATTCGAAAAAGAGAGGCAAAAGGCAGGCCTTAAAGTTTTTGGGGAGAAGTGAGTTTCGTTCCCGTCACGGAATGTCCGATACAGGCGGGTCCGGTGCTTCGGTTAACTTCACCAGCCAAGAACGCGACCCCGAAACCAGAAGTCGTTGGGTCGTTCAAAAACCATCTGCTTTCGGAACGCTGAAATAGGCGCATTCCGTTCACGTCCTATCAATCAGTTGCGGGAGTCTGCGCGGAGGGCTTTTTGGAACACACGGTGCGGCGTCTCGCGTTCGTTGGTGACGACCGTCACAGTAAGCCTGAGCGGACATGCTAACCTTGCGATATGGTCTACAAGATTTTGTGCAAGATAGAAGGCGACATGGTGGAAGTCGGGAGCAGGGACAATTTGGCTGACGCAAAGCGGCTGCTCGAAGCTTTTAAGGAACATTGGCCCGGAGACTATACAATTCAGGACACCACGTCGGGCTGTGAGGTTGACCTGGACGACTAAGATTCCAGTGGCTGCCGAGAGGGCTACCCTCCGGCGACGCGATGGAGCGTACCAACCGCAACTCCCAGTTGGGCCGATATGGCTCGCCAGCTTGCTCCCTGTGCGCGTAGACGGGCAATCTGAGCGGCGTCTACGATTACGCGCGGCCTACTAATCCGGGTCCCCTTGGCTCTGGCGTTCTTCATCCCGGCCCTAACGCGCTCGCGGATTAGCTCGCGTTCAAATTCGGCCATCGCACCGATAATATTGAACATCAGCCGCCCGCTCGCGGTGCTCAAGTCGAGATTGTCGCTCAGCGACACAAACACGATTCCGAGCGACTCGAACTCTGCCAGTGCGTTCACCAAATGCCGCAGAGAACGGCCAAAACGGTCCAGCTTCCAGACGAGAACCGCATTAAAGCGGGGTGGCACAAAAATCGCTGAACTCGCTGGCCTCAAGGTTTGTCAGTTGCACAACGGTTGCACGAAACGCCCCAAACACGCCCGTTAATGGACCTTTCCGTCCGAGTGGTGGGTCTGTAAGACATTGATATTGCTCAGGCCGATTCGAGAGACCTGCCTTCGTAAACCGTAGGTCCCCGGTTCAATCCCGGGTCTCGGCTCCAGCTTCCCCTCATTCGCAAGGAGATACGCGATTTCGTGGACCTGCTCGGCTGCAGGGTAATTCGATCCAACCTTGCTGTATAACCCGATAAGAGTGTGATTCCGAACTCGAACGAAAATCTGGCCGTTATCCAACTAGCTCTTTATCGAGCAGCGGCTGACTCTGGGCTGTTGCGGTGTGTAAAGGCAGATTCACTTCGACGCGGAGCCCGCCACCGGGGCAATTCTCGGCCCGCACTTGACCGTTGTGGAGACGAACAGCTTCCGCCGTGATCGACAGTCCCAAACCAAAACCGCCCGAGGCGCGCTCGCGCGCATCCGCCACGCGATAGAACGGCTGGAAAATCAGTGAGAGGGCATCGTTCGGGACGCCTTCTCCAAAATCCCGCACGCGGATCAGGACCCGATCCTCGCCGCCCTCCTTGACGCGTTCCAGACTCACCTCGATTTCGGTTCCTGGCTTACTGTAGGCCGCCCCGTTGCGGATGATGTTTTCGATCGCGCTGTGCAAGAGATCTCGTGCGCCGAGTATTACGCACGGCTCCAGCTTGGTCACCCGCACCCCGCAGCCCCGGCTCCTGGCTTCAAAATCCACGTCCTTAGCGATCTCGCTTACCAGCGACTCCAACTCCACGGGCGCCTGACTGAATAGTTCGCTCCCGCTTTCCATTCGCGCGAGGTTCAGAAGATTCCGAATCAAATCGTTCAAATGGTTCGTTTCGAGGCCGATGCGGTCCAGATAGGCTCGAATGGACGGATCGGAATCCTGGTAAGCCAAATCCAGCGCGACCGCCAAACGGGCCAGAGGGGAACGCAATTCGTGCGAGACGCTCGTGATCAGGCGTTTTTGGGACACCATCATGGATTCGATCCTCTCCGCCTTTCGATCGAAATCATGTCCCAGATCCGCAAGTTCATCGTTCCCGTGGCCCACGGCGTTGCCCACGCGCGAATGCAGATTCCCCGCGGCCAATTGGTGCGCCGCCGAACGCAGGCGCGCCACCGGATCGGTGATGTATTTCGCAAGCCACAAACAGACGAGCGCGCCGATCAGCAGCACAATGATCAGGCGGAAGGCTTGAATCTGGGGGCGCGCCAGGAAGACAGCCCCAAAGGGAGAACGGAGATCGATCAACAAAATGTAGTTCTTTCCACTGGGTCCCGCCGCCCGCTGCGCGATATACCGATGCGTGGTAGCCCATGCATTCTGGGTCCGATCCGTCTGCATGGCTTTTTGAACGATCGATTGCGCCTCAACGGGCGGCGTTTGATTGAACACCTCTCTCCCGTCGGGGCCGAAGAAATAGGTATGATTCCCTTTATCCCTCGCGTGTCCAATGTAGTCGGACAGGCCCGCCCTGCCCTTTTGCTCGAACACCATGGCCCAGCGCTCGGCGAAGGGAGGGGTGAGGGTCAGGTCATTCTGTTCGATACTGGCGCGCGCAAAGTCCGATTCGATTTCCAGCGCGAAAAACATCAGCGTTCCACCGACGAGGCCAATGGCCACGAGGAACCACAAGAAGATCTTCATGTAGAGGCTGCGCATCAGAAGTACCCAACCGTCTCAAGTGAGCAGCACATAGAGATATCCAATGCTGCGCACATTCTTTATGCGTTCCGATCCGTCCAGGTTCGCGCCGAGTTTTCGGCGCAAGTTACTTACATGCACGTCGATGCTGCGGTCGTTGGCGCGAAGCTCCCGCCCCAGCACGGCTCTGGTGAGCTCCTCGCGCCCCAATACCTTGCCCGGCGATTTGAGGAAGAGCACCAGGAGATCGAATTCCACCGAGGTCAATTCAATCGCCCGGTCGCCGCGGCGAACGGTCCTGGCGCTGCTATTGAGGCTTACGTCTCCCACCCGGATGGGATCCGACGGCCGATGACTTTCCTCTGAGGATGCTCTGCGCAAAACCGCTTGGATTCGCGCCGCCAGTTCCCTGGGATTAAAGGGCTTGGCCATATAATCGTCGGCCCCGCTCTCCAGCCCCACAATGCGGTCGCTTTCCTCGCCTTTGGCCGTCAGGATGATCACGGGAACGTTGGAGCGCGATCGAATCCTTTTGAGGACTTCAGAACCGTCGAGGCCAGGCAGCATAAGGTCCAGAACAATCAGGGCGAAGTGACCGCGAAGCGACCGCTCCAACCCGGCAATCCCGTCGTGAGCGAAGGCCACGACAAATCCCTGGCGCCGCAGAGACTCCCCGAGAAGGTCGCACAAATCTACGTCATCGTCGATGATGAGTATCTGATACCGCGGGTCGGCCGCACCCTTGTCAGGTGTTCGCAGATTTCGAGGGGAACCGGATGGTTCGATGTTCACTCCAGACACGCCGACCCCCGCTTGGTGCGGCAATTCTAGTTGCATGGGGACGCTTCGTGCCTGATCTCTACTGTAAAGATTTGTAAAGCCGGAGGCCCATTGCAGGGTCGCAGGCAGTTCAGATGCACCGTCCTGGCCTGGAAAATGAACCATGGCAGAATATTATGGCCGTCCGGAACGCGAGCCGCAAGCGTAGGCGGAGCCTCTAGTCGTCGAGAGGCATCCGGCAGCATTCGGCGGTAATCGATTCCCGGCCGATGGGCTCGATCTACTTGGAGCTTTGGGGCCCTTCCAGCAGTTCGTTGTATTCCTGCCCCTCAGACGGGGAGCAAATAAACTCGCGAACGTCAAAGTCGTCCGGCTGTAACTCAAGAAGCATCTTGTTCAGGGCGAACCATGGCTTGGTATACATCTTGGGGTCGTCAATCTTTAAGCTCATCTGCAAATGGCCGCGGTCCGTGCGGTGAAACGTTTCCTCCACGCGCAGTTGGTCGCTATGGGGATGCCCGGGCTGGTCGACCCAAGTCCTGTCATCCAAGCCTACCGTCTCGACCTGGAGGGTGGTATCGTCCACCCACTTGCCCACCGAGTAGCCGTACCAGCGAGGCTCGGGATTTTGGGGAAGTTCGCGGCCATCCAGCCAAATGTCGCGCCAGACTCTATTGAACGTATACAAAATTGCGATCTTTATCGGCGTCTGAAAAACCTGGATCGTCCTGAACTCCTGGAGATCCTCGCGCGGCATGCCTTGCGGGTCGCACTTCACCGCGGGATCATTGGATTCCGTGGGGACGACCGTACTGGCCGATTTGTGCGACTTCATCGCCGCCAAGCCCGCCGGAGTATAAGGTAACTGGGCGCGGGCCAGTACGCCAAATCCTCCTCCTTCGATTCCGGCGTCACCCGGATCCCATACGCCAGATATGTCGTGAACGGGAGCAGGGCCTTTCATCGTAAAGGGCTTCTTGGGTACCTTAGCCGCCTGCTTCCAATAATCGACAGGCTCGGGATAAACATGGCCGCCTGCCGCGGCCTGCCTTCGCGCTTCCGCATCCGGAGCCTCTGCTGGTGTCGCTTGCTGCGCTGCTCCCGATTGGGCTGCGATTTGAGAGCGGATGAGAGGCGAAAAAGCCAAGAGCGTCACCCCGGCCATCGCTACCAGAAAGTGTTTCAATGTAACGGGAGCTTTTATCATGGTCCTAAGTTCCCTCCGTCGGGCGATCGGTTCAGCTGTTTGAGATCGTTGCGACACAAACCTCGAAACGCTCTAACTCGCTCTCGAGGAGACCGCGCCTGAAGAAACTCACTTATTGGAATTTGTAGAATCGCCCGCCGGTTTAGGCCGTGCCTTCCCGTCCAGCTTCCGGCCATCGGCGAGCACGACGTCTACGATGCGCCCAACAGGACTGCCGTTCTTGACCGGCAGCGCCGTGACGGTTACCTGATCTCCAACCTTGATGGCTTCCCTGGTCCAGCCGATATTGAACATCGACGTCGCGTTCTCCGTCTCCATCACCCAGGAAACGGTCTTCCCGCTGTCATCGGTGACGTTGAGCTTGAGAATGCTGTGCGGATTGCCAAACAGCCACTGCGTGACGGTACCCTTAACCGTCACGGTCCGCGTGTCGTCGTACGCCGCGTTGCCGTGATGCGCCAGGGCAGGAAGCGAAATAATCAAAACAGCTGCAAGAGCGGCCAGGAATTTAAGGCGCGAAAGTGCTTTCAGAGAAGCCATCGGAGCGGACCTCCTGGAAATATCCTAAGTTTGCAAGTGAACGGAATCAACGAAAAACCCCGGTCTTTACAAACCTTAACCGAGGAAGTGTTTGGCACTGCGCCGCACAACCTCCTGAATGTCCCGAGCCGTCGTCATTCCTGCGAACCCGCAGTTGAAAAGCGCATGGCGCGCACCCACAAAAACAAGGCGCCGGCCGATCCTAGTTACTCGCTGGTTGCGGGGGCTGCGTAACAATCTTCACGAAATCGTCCTCCGAACCGACGCCCCCGTGAATCCCGACCTGCGTGGTGACATCGAGCCCGAGCCTCTGGATGGTTTCATAGAGCACCTGCGCACCGGCACTCGCCCTAGGAAGCGGCCTGCCCGGAACGGGCGGTTCATAGACGTCCGCATTTATGATCATCTTCTCGCGCGGCAGGTACGCAACCAGCATCGACGAGACGTGTTCGAACGCCGGCAGCGGATAGACATCCAACTCCTGCCCTTTGTCGCTGATGACGTATTTGTCGCCAACCAGTCCGAGCAATTCGCGCGGCCACCGATCGGGAGGCAAAAGAGACAAGCGATCGGGCTCCAGGGTCCGCGGCACCGGCGACAAAACGACCCGGCGGTATATGTCGGCGTCCTCGGCGCTCGTCACGATAGTCGCCCCTTCGGCCGCGTAAGTACGGATTCCACCCATATGATCAAAATGATAGTGAGTGCTCACCAAATAGCGGATCGGCTTATTCGGCACGAGCCGGTGTACCTCATTAATGACCACGATCGAACGCTCCTCGCTCAGCGGCGCCTCAACGACGGTGACGAAGTCGGGAAACTCAATGGCCACGCTGGCGTGTCGAACGCCCTTGCCGGCGATATACCAGACACCTTCGCCAATCTTCTTCGAGTCAATCGGCGTAATCTCGGCTGCCGGCAATTTCTCTCCGCTCGTGGGCGTGTAGACCTGCACGGGGACATTTGCCTGAACGGCGTCCACTTGGAGGTAGAACGAGTTATGCGCTGGAGTCAGCTGCGGGTCGCCCTCGTCGCGATGGATCGTGGAGGGGAACTTCACCGCACCGAACTGCTTGTAGGGACCATAGCTATAGGCATAAAGCATGTCGCCAAATGCGGGGTTGGCTACGTGCGTTGCGACGGACTCGATTTCGTTCTGTTCGTTGATACCCGCGGTAATGTGGTACTTCCCCAGCGCCGTGATCGATACGTAGGTAATCTGGTGCCCGCGCGGACCGATGGTCATAGCAATCGTGGGATTCGCACCTGGCGCTAAAGCCGTTTTCACGAATCCCTGCGGCGTCATGATCATATCGAGCTGCCACATCTCGGCCACCGGAATACCGTCCATGTACCCTTGCCGGTCGTATGGTCCGGCCCCTCCTCCCGTCACGACCCAAGCGGTATTTCCGTTGAGTACGAAGTCGAACTTCTGCTGGCCGCGTTGGGAAATGCCTTGTGTGCCTCCGATAGGCGAATAAGGCCCCGAGGTCCGGGCAATCTGCTCGCGCGAGAAGCGCGCATCGAAATCAATCTCTTTGCTATAGCTGGTCAGCTCTCCGCGCGGCCAGTCCTGGTCCGCGCTGTAGGGCGCGCCGGCCGCCGCACTGTACCCTTTGGTGCCGGAGATCAGCAGAGTCTTCAGATTGTCCGCGCCGATATTCTTGGAGACCGCCTGCAAGACGCTCCTGGCATCCTGCGCGCGTGTTGCCTGTACAGCCATGAAGGCGAAGAGCGTCAACAACGCAAGTGGCCTGATTTTCACGTCTCTCTCCCTGTTTTCTTTTCCGTCAGAAATATTCACGCATCTTTTCACGGTGCTCTATGGTGTCAACACAAATGCTCGATCTTTACAAAACTTATCAATTGCCCTTCCGAACGCTCTTCAAAAATGCCCTTCAAAACGGGGCGATGAGGGTAGCCGCGCTTCGCTGCGAATCGGCGGATCGTTTGCGCAGGAGTGCGAACGTCGTTGGGCTTCGCGCCGAATCCTCACCCGCGTTTGCAAGAACGTAATTCTGCGTCCCCGCCGAGGTGTGCTCCGCTTGCTGAACAGCGCGTTCCTGCAGATGTAGAGAAAATCTTCGGGGCGCCGGAATGTCCATTGTGCGACAACCCCGCACCCCCGAAAGACCACCGCTTTGCGCTTAGAACACCAACCTCAGCGCGAACTGAATGTCCCGGCCGCTCAACGCTTGCGTGAGTGTTGCAGGAGTCGTGCCGGGGGTCACCAAAATGCTCGTCTGGGGAACGCCGGGGGGAACAATTCCGTTGTTCTGGCTACCGGCCGGATTGTTCAGGAAGTTGGTATGGTTGAGGATGTTGAAAAACTCGGCCCGGAATTGCAGGCTCCCCGCTTCACCCAGGAAACCGACCTTGGTGTCCTTGTGCACGGAGAAGTCCCAATCGATCAGGCTCGGCCCATTCAGGATGCCTCGACTCACGTTGCCTAGTTGACCCCAAGGGGCCGTTGTGAACATGTTGTAATTGAACCACTCGGTGGGCTGACCCACGATGACCGTCTTCGGATTGTAGACCGCCGCATTCGGATTACACATCATGCCCGCATACCCTGGAACAGTGCTCAGACTGCCCAGCGGACAATTAATCGCGGCTTGGATGGCGGACGTGACATATACGGGCCGCTCATAGAACGAACCGGCGTCACCGCTGAGGGCTGCGTCAATTCCAGGGCCAACATACGTCGGAGCCACGGGGGTAAACGCAAATCCCGTTTGTAAGGCCACAATGTTCTGCACCGACCAGCCATTCACCACCTTGGACACAAAACCCTGGGACTGGGCCTTCGTTGGGAGATTGTAAAGGGTGTTGAATCGCCAATTGTGCGTGGCATTCAACGGATCTTTACCCTTGTCGAAGGTTACCGGCGTGGCAGGCGTATTCACCTCCGCGTCGATGGAGCCTTGCCCTTGCATCGTGTCCAGATTTTGCGAGTAGGTATAGGAACTCTGAAACTGCAGTCCGTGCGAAACCCGCTTCTGCAGGACGACTTGTAACCCGTTGTACCAGGCCATGCCGTTGGTCTGGGCCGCAGCATAGATTTTGTAATTGCAATTGGCCCGCCCGTCGGTTTTTACCACCTGGGTATACGAAGCACCGTTGTATAGATAATAGGTACACGAATGTGACGCCGGGAACATCAGATTCGCCGACGGACAGTTTGCGTTGGCGGAATTGATCCAATCGGGCACGCCATTGATGCTGCCGGTCGGCTGGCATGGGTTCAAGTCCTGTTCGTTCCAAAGATGGTGGGCCTGTGATCCCACGTACGAGATGGCTAAGGCCATCCCGCCCGGCAATTCCCGATCGACGGTGAGGGTCCACTGGTCCGTATAAGGCTGGCTGATGTTGTGCGTGGGCACGGCAAAATTGGAGTTGTAGTTGAATCCCCCGAATGCAGCGGTCGCACCAGGGTAAGCGCCAAGAGGGTTGATGCTGAAGTAGCTGCTAGTGTACGCGCTGTTCGTAAGCACGTACGGATAGGACCAGATGCCTGAGTTAGAGACAAAGCCGGGCGCGAAATGCATGCCAGGTCCCGCAAATCCCGCTGTGGAAACGGTGTAGGTCCCGTGATAGGGCGCGTCGCCATTGGTATAGGGAAACGTAGCTAGACCCGGCGTGGCCACGTCGTAATAAATCCCAAAGCCGCCGCGAATGGAGGTTTTCCCGTCTCCCTTGGGGTCATAGGCGAATCCCAACCGCGGACTGAAGTTCTTCAGCGAGGGGTTTCCCACAAAGGGTTGGAACGACAGTGGATTCGTCCAGTCAGGAGAACACTGCCCGGCGACCCAGCCCGCGCAGCTAACCGTCGCGGTGGGATTCAAGACGGTGGTCTGAAGGCCAGAGCTTTCGTTCACCGTCGTGTTGAATTCGTATCGCAGACCAAGGTTGAGAGTCAGCCGGGAAGTCGCCCGCCAGTCATCCTGCCCATAGAACCCGAGTGTATACATCCGGTAATCGCGGTGGTTGACTCCACCCGGTATTGTTGCGGTTTCCTGGTTGACGCCATTTTCTATCATGTAGTCCAGGGGATTCCCGCCGCTCGGCGTGCTGAAATACACTGCCCCGAGGGTCCCGCCGCCCTCTGTGTCAATGATCTGAATGCGGTTGCCGAGGAAGCCGAATTTGAATGCGTGCTTCCCCCTGGTCCAGAAGACGTCGTCGCTCACGCTGCTCCAATTCTGTAAATGGAAGTTGGGGGAAAAGGGATCCGGCCCGAGCGGGGTGAACGCATTGCCAAAGGTGCTGAGGCCGTTTCCAAGGGCGACCAGACCAAGGGGGTTCCCGGCGTTGAAGGAGACGTTGGTCCCATTCACGGGCACGGATGGCACCCCTAGCGCAGGATCGCCGGAAGAAGGGTTGGCAACAATAAAGGTGGGCAGACTGGTCCGGCTCAACGAGATCCGAGCAGCGTTCAGAACTGCGGGCGAAAAGATATGGCTTTCCGAAACCGTAATGTATTGGTCGCGGCTGGTTTCGTAGTCTTCAAATTCCTTATAACCGTTCGGAGTGGTACCGAAGCCCGGTCCCGGCACATACTCGTTGGAGTCCTCGATTGTATAGCGCACGAAAGCGCTGTCCTTCATGCTGAACGTGTGATCCACGCGAATTTGTCCGTAGTTCACGTTTTCCTTCGACAGTTGAATGTATTGGGAGTCCGCCGGGTCGAAGAGTTGCAGCAGGGGGAGGACGGCTGAGGGCACAGTGTAAGGATAGGAAGGAAGACCAGCACACTGGGTGGCGTTGTTTACAGTCCCAGTCACCGCAGCGGCCCAGCACCCGGAAGTAGCAGGGCTGGTGCTGGGGCTAGTGGTTATCACGGGATTCCCCTGGACCTGCCTCAGCCCCTCGTAAACGGCCCAAAAGAAAGTCTTGTCCTTCTGGATCGGTCCTCCAAATGCAGCTCCGAAGTTGTTGCGCTGATATTCCGGGTTTCGACAAGCGGAGGAATAGGTTGTGGCGTTGGGACATACTTCTTGTTGGGTGGTAAAGAAATTCCTGGCGTCCAGCCCGCCGTTCCGCAGGTATTCGAAGAGATCGCCATGAAACTGATCGGTCCCGCCCTTGCTGACGATCGTCGTCTGGCTGCCCATACGCATGCCGTATTCGGCGCTGAAATTGCTCGTGATGACCCGGTATTCACGGATACCGTCCAACCCCAAGCTCGAGCCCACCGCGGAGGCTCCGTTGAACCCGAAGACATTCTGCGTGGGTGTTCCGTCCAACAGAAAATTGTTCGAGATGATGGGCGCACCGTTGCTGCTAAAAACAGTGCCCTGTGTGCCGCCGCCGGAATTAACCAGCACGGTGTCTTGCGCGATGCCCGGCTGTTGCAAGGCCAGGTCCAGGAAGTTGCGCCCGTTCAGCGGAAGATCTTCGATCTTCTGCTCGCTGACGAGGCCCCCCAGCGAAGCCGAGGTAGTATCCACAAGCGGCGCTTCGCCACTGACGACAACTTTTTGCGTCGTGGTTCCCACTTGGAGGTCGAAGTTGAGAGTCACCTGGCTGCTGACATCCAAAACCACGCCCGTCTGCGTAGCGGTATTGAAGCCAGACGCATCCACGGTTAGGTCATAGTGACCCGGCGGCAGCGCGGTCAAGCGATATTCACCGCTTGAGTCAGTCGCGATCGAGCGCGACGTGCCCGTTTCCTCATTTCTCGCCGTGACGTTTGCGCCGGGGACCAATGCACCCGAAGAGTCCTTCACCGTCCCGAGAAATGTCCCCGTCGGCAACTGCGCGAAGGCGGAAACCCCCGCCAAAAATGGAGCGAGCAACAAGAAAAGGACCCCGAGGCGCGAGCCCCGCCGAACACGTTCAGACAGGCTGCTCATGTTTCCATCCCCCTTCGTGCTCTATAAAATGGGCATGGACTTCACGGAATATGGAGCATTCGCATACTCGAACACGCCCCGAGGAATTCCGCGAAATCTAAGTAGAAAACCTGGCTCGCTGTATATGGCAGCCCCTCTGGGGTGTCAATTGGTATTCACCCGCCTTAACAATTCTTAACGCAAGCAAGCGGTCCTCCAGCACGCTCGGTCCTAACATTTCTTTACGGTCGGATGGTTGACAAATGTCTGCTACAGATTCTTACTACGCAGGTCTGACCGAATCAGGGATAAGGCAGTGGTGTGCCGAAGCAGGTCAGTAAAGCGTCGCGCCTGGGGATTCCCCGGGACATCAAGGATCTAAGGGCTGTGCAGCAGCGTCGGAATTCCAGCAAAGGGAATTCCACAAAGCCGGCAAAAAAAGCTAAGGGAGCCATCCGTGCCAATGAAAAGCAGATTCATCAAAGCTTCGGTGGTTTTCGGTGTGTTCTCCTGTTTTGCGACTTTAGCCGCTCCCGCAATGCGTGCGCAGAAAACCGCGCCGAAAGCTCCTGTTTACTGGGTCGATCCGTTCTGGCCCAAGCCATTGCCCAATAAGTGGAGCATGCAGGAGATCGTCGATATCCACATCGACAAGGACGGCCACATTTGGGCTCTCAACCGTCCGGACGATGCGAGACCCGATGAGTTAGGCGCGGCGACGAATCCGCCGCGCACCGAATGCTGCGTCTTGGGGCCGGAAGTGCTCGAATTCGATGCCGATGGAAACCTACTCAAAGCATGGGGAAAAAAAGACTACATTCAAGGCTGGCCCAAGAGACTACAGACCATCGGCGTGGACCGCGATCTGAATGTGTATGTCTCCGGAACTGCCCCCGGAGACAGCATCATCAAGCTCAGTCAAGACGGGAAATTTCTGTGGGATTTCGGGCATCGCGGCCCGGTGGTGCCCGCGTCGCAGGTGAAACAGGATAATCAGCAGACGGAGATTTTCCCTCCCGGCATTGGGGCCTTCGATTTCGATGAAGACGCTCGCGAAATCTATATCGCCGATGGCTTCCTGAACAAGCGCGTGCTGGTCTATGACATGGAAACGGGTGCTTTCAAACGCGGCTGGGGAGGCCACGGCACGCCCTTGAGTGAGATCGACAATGGCCCCACCGCGCCCTACGACGTTTCCGGCCTGCCGCCCGATCAGAAGCAGTTCGCGCCCATCGTGCACTGCGTGCATCCCTCGCGCGACGGTTTCGTCTACGTCTGCGAACGGGGCAGCGACCGGATTCAGGTGTTCACCAAGCAAGGCCAATTCGTCAAGGAGTTCTGGGTCCACCCTTCGACGCAGGCGCGCGGCCCTCATTGCGGAGGTCCCTTCAGCATGGCCGATCCCCCGTGCGGGACCGTCTCCGACGTTGGGCTCGATTCCCAGGGAAAGTATATTTTTGTCTCCGACACCACCAACAACATCGTCTGGATTCTCGATCGGCAGGACGGGAATGTCCTGGGGTCATTCGGAGGAAACGGCCGCTATGCCGGACAGCTGCATTGGGTGGATCCCATCGCGGTGGACTCCAAAGGGAATGTCTATACGGGAGAGGTCGAGGACGGCAAGCGCATTCAGAAGTTTGTGCCCGTGAAGGGCGGCCGATAATTTGTGGTCGGCGCGGAAACTTGATCTGAGCTAGCGAGGCGCCGCCGCTCATTCCCGTAACGGATTGACAATCAGCCATAACCCAGAATTTTTTAAAGGGATCAGAACAGCCGGCCCGATTTCGTAAATCGCAGGTTCCCGGTTGAATGCCGGGGCTCGGCTCCAGCTTAATCCCGCCACGGATCTTGGGGCGATTCTCGCCGCAATCTTCGCAGATTCCGTTTTGATGTAGTCGATTCAGACATTTTCCGCCGACAATGTGCATTTCCAACTGGAGAGGAACTCGGGATATAGTTCCCGGTTATCGTTCCTGATCTTAGTTCCGCACAAGGGGTTCCGCACAAGGGGGGCAGATGCAAAGTCTCGAAAGACTGAAGCCGGTATCGGTTTTGCTGTTACGGCTGGGAATCGCGGTCGTCTTTCTGGGTACCGGCTACGACAAGCTTTTTCGGTCGCCGGCAAAATGGCTGGTTTGGTTTCCCCACCAGGGTTATCCATCGTATTTCGCATACATTGCCGGGACGATCGAGTTTTTCGGCGCGATTTTGCTGCTGGTCGGACTGCTCACTCGCGGCGTTGCACTGCTGTTTGCGCTTCAGATGGGCATCGCGGAGGCCACCGTGACCGCCTGGCATGCCAACATCTACGCGGCGACCTCTTACGCGGTTCCCCTGCTGCTGTGCTTATCGTGCTTCGCGATTGCTACGATGGGGCCGGGGATGCTTTCGCTGGACGATGTGCTAGAAGCCAGATGGCCGGCAAATAAACGAAAGTACGCACCGGAAGTTCCCTAAAAGCCTTCACATGATCCCCGGCACGGAAGCCGCCGCTGTTCCCGCGATGACCAGACTTATCGGTTGCGTCTCTGGATTTGCGTTGGCTCCGGGCGACCCTGGCTCTGCCATTCCTGCGGCTCTTCGTTGGTGGTGCAGAAGAACTCCTCCAAATCGTCATCGGGAACCACCGAGAGCGACCATTTCCGCGGTGCCGAAACCCACGGCTTCTGCAGCACCACCGGATCCTCGATGGTGACCTGGTACACGAGATAGTTCTTCGAGGGACGGCTGATGCGCTCGACCACGTGCTCCTGGTCGCTATGAAACCACCCGCCCCAATCGGGCGCTCTCTCATCGAGAGAGATGGTGTCAATAACGAGGGTATCTCCATCCCAGTGGGCCACGGAATCGCCGTTGAAGGTGGGATCGGGATCTTTGGGGTGCGGGCGTCCGTCGGTGTGGATGATGCGAAAATCCATGGGATACTCGATCATCATTACGAAGCGTCCGTGGCTTTGAAACAGCTGGATGGGCCAAGTGAGGCTATTCTCCTGTAACAAAGTGCCCGGCGTGGCGGGGATGGCGCACTGTCCGTAAGGAACCTGCCTCTTCAGCTTTTCTTCCGCGCCCGGTATGAAGACGGGCTTTTCTTCCGGCGTTACCTCGGGATCGAATTGCCTGCGTGCCGCGCGGTCAATGGGATAAGCGGATTGAATCTGCCTTCCGGCACTGTTTGGAAACCACACGCCGGAGAAGTCCGGATGTCCATCCTCGGTGCGCGGCGCTGGTCCACCTGGCGGCAAGGGGTGCCAGTTTTCGGAGCCGGCGGAGGTTCTTTCCGGTACTTTTACGTCTTGAGCGAAAGCGGGCGCGATCAAGATGCTCAGCGCCGCGAGCGCGGCCGCGGCTGCGCCCAAAAAAGTGCCGAACAACGGCTTAATTGCCCTCATGTTGAGCTTGTCCTTTGTATGACTTGGCGACGAGACCTTATACCACGGCCGCCGCTACCGAATAAAGCTGCGATGCATTGCATGGCGAGCCGATCGGAGCCCCCCGGCGTCGCCACGCGCGTGCGTTTTTGGCTCATACCCAGGGACAGGCCACCCAGCGGCCCTCTTTGAATTCCAGCGGCGGCACCGCATCGGCGCACGATGGTTTCGCGATAGGACAGCGGGTGCGAAACGCGCAGCCCGACGGTTTGCGAATGGGGTTGGGGACATCGCCGGTAAGCTGAATCCGCCGTTCCCGTTTAACAAAGGGATCGGGCCGCGGCACCGCGGAGAGTAGCGCACGCGAGTAGGGATGCATCGGGTTTTTGTAGATCAGTTCGCCCGGACCGATCTCCACCAGGTGCCCCAGATACATCACGGCGATGCGATCGGAAATGTGGCGCACCACGGAGAGATCGTGGGCGATAAAAATATAGGACAGGCCAAACTCATCCTGCAGGTCTCGCATGAGATTGATGACCTGGGCCTGAATGGAGACGTCGAGGGCGCTGACGGGCTCGTCCGCGATCACAATCTTAGGATTCGTGGCTAACGCGCGGGCGATGCCGATCCGCTGTCGCTGGCCGCCCGAGAATTCGTGCGGATAGCGATTCCCCTGCTCCCCCGCGAACCCCACCTTTTCGAGCAGCAGGTTGACGCGATCTTTGCGCTCCCGCGAGGTCAATCGCGTGTGAATCTTCAGCGGCTCTTCGACGATCTGGCCGACGGTCATGCGCGGATTGAGCGAGGAGTACGGATCCTGAAAGATCATCTGAATGTCGGGGCGATAGGGGCGCATCTTCTCGCGGCTGAGTTGGGCCAAATCGACGGACGTGGAGCCGTGGCGATACAAAATGCTCCCGGAGATTTCCACGCCGTAAACCATGGCTCGGAGAATATTGACGATGGCCCGTCCCACGGTGCTCTTGCCGCAACCCGACTCCCCAACCAGCCCCAACGTTTCGCCCTGTTCCAGCGCGAAGGTGACGCCGTCGACCGCCTTGACCTCCGCGGTCTTCCGCCTGAGGACGCCGCCAACGACGGGAAAGCTGACCCGCAGCTGGTCGATCTCCAGAATCTTCATGGGCTCTAAAATCTTCACGGGTTCACCATCTTCACGGATTCACCAGATGGCAGCGCACCCAATGTCCGGGCGATACCTCGAGGATGGACGGCTCGATTTGAGCGCATCGCTCGAGCCGCTCTTTGCAGCGGGTCTCGAATTTGCATCCGACGGGCAGATCGAAAATGCTGGGGACATTTCCGGGAATTGCCGGGAGCCGCTCGCGCCTTTCGCCATCGACCGCCGGAACCGAGGCCAGCAGACCGCGGGTGTAGGGATGCAGCGGATTTCGGAACAACTCCTGCACCGGCGCGATCTCCTGAATTCGCCCTCCGTACATGACGATCACTCGATGGCAAGTCTCGGCCACCACGGCTAGATTATGGGTGATGAGCAGGATGGCCGCGTCCTTCCGCCGGTCCTTGATGCGCAGCATGAGTTCAAGAATCTGCGCCTGTATGGTGACGTCCAGCGCGGTGGTGGGCTCGTCGGCGATGAGCACGGAAGGATTGCACGACAACGCCATGGCGATCATTACGCGCTGCCGCATTCCCCCGGAGAATTGATGCGGGTAGTCGTTCATGCGTGAGGGCGGGTCTGGAATGCCGACCAGCTCCAGCATCTCGACGGACCGGTCGAAGGCGGCCTTTCGCGAAACGTGTTCGTGCGCCAGGACCGACTCCGTCATTTGCATGCCGATGGTGAAGACCGGGTTCAGCGAGGTCATGGGTTCCTGGAAGATCATGCTGATCTCTTTGCCGCGTATCGCGCGGATCTCGGGCCAGGGCAGTTCCAGCAGATTGCGGCCCTGAAACAGAATCGAGCCATCCGCGATCTTTCCGGGCGGACTGGGAATGAGGCGAAGGATGCTGAGCGCGGTGACGCTCTTGCCCGAGCCCGATTCGCCAACCAAGCCGACGACTTCTCCCGGAAAAACGTCGAAGTCCACTCCGTCGACGGCCTTGGCGATGCCCGCCTCGGTCTGGAAGTAGGTCTTGAGATTCCGGATTTGGAGAATGGGAGTGAGGGACGCGTTCACCGCAGCCTCGAATACTCCTTGGGATCGAATGCTTCGCGAACCGCCTCGCCGATGAACACGATCAGGAGCAGAGTGACGAACATCGCCGCCAGCGGAAAAAAGACCAGCCACCATTTCGTCAGATTTTCCACGCCTTGCCCGATCAGTTCGCCCCAGCTGGGCGTGGGCGCGGGAAGTCCGAAACCGAGAAAGTCCAGCGCAACGAGCGCGCCGATATTGGCCACCACCATGAATGGCGCGAAGGAGACGATGGGCGTGAGCGCGTTGGGCAAAATGTGCTTGAAGATGATGGAGCGGTCGGAAGCGCCCATGGAAATCGCCGCGCCGACGTAGTCCTTGGATTTCTCGCGGTAGAATTCGCCGCGCACATAGTAGGTAATTCCCATCCAATCGAAGGCCGTCAAAATAAAAATCAAGAGCCAAAAGGACGGCTGCAGGACCAGGTTCCTTCCGGGAATATAAATCGGCACGACAATCGAACTAACGATAATGATGGTGTAAAGGAACGGCAGCGAAGACCAAATCTCAATCAAGCGCACGCCCAGAATATCCAGCTTGCCGCCAAAGTATCCGAGCAGAGCCCCCGCCGTTACGCCGATGCCCAGGCTAACCGTCAGCACCAGCAGCGCGAAAGAGAGGGACACGTTGAACCCGTACGCCAGGCGCGCGAAGATGTCCCGGCCGCGATCGTCGGTGCCGAAAATGTGCTGCCACGATGGCTGATTGGGAGGGCTGCCGGGAAGATCCAGCAGGGATTCGGTGGGGCTGTAGGGGTAAGGAGGCAGAAGCACCCAGTTTCCCGGGCCCTCGTGACGAAGCGTCTCTGCCAACGCGCGATAGTCCGGCTCGCCGATCGCTTCCTGGCCGAACGCGGACGCCGGGTAGTATTTCGCCACGGGAAAATACCAATGCCCATGGTAGGCGACGGCCAAAGCTTCGTTATTCACCAGCAGCGGCAGGCAGAAAGAGATCGCATACGCGGCGACGATGATCAGAAACGAGTAATAGCCGCGCTTGATCGTTTTGAACTTACGCAGCCGTTTGCGAAAGAGGGAGAGCGAACGTCCCTGAGCCGTCGTGCCATTTTGTAATCCACGCGGAAGTTCCTCGATATTCGCGATCTGCTCCGCGGAACTCATTGGAACCGAATCCGCGGGTCGACGATCACATAGATCATGTCCGAGAGGATATTTCCGACCAGCAGCAACAGGCTGGCAACGACAAGGATGCCCAAGGCCACGGGATAGTCGCGCTGCAGGATCGAGGTATAGCCGAGGTAACCCATGCCGTCGATGTTGAAGACCTTTTCGATCAGAAATGAGCCCGCGAGGATCAGGCCAATCTCGTTCCCCAGGCCGGTGGCGATGGGGATCAGCGAATTGCGCAGCGCATGCACGAAAATCACGCGGTGTTCGGTCAATCCCTTGGCAAACGCGGTGCGCACGTAGTCCTGCCCCAGGTTTTCCATCAGCGAATTTTTCATCAGGATGGTCAGCGTGGCGAAGGATTCGATCGTGTAGCACAGCACGGGAAGAAACATGTAGTGGATCTGCGCGCCGACCTTCTGGAAGAAGTTCAAGTACTCCCAGTTGGTGGGACGGAATCCGCCCAGCGGAAAGACGTTCCAGAAACTGCCTCCCCCTAACAATACCAATAGCGCCGTTCCCAATGCCCAGCCCGGAATCGAGTACCCCAAAAAGACGGTAAGGCTACTGAGCAGGTCAAACTTGGAACCGTGGCGGATGGCCTTGAATACACCCAGCGGGATGCACACGAGGTAGCTCAGGAAAAAGCCGCTCAGGCCCAAAAACATCGACACCGGAAATCGCGCCTTAATGACGTCCCAGACCGGGTCCTGATAGACGTACGATTGCCCCAGATCGAGGTGCAGAACCTTCCATAGCCACAACGCGTATCGGATGTGCACCGGCTTATCGAAGCCGTAGTACCGCTTCATCTCCTCAATTGCTTCTGGCGGAATTTCCACGTTGCCGCGCACCGCGCCGGCGCCGCCACCCTGCGCCAATGCCATTTTGTATCGCAAAATCTGGCGTTCGACCGGCCCACCCGGCACAAATTGGATAAGGACGAACGTGGCCAGAGTGATACCGATAAACGTCGGTATGATCAGGAAAAAGCGCCGAACAAAATATCCGGTCATTGTGCCTTTGGCTGCACTTCAGTTAGTGGGTGGGCCTTGGCATAGTCCTGCCAGTAGTGGTCCTCGACGGGAGGAATGTCGAGTTTGGCGGAACTGTCGCGCATCGCGCGCGCCAATTTCTGCGACCGGTCCGGATCAATCCACCATAGTTGTTCGACTCCCGGAGCGAGCGGGCTGGTCACTGCTTCCCCGACACTCGCAAGAGTGCCTTTCGGCATGCCAAATTTGTTCCAATAGGCGATGCGATCCGCAGGCGAATACCACGTCAGGATGTCGTGATGGAGGCTCGTCAGAATATCATCCAGCTTTTGAAGAAGCAGTGCGCGCTTATGAGGATCGGGCTCGGCGTCGTATTGGTCGCAAATGTCATCAATTCTCTTGTCCTTAAATCCTGAAATATTATTCGTGTTCGGCACATCCGCAGTGGAGGAGTGATATTCAGGCCTCGGGTCGGGGAAAACGGAACCTGCACCCCAACCGACCGCCAACATGTCAAACTGCCGTTGATCCAGAAGTTTGACAAGGGTTTCGAAGGTGACCAACCGGAGATTGAGTGTAATTCCCAGCTTCCGGAGATCCTCCTGATATGTTGTCAGGTACGTTTCCGATTGTTGGTTGGCATAAAGCAGCTCAACTTGCAACGGCTGGCCATTCTTTGTCAGGCGGCCTTGCGAGTCCCGATCCTTCCAGCCAGCCTCGGCCAAAAGCTTGGAGGCTTGCTCCGGATTATAGAGATTCTTTGGGTTATTGGGATTTTCGTAGGCAGTGCCTGGGTAATATGAGTTTGTCGGGATATATTCGTTGTAAAAAAGTTTCTGAATGAGAAGTTGCCGGTTGAGCAGGAGGGCCATTGCCGTACGAGCCCGAATATCGTCCCACGGCGCGCGGCGCGTGTTGAAGGCAAAAGTAGCAACGGACGCAGGATAGCTATTGAAGACCTTCTTCTTGAGGAGCAAGCCTCTTTGAAAGCTGTCGGTGTTGGTGTCCTCCACCCAGGTCTTGGCGCGGGCGAATTCAAAATAATCTAGATCACCTTTCTTGAACATCTCGAATGCCAGATTTTCGTCGCGAACGACAGTAATTTGGATACGGTCGAAGTTGTTCATTCCTATGTTGGCGCGATAGTTCTCTGCCCAGTAGTCTTTGCGCCGGGTAATGGTAATGGACTTGCCTTTTTGGATGCCGGATTCGTTAACGATATAGGGTCCGGTACCGGGCAGAAGCTTGAAATTGTAGTCCTTAAGATATGCAGCTCCGTTGAGGGTCTTCAAAATGTGCGCCGGGAAAATAAGGAGCTGGGCCGCAGTCTCGAAGTTGCGCCAACTCAACTCTTTCGCTTTGATCCGGACAATGTATTTGCTTTCGGCGACCGGTTTTTCCAATTTGTTGAATTGGGTGTAGAAATAAAGGTCCTGCAGGGTTTTGTCCGTATAAAACGACCAACTTGCAACAACGTCTTCCGCGGTGACCGGCGTGCCATCGGAAAACCGGGCGTTGGGATCGAGACGGAATCGATATGTCAACTTATCGTGAGAAATTTGCCAGTGACTTGCGAGAGACGGGATCCACTCCAACGTCGTGGGATTCAAGCCGAGGAGAGTCTCGTAGACCATCGGGAAGATTTCATAATTGACCGTTGTATTCCATTCAGGACCGGCCATGCGCAGCGTGCCGGGAAAATCAATTGTCCATTCCCGCATCAGGCCGCCCTTCACCGCTCGTGGGTCGCCGATCAAATCGAAATCCGTGTTCGTCTCCCATCCTTTGCCGGTGAAGCCTTTCCCGCCTTGCTCGGCGGGCACGGAAGGATCGGCACCTGCGTCGGCGTCGGGGAACACCGGGTAATCGGCTTTGTTCAAGGAGACGGGGGCGGAAGGAGCGGCGGGAGCGGACGTCTCGGCACCTGGCGCAGGAGCGGAACCGTGGCCGCAGCCCGTCGCCACTGTCAGAGCAAATCCCGCAGCCAGAGCAAGCAAACCCTTCCACTTCATCGTTGACCTCCTAGAGGGTGAATCGTACCTTATTTTGGCCGCTGCAGCCGGGCGCGTGGCAAAACTTCTGCGTCAAGCGTTCGGCCCGCGCACATCCGTCAGGCGCCTGCGGGGAACGCGCCGCGACCCGCTCGGCGCCGGCGAGATTCGCGTGAAAATCCGGCGACATACGCCCCGCCGCGTTGTATTCTTGCCCCATTCGGAAGCACATCGAGGGCAAAATGGCCGTCCAGGATCCGGCTATCCTATCGGCCTCACATATCACAGTACAACCCGAGGGATAGACCGCGCGGAGCAATCAGCCGCGAAAGCGAGCTGACTCGAGTGGCTTTTCCGAGGTAGCAACGAGCAAAGGGGCAAAATCGTAGGCGGCTGCAAACCGTGAATATTTCAGCGCCATTTATCAAGCGGCCTGTGGCGACTTCCCTGCTGAGTATGGGCTTGTTCCTCTTTGGCGCCCTGGCCTTCCCCTTTCTTCCTGTAGCGACGCTGCCTGAAGTCGAGTATCCGACGATTACCGTCACCACAAGCCTTCCGGGCGCAAGCCCCGAAACGATGGCCACCGCAGTTGCTACCCCTCTCGAGCGCACGTTCGGCCGCATCGCGGGCATCACGCAGATGACCTCCCTCAGCCAGCTCGGCAGCACGAGTATTACCATACAGTTTGATCTCGATCGCGACGTAGACTCAGCCGCCCGCGATGTGGAAGCGGCGATCAACTCGGCACGCGGCCAATTGCCGTCCAATCTGCCGAGGAACCCGTTCTGGCGGGAGGTAAATCCCGCTGAAATCGATATCGTGACCATCGCTTTGACCTCGGATATAGCCACGAGCCCGCAGATGTACGACGTCGCTGATTCGATTCTGGCTCAAAAGATTTCGCAGATACCGGGTGTCGGGCAAGTGACGGTCGGTGGCAGTTCTCACCCAAGCGTCCGGGTCGAACTCAATCCCCTCCTGCTGAGCAAACTGGGAATAAGCCTCGAACAGGTGCGTGCAGCGCTGAGCGCGGCGTATGCGAATGTGCCCAAGGGCGCGCTTTCAGACGCCAGTCGTATGCTGCTGCTGAATGACAACGATCAGATCTTTGCGGCCAAGGATTACGCTCCCTTGATCATTGCGTACCGTAACGGAGCGCCCGTTCGCCTCTCTGACGTGGCCACCGTTGTCGATGCCCAGGAGGACATTCGCACCGCCGGATTCGTCGACGGGAAGCCCAGCGTTATCGTGCAACTCTATCGCCAGCCGCAAGCGAACATCATCGAAGTAACCGATCGCGTCCTGGCCCTCCTGCCCATGCTCCAGGCGTCGATTCCACCGTCGATCCGCCTGCAAGTCACCGAACTGCGTACCATGATGATCCGAGCTTCGGTGAGGGACGTGCAGATCACGCTCATGCTGTCGGTGCTGATGATCATCCTGGTCGTCTTCTTTTTTCTTGGCAGCGCCTGGACCACTTTTATTCCGACCGTCGTCGTCCCGCTGTCGCTGGTCGGCACTTTCGGCGTGATGTATCTGGTGGGCTATTCCATCGATAACCTGTCTCTCATGGCGCTCACGATTTCCACGGGCTTCGTGGTCGACGATGCGATCGTCGTTATCGAAAACATCTCTCGCTATCTTGAGCAGGGATTTTCGTCGCTCGAAGCTGCATTCCGCGGCGCCCGCGAGATCGGATTCACGGTCCTCTCCATGAGCACCTCGTTGATCGCTGTTTTTATTCCCATTTTGCTCATGGGTGGCATTCTCGGACGCATGTTCCGCGAATTCGCCGTGACGCTGAGTGTTGCCGTGGCGCTGTCGATGCTCATATCGCTTACCACCACGCCGGCCATGTGCGCCAGGTTCCTCAAGGCCCAAAAAAACCAGAAGCGCTCCCGCTTCGCTCAGGCAACGGACCGCGGCTTCAAACGGGTCCACCAGGGTTATGCCAGCAGCCTGCGTTGGGTATTGCGGCACCAGCCACTCGTTTTGTGCATGACCCTGGGCACGGTTTGCCTGGCCGTTTATCTCTACATTGTGATCCCAAAGGGATTCTTCCCGCTCCAGGATACCGGCCGTATCAACGCCAATGCGCGTGCCAGCGAAGACACGTCGTTTCAGACCATGCAGCAGAAGGTTCGCGACTACGAAGCGGTTCTCAACGCCGATCCCGCCGTTCAGGTTGTCACCGGATCCGTCAATCGCGCCAATGCCGCTTACATCAGCATCATGCTCAAACCATTATCCGAGCGGAAAGTCAGCGTATTCCAGGTGATGAACCGCCTCCGGCCCAAGCTGGCTCGTGTCCCTGGAGCAACGCTCTTCATGACGCCCCAGCAGGACGTCCAGATCGGAGGGCGTGCCGGCAATGCGCAATTCCAGTACACCCTGCAAGGCGATAACCTGCAGGATCTGCTCGCCTGGGCGCCGGTGGTGGAAAGAAAAATGCGTACCATCCCCGAAATCCAGGATGTAAACAGCGACCTCCAGAACCGCGCTTTGAAAGCGAACCTGGTGATCGACCGGGATACCGCATCCCGGCTGGGCCTCGATCCTCGTGTGATCGACAACGTGCTTTACGACGCGTTCGGACAGCGGCAAGTCATAACGATGTACAAGGGCATTAACGAACGCCACGTTGTCATGGAAGTCGCCCAGCAATTCCAGCAGAGTCCCGATGCGCTCAACAATATCTATCTGCTGTCCTCCAAGAGGCAAGAAATTCCGCTCAATGCGTTCACGCACTTTGAATCTTCGATCACCTCGCTGGCAGTTGCTCATCAGGGTCAGTTTCCAGCCATCACCTTTAGCTTTAATCTCGCACCAAATGTCACGCTTGGCCAAGCGGTGGTTGCGGTTCAAAATGGGGTGCGCACGATGGTCGTACCATCAACGATCCATCCGGGTTTTCAGGGTACGGCGCAAGTCTTTCAGGACTCGCTCGCTACCGAGCCCTACCTGATTCTTGCGGCGTTCGCTACCGTTTACATTGTGCTGGGCATCCTCTATGAGAACTACATCCATCCCATTACGATTCTTTCCACTCTTCCTTCAGCGGGTGTCGGAGCGTTGCTGGCGCTACTTGTCTTCCGCACCGAACTTAGCATCATCGCGCTTATCGGGATTATTCTGCTGATCGGTATCGTGAAGAAGAATGCGATCCTTATGATCGATGTCGCGATCGAGACGGAGCGCACCGAAGGCCATAGCCCCGAACAATCCATCTACCAAGCATGCCTGTTGCGCTTCAGGCCCATCATGATGACGACTATGGCTGCCATGTTCGGTAGCCTTCCGATTGCCATAGGCCGAGGAAGCGGCTCGGAACTTCGCCGCCCGTTGGGCATCTCCATCGTGGGAGGGCTGATCGTGAGCCAGATGCTGACGCTCTACACCACTCCCGTCGTCTATTTGTATATGGATCGCCTGCGCGGATGGCTCAGCGGCGACAAAGTTCTGCGGCCGTTGGAAGATCGGCGAGGAGAAAAGCGCTCCGAAGTCGGCTTACAAGGAGCGAAGCAGGAGGCGATTTAGAAGACCGTCGCGGAGTAGAAGGGCTCGTCGCAAACCGACCGTGCACGCCAATCTCTTCACGCCGTGCGAAGAACAAGAAGGAAGTCGAGAACGGCGTGCACCCGGGGCCACAAGCTCAGTAGCCGGCAGCATAGTGGGCCGGCAGCATCCCTTCCCTTTTATAGACCGCCTCTGCATCAGGCGACGAGAGATAATTCATAAGAATCTTGGCAGCTTCGGAGTCCTTCGCGTGCGAAGAGAGAATTTCCACCATGGGAGTTGGATTGGGCAAAATCGAACGAGGTACGAGCCCTACCACGTCGAGGCCAGGCTGCCGCCGCGCATCGTCCACCAAATCGCTGAGGTAGGCTAGGGAGATTTCAGCATCGCCCTTGGCGACCATCAACTGTGCGACGCCGCCGTTTGGAGAAACCTTGCTCTTGGGCTTCATTTGTTCAGCAATGCCCAATTTCTCGAAAACGGCGATGGCCGCAATCCCCGAGGTCGTGGCGCCTGGATCCGAAAAAGAGACGGACTTTGCCGCCAGGAGCATGCGTTTGATCGCTGCTGGTGTCGAGATGTCCGGCTTGGACGCGCCCATGCGCACGGCGATCGCCTCGGTGAGGCTGGCAAGCGGTATCGCGCTGTCCGCCACAACATTACCCGACGCGAGCATCTCGGGGTAAGGCGGCAGCACGATGGCCACGTCAAAGGCTTCGCCGCGCGCCATCTGCTGCTTGGTATAGAGCAGGTTGTTAATGGTCACTTTGACTTTGTAGCCTTTCTTGCCTTCGAACGTGCTCGCTTCGAACACCGGGAGCAGCTTCGTCATCGCTGCCCGCATGGGGGTTGGCGCCAGAAGAGTAATCTCACTCTGGGCGCGGACTATTCGCGCACTGCCCAGCACAAGGGCGATGAACACAATTGGCGAAAGCAGATATTTCACTGGTTCCTCCTCAATCGCTAGAGATCGAGTTCGGCGCTTGCTCGTCTCTTCTTCCGCTCCATCCGAAAGCCATCCTTATACCTCAATTACGTCGAACGGCAGGCGACATTCGCGTTTCTGGCTCCCGGAAGGCGGTCATCCCCGTCACAGCTACATCAGGATCTAATCGCAGGGCAAGAGGTTCATTCCGACTTAAGGACGATGTCTCGCTCTCTCGCCGGACGAAACGCGTGAGACTCGTTCTCTCGGAAGCGCTGAATTAAACTACCTGTCCTCGAAGCCTATCGTGCCACCGTCCAGGTAGTACATCGTGCTGCGCCCTTGCGTTCGATTTGGCCGCGGTATTCTGGCATGATCGATTGGCGGAGAACGCGTCCGAAAAGGTGAAGCGCCATGAACCCATCCCGTAAATTCCTTTTATTCCTGCTCGGTCTGGGAATCATTTTGTCCGTCTGCGAAACGGTAGCTCAAGACAAGCCGATCCGAACCCTGGTCGTTAATGGAAGGACCGTCGATACGGCTGTGGTCGAGGTGGAAGGCCGCTCGTATGTGGACATTGAGGGCTTGGCACAAATCATTGGCGGCTCGGTGAATTTTGAGCCCAACCAAATCACGCTGACCCTGCCCGAGCCGGCTCCTACGGCCGCTCCCGCCGATGCTTCGGCGGCGGCTCCGCCAGCCGCTGACAATATGTCCAAGCAGTTTCAGCAACTCGCGGTGTTCACGTTGGCGGAGATGAGGGAATGGAGAGGCGCGATCAGCGCCGTAGTCACGTCGGGAGCGCCCGTGGTAGGCACGTGGCCTGACGATTACCATGACCGCGTCGGTAACGATTTGCTGCAAGCGACACTCGGTGCATCCACAGTGCAAGACAATCAGGCGGTTCAGCTTCTCCAACAGGAATATGCGCTGCTCACCGATTGGGCCAACCAGGTTCTCAGCGAACGCAAGGCTCTGGACGCCGCCAGAAGCATCGACCCTAACGCCCTTCAGAATGACCAAGCCTTGGCAAAAATCTCCAAGTGCGGGCAATTTCTGAGTTCGATGATCGTCGGCGGCAATTTTTACGACGATTCGAGTTGCCAGTAAGTTCGCAGCCCACTGCTTAGCCTCTAAATGTCCCCGTTGGCACATGCGTTTGAAAGCGGCGGTGCATAAGCGTTATGATTTGCCGACGCTGGTCCGGCCAATCTCTTAGCAGAGATCGAAATAAAACAGATGAGCAGGCGGCTGAAATTCAACTCGCTGCTGATGGGCATGTTGCTTCTGGCGATATGCGCAGGCGCGGAGACCCAAAAAAGCGAGAACTATAAGGTGCGACTCTCCACCGTTCCCGTGGACGCAACCATGCTGTCCCGGGTTGCCGGCTCGGGCTCGCTGACCGCAGTGCTGAACGGCAACAGGCTCACCTTCAGCGGAAGCTTTCATGGGTTGCGGTCGCCGGCCACACATGCCAGCATTCACCTCGGGCCGAGAGGCATTCCGGGTCCGCCCATCATCGATCTGACGGTTCCGAATGCCACCAGCGGCGACGTCACCGGCGCCGTCGAACTTACCCCGTCGCAAATCGAAGACCTGAGAAGCGCAAAGCTCTACGTTCAGATTGACTCCGAGAAAGCTCCGGAAGGCAATCTCTGGGGCTGGCTGCTGCGCTAAAGGAGTTCACCATGGTCCTGTCAGGAACGCCGTCAACGGCTAAATCGAGAATTCGTTTCGCTCTGGCGTTAGGCTGCGCGGCCACACTGGGCGTCGCCAGCGCCGAGGCTCAGCAGCCCGCAAGGGCCGCCGTATATACCGCGGCGCAGGCCAATGCCGGCCGCGCCGTCTACCAGGCGAATTGCGCTGCCTGCCATCTGCCCGACCTCAAAGGCAGCAACGAGGCTCTGCCTCTGGCGGGCGCTAATTTCATGAGCACTTGGCGCGGCCGCACCTCGAGCGACTTATTCAACAAAATTTTGACCAGCATGCCGCCGGGCAAGACAGGCTCGCTGGGTGAGACCGAGATTGTCACCCTCGTGGCGTTCCTTCTCCAGTCCAACGGCGCCCCGGCGGGAAATCAGGCGCTCAGCGCCACCTCCTCTGTGCCGATCTCGGACGTAGCCACGGGACAAGCCGCCGCGCAGCTTCGTTCCGACGACGAGGGCGGAGCGGCCAGCGCATCGAAGCGCGCGGGTCCACCGGCGGGCCTTACGGCTACCGGCGAGGTGAAGAACTACCTGCCGGTGACAGACGAAATGCTGCTGCACCCCGATCCGGGTGACTGGCTGATGGTCCGCGGCAACTATCAGGCGTGGAATCACAGCCCCTTGACGCAGATCAATCGTGACAACGTGCGCGATCTGCGCCTGGCCTGGGTGTGGTCGATGAATGATGACGGCGGAGCCAACGAGCCTACACCCCTGGTGCATAACGGCATCATCTACCTCACCAACGTCGACAATATCGTTCAGGCTCTCGACGCCAAAACGGGCGAGCTGATCTGGGAGAATCGCATCCGGCCGGGAGGATCGCAGGGCGGCGGCACCGGCGCCATGCGCAATCTGGCCATCTATCAGGACAAGATTTTTGCCGCGTCCACCGACGCGCACCTGCTGGCTCTCGACGCACGCACCGGCAAGACCGTCTGGGACATTGCCATAGCCGACTCTTCCAAGGGCTACGGCAATTCCAGCGGACCCATCATCATTGGCGGGAAGGTGATTCAGGGGCTGGGCGGCTGCGACCGCTACAAAGCCCAGGATAAGGAACAGGGCTGCTTCATCAGCGCATTCGATCCCAATACGGGCAAGGTGCTGTGGAGGTTCAATACCGAGGCGCGAGTTGGCACACTCGGCGGCGACACCTGGGGCAAGCTCTCCAACATGCTGCGCGTGGGAGGCGAAACGTGGATCACCGGCAGCTACGATCCCGAACTGAACCTGACCTACTGGGGCGTGGCTCAGGCCAAGCCGTGGGTGCAGGCCAGCCGCGGCACCGGACCCGACGACAAGGCGCTCTTCACCAGTTCGACGCTGGCTCTGCGGCCCAATGACGGAACGCTGGCCTGGTATTTCCAGCACGTCCCCGGCGAGACTCTCGATCTTGACGAAGTCTACGAACGCGTCCTGGTGGATGTCGGCGCCAGCAAACTGGCGTTCACCATCGGCAAAGCCGGCATCCTCTGGAAGCTGGACCGAAAGACGGGCGAGTTCCTGGACGCCAAGGAGACCGTCTTCCAGAACGTCTTCACCTGGCTCGATCGCCAAAAAGGTTTGCTGGCCTACCGGCCCGATATCGTCGCGCACAAAAATACAGGTGAATGGATTCCGGTCTGCCCCAGTACCGAGGGCGGCCACAACTGGCAGGCCATGAGCTACGACCCGGAAGCAAAGTCCCTGATCATTCCTCTCAGCCAGAGCTGCATGGAAATGTCCGGGCGGAAAGTCGAGTTCGTCGAAGGATCGGGCGGCACCTCGGGCGACCGGCGCTTCTACGAGATGCCCGGCTCGGATGGCAACGTCGGGAAGCTCGCCGCGTTTGACGTCAGGACCATGAAGCAGATTTGGACCCGCGACCAGCGCGCCGCTTATCTCACCGCCGTGCTTTCCACGGCTGCCGGCGTGGCCTTTGTCGGCGACCTGGACCGCTACTTCCGCGCCGTGGACGTGAATACAGGCGAGGTCCTCTGGCAGGCGCGGCTCGGCACCAGCGTCCAGGGATTTCCGGTGACGTTCACTGCGGGAGGAAAGCAATACGTCGCGGTCACCACCGGCCTGGGCGGCGGAAGCCCGCGGAACGTTCCCCGAATGATCGAGCCCGACGTTCGTCACCCACAGAACGGCAATGCACTCTACGTCTTCGCCTTGCCCGACAAGAACGAGAAGAAGAACATCAGCAGAATTTCCAAGCCGAAGGATTCGTCCGTGGAAGCCGCCCAACGCTAGAAGCTCTTCCCTGCTTGGGAACGGCTTTTTCTGATTGGTCTGAATTGAAAAAAGCCGGCGCTTACGCCGGCCTCACCAATGTAGTATGTCCCGGCGCCTAACGGCCCCCAGGATGCCCGAAAATAAACATAAAATTGCGTCGCCGGCGGTGGTGAACGTCGAAGACCTCCGTTCCCTCGCGCGCCGCAGATTGCCTAAGGTCGTTTTCGACTATTTGGATGGCGGAGCGGAAGACGAAATCACCCTTCGCGAAAATCGCCGCGCATTCGAGGAGGTCGCCTTCCGGCCTCGAAATGCCGTGGCCATCGCTGAATGCGATTTGCGCACGCGAGTTTTGGGGCGCGAGTTTGCGATTCCCGCCCTGCTGGCGCCCGTCGGTTATAGCCGCCTCATGCACGCTCGCGGCGAGGCGGCGGCGGCTCGGGCGGCCGGGCAAGCGGGAACGGGATACATACTTTCAACCATGTCGGGGTATTCACTGGAGGAAGTCAAAGCCGCTTCCAGCGGCCCTGTTTTCTATCAACTCTACCTGCTCGGCGGGCGCGAGGTTGCCGAAGGCGCTCTTGAACGCGCGCGCAAAGCCGGCTATGCCGGCCTGTTTGTCACCATCGACACTGCCGTGGCAGGCATGCGCGAGCTAGACGTCCGCAACGGCACGAAAGAACTGCTGGGCGGCAGGCTGGTGGAAAAGATTCGGTTTTCGCCGCAAATATTGGCGCGTCCCGGATGGCTGATGCGGTTTCTGATCGATGGTGGCGTCCCGCCATTGGCCAACGTGGTCATCCCCGGCAAAGGACCGATGCCGCTGATCGATGTAGTCGAGTCTTTAGCTTACTCCGCGATCACCTGGGAGGATTTGCGCTGGATCAAGGATGTGTGGCGAGGGCCGGTGATCCTAAAGGGAGTGCTCACCGCAGAGGATGCCCGGCGGGCGGTGGACGCGGGAGCGGCGGCCATCGTGGTGTCCAACCACGGCGGGAGACAACTCGATGGAGCGCAAGCGACATTGCGCGCTCTACCGGAAATCGTCTCGGCGGTGAATGGCCAAATCGAAGTGCTGATGGACGGAGGGATTCGTCGCGGCGCGGACATCGTGAAGGCCATCTGCCTGGGAGCGCGCGCCGTCCTTTGTGGAAGAGCATACGCCTATGGCTTAGCGGCGGCAGGCGAAGCTGGCGTTTCGCGAGCAATCGAAATCCTCAGCGCGGATCTGCAGCGGACCTTGCGGCTGCTGGGCTGCCCGTCGATCGCGGCACTCGATGGCACCTACGTTCGTTATCACAACTCGCGTTAAGCGATGCGCGGCCTCCGCCCGGCCGATCCTCGAACCTTTCGGGTGTTTCCTCGGAGAGAAATAGAAGATATAAGGGTCGCTGGAATTAGGGATCGGCATCCGCTCGCGCGTGCATTTTGGCTCCGATTTGTGGTGATTGGAGGCAACATGTTTCAGCAAACGCTCAATCCTGCGGGGTCTTTGTGGCTGAGCGTGCTTATCTCCATGGTCCCTCTGATCGCCCTGCTCTACATGCTGGCCGTTCTGCGCCTGACCGCCTGGCTCGCTACCATCATCGGCGGGATCATCACCTTCCTTCTCGGCGTTCTGGTGTGGCACGCGCCTGCCGGCGATACGCTGAAATCTTACTTGTACGGCGGCTTCACCGGCTTCTGGGCCATCGACTGGATCACGTTCTGGGGCTTGATCATCTTCAACACCCTGGAACAAACCGGCCGGTTTGAGCGATTCAAGAAATGGATGATCCATCACGCCACCGCCGATATCCGGATCCAAACCATCATGCTGGCCTGGGCGTTCGGCGCGCTGCTGGAAGGATTGGTGGGATTCGGTTATCCATGGGCCGTGGTGGTGCCGATTCTGGTGGGCTTGGGGATCGCGGACCTGGACGCGATCCGCGTGGCCGCCTTGGCCAACAACGCGCCGGTCTCCTACGGAGCGCTCGGCGCGCCGGTGCTGGGCTTGGCCGCCGTGACCGGCCTTCCCTTGATGGCGCTTTCCGCTTCCATCGGAAGCATCGTTGCGGTCCTGGCGCTGCTGCCTCCCTGGGTGCTGATCTACCTGGTGAGCGGCTGGGACGGAATGATCGAAGCTTGGCCGCTGGCGATCGTCGGGTCTCTTTCTTATATCGCCGGGCAGTGGCCCGTGGCGCACTATTTGGGTCCCTACCTGCCGGATTTGAGCGGGGCGCTGGTTTCCTTCTGGATTCTCTTCCTGTTCGTGAAGGTTTGGCGGCCGAAAGCGATTCGCCAGTTCGGCGGGGCCACGCTCTCTGCCGCGGAAACGTCGCTCATGACCGCGGCATCCAGTTTGGGTTCAGCGGCGGAGGCGCTCTCGGTCTGGTTCCCGTATCTCGTATTGATCGCCGTTGTGGTCGCCTGGACTGGTCCGTGGTCCCATCTGCCGGGAGTCAGCTGGTTCCGCTGGTCGGTGGCGGCCAACTCCTCGGTCACGCAACAGCCGATTCTCTCGGTTTTCAACTTCAATCCGTTAGCCGGCGGCACTTCGATTTTGGTCTCCTGGCTGGTGCTCTTGCTGATCTGGCGGCCGCAGGCGCGGATCATCCGGCAGATTTTCGCGAAGACGTTCCAGCAGATGTGGGGCGCGCTGCTGGTGGCGTTTTTTATTTTCGCGCTGGCTTATATTTTCGTGTTTACGGGAATGGCCAATTCGCTGGCGTACGGCCTTTCCAAGATCGGCCTGTTTTTCGTGGTCCTGGCGCCGATTCTCGGCTGGATTGGCGTCGCGCTCTCAGGCAGCAATACAGCCACCAACGCCATGTTCGGACCGGTGCAGGCGCTGACGGGCAGGCTGCTGAACCTGCCCATCTTGCTGCTGCCTTCCTTCAATTCCGTGGGGGCGGAAGTGGGCAAGCCCATCGCGCCGCAGACGGCCAGCGTTGGGGTCTCCACCAGCAAACTGGTGCGCAGCGAGGGCCAAGTGATCCGCCACAACATGGGCTGGACCTTGGCGGTCCTCGCCTATCTCATTGTGATATCCGCGGTGTTCTACTTTTTCTTTCCGAAGTGGATGTCGCTCTAGTCCGCGACACGAATTGCGGAGACGCTAGTTGGCCGATCGCCGCTCAGGCGGACGCGGCCCGAGTGATGGCCTTATCGGCTTTATCGGCTTTTGAATCGGTCTGCTTACTCTCCCCGATGTCGATGGTTCCCTTGAATTGGGCGCCGTCCTCGATCACGATGTGCCGCGTCGTCAGGTGCCCGATCACCGAAGCGTCCTTCTTGATCTCGATGCTTTCGGTTCCTACACTGCGATCTCCGTCAACTTTGCCATAGATGACCAGTTGGCTGGCCGCAAGCGCTCCGGTGACCTCGCCGTCGCGCCCCACGATCAGCCTGTGTTGCCCCACCGAGATCGGTCCTTCGACGTTGCCATCGACGAGGAGATCTTCGTTGCCGGAGATCTCCCCTTTCACTTTCATCTTCGCAGGCAACCACGAGTTGGAATCGGTCCTATGGGCGCCGTTGCCGCTATGGGGAAGCTTTGCGGCGCTGGAAGGTTCAACGGCAGGCCGCGAATGCGAATTCGGTGGGGTCGATTGCGATTCTCCGTTCCGCCACATTTTGCCCTCCTTTGGATAGAGCCTCGCCCCACTGTCTCGAAACGAATTCCAGCAGAATTAAGAGTGAGGCCTTACGGGTTCTCAGTGGATGAGATGCGCCAGCCTGGCGGAGCGGCTAGGGAGCGAGGATTCGTGCTCGCTCGAATCCAGCAGCGAGGCGGCAATATGTTATTCACTCTGTCACATTTCACAAACAGCCTGTCGTATTTCACGAACACTAGATTCCCGAGACGACGATTTTGTCCTATCATAAGCGGCGCTTCCCGGAGTTTTAGCGGATTGGCTTTCTCGGCAGGCGCTTTCGGCTTTAGAGTTTCAGGGCTGCCAAGCCGCGGATTCTGCGAAGGAACTACAAGGACCCGGTGCTACATGATTTTTCGGTACTGCCTGATTTCGTTGCTCGCTGCTTCCCTTTTCGCCAAGACGCCATCGACCCGCCACTCCAAGAATGCAGAAAGCGTGCAGGCCCAGCCCGCTCCCGAGCGCATCGCGGAAATCCAGGCCGCGCTTAAGGCTCACGGCTACGAGCCCGGCGACACTTGGGAGGAAACCCAAGAAGTTTGCAGGAAAATCGCCGACGAGCACATGTGGCAGACCGACCATGCGCCGGACGCCAGGGTACTGATCCTTCTCGGCTTGGGAGGACCGCATTCCGACCCGGCCGTGGCGCAAATGCAGGGGGATCGTCTGGATAACGACCAACGGACGGACGCGGCGCATAAGAGTGAAGGCGCGGAGGCCTATGCCCCGACCCCTGTTGCGCCGTCTGTTCTATCGCCTGTTCCGTCGGCTAGGCACTCCAGCGTTCCGGCGGCGAGTTCAAAGACGCTTGCAGCGGCGTCAACCCCTGTCGCCAGTGTCAGAGCGAATGTGAAAGCACCAACCAGAAGACACGTGAGAAAGACCACTCTTGTCAGATCAAAGAGTGCGCCCAAGAAGAAATTGACCACCAGGAATACGAGTCAAAATAAGAGACTCCACCCCGCTTAGCTCTTCTTAGCGAGTTCCTTGTAAGCCACTTCCGTGAAGGTTGGGAAAACCGGGCCGCCATTGGGATTGGGTGCAGGCGCGGCGGTGGGCTCCCCAAAAGAAGTCTTGATTTCGTCTAGCGACTTGCCCTGCGCGACCATAACCTTGATCTTGTTGTACTTGTCCTGAATGAGTTCGAGCTTTTTCTGCACTTGGGCTTTGGTCATCATATTGCCGTGGCCGGTCAAGTACGTGTCGGCATCCAGGCCGAGCATCCCTTTGACGTTTTCGATCCAGCCAACTGTGGAGCCATGCTTTTCCAAGTGAATTAGAGTCTGGGGCTGGTCGGGGGCGCCAGCCAGCAGGTCGCCGCCGAAGACGATTTTCTCCTGCGGAAGATATACGACGGTATCGCCGCTGGTATGTCCGGGCGCCCAGTGGTAGAGGCGGATCTGAATCCCATCGATGGTCAGCTTATCGGTCTTGGCGTAGGTCTTGGTGGGCAGGCGATCCTGCGGCGCGGGGTTGCGAGTTCCCACGGACTCTTCCATCTCTTTCTTGCAGTTCTCCTGGGCAATAATCGTCAAGCCTGCGGGAAAAGCGGCGAGGCCATTGACGTGGTCAACATCGCTATGGGTGAGGATGACCGTATCCACGGCTTTGGGAGTGACTTTGGCAATTTCGGCGATCACTCCTTTCTCCGAATCCACCGTGGTTTTCGTGTCTACGAGAACGACGCCCGTTGTGCCCACGATGAAGCCGTCGTTTGAGCCCACGCCACCCTGAACCCAGTAGACGTTGTCCCGCACCTGCGTCGTCTTTAGAGGCTGGACTTGCTGTTGGGCCCGAGCCAGCGTGGCAAACGAAACGAACGAAGCAATCGTCGCCAGCCCGAGAGCCACTTTTCTCAAATCCTTCATGGTTCCTCCTCTGTATCTCCCTTTGATGCGCGAATATGCGGCAGCCAAGCGGATCGCCAGATACGCACGCTTATACACCCAAGATCGCTCCCGATGAACCAAATTGTTCAGCTCGCATCCGGGCCCTCAGCCGGCCACAGCTTAAACGACAATCTATTTAGCGGCGTTCACAGGGCCCCAACCAGACGGATTGGCCAGTTTGTCGCGATACTCAAGGGCCTCCGAAGGTACACACAGTGTTTCTTCGAACTCCTGACTCTTCATCCAGTAGTATTCCGTCTTCATTAATTGGAAGGGCTGAGTGTAGAACTTCGGGTCGTCAGCGGTTACCGTCGCTTCCAGGTGATACTGGTCCAGCCGCGTCCAGCGCTCTTGTAGTTTCGCGGCGTTTGTATGCGGATGCCCTTGCTCGTCGAGCCAGGTTCTGGGATCAAGGCCCGTGGTATCGATGACAAACACGTTGTCTCCCTCCCAATGGCCCACCGAATATCCGTAGAATCTGGAATCGGGCGCCGCCGGAGCGTCCACCTTGGCGGGAAGTTGCCTGCCGTCGGTCCAGACCTCTCGGTACACTCGCTGCTGCTCAAAAAGAATCAGCATACGAGTCGGCAACGACTCGAACACGATTCCTCCTCTGCTGCTGATCGCGCTGTTCAGAAGATCGCGTGGGAATCCCAGCGGATCGCAAATCATAAATGGATCGTTGGCGGCTCTCAGCGGACCATCGCTCGCTTGCCGCTGCCCTGCTGACGGAACCGGCCTATTGAGAGCGAACGCCGCCTTTCCGGCCGGGGTCATTTCGGGGTAAGGGCCGATTGTTCGCTTAAACGGCCCTATCCATGCACCGTTCAAGTCGTGTTTGGGAGCGGGGCCGGGAGGATTGGGCATCTCGGGGATTCCCGCGGCGACAAAACCCGGCGGCACGACTCCCCGAGGCCCCTGAGTTTGAGCCATGGCGACCGAAGATAGGGCCAGCGCGGCCAGCAAAGTAACGATTGGTTTGGCGACCCACTTCCGCATTTGCGATGCCTCCTTCATTTAACTACGGAGCCTCGTGAAAACCGTCCCGACCGGATCGTTTGCTTGGCAGAGTGCCAATCCTCACTGAATTTGGCGAAGTATAAAGCCGAAGGCCAGTTGCACCATTCTAGGAAATCGCGATCTTACAAGTCATTGGAGAAGATTGGCTCCCCGGAGAGGACTCGAACCTCTAACATTTCGGTTAACAGCCGAACGCTCTACCATTGAGCTACCGGGGAGTAGGTGTTGATGAATCAGGGGGCAAGCAGCCTGCTGTTCCTCCTCGAGTCGCTCCGCGACGACGGTTCGCCAATCGGCACGTAACGTAATGTGGCTCAGTGATACGCGGTCTGGCACTTGAGCCAACAACCGCAGAGAAACTTACTGCTGCTCTTGCTCCAAACGATTCCGTCCCAGCTTCGTGCCGTCGGCAGTTACGGCCTCGAGGATGCGCCCGATGGGCTTGCCATTCTTGGCTGCGCTCACAGTGACCGTCACTTCGTCCCCGGGTTTGAAAGAGTCTTTACGATAGCCGCTCGGATACATGACCGTGGGAGATTGCGACTCCACGACCCAGTGCGCTATTTCGCCGTTCTCACCCTTGACGTCAAGCATCAGCAAAAGATGGGGGCTGGCGTAGATCCATCTCGTCACGGTCCCCTTCAAGACAAGCGTCTTATCCGTTGCGAATGAAGCGTTGCCGTGATGTGCGAACAGAGGAACCGAAACCAAAAGCCCCAGGGCCATAGCCAACCCGATGACAAGCCTCTTTCTCATTGTGCGTCCTCCGCTTTCCTCGCCGGCCGAATCCTTCGATTGTCACTTCTCGGCGTCTTTGCCGATCGTGTCGAGATAGATCTGGTAGTTTACCGGCGAGCATATGTTTTCGTTTTCCTCGGTGTTGCTATCTTGCAGCCTGAATGACATTTTCAAGGCGTCCCACGGCTTAGTATACATTTTGGGATCGTTGATCGTCTCCGACCATTCCAGAGTGTCAAAATCCACGCGCCGGAAGGTCTCCGTTACGCGAACCTGATCGCTGACGGGCCGGCCGGCATTGTCGAGCCAAACCCGGTCCTCCGGCATGGTTCCGACCGTTTGGACTTCGAGGGTGTTGTCGTCCAGCCACCTGCCCACGGAGTAGCCCATCCAACGCTGTTCCCTGAACTGGCCGTCTATTTCCACGCCGCCATCCAGCACTTTGGGAAGGGGACGGCCGTCGATCCAAATGACGCGCCACCGGCTGTCGTAGTGATACAAAATCGCCACCTTCGAGTCGTCCTGAAAGATTTGGCTGAATCGCAGGCTGTAATGATTCCAGCGCGGGAACCCTAAGGGTTCGCAGATATTCCTGGGATCGTTCTGTTCCTTCGGGGCGACCGCAGCGACCCCCTCGGTTGGCTTATGGGTCTTGTACAGCTCCAGCCCATGGGGTGTGTAGGGTACGGCGTTCTCCGGTTTGCCGTTGTTTGGCTTTAACTGCACGCCGGGCGCCTGAGTTCCTGCGTCCGGCCCCCCGGCCGTACTCCATGACCCGGCAATGTTGTGCCGCGGAGCCGGTTTCCGATTCTGTGCGGTGATGGGCGGTTTATGCCAATCCACATCAGGCCAGGTTACCTTGGAATTATTCTGACCGGATGTGGCAATGGAAACTGTCAGCGCGGCAGCCGACAAGCCAACCATCGAAACCCAAAAGCGACTTAGCATTTCGGTCCTCCAGAATCCAGCGAACGCGGCTTAGCTGGTCGGAACGAATCTCTGAACTCTCTCGCCGTTCCAGACTTCGCCGGTATAAATGTTTCCTCTCGAATCCGACGGCGCCGGATCGAACTTGAACTTTAACGTGCCGCCCTGCACACCGGAATTAATCAAAAGGGAAAACAAGCCCAGGGCGCCCCGAGGCGCGAATGCCCGCGGTTTCCGCGTTTGCTCATCGGAATTTCTCTCATATCCGCGGCCTGGATTTTGTGAAGTCCGTGCAGACTGTAATCTTCCCCGCAGCGGCGTGTCAATAAATCGACGTCTCGTCAGGCCGAAGCTCGACGGTCTACTTCGACACCGTCGCCGTCAATGTCCCGTCGCTCGTGGATAAATAGAGATTCGATCCGTCGCCGAACTGCAGACGAAAAGGCCCGCCACCATCGTCCAGCGCCTTCTCCACCAATTCGCTGAGCTTCTCCGCGGGAATCACGCGCTGTTCGACGTTGATCTGCGTTGCCTCTTTGGCCGCGGCGGCAATGGCCTCGCTCTCGGTCTCCTCTTCCACCGCGGCCATAATCGCTTCTTTGTGGCTTTCAGCTTTTGATTTGGGCATCGGACCTCGTTGCCGTCATTCTCCGCCGCGGCTGCGTCCTGCTCTGTTCTCCGGCGCGATCCTGTCTGGAAGCAGACAGTTTACGATGTGTTCTATGGCGATTCAAAGTTCCACGGTCAGCGCGGCGAGCGATTGGGGGTGCCCGAGAGCTCGCGGATCTTCGCGGAGTAGCGGATCGAAATCGCCAAAGCGCGCGCCGCTGCCTCAATTTTAAGGATGCTTTTAATTTAGGGCTGCTCTTGAGGTACTGGGGAAGTCCGATCGTTGTAGGATCGAATCTGCTCAGCCTGCGTGCGCAGAGCTAGGACCGTCGCATCCTTCGCGCCACCGGGATCGAGTTTCAAATACGCGTCGAGATCCGCTTCCACTGCGTTTGGTTTGCTCTCCCGCAGATGGACCTGCGCCAGAAGAACATACGCCGCGGCCATGCTCGGCTCGCGCAAGAGCGCCTCGCGCGCCGAACTCTCCGCAGCCGGCAAGCGGTTCGTCGTGTATCGAATCCACGCCAGCGCGTAATACCCGCCGCCGTCCTTGGGGTCGATCGCCAGGCCGCTCTGGACCATGCTTTCCGCTTCGGCGTATTCCTTCTCTGTTGCGAGCATCAGGCCCAGGCCGAAGTGCGCCGGCGCGTAACGGTCAGCGCTTAATTCCAAAGATTTGCGAAAGGCCGATTCAGCTTCCGTCGAGTGTCCCAGTCTCTGCTCTGCGATCCCCATGTTGTAAAAGGCTTCATAGAATGTGGGGAACACCTTGATCGCCTTCCGAAACTCGGAGATGCTGCCGGCCCAAACCCTCGCTGCCAGCAGCTGCGTTCCTCGGTCGAAGGCTCTGCCGGCCTCCACCGGGATACTCAACTCGCGCACCGAAACCGTGAGAGGAAGCTTTGTTGGCACGTCCGCAACGCGATTGGCCTGCGCGGAGCAAATCGGCGCACAGAGGCCGATCATGAGAAAGCAGAACGGAACCAGCCGAAGTAAGCTCATGCGCGTCCCTGAGAAACGCCCTTACATCGATGGGCGAGTTTACATCTCTTCCTGCTCGCGCCCAAACATCCGCCGTACATCCGATGGTCCTATTCTGAAATAGAGTCATGTCGGCAAGACCCTAAATTTTGTCCAGCAGTGCTTGAGTTGCACTAACTCCTCCGCGTCAATTCCCTGCCGCGAACTCGGATGTCGCTGCGGCGGGCATTTCGCCGCGCCTACACGATGGGGTCCGGCGGCACAATCGTGGGGGGGTCAACGCTTGAAAGCTGACTGTGAGGGAGGCGGCGGCACTCAAGAAGCCCCAGGGCCCCGCCAAGCTGCTGGCGGGCGCCCTGGGCTACAAAGGCGCGCGCGACGCGGCTAGACGCGGGCGACGCTCTTTTGCAGGATGCGGTCGGCGATGGCCTTGAACTCGTCCGCGGTGAGCAGGTTCTTCTTCTCGAAGGACTTGGCCTTGACGGCTTGCAGCATGGCCATGCGCTCTTCGTCGCTGGCCTTGATGCCCAGCTTCTCGCACCACTCTTCGATGGACGGCGGCCCGCTATTTTTGCCCAGCACAATACTGACGGGCTTCTGGCCAACCAGGTCGGCGGAGAAAGGAACGAACTCCAGCGGATTGTCTTTGCGCGCCAAACGGATCCAGCCGGCGATGATGCCGGATTCGACTTCGTAGAGCTTGTCGCCGACGATGGGGCGGTTCGGCGGTTGCGTGACCCCGGCCTTTTCCATCACGAACTTGGACACTTCGCAGAACTTCTGGGTGCGGATGCCGATGTCGATGCCGTGCAGGCAAAGCAGGGACATGACCACGTCTTCCATGGGCACGTTGCCGGCGCGCTCGCCAAGGCCGGTGATGGTGGTCTGCGCGACCGAGGCGCCAGCCTGGAGCGCGGCCAGAGTGTTGGCGACGCCGAGGCCGAAGTCCTGGTGGCAGTGGATCTCCAACGGCTTTTTCAGGCGCTCGATAGCTTTCTTGACGACGTAGTAGATCGCGTCGGGAGTGCAGCCGCCCATGGTGTCGGCCAGGGTGAAGGCGTCCATGTGACCTTCGGTGGCGACTTGCTCGACGATGTCGAGCAGGCGATCGACTGGGGTGCGCGTGGCGTCGATGGTGAAGAAGACGGTGTACAGACCAGCTTCCTTGGCGGCGCGGGTGGCGTCGATGGAGGACTTCATGGCGCGATCGAAAGTCCAGCCGTAGGCGTTCTTGATCATGTGGTCGCTGGCGGGAATTTCGATCACCACGCCGGTGCAGCCGCAGGCCTTGACGACCTTGATCTCTTCGGGGATGCAGCGGGCGAAGGCGAAGACTTCGGACTTCAGGCCCAGCGCGGCGATATCCTGAATGGCCGCTTTGTCCTGCTCGGAGACGGCGGGCATGCCGGATTCGATGCGATGAACGCCGAGGGCATCGAGCTGCTTGGCGATGGCCACTTTTTCCTCGCGGCGGAAGACGACCGCGGTCTGCTGCTCGCCATCACGCAAGGTGACATCGTGGATTTTGATCTTGGGGGCGAAGGTATATTTCTTGGTGACTTCGGGAAGATAAGGCCAGGGGCTGATAAACCATTTATCCGTTTTCCAGGGCGTCTGCATTTAGCCTCCGTAGATTGTTCGCGCCAGATATCGATCGCGCCAGCCGCCGCAACCACCGAACGAGCCAACTTCGTTGTACCGCGTTGCTCCGTTGGGCCTGCGCTCACCGGGCACGCGCGCTTAGTGGCGCGTGCACACTGGTTTCGGTTGGATGCAGGCATCATACACGAGCGACTTTCGTCGTTCAAGGAACGCGGAGGCGCGGGCGGGGCGTTACCCGTTACCGTCGCTACCTGTTGCGGTCTTTATCTGTTATCGCCGTTACGTGTTACCGGAGGCCAGATCAGGAATCAAACACAATCCAGGTGGCAGCAAGTCTTCAAGCCGCACATGCCAGAACTATTGCGGGCTGGGCGGGAAAATGATATTTTAGCGATACCGCTGTTCGACCTGTAGCGCGCAGAGGAGCCGGGCTTTGTGCGCGGAAGGTCCGCAACCGGCGCAGGGAGAAGGACATACATGAAGGCATTCGATTTTTACGCGGCGAAAGATACCAACGACGCGGTAGCCCTTCTCGCCCAGCACGCCGCCAATTCCAAAGTGAAAATCATAGCTGGTGGCACCGATCTTTTGGCGGATTGGAAGTTTTCGCCGCATGGGCCGGAAGTGGTGGTGGACATATCCCGTGCTGACGACCTGAAAAACATCACGCTGACCGAGCAGGGGCTGGTGATCGGATCGCTGGTGACCCACACGCAAATCATGCGCTCGCCGCTGATTCAACAGATGTTTCCAGCGCTGGTGCATGCGGCGCACACAATCGGCGCGGTGCAAACGCGCAATCGCGGCACGCTGGGCGGGAATCTGGTGACGGCGGTGCCGTCCATGGATAGCGGGCCGACGCTGATGGCGCTGGAGGCGATGGTCACGGTCGCAGGCTGGGGCGGACGGCGGCAGGTCCCGTTGAGCGAATTTTTCCTGGGGCCGCGGAAGACGATTCTCAAGCCGGATGAACTGCTCGTAGAGATCATCATTCCCAAAGCGAACCTGGGGAAGCCCACGCATTTCTACAAGTTCGGGTTGCGCAAGGGACAGGCGCTGGCCCTGGTGAACGCGGCGGCGAGCTTCTGGGTCGATTGGGAGAAGAATACGTTCGTCGCGGCGCGAATCGCGCTGGGCGCAGTGGCGCCGAAAGTGATCCGCGCGACGCAAGCGGAGGCCTATCTCGAGGGCCGCACGATCACGCCGGAGGCCATGGCGGAAGCCGGGCGGGTGGCCGTGAACGATGCCAGGCCGATCAGCGATTTTCGCGCTTCCGCGGAGTATCGAAAGAACCTCGTCGCCGTGCTCACCAAGCGATGCGTGGAAGGCGCCTACGAATTGGCGCAGAAGAAGCGACTGGAGGGATCGAATGGTAAACGTAACGCTTAAGGTGAACGGCAAGACGCGGAGCGCGAGCGTTCCTCCGGAGACGACGCTGCTGCGCATGCTGCGCGAACAGTTCGACCTGACTGGGGCGAAACTGGGGTGCGACGTGGGCGACTGCGGCGCGTGCACGGTGATCGTGGACGGCAAGCCTGTAAACTCCTGCCTGATGCTGGCGGGCCAAGCGGATGGACGCGACGTGCTGACCATCGAAGGATTGGCCGATGCGGAGCACCTGCATCCACTGCAGAAATTGTTCGAGCACTTTGGTTCGCTGCAGTGCGGATTCTGCGGGCCGGGAGTGATCATGTCCGCCAAGGCTTTGCTGGACGAAAATTCCGACCCCTCCACAGACGAGATTCGCGACGCGCTCGGCGGCAATCTGTGCCGGTGCACCGGGTACGCCAAAATGATCGAAGCGATTAAAGGCGCCGGGTGCATCATGCGCGGCGAGCAAGTACCGGCGGTGAAGTGAAAAAGCCAAGGCGGCCGTAGCCACGAATAAGGAGCCCGAACATGGCAGACGAGCGTTCAAAAGTAGCCGATAAGCCCGATATATTAGAGAAACCGGATATTTTGCGGGTGCCGGCGCCGGCGCCGCTGGTCACGTTCCCCGTCGACGTGGTGGTGCCGGAAGGACGCCAGCAGACTCCGGCCGTGGGCCAGCGGGCCTCCCGCGCCGATGGACGCCTGCATGGACTGGGACAAACGAAATACATCGACGACATGTATTTCCCCAACATGCTCTTCGCCAAGATCAAGCGGGCGGGCGTGGCTTCCGCGATCATCAAGAGCGTGGATACGAAAGAAGCCGCGGCCATGCCGGGCGTGGTGGCGATCATCACCGGCCGCGATATTCCCTGCAATTCGTTCGGGCCTTCGCTGAAGGACCAGCCGGTACTGGCCGATACGCGCGTGTTTCACGCGGGCGACGGCGTGGCGGCGGTGGCGGCGGAGACCGAGCAGATCGCTACCGAGGCCCTGGAAAAAATCAAAGTCGAATATGAAGTGCTGAAGCCGGTGCTGGATCCTCTGGAATCGCTGAAGCTGGAGACGCCGGGCATACACGCGCCGAGCGCCAATATCTACGGGCACAAGATCATCAAGAAGGGCGACGTCGAAAAGGCGTTCAAGGAGTCCGATCACATCTTTGAGGGCACCTTCCGCACCCAGATGGTGGAGCACGTGCCGCTGGAGCCGCACGCCACCATCGCGCAGTGGGACGCCAATGGGCGGGTAACCATCTATTCCACCCTGGGACGCATTACTCTGGGCCGCGCCGACGTGGGGCGGACGCTGGGTATCCCCATGAGCCGGGTGCGGATCGTGGCCACGGTGGTGGGCGGAAACTTCGGCGGAAAGAACGAGATCACCACAGAACCCGCGCTGGCGCTGCTTTCGAAGATGACCGGGCGTCCGGTGAAGTGCACCTTCACGCGGCCCGAAGAGTTCTATGCCTCCACCACGCGGCACCCGCTGATCATGGAGTACAAGACCGGCGTGACTAAGCAAGGCAAGATTCTGGGCCGCAAGATTCGCCTGATACTCGATGGGGGAGCCTACTGCTCCTGGAGCGAGACGACGCTGGGCAAGGCCTGCATTCTTTCCGCGGGGCCCTACAACATCGATAACCTGGAGGCGGAAGCGTTCGTGGTCTACACCAACAAGACCATGACCGGCGCGATGCGAGGCTTCGGCGCGCCGCAAGTGTGCTTCGCGTACGAATCGCACATGGACGATATCGCCCACGCGCTGGGCATCGATCCCATCGATATTCGCCTGCTCAACGCTTTCGAGGAAGGCTCGATCAGCCCCACGGGACAGAAGCTGCATAGCGTGGTGGCGAAGGAATCGATTCTGCGCGCGGCAAAGATGTTCGGATGGAACGGCATGGATAACGGCAACGGGACGGGAGCAAAGGCATGAAGCGGCGCGGACGCGGCATGGCCACAATGTGGTACCCGATCGGGTTTACGGTAGCCGCAAATCCGAGCGCGGCGGTGGTGAAGGTGAATGAAGACGGCACCGCGACGCTGCTCACGGGAACCGTGGAGACGGGTCAAGGCTCGCTGACGATCCTGGCACAGATTGTGGCGCAGGAGCTGGGGATTGCCACAGACGACGTGCACGTGGTTTCCGCAGACACAGACTCGACGCCCATGGATACGGGCGCGATTGCCAGCCGCACCACGTACGTTACCGGCAACGCCGCGCGGCTTGCGGCGGAAAAGGCCAAGATGACGCTTTTCGAGGTGGCGGCGCCACTGCTGGGCGTGAGAACAACCCAACTGGAAGCCCTGGACCACAAGATTGTGGTGAAAGGCTTCCCACAGCGGAATATGCACGTGGGCGACGTAGCCAATCATGCGCGGATGGTTTCGGGGCAGCCGCCGATCGGGGCCGCTTCGTTCAATCCGGAGACGGTGGCGCTCGATCCGGAAACCGGGCAGGGCAAGCCCTTCGGAACTTACGTCTACGCCACGCAGATTGCCGAAGTGGACGTGGATGACGAGACCGGCGAAACGGAAGTGCTTCGCATCGTGGCGTCGCACGATTGCGGCACGGCGATCAATCCGATGCTGGTGGAGGGGCAAGTAGAGGGCGGCATCTCCATGGGCGTGGGGTTCGCGCTGGAAGAAGAGATCCTGTTCGACGCCAATGGCCGGCAGATCAATCCCAACCTTACGAATTACATCATGCCGACGTCGCTGGACATGCCCGAGGTGGAAGTCGATATCGTGGATAACTACGACCCGACGGGGCCTTTTGGCGCGAAGGGCGTGGGCGAGCCGACTCTGGTGCCCACAGCGGCGGCCATCGCCAATGCGATTTTCGATGCGGTCGGAGTACGCGTCACTTCCCTGCCGGCGACCTCGGAGAAAGTGTTCAAATTGCTCCAGGCAAAACGGGAGCAGCAGCCCAAACAGCTTGGAAGCAGCCCGGCATCGCTCCCCAGCGGGGGCAACGGCGCGCCCGCGCACTGAGCGCGCGCCCGAAAAATTTCAGGGATTGCAACTCGCGCTGCCGCGGCGCAGCCACGCGGTTCAATCAACAATTAGAATGAAGCAAGATCAGCATGCGCTCGCAGCGCGGAGTTTCGGCAGGTAGTGGACTGCTAAGCGGACGGCAGTGTATATTGACCTGCCATTTTTGAGTCGCTGTTTGGTTGGACAGAAGGTCTCTAGGGAAATCAGGTTTACGGGTTTGGCGCCGATCCCCCGGGAGAATCGCTCGTGGTCGCTCGTCTGGGAGCCATTCACATTCCAGGAGAATCTTAGCCTGCCTGAATTCATATGGAGGATGGTGGACGTTACATGGCAAAAACGGAACAGGTGACAAAAACAACGAAGAAGGGGTCGCAGATAGCGGTATCGTCAAACGGATCGCGGCTGGACACCAGCTTTATCGGGCAACCGCATGAATGGGATCCGCGGCGGCTGTACAGCCAAACGGGTGCGGATTGGCAATACCGGGTGGATTTCGACCGGCTGCGCAAAGAGCGCCTGCAGAAACTGCAAGCGGAGATGGCTAAGCAGGATTTGGGGGCGCTGGTGTTGTTCGCGGGCGCGAACATTCGCTACGCGACCGCGTCCTACCAGGGCAACTGGAAATACAACATCAACATTCGCTACGCGGTGGTGCCGACCGAAGGCGAGCCCGTTCTCTTTGAAACGGCCGGGTCGGATTTGCAGTGCGCCAAGATCGACTTGCCCTGGATGGACGGACGTATTCGTCCGGCGATCACCTGGCAGTGGGCGGAGGGCGCCGTGCCGTACATGGCGGGGCGCATGGCGGATAGCGTGGTGGAAGCGCTAAAGGAGAGCGGCGTAGCGAAAGAGCGCATCGGCATCGACAATCTGGATATGCCGGCCTTTGAAGCGTTCCAGAAGCTGGGCTTGAAGATCGTGAATGGCTGGCCGGCGGTGTCCAAAGCGCGGACGGTGAAGACCCGCGACGAGATCGAATTGCTGAAGCAGGCTTCGAGCATCGGCGACGCGGCCATGTGGAAGATCAAGTACGAATGGCTGAAGCCGGGCGTGCGCGAGCGCGAAATCGAAGCCAAGGTGCACGAGTTCATGCTGGAGCGCGGCTGCGAGATCATCTACGACATCATCGTGGCCTCGGGCGGAAACACCAGCCCCTATCGCCGCTGGGCCACCGACAAGCTGATCCGGCAAGGCGACCTGGTGATCGTGGACATCAACGCGGTGGGGCCTTCCGGCTACTTCATCGACTTCGTTCGCTGCTTCAAGTGCGGCGGGGCGCAGGGCATGAAGATGTCGCAGAAGGAGATCGATCTTTACCGCGAAGTATACGATTCGATGTACGCGGGCCTCGAAAAGCTGCGGCCGGGAAACACCACGGCGGACGTGGCGGCGGCCTTCCCGGAATACGACGACGACAAATACGGCACGGTGACGCTGCAGCAGTTCGCGCACAGCATCGGCATCACACTGTACGAGGGCATGTGGATCTCCCGCGCGTATTCGCTGAAGTATCCGGCGGAGATCAAAGAGAACATGTACTTCGCGATCGAAACCTTCGCGGGCCATCCCAAGCTGGAGCAGACCACGCGCCTCGAAGAGAACGTGCTGGTTACGGCGAACGGGCCGGTGGTCTTCACGCGGATGGAACACATGGAAGAGGCCATGAAGCGTTAAATGGCGCAACTACAGGTAGGCGTTTCCGATTCCGTATTTCCTAACTTAGACCCGGCGCGCGCCGTTTTATCCAAAATCGGCGCGCAGCTGCATCTGGCGGAGGAAGCCAAACCCGAAGCGATCATGCGGGTGGCAAAGGACGCGGACGCGCTTTTTGCCACCTACGCCAAAATCACCGCGGACATGATCCGGCAGATGACGCGCTGCCGGATCATTTCGCGGTTTGGAATCGGGGTCGACAACGTCGACATTCCCGCGGCCACCGAGCGCGGCATCGTGGTCACCAAGGTGCCGGATTATTGCATCGACGAGGTTTCCGACCACGCCATGGCGTTATTGCTGGCGGCGGTGCGCAAGATTCCGCTGGCCAATTCCATGGTGCACCAAGGGCGATGGGAGATGCCGGCGGTGGTTCCGATTCATCGCTTGCGTGGAACCGTGCTGGGGCTGATGGGCTTCGGGCGAATACCGCAACTGGTGGCGCCCAAGGCGCAATCTTTCGGCATGCAGGTGGTCAGCTACGATCCGTACGTTCCGAAAAGCGTTTTCGAGAACGCCAAGGTGCGGAGCGTGGAGTTCAGCGAACTGCTGAAGATATCCGATTACGTTTCGATCCATAGCCCGCTGCTGCCCGAGACGACAGGCTTATTCAACGCGGAGGCCTTTCGGCAGATGAAGCCGCACGCGTATTTGATCAATACGGCGCGCGGCCCTATCGTGGATGAAGCGGCCCTGGCAGCGGCGCTCGACGCGGGACAATTGGCCGGCGCGGCATTGGACGTGATGACCAAGGAGCCTCCAAAAGATTCTCCACTTCTAGGAAGGCCGAACGTGATCGTCACGCCGCACACCAGCTTCTACTCCGAGGAGTCCCTGGTGGATTTGCAGACCAAGGCGGCGGAGGAAGTGGTGCGCGTGCTGCAAGGCCAGGCGCCGCGGAATCCGGTAAATCCCGAGGCGCTGAAAGCCCGGCCGGAAGCGAGCCGCGCCTAGGCGGGGTTCGGCGTTAGAACGGCTTAGAGGGTTCGAGAAAAATCCATGAAGGCAATGGTTCTGAGCGGGCCCAACGAGCTGGCGCTGGGCGAGGTGGCGCGCCCGGCAATCGGCGAGGGGCAGGTGCTGGTCCGCGTAACGTACAGCGGGATCTGCGGCACCGACTACAAGATCTACAGCGGCGCCATTCCCGTGCGTTATCCGCGGATCATGGGCCACGAGATGATCGGCGAAGTGGTGGAAGCCGGCGCCAACGCCAACGTAAAACCGGGAGACCGCGCGATCGTCGACCCCGAGCTTTATTGCGGCGTATGCTTCCACTGCCGCATCGGGCAGACGCACCTTTGCCCCAACGGCATGCTGCTGGGGCGCGACGCCAACGGCGGCTTCGCCGAATACGTGACCGCACCGGCGAGCCACGTCTTTCCGCTTCCCGAATCGATCGACAATCAAACCGCGCCGTTGATCCAGGTCTTGACCACCTGCATGCACGCGCAGCGGCAGATCGACATTTTCCCCGGGGAAACGGTGGCGGTCTTAGGCTTGGGCGTGACGGGCCAATTGCACGTGCAGATGGCCAAAGCGCGCGGCGCGACGGTGATCGGCATTACGCGCAGCGCCGAAAAGCGCGAACTGGCGCAGAGGCTGGGCGCCGATCTGGCGTTTCCGGGAGGCGCGGACGCGATCCGCCAGGTGCGAGAAGTGACCGAAGGGCGGGGCGCCGACGTGGTGATCGAATGCACGGGCATGCTGCCGGTGCTGGCGGATGCCATTCACATGGCGCGGTCCGGCGGGCGGCTGCTGCTCTTCGGCATCATCACCGCAAAACAAGGCGAACTGCCGTTCTACGACCTCTACTTCAAGGAACTGGCGCTGATCAACGCGCGGGTGGCCAAGAGCGAGGATTATCCCAATTCGATCGCGTTGGTGCAGCGCGGGACGGTGAGGCTGGAGCCGCTGGTAAGCCACGTCATGCCGCTGGGCGAATTGAAGAACGCCATCAACATGCTGGGCTCCGACAATGGTCAGCGCATGAAGATCATTCTCGAACACGCCTAAACGTACGATCACCTGCGCCCGTTTAACAACTCGCTCAAACGACTCGTACCGTAAGCTCCGCTACATTTTCGATTTTGCCATGAAGCACGTCGCCGCGATGCACCGGCCCCACTCCGGCAGGCGTCCCGGTGAAAATCAGATCGCCCGGCGTAAGAGCAAAGAATCTGGAAAGCTCGGCGATGATTTCGGGCACGCTCCAGATCAGCGCGGAGAGGTCCGATGCCTGGACGCGCTTGCCATTCAGCTCCAGCCAAATAGCGCCTTTGCCGGGATGTCCGATGAGGCTTGCCGGCACAACCGGCGAACAGGGCGCGGAACGATCGAAAGCCTTCCCGACTTCCCAGGGACGCGAAATTTTCGCGGCCTGCTGCTGCAGATCGCGGCGGGTCATATCGAGACCGGCGGCGTAACCAAAGACATGGCTTAAGGCCATATCGTTGGGGATATCGGCGCCGCCAGCGCCGATAGCGACGACCAACTCGAATTCGTAGTGCACGTTTTCCGACTGCGCGGGATAGGGAAAATCCTGGCCCTCTGGCAGCAGAGCATTCGCCGGCTTCATGAAGAAGAAGGGCGGCTCGCGATCGGGATTGCCGCCCATTTCGCGCGCGTGTTCGGCGTAATTGCGGCCGAGACAAAAAATGCGGGTTACCGGAAAAAGGCCGTTTGCCCCCAGAACAGGCAGGGCGGGCACGGGCGGGGGCGGGATCACGTAAGCCAAGCTGTCTTTAGTCAATTTTTCTCCTCGGATGGACTTTTCTCCTCGGAACCATTTTTCTCTTCAGATCAAGGCACACCTCTTAACTATACTGGCGCGCGGGCGGGCGCAACTGGAATCAGCGCGCGGAGGGGAGTTCCCTAACCGGGAATCATAGGTAGCTTAAGTTGCGGTTGCGCCGGCCGGGTTACCAGTCCTACCATCTGATCATCGCATCACTGCTGTCGGAGAGGAGGTCTGTCCCCATGAACGTTGCCGAGGTGATCCACGCAAGGCGGGACGTCTTTGCGATCTCCGAGGAGATGTGCGTGCACGACGCCGCTCGGTACTTGCGCGAGCGACAGGTGCGGGCGGTGGGGGTGTTGGACGGCGCGGGGAAACTGGTGGGCGTGATTTCGCAAAGCGACATTTCCGACAAAGTGGCCGCGGAAAACAAGGCCTCAGCGTCGATGAAGGTTTCCGAAATCATGACGCGGGAATTGGTAACGGTGTCACCGGAAATGGTGTTGGAAGAGTGCCTGCTGCGCATGGAGAAGCACGGCATCTTTCACCTGCTGGTGGTGGATTCCCAAAGCGTGTTCCGCGGGATGATTTCGGTTACCGACCTGCTGCAGGTGATTGCTTCGGACCAAAAAGCGCGCGCCGATATGCTGGAATCGCTGCTCTTCCCGCAAAGGTAGGGGTTTCGGAGGCGCAGCCCCCGGAGAGCCCTACTCGATCGCTTCGGGCTTCAGGCTTTCCCTATGACTCCCAGAAGTTTGCTCAGCAGTTGATGCAGGCGAGCGCGGTCTTCCGGTCCCATAGCCGTAAATTCAACGCCCATGCCTTTGCCAGGATGCGAAGAGCGAACCATGGCGCGAGCGCGGACTTCACCGCTGGGAACCTTGAAAAAGAGCTTCAGGACCTCACCGGAGGGAGCGGGCTCAGGCACTTCAATGAAGAGCCCTCCCAGGCTCAGGGTGGCCACGCGAGAGACGGTGCGGTTTCCGGTGCTTTGCCAGACCACCAGCAGGCCCTTGGGCAAGCCGATGCGATCGTAGCGCCGGGGTTTGGCGGAAGCTTCCATACGCGAATGTCCAGCCTAGCATGAGAGAGCAGCCGGCCAACTTGGGTTTGTCGAATGACATAATTGACCGGGCGAACAGGGCCGCTAGAACAGGCACAGTACAGCAGGCCTACCCTTTTTGGCGGCACGGCCGGACTTTGTGCCCGAATTCACACGTTGTCTAAATGGGCAGCGACCGCTGGTGCCAAGGCTTGCTGCATCCACTACAGTCGTATAGGCTGCCAGTGTGAAGAGCAAGCCAGGAAAAACCGCGCTGCGGGTCTGCATTCTGTCGCCACATCCGCTCGTGCTGGCCGAGTTCTCGCGCGCCCTCGCACCGCCCAACTTTCAAACAGTGACGCGCCAGCTGGATTCGCTGCTGGGGCCTGACCTGCGGAAGTTGGCGGTTCCGCGAGCGCCCGTGTACGTGGTGGACGCACATGCCTCGACGAACGCCACGGCGGCCCTGATGTCCAACCTGCTGGAGAAATCGCCCTCGGCGCGGGTTCTGATCGTGGCGGAGAAGTTCAGCGGAAACGAAAGCCACGATCTGCTTCGGCTGGGCGCCAAGGGATTGCTGACCTACGGAGAGGCTCGCGAGCAACTGCCGCGGGCGCTGCCGCTGGTGGCCACCGGCGGCTTTTGGGTGCCGCGCTCGATGCTCTCGGAGTTCGTGGACGCCATCATCAGCAATTCGCGGGGGCGGCGATTGAAGGTGGAGAGTTCCGCGGAATTGAGCCGCCGCGAGCAGGAAGTGCTCGATTCGCTGCTGGAAAATCTCGCCAACAAAGAGATCGGCAACAAGCTGAATATTTCGGAACGCACCGTAAAATTCCACGTGTCCAACCTGCTGAGCAAGTTCGGCGTGCGACGCCGCGCGGACCTGATTCTGCTTTGTTACCAGCGGCGCAAAACCACCCCCTAAAGCCCGCTCCCGAAAAGCACCCCGACGCTTCTGTTCCCCCCGACATTCCTGATATAGTCGAAAATCTTGCTTTGCTGACGACTCAATCAGGGAGGAGTGCCACTTATCCATGCCGCAGGACCGCAAACCGGAGTACTTCAAAGGATCGCAACTCAAAGTGGGGGTGATCGGATGCGGCTACGTCGGGCTGCCGTTGTGCCTGCGATTTGCGGAAGCCGGCCATCGCGTCATCGGCTTCGACACCGATCCCAATAAGATATCCAAGCTCAACGAAGGCCAGAGCTACATCGGCCATATCCCCGGCAATAAGATTCAGCAATATGTTCGCTCCAAGCACTTCTCCGCCACCAACGACTTCGCGCGGCTGGCAGAGATGGATGCGGTGGTGATCTGCGTGCCGACGCCGCTCGATCAGCGCCGCGAACCCGATCTTAGCTACGTGGAACAGACGGCGCGGTCCATCCAGCCGCATTTACAGCGCGGCCAGCTCATCGTGCTGGAGTCGACCACGTATCCGGGCACGACGGAGGAACTGGTGCTGCCCATTCTGGAACAGTCCGGGCTGCACTGCCCGAGCGCGCAGGGCCCGGAAGCCGAACACATCAACACGGATTTCTTCCTGGCATTCTCCCCCGAACGGGAAGACCCTGGAAACAAGCAATATGGATTGGCGCAGATTCCTAAAGTGGTCGGGGGAATAAATCCGCCCAGCGGGCGGGCCGCGGTTTCGCTGTACGCCCAAATCGTGGCTCGCGTGGTGCCGGTGAGCTCCACGCGAGCGGCGGAAATGGCCAAGCTGCTGGAGAATATCTTTCGTTGCGTGAACATCGCTCTGGTCAACGAGCTAAAGCAGCTTTCGTTGCGCATGGGAATGGATATCTGGGAAGTGATCGACGCGGCGGCGACCAAGCCTTTCGGCTACATGCCCTTTTATCCCGGCCCTGGGCTGGGGGGCCACTGCATTCCGGTCGATCCCTTTTACCTCTCGTGGAAGGCGCGCGAGTATGACTTTGCGACGCGCTTTATCGAGCTTGCAGGCGAAGTCAATACGGCGATGCCTTATCACGTGGTGGAGGCCGTCGCCAACGCACTCAACGACCGGCAAAAGGCGCTCAAAGGCGCGCGAATTCTGGTGCTTGGCGTGGCGTACAAAAAGGACGTGGACGACCTGCGCGAATCGCCCAGCTTGAAGATTATGCAACTGCTCATCGAGCGCGGCGCGCGCGTGGACTACAATGACCCCTATTTCCAGCAGCTGCATAAGATGAGGCATTACGACTACGCCAACATGCGTTCGATTGACCTAACACCGGCGAACCTGGCCGCGTATGACTGCGTGGTGATCGCCACCGATCACACTTCGTACGACTATCCGGCCATCGTGGAGGCGGCGCCGCTGGTAGTGGATACGCGCAACGCCACGCGGCGGATCGCCCGCAACCGGAACAAGATTGTGCTTTGCTAGCCGCTGAAGCAAAGGAGCGGCGCGGCATTCACGGGCCTGATAAGAGCCGGCCGAGCAAACCGAGCGAGCTTCGCATCGCCATCCGTTAGTCATAGGAAATTACCGGGCGGAGTACCCTTGCGCCCAGGCTGCGGCTCGCCTAGTTTGGGAGTTCGTGAACACCTGGGCTACATCGGGTCCTGATTCCAATCGGCGGCGCAGCCAGCGCGTGATTTTGAACGTCCCGATAACCGTCTCTGGAGACGGTACCGGCGGGAACTTTTCAGAGCAAACCAAAACGATGGTAGTGAACGCGCACGGGGCGCTGATCATGCTGGCGGCGAAAGTTTCCCAAGGGCAGAGTCTGGAATTAAAAAGCCCCACCAACCCCGAAAGCCAATCTTGCAAAGTGGTCTACATCGGTCCGACCGTGCAGGGACAAACACAAGTCGGCGTCGAATTCAGTAAGCCCGCCCCTCATTTCTGGCACGTTGCCTTTCCCCCTGAAAATTGGACACCCGCGATGGGAGACGTCGCGGAACGCCCCACCGAAAAGGCCGGCGCAAAGGTCCCCGTAAAAACTTCCAAGCCTTAAAAAAAACGGCGGATCAGTTCCTGGCCGTCAACTCCAAGCGTGCCGTGCCTATGGGCAGCTCGGAGGCCACCAGCACAGGCGTCCGGGATGCATCCTGGGCCAGCCAGATGGTGAAGTGCGTGCCGGTGACTTCCTGGCCATGTTCGTAGACGCTCACGCCAATTTTGGAGGCGGTGAACTGGCCGGCGGGGACGATGGCCTGATCGGAAGGCATCTCCAAGTGAGCCACGACGTCGTACAGATTGTGTCCGTCGAAGACGGGAACGCGCAATTGCGGGGCGCTCTTCCAGTCCGCGGCGCGAATGGCATAAAGCAGCCCGATGGGATCGCGGGTGCCGGGAGAGACGCGGGCGGCGGCCACGTTCGGGGGGGCGGACGAACCGTCGCTGATCAGCCGCCAGGAGTTGGTCTGCTGCTTGCCTTGTTCGTGGAGGTACATTTCGTACTGGATGGAATTCAGCTGGGCGGCATCGGTGTAGGAGTCCAGCTGATCGTCCAGCGGAAAGACAATGTGCATGGTATCGATCGTCTGAGCCAAGGCGCGGAAGTGCCAGGCCACGCGGCCGAAAAAATCCCGCCGCTCGACAACGGAAAGCTGGATGATGGCGGCATTCACGGAGAATTTCGACCAGATCACGCGAAAGGACAAGCGCTCGCCGGCATTGAAAGGAACAGCGGCAGCGGGCGCCGGCTTGGCCAATTTGGACGGCGCGGGCTTTGAATGCTTGGTCTGGCCGGCCAAAGCCCAGACCGCACCCAGAAAAAAGACGCAGGTAACGGCAAGCATCACAAACTTTGGGATTCGTTTTCGACTGGAAGTGGCCCGATCCATTGTTCCTTTAGATGCTGTTCCCTTGGATGCGCCCTTACACGCGCGGCGCGGCCTGCGGAGAAGGAGCCACAAATATCGCGAGGCACATCAAACCGCACACAAAAAGACTATAGGAAAAGTTCTGGGACTGCCAGGGATTCTCGCCCGGGAAGACGTATTCGGAACCATCTTCCCCCGAATTGCCATCAGGTACAGTTTTGGCGGCCGCCCGCCTGGGTCCGTAGCCGGGCTGCCCTGCTGCCCTTAATTTGTCCTATCCGCCAGTTGAGCCTTTCCCACCCCGAACCGTAAGCTCACGTTCAGTTCGGACGGCCCTCTCCGACGTGTGGCTCAGGGAGTCGGCGCCTTCTCGGAAGCCCGACTACGAGACAGGCCCGAAAGGGAACCATGAAAGCCAAACGGCCGGCAGGGACGAATTTTATATTTTCCGCAGTTCTTTTCAGCTTGTTTCTGTTCTTTTCGGGATCAAACGCCAAAGGGCAGTCCCGGCAGCGCCGCAGTCCTCACCGTGCCGTTGCACCGACAATCACGACGCAACCGAAGAGCCAAACCATCACTGCCGGACAGACGGCTACGTTCTCCGTGACGGCCAGCGGCACCGCGCCGCTAAGCTATCAATGGGTCAAGAACGGCGCCGCCATAAGCGGAGCGACCGGGGCCAGCTACACCACGCCGGCCACGACCAGCACGGACAACGGATCGCAATTCGTGGTCACAGTTTCCAATTCGGCAGGAAGCGTTACCAGCAGCGCCGCCATCCTCACCGTGAACGCGTCCGCCGTTGCACCGACAATCACGACGCAACCGAAGAGCCAAACCATCACTGCCGGACAGACGGCTACGTTCTCCGTGACGGCCAGCGGCACCGCGCCGCTGAACTATCAATGGGCGAAGAACGGCGCCGCCATAAGCGGAGCGACCGGGGCCAGCTACACCACGCCGGCCACGACCAGCACGGACAACGGATCGCAATTCGTGGTGACTGTCTCGAACTCGGTGGGGAGCGCAGAGAGCGCAGCCGCGACTCTGACGGTAACGTCTACTCCCGGCACGTTGAGCTTGAGTTCCTCGAGTCTGAGCTTCGGAAGCGTCAACGTCGGCAGCAGCAAAACGCTTTCAACGACACTGACCAATTCTGGAGGGTCCAGCGTTACGGTTTCGAGCGTCACCATCGCCGGAGCAGGCTTCAATCCTGGCGGCATTTCCAAGGGGCAAATCATCACCGCCGGTCAGGGCGTCACCGTGAGCGTCACGTTTGCACCGGCGGCGACTGGCGGCGTGACGGGCAGCCTCACGATCACCAGCAATGCCTCGAATTCGCCGACGAAGATCTCCCTTTCCGGCACGGGGGCCGCGGCGTCGTATTCGACATCGTTGTCGTGGACCGCGAGCACTTCGAGCGTAATCGGCTATAACGTGTACCGCGGGACGACGTCGGGCGGTCCTTATACGAAGTTGACGGCAAGCGTCGATTCCAATACGAGTTACGCCGACGACAGCGTGCTGGCCGGGTTGACCTACTACTATGTGGTTACGTCCGTGAATTCCAGCGGCGCCGAAAGCGCTTATTCCAATCAGGTATCCGCGGCGATTCCGTAGGATCGCCGACAACTCGGAGCACTTCCTCTACGGCGCCAACGCAGCCAAAGGCTAGCGACGGCTGTGCTGCATCGGCTTGGCCACGTTTGACGCGCTTACTCCTGGAAAACGACTCGCGGCGTTTGCTTGAATCGGCCTGGCGATTCAAGCAAACTCACGCCTTCGGCCACTGATTGCGGTGGGAATGCACCGACGGGAGCCGAAATTCACTTTCAGAAGGCAACTCTCAATCCATGAGAATAACAGGCGGGCCATGCGAATCCTGGTAACGGGTGGGGCCGGCTATATCGGAAGTGTCGTGGTGGAGGAGTTGCTCGCCCAAGGCGAAACGGCGGTTGTCTACGACAATTTAAGCAAAGGGCACCGCGAAAGCGTGGCAGCAGGGGCGGAATTCATACAGGGCGAACTCCTCGACAGCGAGAGGCTCGAGCGCGTTCTGGCGGAGCATCAGGTCGACGCGGTGATGCACATGGCGGCGGATTCTCTGGTGGGAGAGTCCTTCCAGAATCCCGCGAAATATTATGCCAATAACCTGGTGGCAAGCCTTTCGTTGCTCAAGGCTATGCGGGCGGCGCGAGTTTCGCGAATCGTGTTCTCTTCGACGGCTGCGGTTTACGGCGAGCCGGAAAAACAGCCGATCTCGGAGAGTGATGCCACCTGCCCGACAAATCCTTACGGCGAGACTAAGCTGGCTTTGGAACGGGCGCTGCATTGGAGCGAGAAGGCCTACGGATTGCGCTACGTGAGCCTGCGCTATTTCAACGCCGCTGGAGCCACCGCGCGCTGCGGGGAACTGCACTATCCTGAGACGCACCTGATTCCCATCGTTCTGCAAGTCGCGTCCGGAGAACGGCCGTACCTGGAAATTTTCGGGAATGACTATCCGACGCGCGACGGCACGTGCGTACGCGACTACATTCACGTGAGCGATCTGGCCCGCGCCCATGTGTTGGCGCTGGAACTACTGGCGAAAAGAAGCGCGATCTTCAATCTGGGGTGCGGCGGCGGGTACACGGTTTTGGAAGTGGTGGAGGCAGCGCGCAAGGTAACGGGCCATGCCATTCCGGTTCGATTTGGGCCGCGGCGCGCGGGGGATCCGGCGGTGCTGGTGGCCAGTTCAGAAAAGATTCAAAAGGAACTTGGCTGGAAAGCGCGGCAACAGGATTTGCAGGCGATCATTCAATCGGCCTGGGCGTGGATGCGAACGCTGGTGAAGTAAGGCGTTTATTAACGGCGGCGGGGCTGGCTGGCTTGACGGTCGAGCTGGTCGGCAAGCTCGGTAAGGCTATCGACCATCAGATCGGGCGGGAAAGCCGCGAGGCGCGCGCTGCCCAGGCCGTAGCTGACGCAACAGCACCAGGTGCCGGCGTTGCGCGCGGTTTGCACGTCAATTTCGGAATCGCCGACGAGCATGACCTGGCTGGGCGCGGCGCCGAAATCGCGCATGAGAACACCCATTCCGGCTGGATTGGGTTTCTTGGTTTCAAAGCTATTGCCGCCGTAGATGTAGCGGAAGTACGAGGCAAGCCCCAATCCCTCCAGAATCTGCCGGCTGAAGCGGACCGGCTTATTCGTCAACACAGCCATCGGCATGCCGTCGAACGCGGCCAAACCCTCGCGCACGCCAGGGTAAGTGACGGTATTGTCGAGCATGTGCTGGCGGTAGTAGGAGAGGAAAAAAGCCAAACCCTGCTCGCACTCCTCCGGGGTGCAGCCTGAGCCGAGCGCCTGCTCGATGAGCCGCGCCGCGCCCTGGCCCACATAGCTAAAAATCTGGTCGTGCGGCAGCGGCTGGCGGCCGAGCTCCTTGAGCGTGGCGTTCACGGAAAGGGCCAAGTCGATGCCGGAATCGATGAGCGTGCCGTCGAGATCGAAAATGAGCACGCGAACGTCCGCGAAGGGGGCCGTGTCGGAATTTGAATTGGTGTGCATAAGATCGCCGAAGAAATATTTTAGCGAAAAGCGGGCGGCGGCGCGCCTTGAAAAACAGCGAGAATTTCCTGGTCGAAAAATGGGGCGACTTTCTTTGAAGATCGGATGGGGGCTGATAATATTGCACCTTTTCTGAGCACGATGGTTTTCAGCATAGGAGGCAATCCCAGTTCATGGCAGAGATTTCTCCCTTTCGCGCATATCGCTATAACCTGGAGCGAGTGAAGCTCGCCGACGTGGTTACGCAGCCGTACGATAAAATCACCCCGGCGATGCAGGCACATTACGCCGCAGCAAGCCCTTACAACCTGATCGCGGTCGAAAAAGGAAAATCCTCGCCGACGGATACGGCGGCGGATAACGTCTATACGCGAGCGGAAAAGTCGCTCGAGGGGTGGATTCGCGACGGCGTGATGGTGCGCGATGCGCGGCCGGGTATTTACGTCTATTTCCAGGAGTATGCGGCGCCGGGAACGACGGAACGGCACACGCGCAAGGGCTTCATCGCGCTGGGCCGGGTGGAGGACTATGCGGCGCGGGTCATTTTTCGACACGAGCAAACGCTATCCGGGCCCAAGGCCGACCGGCTGGAACTCCTGCGCCACACGCGCACCCATACGGGACAGCTCTTCATGCTTTACGCCGATCCGCAGCGCCGGATCGACGCCGTGCTCGATGAAGTGGCCCGGCATTCTCCTCCGGCCGAGGCCCGGGACGAATATGGCGTGGTGCACCGAGTGTGGCCGGTTTTCGATCGTCGAAAGATCGATGAGGTTGTGGGCGCGATGACCTCTCAGAAACTGGTGATTGCCGACGGGCATCATCGCTACGAGACGTCGCTGGCGTACCGCGATGAGTGCCGGAAGAAAACCGGCGGCGGCGATCGCGATGCCGCTTACGAAAAGTCGATGATGACGTTTTTCAATGCGCACGGCGAAGGGCTGCTGATCCTGCCCACACACCGCCTGGTGGGGAATTTGGCTTCCTTCGACATGAGTTCCTTTCGCCGAAAGATATCTTCCGCTTTCGAGGAGGAGGATTATGCGTTCGGCAGCGATGCGGCTCGCGGCGTGGCTTATGGGCGGTTTCGCCGCGATCTGGAGGAGAGCGGGAAAAACGGCCGGGCACTGGGAATGTATGCCAGCGGCGGCGCGTTTACCTTGCTGCGTCTGCGCCGGGATGCGGACCTGGCGAAGCTGATGCCGAACGTCGCGCCGGCGCAGCGGCAACTCGACGTGGTTCTGCTGCACCGTCTATTGCTGGAGGACGGCCTGGGCATCACGCCAGCCGCCGTTACGGCCGAACAAAACATCACCTATGAACGCGAGATGGGCGCGGCGGTGGATGCTGTGGACCGCAACCGGGCGCAAATCTGCTTCCTGCTCAATCCCGTCGGGGTCGATCAAGTGATGGAGATCGCTTTGGCCGGCGAGGTGTTGCCCCAGAAATCGACGGACTTCTATCCCAAGCTGCTGAGCGGCCTGACGCTGTACCGGCTGGACTAAGCCGGGCGGCCGCTCGCGGACGCAAAGGTATTGGGGTTCTACTGGCTGAAACTCTTGATGGCCGCCGCCTCTGACGGGTAGACATCGAAAACGGTGAGCAACTTGGTCACCTGCAAAATTTCCTGGAACTTCTGGCCGAGGTTGGAGAGCTTGAGCGTAGCGCCCTGCGTGCGGGCGCTATGATGCGCGGCAACGAGCGTGCCGAGCCCGGCGCTATCGATATAAGTAACGTTGCCCATATCCAGCACGATCTTCTTCTTGCCATCGGCCAGCATTTTTTTCACTTGTTCTCGCAAAGCGTTGCTCTCGTCGCCGAGAACCACCCGCCCGTCCAGCCCTACCACACCGATGCCGTCCACTTCACGCACGTTCATCTTGAGTGCCATCGATCGATCTCCTTTATTGGCTTGCTGGCGCTCGAGGCGATCAAAAGCTCGAGGACCATCGGGCCGGACAGCTCAAACAGGTTATACAGACGTTATACGAACAGCTCAAACGTAGTCCGAACAGGACATATAGTACCCGCACGCAGGGCAACGCAACTTGCATTTATGCGCTTCCAAACGTGCCGAACACACCGGGCAAAAATTTGACGGGTCTTCGTTTGCCTTTGCCGCTGGCCGGGATTCGCCGGCAAACTCCGAATCTGGGCGCTCAGGGCCGGTTTCCCGGTTTCGCACGAGGGATACGTATAACATAAGAACGGGCTTAATGGGAGTTGTCCCGTGGATTACGGTTGCGCAGATAGATTGCAACCAGGGGACTGGCGGGGACATCTCTAGTGTAGAAGGCTATCAGGGCGCGAGCGATGACTAAGGGCATTCGCAATGTCGGGTTCGCGGTGGTTCTGAGTTTCGCTCTCGGTACGTGTGCCTCAGCGCAGATGCGTGGCGGTTTCGGAGCGCGGGGAACGGGAGGCTTGGCCCGCGCGTCGTCAGGGGCCAGCCGAGGTTTCGCGGCGGGACGCAGAATCATAGGTACGGCGCCGGGCATATTCCGGCCGGGATTGAACCATCCGCTGGTGGGCACTCCACTCAATCCAAACTTCGCTCCCATACACGGAGGGTCGCTGGTGGGCACTCCACTCAATCCAAACTTCGCTCCCATACACGGAGGGTCGCTGGTGGGCACTCCGCTCAATCCAAACTTCGCTCCGATCTGGGGAGGGCCGGGACTCGGGTTCAATGCTCAGCATCCAGGGGCTACTGGACATCCGTTCCTGAACCGGTTCGGCCGTGGACGGGGACTAGTTCCCTTTTATCCGTATTTCGCTCCGCTTTTTGATACCTTGCCGCTCGATTACGACTCGGATTATGGCGGCGATGAATCTCCCTATGGATACGATAACCAATATCCTCCCTCCATCTCTGCTGTACCCGATTACTACACGCAGCAGCCGCAATTCATGATTCCGCAGCCGGGCACCTTGACGCCAGCGGAGAGTGCGCCGAGTGCGGCGCTATCGACTCCGGTTCCGCCGCCAGAGTTGGGCCAATTAATTTTGGTCCGCCGTGACGGCAAAGTTCTGCTGGCCGTGGCTTTCACCGTCCGCAACGGGAATCTCACCTACGTCACGACGGACGGCGCCAGGCGGTCTTTCCCTGTGAGCGAGCTCGACAAAGAGGCCACGCGGCAGATGAACGATGCCAATGGCACGTCGGTCTCGCTTCCGGATTAATTTTTCCCCCTTTTTTTGAGAAGAGACTTTGGTCTCGACCTCAGTCTCAACTCTTGCTGGAACGGTAGGGTTCGGGCATGTAAACGCCCGTGTCGGGCAGGCCGGCGCGCTCGAACTGCACCGTGGTGTGCTGTATGCCGAAGCTATCGGCGAGGCGCCCGCGAATCGCGGTCAAAATTTTTTCGCTCTCCTCCATGTGCATATCGGGAATGCGGACATGGCAGGAAAGCGCGTGGTGGTCTAGGCCAATCGTCCATATGTGGATGTCATGTACCTCCTGTACGCCGGAAATTTCCAAGATAGATCGGGCCACCTCGGGAAGCCTCATCTGCCGCGGCAATCCCTCGAGCAAGATGTGCCCGGATTCGTGCAAGATGCCGAGGCTGGACCAGAGAACAAAGCCCGCGATGAGAACTCCAAGGGCGGGATCGAGCCATACCGCCCCGGTTGAGCGGATGATCAACGCGCCGGCGAGAATTCCAACATTGGAAAGAGCGTCGCCAAAGTTATGCACCAGCAGCGCGCGCAGATTCAAGTCCCGGCGGCCGCGGACCAAGCCCAGGGTGATGCCGCCATTAATGGCCAGAGCCAAGAGCGACAGGGCGATCATCCATTGTTCGCCAACCGCTATAGGATGGCGTAAGCGATCGACAGCAGCCCAAAGAAGCGCCAGGGCGACGAGCAGCAGCAGAATCGAGTTGGTAAACGCGGCGAGAATGCTGGCACGGCGATAGCCGAACGTTCTCTCGGAATCCGCGGGGCGCTCCGCCAAGCGAGCCGCAATCCAGGAGATCAGAATGGTGGGAACGTCGGAAAGGTTATGAATCGCGTCGCTCAGAAGAGCAATGGAATGTCCGAGATAACCTCCCAGGAATTCGGCGGCCACCAGGACGAGCGTGGCGAGTAGCGCAGCGGAGAGAAATCCGTGAGTCGGGTTATGCGAATGGCCGTCGGAGCGGTCGTGCACGTGCATCGATAGTATTCTACTTCACAGTTACGGCGGTCGAGCCGCTCGTGCAGGCCGCCCGTCAAGACAATGCGGCCCTGGCGTAAGTTACTGTTAAGACAATATGTTAACCGCATCGCGTTCCAAGCAACCGGGTCCTGAAAGACAATTGACTTGCCCGTTAACGCGCGCCTACCATGGCGCTAACCTTGTGTTTCCGACATTTTTCCGGCCAAGGCGTTGATGGACACGGATCCTAATAGCTCTCGGTCCGAAGCTGTTCCGCGACAATGGCGAACGAAGTAGCCAAAATCAGCTTCTGGGGCGTACGTGGATCCACTCCGACGGTGGACCGGGCCACGTGGCGCTACGGCGGGAACACGCCCTGCCTCGAATTGATCACTCCCGATGGTGGACGGCTTATCCTGGATTGCGGCACCGGCTTGCGCATTCTCGGAAACCGCCTGGCGGCGGCCGCGGACAAGACTGTGGACGCGCATATCCTGGTAACCCATTACCACTGGGACCACATTCAGGGCATTCCGTTTTTTGCGCCGCTTTATGCGGCACAAAATAGATTTCACTTTTATAGCTTTCGATCGGAATTCCTGGGCCGCGACAGCCTGAAACGCGTTTTCGAGGCACAGATGGCCCATCCCTACTTCCCTGTCGATCTTCACGCCATGTCCGCGGCGCGCGATTTCACGGACGTCGCCGGAGGAGATCGCTTTACGATTGGCGAAACGCACGTGATCACTTCCTGGCTGAATCATCCGCAGGGCTGCCTCGGATACCGGATCGAGACGCCCGTGGGCACGATCGTCTACGCCACAGACAACGAGCCGGGCAATCCCGAGTACGATCGCAATCTCAGGCGGCTGGCCGAAGGCGCGGATATCTTCATCAACGACGCACAGTACACGCCGGAGCAACTGGAGAAGCACAGAGGATGGGGCCATTCCAGCTGGCGCGAAGGCGTGCGCGTCGCGGAAGCAGCGGGCGTGCGGAATCTGGTCCTATTTCATCACGACCCCGACTCTTCCGATAAGAGCGTGGACGGCATCCTGCGCGATGCGCGGGCCGAATTTGAAAATACCTGGGCCGCGGCCGAGGGGATGGTGATGACGCTGGGAGAAGATCACACGGACGTGGTGATCCCGGCGGCGCGCGAGGGACTCCGGCGCGAAGCGCATTTCCGGGCCCGGGTGCTGGGCTTCACGCAGGAAGGAAAAGCTTTCGAGGAAGAGACGGTGATCCGCGACCTGAGCTTGCATGGCGCGTTGATCTATCTGGACCACAGCCCTAAATTGCAATCGGAGCTGCAAGTCATGATGGAGAATCCCGGCAACGGTCAGCCTGCAGCACGGCTGGCACTGCGGGGCTATGTGGTCCGAATCGAGCCGGGCCCCGAGAAGGACCAGGTGGGCGTAGGGATTGTTTTTACCGAATAGATAGCTCAAACTCGACGGCGTCATTTATGGATGCCAACCGCGGCATTTCCACTCGCAAGCTGATCGCCGGCCTGATTGCCCAGGCCCCCTTCGCGCTGAAGACCTTCGATCTCTATTTTCGGAATCTTTACCGGCGCAAAATCCTGCGCAGCAAAATCGTGGCTCCTTACGCCCTCATTTTTTATGCCACGCACAAATGCAACCTGGATTGCACCTATTGCACGCAGAAAGAGCCGGACGTTTTCAGCGATGAATTGCCGACGAGCGAAACGCTGCGCCTTCTGAAGCTGATTCGCCGCGAGACCGACTCCATTGTGTTTACCGGCGGCGAGCCGACTCTGCGGACGGATATCGAGGAGCTGATTGCAGCGGCGCGCCGGCAGCTGCGTTTTCGTTCCGTAATGCTCATCACCAACGGGACGCTTCTCGACCGCCGTGCGGGCGTCTTCGAAAACCTCACCGGCCTGGTGATCAGCCTGGACGCCTTGACGATGGACCCGGCCAATCCATTGTCGAAGCCCGCGGCGCTGCCCAAGGTGATGGAGAACATCGCGCTGGCCAGGT